>Ga0268262_10000226_pt1 | contig 75051 bp, 75 predicted proteins | sample TergutNc150P3_FD_190354 | JGI IMG/M metagenome (GOLD analysis project Ga0268262, IMG submission 190354) | Nasutitermes corniger P3 segment gut microbial community from laboratory colony in Florida, USA - Nc150 P3 (SPAdes) (version 2) | ecosystem: Host-associated > Arthropoda: Insects >...
GCCTGTGAAAACGCGATACGGCCTTTTGTCATCGGCAGGAAAAACTGGCTGTTCTGTCAGAGCGTAGGCGGTGCCAAAAGTTCATGCGGCATGTTTACCCTTATAGAGACGGCAAAACAAAACGGCCTTGTCCCGTTCAAATATCTGATGGCTGTTTTTGAAAAGGCTCCGTTTGCTTCAACTCCTGAGGACTGGGAAAAACTCCTGCCTTGGAACATTTTCAAATCGTAAATTTTTCGTTATTTTTTACCCTGCCGAGATCTTTATCACCGCTTAAATTGACGGATACTAGAAAATAGAAGTAGTATTATGTTCTTGCTTCTCAAGCGTTAATGGTATTCTTAAACTATCAAATATATCAACAAGAAATATAAATGTTACTAAATCCAATAAATCACCTTTCCAAATGATTTTCTCCCCTTTTTGTTTTTTTTCAAATATCATAATCATTACTTTAGCATTATCTAAGAGATTTTCCTCAACGAAAACGTTTGCAAATTCTTCAATGTCAATGTCTTTTCTAGGAGACATAAACTTATTGAGAATGCCTAGACTTAGTTCTGCTTCGCAAATATATTCGTTTGATTTTTTTTCCATTATTGTACCTCCCTGTCAGTCGTATTGGTTTATTTCACAGTACAGTACGCATGGGTGTGAGAAGATAGCCTCCTGCTCAATTATTGGCCCTAGTGCCATTTACCTGTTATTCTCAACCAGGCTCTGTCTATATTTTGCTAAATCAGATAGCCTATACAAACGCCTGGAACCTATATGGTAACTGTCAACTTTGTTTTTAGCGGCTAAATCATCAACAGTACGCTTAGATACGCCTAAAAATCTTGCGGCATTTATGCCATCAATAGCATTAACTGATGTGGCTCCATAATCTTCGACAATAGCCTCCAGTCTCTCAAGTCTTGTAAGAATTTTGCATATTTCTTTATAGTCATCAAACCTATCTTTCTTTGCAAGTTCTGTAATTTTTTGTTTGTTGCTGGGTCTATTCATTTTCTCAAGAAGAAAGTCTTTTAAGCCGGAATAAGTGTAATTACTGAAGCCATAAGACCTAAATATAGCTAACGCTTCATAAGCATAGTTGGAATGTGCTGTATTAGAAGATTTCATGTCTTTGCCTCCAGGATTAATTATAAGCAGCTATTTATTGCTGTCTCATATAGGGAATATTCTGATTTCATAGAAAAAGGTCAAGGCTTTTCAATAACTTTTTTTATTTTTTCGCCAATTTATTTTTTATCTGTTACGCTAAGGGCTTTTCTAGCCAATTCCAGGGCTTCGTCAGTATCGTGGTCGGCATAGCCCATAAAGGCTTGGGAGCTTTTGTGGCGGGTTATCTTGGCGGCATTTCGCTCGCCTATTGCTTCTGCAAGTCGTGTAGCCGCTCCATGGCGGCCTGAATGGAGTACCAAATGCCTGGCTTGCTGGCTTCCAGGATGGGGCGGACGTTTTTCCTTTTTGAATTCAGAATCATCCTCAATGCCAATCAGGGCAAGTGCCCTGTGAAAACCACGCAAAATCGTTGATTCGGCAACTGGTATCCTTCGGCTGGTGTTAAAAATGACAAAATCATCGTCTTTGCTATATCCCAAAAATGCTGACACCTTTTTCAGTTCGAGAATAACTGTGCATAGCTCATCGGCCATTGGGATAACCCCGCTACTGTCTTGCTTAGGGTTTTTAAAGCCATCCAGATAAACGTAATTCTCCAGTACGGCAATACGTTTGTTATCAAGGTCTACGTTTCGCCATCTGAGGGCTCTTATTTCACCACGGCGCATGGCGGCTAATTCCGAAAGAAGCACTATTGCTTTCATCCGAAGGTCGATGGGAGTGGGGCCTTCGTTCTTTTTGCCGTCTTTGAGTCTCGGACGTGGCTTCATTATGTCTAAAACCGGGAGTTCCGCTAGCCTTGCGACTTCTTCGCGTGACAGAATACCACGTTTTTGATAGTGTTCTTTTGGCTTGACAATAGCGGATGTTTCAAAAGGCTCTTCTATCATGTTCCGTTTTTTAGCCCATGATATAGGCGTTTTCGTTGCGGCTAACGCATCGACAACAAGGTTGCTATTCTTAACAGTCCGTTTCAGGTGCTGAATCCATTGCTCCATGCAATAAAGAGTGATGTCTCTAAGGGCTGTTTTATTGAATAGCGGATATTTAGACGCATATTTTTTTACATTTCGGGCCTGATCACGGAGATATACTTTAGATAAAGGTCTCTCGGCATCAGTACGATCACGAATGTATTCCGAAGTATCTGGATTCCAAAACCAGGCAAGAAAGCTCGCAAAAGGCATGTTTTTTAGGCGTTCAGCCCCTTCCATTTTTTCTGTGAATTCCGAAGCCTTTGCACGGAGAAGCTTGTCCAACGGCAACTGGGCAAGGAGTTTGCCTGCGGCAATATTTGCCTGTTTCTCGTCATGCTCACCAGTGCTACGGTCTGCGAGAAGCATATTGCCGTTCTTTTCATAAAACCGGGCATAGTAAACCGGGCCGGATGGTAGCGTCCTAACGTAAAGCTTAAATGTAAACCGATCTTTTTCGAGGATTGTTTTCCGTGCCATATGCACCCTTCTATCAGAATTTTCGATGGTTTTAGTTACACTGTCAAGTTACACTGCAACTTTCAAGGTGTTTCTGGCTTTTTTCTTATTGTCATGCTTTGTAATTCTTTGTATTATAAGGATTTAGCTTTTGCCACCTCGGAGAATTGAACTCCAGACACGCAGATTTTCAGTCTGCTGCTCTACCAACTGAGCTAAGGTGGCCTAATAATCGCGCCGCGTTAAGCGGCGTTGCATCCAAAAAAACAACATGGCCCAGGCGCTAATAATGGCTACACTGAACCAAAAACGCAAGCCAACCTTTAGGTTGGCGTCAGCGCCGCATAATAGCACCGCCTCTAATAACGGTCAAGAATTACTACCACATCAGAATAAAATAGTCAATGGCTTCGCTAAAGGCAAAGCCTTAAGCTTTGCCTATGGCTCTTTTAAGGAACGGATCTACTGCCCGCTAACGCGGGCTACGGGTCAATGGCTCTTGTAAGGAACATATTTACTTCCCGCTTTTCTTGCCCTTGACGGTTTTCTTTGTTTTGGATGCAGCTTTTGGAGCTTCATACCTGTCCAGGGAACTTGCCGGGAACAGGCCTTCCTGACATTCATGGCTATCCGAAAACCAGGTGGTGTCGACCATTTTGGTATCTTCTTCGACGGATTGGACGACCATTAGGGGACTGTTGGGAAGTCCTGTTACAATTACCACGTCCCCTACAAGCCGTTCAGTTGCTCTTACGCTCATTAAAAACTCCTGCTGTAAAATTGATTCCAGGAAAATATACCACAAGGCAAAAAATTAATCCATGCAATAACAGACTACGGGCTGCCGCGCCGCCTTTACATCGTCGGGCCTTCCGATGACTGTTGATAAAGGCGCGGCGCTGAAAGCGCCCGGTTCCTTAATTGCCCTTTCGTAAATGGCGATAAAAGCGTCGGCGGCTTCGTCCAGCGTTTCCTTTGATTCGGTTTCCGTGGGCTCCACCATCAGGGCCTCATGCACGATAAGCGGGAAGTACATTGTCGGTGGGTGCATACCCTTATCCTGCAGGGCTTTGGCCACATCCATTGCGGAAACCCCGCAGCTCTCCTTGAGTTTCTCAAGCGAAATTACAAATTCATGCATGCATGGACTGGCTGTCGAGATGTGGAATTTCCCGCTTAACCTTTTCATTAGGTAGTTTGCGTTTAGGACTGCGGTTCTGGCGGCTTCGGGGATGTTCTCCTTGCCGAGCATTAGCAGGTAGGCGGCGGCTTTTACCACCACAAGAAAATTGCCGTAAAACGCTTTTACCCTTCCTATGCTTTGAGGATGGGTACTTCCGTTTTCGTAATCCATGGAATCAATGGGCATGAAGGGGATAAGACCTTTTTTGCATCCCACAGCGCCGGAACCAGGGCCGCCTCCGCCGTGCGGGGTGGAGAAAGATTTATGCAAGTTTAGGTGAACAGCGTCAAAGCCCATGTCTCCGGGGCGCACAATACCCATGATCGCGTTTAAGTTTGCCCCGTCGTAGTAGTTTAGCCCGCCAGCTTCGTGTACAAGCCTGGTTATTTCAAGGATGTTCGGATCAAAAATTCCAAGCGTGTTGGGATTGGTCAGCATGAGGCCTGCCGTGTCCACACCAAGAACCGCTTTAAGGGATTCGAGGTCTACACAGCCGGAGCTGTTTGAAATGATGTTGATTACCTCGTAACCAACCATGTTCGCGCTTGCGGGATTGGTTCCATGGGCGCTGTCGGGAATTATTATTTTTTTGCGGCTTGAATCCCCCCTGCTCTGGTGGTACGCCTTGAAAAGAAGCAGGCCGGTAAACTCGCCGTGCGCTCCGGCGGCGGGCTGGAAACAGAAGGCGTCCATGCCGGTAATTTCCTTCAGGTATTCCGAGGCCGTATCCAGAATCTTGTGGCAGCCCTGAATGGTGTGCGCCGGCTGCAGGGGATGAATATTCGCGAAACCCGGCAGAGAGGCGATTTCCTCGTTTACCTTTGGGCTGTACTTCATGGTGCAGGAACCCAGCGGATAAAAACCGTCGTTGACCCCGAAGGCCCGTTTTGCCATCGCGCTGTAATGCCGGGATATTTCGTTCTCGTCCATGGAAGGAAGGCGGGCCTTGACCTTTCTAAGCATGTTTTCAGGAAGCTCATGGTAACTTACATCGCAGGGAGGAAGAATCGAACAGCCCCTTCCTTTTTTGCTTTTCTCAAAAATCAGTTTCATTATTTCCCCTCCCTTAGAATTTTCACCAGATTATCGATCTCTTCTTTGGTGTTGAGTTCCGTAACGCACCAGAGAAGCTCGTTTTTGGAAAGAGGGTAGCCTCCGAGTATTCCGTGGTTTTCCAGCAATTCCAGGGTTTTTTCCGTGTCGGGGCAGTGGGTAACAAACTCGTGAAAGAAATCTCCGCTGTAGACCAGAGAGAAGCCTGGAATTCCAGAGATTTGGCCCGCGGCGTAGACCGCCTTGGCGTGGCACTGGCGGGCGGCTTCCGCAAAGCCTTCTTCGCCCATTATCGCCAGGTATACCGCCGCGGTAAGGGCGCAGTGCGCTTCGTTTGAGCAGACGTTGCTGGACGCTTTTTCCCTGCGTATGTGCTGTTCCCGTGCCTGAAGGGTAAGCACAAAGGCCCGCCCGCCCCTGGTGTCGGTGGTCTCACCTATAATGCGGCCCGGGAGTTTTCTCATCAAAGGGGTTTTGCAGGCCATAAAGCCAAGATAGGGGCCGCCGTAAGCCAAGGGCATTCCGAGGGGCTGGCCTTCGCCTACCGCTATGTCCGCGCCAAGCTTGCCCGGGCTTTCAAGCAGACCAAGGGAAATCGGGTTTACGCCGGCGACAAGCGTTGCCCCCGCCTGATGGGTAATCTCGGCGAAGGCGGGAATATCTTCGATAAGCCCGTAAAAGTTGGGGCTTTGAATGTAAAAGCCGGCGGCCGTTTCATTGGACTCTGCCAGCAGCTTTTTTAAGGCGTCCTTGTCGGTTTTGCCGTCTGAGCCTTTTGGAACGACGGTTACGGGAACTCCATAGCCCATGCAGTAGGTTCGAATCGTCTGAATCACCTGGGGATGCGCGCAGGATGAGACAAAGATGCTTTGCCTCTTTCTATCCCTGCACATGTTGACCGCTTCAGCCGCAGCGCTGGCCCCGTCATAAATCGACGCGTTTGAAACATTCATTCCGGTAAGTTCGCAGATCATGCTTTGGTATTCAAAAATCGACTGGAGGATACCCTGGCTTATTTCAGCCTGGTATGGCGTGTAGGCGGTGATGAAGGTTTCGTTGTACGTTATGCGCTTTACCGCGGCGGGAATGTAGTGTTTGTAAGCGCCCGCGCCGCGAAAGATCACCGGAAAGGTTTTGTTTTCCGCCGCCAGGCCGGACAATCTCCGGCTAACTTCCATTTCCGAAAGCCCCGACGGAATCTTTAGCTCTTTTACTTTTACCTTTTCGGGTACTTGGGAGAAAAGCGCATCTACTTCTTTTATCCCTAAAACGGCAAGCATCTCCTGCCTGTCTTTGTCGGTGAGCGCCAGATAAGAACCCATGGTTATTCTCCTGTAATTATTTGGATTTCGATTATTATGATATCAATTATTTTGATATCAATGCCTCGTAGTCCCCGGCGGAAAGAAGCTCTTCACCGACGGAACCTTCGGCGCGGATGAGCCAGGATTCGTATGGCGACTTATTTACGGAATCGGGCGCGGACGCGATTGCATCGTTTATTTCCCTTACTGTTCCGTTTATGGGGCTGTTAATATCCGACACCGCCTTAACGGATTCCACATCCCCAAACGCCTTTTCCGCTTTTAGTTCATCCCCGATTTGCGGAAGATTTACGTAAACGATGTCCCCCAATTCCTTTTGGGCATAATCGGAAAGGCCGATTTCATAAAGGCCGTTTCCCAAATCTTTTACCCACTCGTGGGTTTTGCTGTACTTCAGATCGGCTGGAAAATTCATATTTTTCTCCTTTATGATTTCTTATAGAAAGGAAGGGCGCAGGTCTCGGCTTCTATCATCTTCCCTCTTACATCAGCCTCAACTTTGGTTCCGGGAGACGCGAGTTCTGTTTTAAGCATGGCCATTGCTATTGCCTGTTTAAGATAAGGGCCGAAAGTCCCGGAAGTAGTTATACCGATACTGCTGCCCTGATAATAAATGGGACATTGTTCCCTGATAATACCCTTGCCTGTTACTCTAAGGCCAGTCCGGATTCTTTTTAGACTATCTCCGAGCGCTAAGGGTTCCAGAGCGGTCTTTCCAATAAAATCGGCCTTGTCCATTTTAACCGCAGAAGAAAGACCGGCCTCGAAAGGATTAACGTTTTCATCCATTTCGTGGCCGTAAAGCGGCATAGCTGCCTCAAGACGCAGGGTGTCCCTTGCGCCAAGGCCGCAGGGAATAAGGCCTTGCCCCTTGCCCGCTTCCATAAGCGCTTTCCAAAGGCCTTCGGTTTCTTCGCTTCTACAATACAGCTCAAAGCCGGTTTCACCTGTATATCCGGTACGGGAAACAATGCAGTCAAAACCCGCGGCCTTCCCTTTTTCAATAAAAGTGTAGTACTTTTCCGGAATCGTTTCGGATAGAGAAGCCAAAATGGAAACGGAGGCCGGCCCCTGAAGGGCTATCTGCCCATAGGAATCGGAGAGGTCTTCAAAGGATGCCCCGCTTATGTTTTTCCGAATCCAGGCGGCGTCCTTTTCACGGTTCGAGGCGTTCACCACAAGCATATAACGCTGTTCATCCATTTTGTAGACAACGAGGTCATCAAGGATTCCCCCGTTCTCATTACACATGGTGGTATAACGAACCCTGCCGGTTGTCATATTTGTAAAGTCATTGGTTAAAAGCCTTTGAATGGCGTTAAACGCACCGGCGCCGGAGATGATAAATTCGCCCATGTGAGAAACGTCAAAGAGACCAGCCTTTTCCCGAACAGCGCAGTGTTCGGTAATGACTCCGGTTTCAAACTGAACGGGAAGAAGGTAGCCCCCAAAAGGGATAATCTTTCCGCCGTTTGATTCGTGCCAATTGTAGAGAGGAGTTTTCTTTTCCATAACGTGGATATTATTATGCTATATTAAGCCGGATCCGACAAGTATTGGTAAAGAGAATAGCACTATTTTCCGTTAATATAAGTAAATAACCATGAAAGTTTTGCTTATTTGTCTGGAACAAGAGAAAGCGAAAGCCTCAAAGCTTGTATCCTTTCTTGAAAAAACCGGAATTGCCCAGGAAACGCGTTTTATTAAGTCCAGAGATGAAGGGCGGAAAATCATCGAAAACGCCACCCATGTCGCTGTCCTTTCAGCGCTTGGACCGGGGTGGATAGATTTTCTTGCGGGGTTTTTCTGCGGTTCACATCTTCCGATTCTTGTTTGCGGAGACAAGGCAATAGAAAGCATACCGGATGTATACGCCTTTTGCTTTAAATTCTTCAAAACCTGGAAAGAATTGCACGGTTATTTCGCCGGTGAATATGAAATTTCCAAGAAAAATGAAGCCGCATCGGAAACAAATCATGCCCGGCAAGCCCTCCTTGACAAGGGAATTTCCGTGACTTCCGACGCTCTTGCCCAGTGTGTCGCAGAAAATAAAGTTGAGGATGTTTCCCTCTTTTTGGCGGCGGGCTTTTCGCCCGATACAAAAGACAAGAAGGGCATTCCCCTGCTTTGTATTTGCGCGAGAAACGGGAATTTAGAAACCCTGGAGCTTCTGCTTCATTCCGGCGCCCAGGTGAACCTGACTGCCGATGACAGGGGTTCCAGCGCGGTTTTTGACGCCGCTATTGGAAAACACGTAGATCTGTTAAAAGCCCTTATTGAAGCCGGAGCGGATACGAATATTCAGAGCAAGGAAGGACAAACCGCGCTGGTTGTCGTGGTAGGGGCGGGCGATGAGGAAATTGTTGAAATGCTGGTAAAAGCCGGGGCCGACCCCGATATTGAAGACTCCCTTGGGGTCAGCGCAAGGAAGTATGCCAACCTATTTAAAAAAAGTACGATGATAGCCCTTTTTAACGCTGAAGCGTCTGCCCCTGCGACTTAGTTATGACCGGCTATAGTGAGCTTTTTGAGAAAATTAAGAACGCAAAGCACTGTACGGCCCTTACCGGCGCCGGGGTCAGCACGCTTTCGGGAATCCGGGATTTCCGCGGAAAAAATGGCCTTTACAATGACCTTGACGCCGAAAAAATATTTGACATCGTATATTTTGAAAAAGACCCCTCTTTCTATTACAAGGCCTCGCAAGAACTCATTTACAATATTGACGAAAAAAGCCCTTCAATCGTACACCGAGTACTGGCGGAACTGGAAAAGCGCAAGTTTCTTAAAGCCCTGATAACCCAGAACATCGATCTTCTTCACACAAAAGCGGGTTCGGCAAGGGTGATTGAAATTCACGGCTCCCCAAAAACCCATTACTGCCTTCGCTGCGCCGGTGTGCGTATGAGTTTTGAAGAAGCGGCGGCGATAGTCCGCTCCGGGGGGCTCCCCAAATGCCCAAAATGCGGGAAAGTCTTGAAACCGGCGATTACTTTTTTCGGCGAAAGCCTTCCGATTGACGCCCTAAGGGAAGCGACCGAAGAGGCCCAGAAATCAGATCTGATGCTGGTTCTTGGGACAAGCCTGACGGTATACCCTGCCGCCTCGATGCCCCAATATACGCTGTCCTGTGGCGGGGAAATTGTTATCGTGAACAATATGCCAACTCCCCTGGACGGCCGGGCGGTTCTGCGTTATGAGGATTTGGGAGAAGTCTTTAACGCTCTGGATGAAATTATCAATAATCTTTAAACTAGAGCGTAAATATGGTCGTGAATAGATGAAAACTTTATGGCGTATAGCAAAAGAAGCTGTAAGATACAGGCTCTGGCTGCTGCTGTCGATTTTCGGCACGCTTATGCTGACGACAGTCAACCTGATTGCCCCAAGAATCATGGCGGGTATGACGGGACTCGTGGCGGCAGGTATGACGCGGGAAAATTTTATCACTGTGCTTTGGATGGCCGGCGGATTGTTTTGCCTGTACCTGACACGCATCCTGTTCCGGTTTTTATCCAATTACTGCTCGCACAGGGCGGCGTGGCGGCTTGTGCTTGAACTGCGGATTAAAGTTTATAACGCGATTCAGTCTTTTTCCATGGACTATTTTCACAACAAGCAAACCGGCGATCTTTTAAGCCGCGTAATGAACGATGTCGCGACTTTTGAATTGATATACGCCCACATCACCCCCGATGTTATTACAAATTTTGTTACCCTCACGGGCGTAACGGTTATACTCTTTAACTTAAACGCCTATCTTGCGCTTATCACCTGTATTCCCATTCCGTTCATTCTGGTATCGGGCTGGTTTTTCAGCCAAAAGGTACGTCCCAATTTCAGGAAAACGCAAAAATCGCAGGGAGAATTATCCGCGCAGCTACAGGATAATTTTTCCGGCATACAGGAAATTCAGGCTTTTGGACGCCAAACTTACGCGACTGAAAAAGTTTTGAACAAGGGAAAGGATTTTACAAATAATATGCTTCGCGCCCTGAAGTTAAGCGCCATATTTCACCCAAGCGTGGAGTTTTTAACTTCCATCGGCAGCGTCATTGTTGTCGGTTTCGGCGGGTTTTTGGCGTATAAAGCTGAGCTTTCGGTTTCCGAGGTTGTCGGTTTTCTTCTTTACCTTGCCCTTTTTTACGCGCCGATTACCGGTGTCGCCCAGCTTTTGGAGTCCGCCCAGCAATCGCTTGCCGGCGCCGAGCGTGTGATTGAAATTTTAGACGCGCCGCAAAGCGTCAAGGACAGCCCCACGGCCAAATCAATCGGAAAGGCGGAAGGGCGAATTACTTTTGAAAATGTCAGTTTTTCCTATATTCAGGATGTTCCTGTTCTTGACAACGTGTCATTAGAGATTAAACCTGGGCAAATGGCCGCGTTTGTCGGGGCGACGGGCGTAGGAAAAACTACGTTAAGCAAACTTATATCAAGGTTTTACGATCCTACAGGCGGAAGGGTATGCCTTGACGGGCACGATCTGCGGGATATCACTCTGGAAAGCCTCCGAAGCAATATCTCTTTGGTTCTACAAGATACATTTTTATTTAACGGAACTATCGAAGAAAATATCGCTTTTGCCAGGCCTGACGCCTCGTTTGAAGAGATTAAGACGGCGGCGCAGACCGCAAGGATACATGATGACATACTGCAAATGCCCGATAGTTATCAGACGCAGATAGGAGAACGCGGCGTTAAGTTATCAGGCGGTCAAAAACAGCGCATAGCGATTGCAAGGGCGGTACTTTGCCGCTCTCCGGTGCTTATTCTTGATGAAGCGACCGCGTCTGTGGACGTACACACCGAAGAGCAGATACAGCAGGCGATCAACGAAATAGCCGGAAGCCGTACAATCGTGACCATTGCGCACCGGCTTTCTACCATTCGTAACGCGGATGTTATTTATGTCTTTGAGAAAGGGCGTATTATCCAATCGGGCAATCATGCCGAGTTGATTGAGCAGGAAGGACTTTACCGGAGTCTATGCCGCACGCGATAGTTCTAGTCTTCAATTGTTTTCACCATATTTTTCTTCCCCATCAAATATGATTTCGTGATAAACGTTTCAATGACTTGTTTGACCTCATCGCTGTTTTTATCAAACACTTTTTTTGACAAAATAATCAATTCCTCTACAACTTTAGTAGAATCGATTTTTTCCTTTAATTTCTCCAAATCCATATTCCCTCCAAATTGTCTCTTAATACATATATATGGGGTCTATAATAAAGTCAAGTAAGCGAAAATACACTGTTGCAGGTGTGGTAATGGCGGACAATGGAAAAGAGTATATATTAAAACAGGGCTTTTTTGTTATAGAACCCTCTGGAGAAACTTTTATTATTCCGCCAGATAATAAACCCAAAGAATGATGAAAACGCCATTTAAGAACCGAAGGTTCGGTGTACCTTCGGTTCTAATGACGTGAAATTTCTTTCTGTTACAGCCCCAGCAAATACTGATTCAGAACGCTTTCCAGGTATTCCTGCTTGCCGCTTGTAATACCGGTCTTGCCGTAACCCGCTTTTGTGCCAAGGGCGGCGAGCTCTTCAAATTTTATCTGGCCCTTGTCGAATTTCGCGCCGTCTCCGGCGTTGAACGAGGCGTAGCGCTTTTTGACGAAAGCTGGAATTTTGCCGTCGTCAATGATCTTCTGGGCAACGATGAGGCCGACCGCGAAGGCGTCCATGCCGCCAATGTGGGCGATGAAGAGGTCGTCGGGATCTATCGAATTACGGCGGATCTTGGCGTCGAAATTAAGACCGCCGGTCGTAAAGCCTCCGGCTTTCAGAATCGTGAACATGGCCTTTGCCGTTTCGGCGTAATCCATCGGGAACTGATCCGTGTCCCAGCCGTTGCGGGGATCGCCGCGGTTTGCGTCTACCGAGCCGAAAAGCCCCGCCGCCGCCGCTGTTTCAAGCTCGTGGACAAAGTCGTGCCCCGCCAGCTCGGCGTGGTTGGCCTCGATGTTCAGGCGGAAGTCTTTGTCCAGGCCGTAGTGCCTTAGAAAGCCGATTACCGTTTCGGTGTCGAAATCGTACTGGTGCTTGGTGGGTTCCATCGGCTTGGGCTCGATGTAGAACGCTCCCTTAAAGCCCTGTTTCCGCCCGTAATCTCTGGCCATTGTAAGGAATTGGGCCAGGTGGTCTTTTTCTTTTTTGAGGTCAGTGTTAATAAGGCTCATGTAGCCTTCCCTGCCGCCCCAGAAAGTGTAGCCCTGGCCTCCAAGTTCAATGGTGGCGTCAATCGCGGCTTTTACCTGGGCTGCCGCGAGGGCGACTACCGGGAATTCGGGGTTTGTGGCAGCGCCGTTCATAAAGCGGGGGTGGCTGAAAAGGTTCGCTGTTCCCCACAGGAGTTTTACGCCGGTGGCTTTCTGAAGCTTTTTTGCCTTATCTACCATTTTTTTGAGGTTCTCTTCACTCTCCGCCGGGCTTCCGCCTTCGGGAGCCATGTCGCGGTCATGGAAGCAATATAAGTCGGCGTCCAGTTTTGTGAAAAACTCAAAGGCCGCGTCCATTTTGTGTTCCGCAGCTTCCATTGGAGTCTTGGCGTCGGCAGTCCACGGGTGAACATGAGTTGCCGCGCCGAAAGGATCGGTTCCGTCCGCGCAGAAGCTGTGCCAGTACGCTACCGCGAAACGCAGGTGATCCCTCATCTTTTTCTTGCCGATCTTTTTCTCTGGATCGTAGTACTTAAATGCCAGGGGATTGTCGCTTTTGCTCCCCTCGAATTTAATTTTTTTTATTCCTGGAAAATATTCTTTTTCCCCGGTGTAATACTCAGCCATCTTGGCCTCCTCTATTTATATAACGGGCTTAATGCCCCTAGATACCGTGAATAAACGGCGTAAGCCTTATCATAAGCCGCCACATCCTTCTTTTCCGGCTTTACAACCTTTCCGCCTTCAAGAACAACATGCTCATCTGCTAATGCCTCTATCGTGGCGCTTTTTGAACCTTTCTCAGGCGAGTTTTTTTGCAGGCACCACAGGGCCTGAATTGCCCCGCCCATTGCGGCGGCTTCGCTGCTTGCCGGGACTTTTACGGGGAGGCCCATCACGCTGGCCGCTATGCTTTGCCAGATTGGGCTTTTTGAGCCGCCGCCTGTAAGCCGGATTTCTTTCGCTTTGAACCCCAGGGTATTGAAGCCTTCAAGGCCGATTCTCATGCCGAAAATCGCGGATTCCAGCGCGGCGCGGGCAAGGTTTTCTCGCTTGAAGTTGGCGGCGGTGATGCCGTTAATTCCTGCCCTGCCGTTGGGCAGGTTGGGCGTGCGCTCGCCGTTGAAAAACGGAAGCACCACTATGCCGTCCGCGCCTATGGGAGCCTTTTCGGCTTCCGCGTCAAAGGCTTTTACATCAAGGTCAAAAAGCTTGCGGAATTCCTCGCTTGCCACGGTACAGTTCATTGTGCAGAGCAGCGGCAGCCAGCCCCCCGAGGAAGAGCAAAACGCGGCCAGGTTTCCTGTCGGGTCTATAACGGGATTATTTGAAAACCCGAAAAGTGTGCCTGAAGTTCCCAGGCTCATTGTGAGGAAGCCGTCCCTTACCGTGCCGGTGCCTATCGCGCTCATCATGTTGTCGCCGCCGCCTGAGGCTACCAAAGCGCCTTCGGGGATGTCGTAGAGGGCGGATGCCTGCTTGCTTACCTTGCCGGCTATGTCACCTGAGGCAATTAAAGGCGGGAGCCATTTTTCCAGATCCGGCGATATATATTTGCATACGGTCTGCGACCACTTGCGCTCCCTGACATCAAAAAGCGCCATGCCGGAAGCGTCTCCGAATTCGGCGCTGTATACGCCGGTTAGCAGAAAGTTAATGTAGTTGTGCGGCAGGATTACATGCCTGAGGCCGGCAAAAGCTTTGGGCTTGTGGTTCTTCAGCCACTGAACCTTTGGGGCGGTATAGCCCGGACGCATGGGGAGCCCCGTTTTGGCTATGAGTTTTTTTTCGCCTCCTGCCAATTTGGTAAGCTCTTCACATTCCGCCGCGGTGGAAGTATCGCACCAGAGCTTTACCCTGTAAACGGGTTTTCCTTTTTCATCGAGAGGTACCAGGCTGTGCTGGTGGCCCGAAACGCCGATGGCGGCTATAGTGCTTTTAACGTTTTTATCGATTTTACCAAAACAAGTTTTAAGGGCCGCATCGTACCACCCTGCCTCTTGTTCCCTTGTGCCGTCATTTTCGGCTATTAAGTCCACAGGGGTCTGCGCCTGGGCTATAATTTCCTTTTTCTCATAATCGTAAACTATCAGTTTGCAGCTTTGGGTTCCAAGGTCAATTCCACATACTGTCTGCATATTTCCTCCGATTCCTTATTGTATGTTACCAATGTTAAAATGTCTATGATTTTCTTGTGTCCTATTTTATCATTAAGGTCCGGAAATCATTGGGAAAAAATCTTGACAGATTTTTTCGGAGACCTTATCATTAATTGCTTTATAAGGAGTTTATTGTATGGGAAAAGTTACAGGCATTGCGCACCTTGCGATAACCGTCAAGGACATGAAAAAATCTCTGGATTTTTATACCAGGGTGTTGGGTTTTAAGAAGGCGTTTTCTTTTTCCAATCCTAAAACCGGAGAGCCGTGGATAGAGTATATCTATATGGGGAACGAACAGTTTGTCGAACTATTTTACGGCGGAACAAAGGACAACCCCTGGAGCGGAGAGCTCAGGGGCTTTAACCATATTTGTCTGCAGGTTGACGATATACACAGCGTAGTGGAGCACGTTAAAAAAGAAGGTGTTGAAATTACAGATGAATTGAAGCAGGGTTTGGATGGTAACTGGCAGGCATGGATTAAAGATCCTGACGGTATTCGGATTGAGTTTATGCAGATTGATGAGCGGTCGCCCCATTATAAAGCTATACGGGAATTAGCATAAGACAGGAGAAGTAATGGCTATAGGGACAACAAAACTGTGTCATATCGCTATACTGGTAAAGGATCTTGATAAGACACTAAAAAACTGGGAACAAGTGCTTGGCATAAAGGCGGGAAAATCGTTTAACTTGCCGCCTTCAAGTGAAGTACCGGCTTTTACCAATGGCGATATGGGTGATTATACCGATTGCAGGCTCGCGACTTTTCAGCTTGAAAACTGCGTATTGGAATTTGTGCAGCCGGGAAACAAGGCCAGCCCCTGGAAGGAAAAACTCGATAGGGACGGCGAAGGCGTCCAGCACATTAGTTTTATTGTACCGGACCGCAAGAAAGCGCAGGATACACTCAAAGCAATTGGCGCTCCTCCGCCTTATCATATCGGGTATTGGCCCGGCGGTACTTATTCGTTTATAGACAGCGTTTCCCAGCTTGGCGTGGAAGTTAACATAAAGACCAATGATGATAACAAGGCTAAAAAAGCAAAGTTGTTAAGCGATCCGGCCTTTCACAAAGAAGATTTATAGCCATAAGGCTCTGCTTTCCGGTTTTCTGCTATTGTCAGGGCAGCCTGAAAAGTGCAGAATTAAGCTGGAGCATAAACTATTGGCTTTAATAAGGAATATTCGTAAAAAAACAGCTGCCTTACTGGTGGTTTTTTTGTTTTTTCTATCAGCTTTTTCCCTTTTTGGTCAGAACACCCGCGGAGACGCCCTTACCCTGAAAATCGCGGTCATCGGGCCCGGGGACGAACTATATTTTTGGTGGGGCCACATCGGCTTAATAGTTGAAGACAAGATCACCGGTACGAGCCGGTTTTTTGATTGGGGCGTTTTTTCTTTTGAGAATGAAAATTTTTTCGTGAATTTTGCCTTTGGAAGGCTTATATATACCTGCGCGGTTTCACAGGTCCAGTCCAACTTTAACCATTACATCAGAACCAACCGCGACATAACCGTTTACACTCTGGATCTTCCCAACGATAAAAAAGAAGCAGTTCTGCGCTTCGCGGAAAACAATATGCTGCCCGAAAACCGCGATTATGCCTATCATCATTTTAAGGACAACTGCGCCACAAGGATCAGGGATATTATTGATTTGGCTCTGGACGGCAGGTTCAAGGCGGAGTTTATCAACGAGAGGAGCCGCTTTACATTAAGGCAGCACGTCAGGCGCCATACCTGGTTCAATCCGTTTATTGACTGGATTTTAAATTTCTGGATGGGTCAGGATATCGACAGACCGATTACTGTCTGGGACGATATGTTCCTGCCCTCGGAAATCGGAATGAGGATAACGGATTATCGTTATAAGGATTCCTACGGCAATGAAAGAAATCTGGTAAGCCATGTGGAAGTTTTAAATGAATCGACAGGACGGCCTGTAGTGCTTGATGTCCCAAGAAAGCAATGGCCAAGGGAGCTTTTTGTCAGCCTCGTTTTTTCGGCCCTTCTTGTGTTTTTTTATTGGTTTTACGGCAAAAAAAAGTCCAAATACAATTCCGTCCGGATCTTTTTGGGGCTTGTCCAAAGTTTATTAGGTTTGTTTTTCGGTATTGCCGGAAGCTTGCTTTTTTTTCTGACTTTCTTTACGGATCATGACTATACCTATCACAACAGCAATGTTTTCTTTGTAAATCCCCTGTTCCTGGCGGCAATTCCCCTGGGGTTGATCTTTGCTTTTACGCATAACGAAAAAAAACGCTTCGTTGCGGCGCTCCTTTCACGCGCCTTCTGGACTTGCATTCTTTTGGGCGGGTTTCTCACCATGGCGATAAAACTTTCCCCCGCTTTTTACCAGCAAAATCAGGTTACCCAGGCGCTGGTTCTGCCGATTGCTTTAACTATGCTTGTTTTGATGAGTCTATTGGGGAGGCTTAAAAAACAGTGATTAAGAGTTTATCTCTAAATTACAATATGTTTAGAATTTTACCACAAACCACACAAACCAACACGAACAATAAAAAGTTGGATATTACAAGTTCGTGTGGTTCGTGGTGGAGACTCTTTTCATTCCTTTTATCATTATTTTTTTTCTTTTTGGCGTTTCAAACAACGCTTCAGGCCCAGAGTTCCAATGGGGACAAGCCGGCGGACAGTTATATTTTCCCTCTTGCGCTTGTTTTGGAATGGGCGGAATACGCTTCGGAAAGGTGGTATCCTGATTGGCCTTTGGAAATGCCTACCGACGCTTTCAAGGTTCAATCAGGGGAGATTTCCGGTTGTGAAATAACGCAGGATGATTTTTCACTTGGCTTTAAAATTGACGAGGCGGGCAGGGCGGAAAAATTCCCTTTAATGCTTAACGGCGAAATAGCCCAGGCGGCATTGATTTACGGCGGGTTTTCGGAAATACTGGAGATCGATGTGACTTTTCCTTCAGGCGATAATCCCTGGAGACTGGAATTCCTTGAATACAGGAATTCTTTTCCTTACCTTGTCAGGGCTTATTGCGCCGGTACTGAAGGCGCCGAGGGTTTATGGTATTTTATTTACTTTTCCCGGGGCATATGGGAAATCCTGGAAACCTGGTACGATGAAAACGGAAATGCCCTTGGCGTCTTTGGATTTTCACTTGCCGAGGTGGGGAAAAACCCAAGGATAAGGACGGTTAAGGATTATTCGACGGCGGATATTACGGAGCTTTTCTACGACAGCCGGGGTCTTGTAACCGGAGTTTCGGGCCCGGCGGGTTATTTCAATGTCCTTTATTTTCGGGAAGATTCCCCCAGGTATTGGGAGCGCCGGCCCGCAGCGGATAATGCCGTAGGCGGTAATTTAGTTGCGGCGGGAAATTTTACCTTCCAATGGGATGAAACGGGCCTTCTAAGGCGCTTAAGCGGAGAGGATGAAAACAACAGCCTGTTGGTTGATTACCGTTACGAGTACACCCTTGACGAGGCGGGTAACTGGATAGAAAGGCGGGAAACGAGGATGATCCGGGATTTGGGCCTTTTGGTACCGTCTCCCGGAATCACTTTCAAGCGTGTTTTGGAATACAAAAAATGAGCTCTTCGGTTGAATGGAAAGAAATCAAGTATGAAGAAGTCTTTGAAGGTGAACTGCGCGGCCTGGAGCGGCGGCGGAAATCGGATCCTTATTGCACCGTAGAGGATATTGAAGGGCTGCTTCGGCATCTTTACATAATGGATGGCGCCGACTGGTATGGCAGGGGAGATGTCCAGGATATCATCATGGCCGCTACAATCGCCGCTTATGAGCATTTCATCGCCCAGTGGAAGGCGGGCGCGCAGTAGAAGCGGTGGTCTAAGAACGCTTGTAGAAAAACGCTTTTTAGACTTTAATAATTTACATAGCATAAAAAAGTCCCATGATTTTCAGGGGCGTGAGTAGCAGGAGCGGAGATGGCCCTTAGTTTTTTAACGCCTAAAAAAATAAACATCGAGTCAATCATTGAGATTGATTCGGAACTAAACGAAATACAGGATTTGGATCTCCTTTTGGAGAGGATACTTTTAGAAGCCAGAAAAGTGGTTCATGCCGATGCCGGTTCAATTTATATTAAACAGCTTGTAGAAGAAAACGGTTCAAAAATAGAGAAGCTGGCAATAAAATATTCGCAAAATGATACTTTGCAAAAGGAGCTGCCCCCGGGGCAGAAACTTCTATACTCGGTTTTTTCATTATACATAAACGACAAGACATTGTCGGGTTACTGCGGTCTTACCAAGCAGCTGGTAAATATAAAAGACGCCTACAATTTGCCCCCGGGAGTTCCGTATTCATTCGGAAAGAGCTACGATAAGATTACAGGATACAAGACAACATCCTCACTGTCTGTTCCTTTAAAGAATGCCGACGGAAGGCTTCTTGGGGTAATTCAAATAATCAATTCCAAGGATAAAAAAGGGAATATAGTACCATTCTCAAAGAATGATGAGGGCTTAATTACCCACTTTGCCGTAAACGCCACGATGGCGCTTCAAAAGGCCCAGCTTATACGCACCATGATTCTTAGAATGATTAAAATGGCGGAGCTTCGGGACCCCAAAGAAACGGGAACCCATGTAAATCGTGTCGCCGGTTACGCTGTGGAAATTTACGATCGCTGGGCCAGCCGAAAGGGAGTATCGGAAGAAGAAAGGAACAAATTCAAGGACAGTTTCAGAATTGCTTCCATGCTGCATGACGCGGGCAAGGTTGCCATTCCGGACGTTATTTTAAAGAAGCCTGCCAGGTTTACCCCCGAAGAATACCAGATCATGCAGAACCATACGGTTTACGGCTCGGCGCTTTTTGAAGATCCCCAGTCTCCGCTTGATGTTTTGGCCCGTGATATAGCTTTTACCCATCACGAAAACTGGGACGGTACCGGTTACCCCGGCTGGGTGGATCCGCAGACCGGATCTCCCATCAGATTGGGAGAAGATGGCAAACCCGCCGGTAAAAAAGGTGAAGAGATACCTCTTTCCGGGCGGATTGTGAGTTTGGCCGATGTTTTCGACGCCCTCTGTTCCAAACGGGCTTATAAGGAGCCATGGACAGAGGAAGATGTGCTTCTTGAAATAAGAAAACTATCCGGAACAAAGTTCGATCCTGAACTGGTAGAGATTTTCTTTGAAATACTTCCGTCTATCAAGCAGATCCAGCAGTTATATCCCGACGGCGGTTCTGCTTAATCTGGACAGTTCGCGATCCAGGCTGTTGGCAAGCGAAGACAGTTCTTTTTTACCGTAGGAAGGGGTTCTGTCAAAATCAAGGCCGTTGTTGGCAAGGCCGACTGTAAAGTCCCTTATTGAACGATGTTCCCTGATATTCTCTTTTGTAAAAGCCCTGCCCCTGTCGTCCAGGACCGTTATTCCCGCTTCGACAAGCTGTTCGGCCAGAGGCAGGTCCCGCGTAATAACAAGGTCTCCGCTTTTTGCCAGCGCCAAAATGCGTCTGTCCGCTTCCCCTTCGCCGGAAGGGCATAGCTCAAAAAACACGGTTTCAAGCGCCGTCTGCTTTTGGCCTTCGCGAAATTCCGTAAGTCCGGGAATCGGACGGTTGGCCGCAAAGACGCTTTTAATACCCAGCCTGGATGAAAACCGCAAAATCATTTCCCTGGCCGGGCGGGGGCATGAATCCGCGTCTACAAGAATTTGCATAATCAGGAAATTTTTGCCGAAGCCAAATAAGCGGTAAAGGTTCCCGAAAACTCAAGGCTTTTAAGCGGAGGAATAAAAGCCGATTCTCCGGTTTCCAATACTATTGACTTATTTATTATAAGGCATCCGGCTGTTACTATCAGAATTGAAGGGCCTGTCTCGTTACAGGGAACAACAGTTCCCAAACCGTACATTACCGAAAGGGTGAAATCCCCGGATGGAGCAGGGTACTTGTAGTGAAATGGAACCGGGTCCGGAAGTTTCATAATCTCAGGCTTGAATTCTGAAAACTCAAGCACAGCCAAAAGCTCCGATGGATCTATGTGCTTGGAACTAAGGCCCCCGCGGAGTACGTTGTCTGAATCGGTCATCAACTCAATTCCCAGGCCTTTGATATAACTATGAAGTATACCCGCCGGGACGTACATTGCTTCGCCCGGGGATAACTCGATAATGTTCAGGTACAGCGGGGCTAATATGCCGTGATCTTTAGGAAAGAACTCCGACAGATAAATACAAAGATCCCATACATCTTTATATTCCGGAAAATCCCTTCCAAACTGTTCATGCTGCTTTCTTAAAAAGGGACAAAGCATTTCCGGCCATTCGCTGTCCATACTAAAAAGAGTCGATATAAAACCTTTTAAAGTATTTCCACCCTGCCGTTTTAGGGCAAGGATTAGCTTTTCAAAACCTTCCTTTAACGCCCCTTCGCTCTCCATTGAAAGGATTTCAAATAAAAAGCATATCTCCCGTACATCCCTGAACCCGCAGAGAGCGCCGAAATTGCTTAGGGCGCATATGATCTCAGGCTTGTCGCTGGAATCCTTGTAGTTTCTGTCGGGGGCGTCCAAAGGGATGCCCTTCAGGTTTTCACGCTCAAAACCATCGCGCGCCTGCCGGATGTTAGGATGGGCCTGAATAGACAGGGGTTTCTCCGCGGCCAGAACTTTAAACAGAAAGGGCAGGGTTCCGTATTTTTGGGCGATTTCCTTTCCCAAAAAGGTTTCTTTCTCCATGCCAATCAATTCGGACAGCAGCGGCCCGCTTTTGCCGGTGTTGTCTCCATCAGGGAGCTCCGTGCGGGAAGGAGCGGATGGATTGACGCCCATCCAAAGTTCCGCCTGAGGGATACGGCTGATGTTTTTCTTCTTCAAAAGCGTCGGGATCCAGTCCGGAGAACCCCAGTTATAATTTTTAACCTCGTTTTTAAGCTTATAAACGGGAGGATTTGCGGCTATTACCGGATGGGAACCGCGGACATCCTGTTCGATGCCGGCGGGCGTCTGCGAATAGATGTCTCCTTTCGGGAGATCCGGTATTATTTCGTTAAGCTTTGAGATCATGCCCTGGGTAAGCCGCTCCGCCTCCCCTTGCTCTTCTTTTGCCGCGCCTGAGGCTTTTCCGGCTTTCTCAATATCATCGCAAAGCAGAAAGCCTGTGAGGACCGCGGTTTTAAGCGGGTCTTTAAGACCTGTTGTCCGCTGTACGTTTTCAATTGTCCGCCTGTACTTGTCCAGGAGCATCTTAAGATACTCCGGTGTTTCTTCGGCAGCTATTGTAAGTTTTGTTCCTAAAATCTCTATAAGAAGATCGCTTTTTGCCATGGGCTTTTAAAAAATATCAAGCTCTCCATCGGCTGTGTCTGAGGTCTCTTCCTCATCTATAGTTTTTTCAGGCGGTTTGGCTTTTGTTTCCATCGATGGCCCGCTTTTAATATCCGGCTTGCTTTCGGTAGTAGGCTTGTTTTCGATAGGCGGCTTGTTCTCTACAATCGGCTTGCTTTCGGTAGTTGGCTTGCTTCCAACAGTCGGCTTATTTTCGACAGGCGGCTTGCTTTCGATGATTGGTCTACTTTCAACAGAAAGCTTGCTTTCTAATGCGTCCTCAAACTGATTAAGCTTGTCCAGGGCTGAAAGAATTCCATCCTCAATCCGGCCCTGGTTTTCCTTGAACTGATGTACCAGAACTTCAAGCTCTTCAATCCGCTTCTGATATGAATCCAGCTTTTCCTTTAGTTTGGTGTTTTCGGCGGTTACCCTTTTTACATATTCAATTGTGCTTGTAACCTTCGATTCCAGCAGCTTGACCTGTTCAAGGCTTACCATTTCTTATGCCTCCAATGCGGACTTTGCCTTTGAAACAACTTCCTTAAAGGCGTTTTGATCATCAACCGCCAGGGAAGCGAGGGCTTTCCTGTTGATGCTTATTCCCGCTTTGCCCAGGCCGTCAATAAACTTTGAATAGGAAAGACCTTCGGCTCTGCACGCGGCGTTAATCCGGATGATCCATAGCCTGCGAAAATCCCCTTTTCTGTCCTTCCTGTCCCGATATGCGTATGAAAGACTCTTGGTAACCGCGTCCTTAGCAGTCTTAAAGTTTGAGTGCCTGCGGCCCCAATAGCCTTTTGCCAGTTTAAGTATCTTCTTGCGATGGTTCTTGCGCTTCGAACCGTCTATTGCTCTTGACATGTTAAATACTCCTTCTGAATTCTGCCCGGGTTTAGGCTCCTGGATTACCCATAGGGCAGCAATCGCTTTTTAATACTCCCGACGTTGTCGCCGGAAAGAATTCCGCTCTTTCTCAGGTTTCTTTTCCGTTTACTGGGCTTTTTGGTAAGAATATGGCGGAGGTTTTGTTTTTTGTACTTAACCTTGCCGGTTCCGGTAAATGAATAGCGCTTTGCCGCGCTCTTTTTCGTTTTCATTTTTGGCATACTGCCACCCTCAATTAATAGTCTTAACGCCTGGCTTTACGGAGGCGCTATTTTTTTGTTTTAGGACTTAAAACCATGGACATGAACCGTCCTTCCATTGCAGGCGCTTTGTCCATGATATATTCGCCCTCAATCCTCGATAAAACATCTTTAAGGACAATCAAACCAAGCTCGGTATGGGCCATTTCCCGGCCTCTGAAACGTACCGTTACTTTAACCTTGTTACCTTCGCCCAGGAATGTCCGTACATGCTTTGATTTGAAATCCAAATCATGATCGTCAATCTTTGGCTGCATACGGATTTCCTTAAGCTTAAGCAATTTCTGCTTTTTCTTTGACTCCCGTACTTTCTTCTCGTTTTCGAATTTGAACTTGCCGTAGTTCATAATTTTGACAACCGGTGGAACCGCGTTTGGCGCAACTTCTACCAGGTCAAGGCCCTTTTCTTTGGCAATTTCCATGGCTTCCAGAGTGGAAATAATACCCTGCTGCTGTTCCCCTTCATCCCGGATGAGACGGACTTCACGCACCCGGATCTGTTCATTAATTCGTAAATCTTTATCCGACAACTGACCTCCTCATGGTTCCCTTAGAAAGCTTAGGCTTTCTATTCGAACTGCAATCTCCGGTCCCAACGGGGCATGGAGCCGAAAATGAAGTATTTTATTGTAGCATGAAGCCTTCGAAAATGTCTATAGTAGCGTATATTATAATGACATAATGAACGATAATGGAAGTAATCAAAATCTCTTTTTCGTTGACTTAGGGCTGGAATTGGATTATACTTAACTAGGACTATAGACATATTGGAGATGTTATGGCTATAAGATTTAAATCGCTTTTTTCTTCCCTCAAAGCAAAAGCTGTAGCAATATTTCAAAGGTCCCTAATTACCCTGATTAACGCTATGGTTACAGTAGTTCTTGTCGCTACTGTTGTTTCTGTCCTATTAACCCAGGCAACGGCTTTGCAAAGAAGAACCACGGAAGAGGGCGTTATTAATATAGCGGAAATGACCGCGCTTGAAGTCCAATCCCATTTTCTGGCCTATTATAATCTACTCTATAACCTGGCTCAGATAATGGCAAACTATGAAATTTTCAATGTAGATCAGAGGCGGCATATTCTTGATGAGATAATGTACGGAGCTTTTACTTCAGATTTATCTTTCTGGAATATATATTCGATATGGAAGCCCAATGCGTTAGACGGATTGGACAGTGTTTTTGCCGATACTAATGACCCGAAAACAGGCCGGTATAACACCGGTCTTACCCGTGAAAACGGTTATTTGGTACGAAGAACTTTTGATGAGTATGAGTACCTGTTGAATTCATATTTATTTAATTCGGGCCTGGCAAACCCAATAATCAGTGAACCTGAGCTCCTGAATGCATTATCCTTTAATTCAACAAGGCAAATATGGATAGTCAGCATTCACTTTCCAATTTACAGAGATGATACGGAAAAGGAATTGGTTGGAGTAATGGGCGCTACCATTAACCTGGATAGACTGCAATACCAGGTTGAAAGGGCCAGGCCCTACGGTACCGGAGGTATTTTTGTCAGCGCCTCTAACGGAGATATTTTTGCAAATTATCAATACAATGAAGGTAAGCGGGATCTTAGTTTAAGAGAATATGATGATGAAAAAAATCCGCTATTACTCAGCGACGAGCCTGTGGTTATTGCCGATGAAATACTGGATTCCATCCTGGATGAGGATTATAAGGTTATCAGGACCCGGAACTCCTTAATTGTTGGTTATCCACTGACAAAATTCGAAGGGGATTCCACTCGTTACATTTACCCAATCAACCCTATTCACTGGGTTGTTGCTACTATGGTTCCCAACTCAACTATATTCGCCGATCTCAATGCCATGATTCGTTTTTCTGTCTTCTTTATAGTCGGCGCGGGCGCGTTGGCTGTTCTTGTCTTCTTTTTAACTTCCAGAAGCCTTACCCAGCATGCCCGTAATTTGCAGCGCTCTCTTGAACAATCAACAACAATGCACGACAACCTGAAATACGGTCTTTTCCTGATGGATGAGAGGCATATAATCCAGGGAGCATATTCAAAGGCCCTGGAAAAAATTCTTTCTGTTTCCAATTTGCAGGGGAAAAATTTTATAGAATTAATGTCTTCTTCCGTAAAGGAAACCGAAAAGCAGGGTCTTGTGGATTATTTTGAAATGGTTTTCAAGAATGCTTTTGATAAAGACCTGCTGGAAAGCATAAATCCCATTAATGATTTTTTGTATACCAGTACCGAGACAGGTGAAACGAAAAGCCTCCGCACAACTTTCACCATGGCGGCGCAGGGGAGAGGAGGGCTTTTTATACTGGGTACCGTGGAGGATATTACAGCGGAAAAGGAATTGCAAAGGCAGCTTTTGGAAGCGGAAAGCATCAGGGAAAATGAGATGCGGGCCCTTTTCCAGGTAATTCAGATAGACCCAAGAGTTTTAAAGGACTTTGTAGTTGACGCGGAATATGAATTTGAAAGAATAAACGATCAGTTAAAAAACAAGAAGCAGTTGCATCAGGAAGTGCTGGTTGAAATGTACCAGTCCGTTCACGCGGTAAAATCGAACGCTCTTATTCTGAATCTGGAAAGTTTCAGCGACAGGCTGCATAAACTTGAAAGCTCGGTAAAATCCCTGCAGGAAGAGCACGAGGATATTGTGCCTTTTGATGACTTCCTCTCTCTTATTCTACAGTTCAGCGACGCCATGAAAGAAATGGATCAGCTTAAGGACACGGTTTCGAAAATCGAAAATTTCAGGGTTTCGTCCGGCGGTGAGAAAAATCAGGAGCGCTATGTTCTTGTAGAAACTTTAACCCGTGTGTGCAATAAAACCCAGGCGGCGCTGGATAAAAAAGTCCGTTTTGTGGTTGAAGGTATCGATGATGTTGTTCTGGATTACGGGCCGCGAAGGGTTATAAAGGAAGTCCTTACACAGCTGGTCAGGAATGCGGTTTACCATGGTATCGAACGTCCCGAAGAAAGAACTCCCCTCGGCAAAGAGCCTGAAGGAGAGATTCGGCTTTCAATCAGGTACAGGGATAATCAGATTGTAATGAAACTTACCGATAACGGCAGCGGAATCGATTTTAGTCGAATCCGGCAAACTGCCGAGGAACACAATATGGTTCACAATAAAGATGAGGCAAATGACAAGAACTATCTGTTGAGAACTCTTTTCGCTCCGGGATTTTCAACACTCGACCAGGCAGATTATCATGCCGGCCGTGGTATGGGCCTGAGCCTTGTCAGAGATCGTATAAAAGATTTACACGGGAACATAACTGTCTCTACCGCAAAAGGAAAGGGTACGTGTTTTACCATTACGATCCCGCTGGAACTGCGTGTCAGAGCCGATAACGCGTCTTAACCGAGTTTAAGCTTTTACGGCCTCAAGAGCCACAGAAAGAGAGAAAGTATATTCTTCACCAATGCTAAAGGGAATACAGATAACCCTTGCCTGACCTTCCGGCCAATTAACACGATGCTCTTTTCCTGTAATTATAGTGGGCAGTGAAATGACCAGCCTGAATGTATCTTCAAGTTCCTGTTTGACATTTCCGGCTATGATGTTAATCAGCTCCCCGACAGCGTCTACAACTTCATCATAAAGTACCTGGTGTACTTTGCCGGTCAGGATGCCGGTCATTTTCATTGCCAGGTTATCTTTCATGGAAATTACTACCGCTCCACGGGCTTCTCCGGTAAGGCCGATTACCCCGGAAATATCCCATTCCTCTGAGGAGTCTTTTTCTAAAAAATATGGCATTTTTGCTTCAGGTTCCATGCTTAAAAAATCATGAAAAACGCTGGTGCATGTCTTAATAAACGGTTGTATATATTGTTTCATATAACCTCTCTTTAACCTTCCTTAATAAACGATTACTAAAAAATGACCTTTGATATTTTTTCTGCAAAGAGCTTGCCATTGATAGGCTTTATGATATAGTCCGTAGCTCCAAGCTTTAGCGCTTCTATTACATTGTATTTTGCCGATTCGCTTGTTACCATGATAATTGGCAGTTTAGTGTACTTGTTAATGGCGCGAACCTTCTTCAGAAAATCAATGCCTGACAGTTTTGGCATATTCCAGTCCAGAAGGACAAGATCAATCGGTTGTTTCATTAAAATATCAAGAGCCTCAACTCCGTCTGAGGCCTCAATATATTGGCATGGAATTTTCTGCTCGGAAAAATAATTTTTAACGATATTACGCATAATACGGGAATCGTCTACAACCAGAACTGTTTTCATAAGATAAATATAACAAAAAAAAAGGAAATTGTAAACAGTTTTTTTTAGATTCTTGATATGACGAATATGGCCTTGAAAACACCCGCTTTGATATACTATCCTCCGGATATGAGCATTTTTTGCATGCTTTTGATACCCCTGTTTTATCTCTTCTGGCGCTCTGTTACGGGGAATAATGCCCCTGCGGGGGGGGTATGGGCTATACTAGCCGGCAGCGTTGTGGCAATGGTCCAGTTTTTTCTGGGGAATTTGATTGATCCCGGGGGATTCGGGCTTTCAAGATGGGTTAGCGGCTTCGTAGATATAGTTTCCCTGCCTGCCCTGGCGCCAATTATAGTATATCTTTTTCTTATAGGTTTTAGAATTGTCTCGGGTGAGGCGGATTTTGCCAATTTTGCCCTTCTATGGCTCATACCGGTCGCAGCCATCAGGGCGCTTAGCTGGAGTGCAGAAGGCAACCCCCTTCTTTTGGCGCTGGTCCCGGTTCTTTGGACTGCCATAGCGGTGGGGGTGTCATTTTTTATTAATATAATTCAGGACGGTCAGGTTCTTGCCGTAGTTCCATCCTTCTTCGCTATACTAATGATTCCTTTTGCGGCCTCTTACTCCTTTTGGGCATTTTTCGCCCAAAAGACCTATATGGGACTTTTGTTTTTATTTGCCGCTTTGGCCCCGATGCTGGTTTCTATGATCCTGTCCTTCATCAGGGCAAAATCTTAAGCGCGGTTGGCAGACCCCAGGACATTGATGTTCTTGTGGGTATAGAGCTTTTTAAGCTCGTCCCTTGCCGGGCCCAGGATCTTCCGGGGATCAAACTCGTCGGGCTTTTCGGTCAGAACCTTGCGAATAATCGCGGTCATGGCAAGGCGGCCGTCGGAGTCGATGTTTATCTTGCAGACAGCGCTCTTGGCGGCTTTGCGGAGCTGTTCCTCGGGGATGCCTACCGAATCGCTGAGTTTTCCGCCGTATTTCTCGATCATCTGGACGTACTCAATTGGCACGGAAGACGAACCGTGAAGCACTATCGGGTAGCCGGGGATCCTTTTCTCAACTTCTTCAAGGATATCGAATCGAAGGGGAGGGGGGATTAAGATGCCGTTTTCCCGCTTGCACTGTTCAGGCTTGAATTTTGCCCTGCCGTGGCTGGTTCCTATCGAAATTGCCAGGGAATCGACGCCGGTTTTTTTTACGAAGTCCTCTACTTCCGCGGGCTGGGTGTAATGGCTTTTTTCGGCAGATACCTCGTCTTCCACCCCTGCCAGAACCCCCAATTCCCCTTCCACGGTAACGTAATCTTTCCTGGAATGGGCATATTCGCATACCTTCCTGGTAAGGGCGACGTTCTCATCGTACGGAAAATGGGAGCCGTCTATCATGACCGATGAGAAGCCCGTTTCGATACAATCGACGCAAAGCTCGAAAGTGTCCCCGTGGTCCAGGTGCAGAACGATGGGGATGTCATGCCCCAGCTCGTGGGCGAATTCGACGGCCCCTTTTGCCATGTTTTTCAGCAAGTTTCGATTGGCGTACTTTCTGGCGCCGGACGACACCTGCAAAATTACAGGGGATTTTGTTTCAACGCAGGCCTCGATGATGGCCTGAAGCTGTTCCATATTGTTAAAATTGTACGCGGGCAAGGCATAGCCGCCGCTTATGGCTTTCTTAAAAAGCTCAACAGTATTGACGAGGCCTAATTCTTTATAACTGGTCATAAAACGCTCCTTTTAAATAACAAGATACTACAATTGTAAGCTAACGCGGGCTACGGGTCAACGGCTTCGCCGTTGGCTCTTTTAAGGAATGGATTTATTTACAAAACCCTGACGCCGTGTTTTTTCGCGGCAGCCTGCAACGCTTTATCAAGCGTGCAAAGGGCGGCTTTTTTTCGATCCGCCAGTTCCAGATAGGCCGCGTCATAGGAACTAAGATTGTAATCGTTACACAGGCACAGCAGTTTTTGCGAATAAGCGACTCCTGTTTCAAAATCAGTTTTAAGGCGAAAAGCGGAAAGGCGCGGGAAAAATTGTATTACTTCATCGCCTGTAAAACGGCTTTGCCTGATAAGATTCCTAAAAATGTTTGATATTTCGTACCAAAGCAATTGAGGGACGTGTTTCTCATCATCATTCCTGATTTTGTCGTACATTTTTTCTACAGAAGAATTATATTCATCCGGTATAATCAATGCACCTATAAATGAGGCATCAAAAACATAGAGCATTATTTCCGGCCTTCTTCAATTGCCGCGCGGATATTAAATGAACCTGGCTCGCCGCGGTAGAGTTTCCGCATTTCCACAAGTTGTTCGAACGCTTCTTTAAAAGTCATCTCAGGTTCTTTTTCAAAAGGGATGATCCTTGCCACGGCTTTTCCACGTCTGGTAACGATAAAATCATTGCCCTGTTCCGTTTCGCTGATAATCTTCGAAAAATAAGTTTTGGCTTCAAAAGTCCCGATTTGTTGTGTCATATAAACCTCTCCAAACTAGTTTAATAGACTAGCCGATTAAGTCAAGGTAGGGAAAATAGGGAGCAGGGATTCTACCACTTGTAACGTCTCCCGCAAATAATTATGGTTTAGCTATGCCGGAACCCGCCGAATCCGCAAAAAAATCCACTGTATCGCTGCTTTTTTTGCTGTTACGGGAAAAGTACGGGAATTTGAGCCGGAGGGCAAAAATTGTTATTCCGGCGGTTATTCTTATTCCCGTTTTGGTTTTTTTTGCCGCTAGAGGGGTGTTTTTGTACCGTTCCCCTTTGGTTGTCGTTACCGATTCCTCTTTTATGACGCTTTACGGCCCCAAACGCCTGAGAAAAATGGAATTCAGGCTTTCATACAAGTTGTTTCGCAAGGTTATACCTGTTTATGTTGGTGAAAACGCGGGGCCGGACCAGATATCCCTGGCGGCCGAGGACGCTTTTCAAAAGCCTCTGGCGGTTTTATTCCCGCATAGGTATATGTCCGGGGCCAACTTCTATAAGGAAAATCACCCGGATACCCCGGTTTATATAACTACAGGGAGAAACCGGAGATCTACCTCAAAAGAAGCAGTTACCTTTATTAGAACCGATATTAAGACGGATCTTTATCGTGCGGGGCTTTGCGCGGCGCTGCTTGCGGGCGAAGGTACCATACTTTTTATCAGTGACGAGACTGTGCCTAATGAGAACAGGGAAGTTTTTATCGAAGGGCTGCGGGCCCAGGATTATACAAAAAATCCGACATGGGGGAGGTATAACTCTGACTTTTCCGCCAGCAGCACTCTGTCCTGTGTTGTTATTGCCGGCCCGGTAGGGGATTTCTTTGAAAAAAGGCCCGATACCCCTGTAATTCTCTTTTCCCTGGCCGATCCTGACTTTACCCCGCGATCGGTAATGGTCGTTTTTGACGATTCTCCCTATGCCCTGGCATTAAAGGAATTAAAGCTTTTTTCTTCAACCGAGGGGGAGAGCGAGGTTTCAATCAGCTCTGTTCCTACGGTGCTAAAAAACCGATTTAAAGACAGAACTGAAGGAAAAGAAGAGCTCATAAAATTGGAAAGCCTGGTGAAAAGTGAATATCAACATACCCCGCCGTAGAGCGCGAATCTTCGGAGGGGCGGGGTATGAAACTCCAAAATAAATAAAAAAAAACGGCCCTAAAGGCCATTATCTGCCGATAATGCTATAAGTAGTCTTTCAGGGTTTTGGTTTTCCAAACCCGGAAGATATTTGACAAAAGATGGCTGAGGAAATATAATAGGGATAATCCGCATTTCCCAACAATCGGAGAAAGGAGTAAGGGATGAAACAAGGCAGTTTCAGGGCAGTGCGCCTCGTAGTTTTCCTGTTTTTATTGCTGTTTGTAACGGGGTTTTCGGCAATTGGGGATGAAAAAACCATTGATTACCTTTCAGTAGTTTTGGAAAATTTTTCGGGCGATACTACTCATCAGTGGCAAATCGCGGGCAAAACTTATAGCTACGAATTTGAGTGGTCTGTTGACGCAAGTAAATTCGCTTCAGTAGTAAGAGATGAACAATTTCCCAAGTTAACCAGGGTAGAAGCCTGGCCTGTGGCGTTGTTCGGCGTTAACAGGAACAATTTGGATCTTCATAGTCTTGGTCTTTGGGGTAAATTTGACCGCCGTGGTTACAATTGGATAGATCTTTATCCTTCAGTGCCGGGTTCGGCACAAAATGGGATTGATCCTGAGCCTTTTGAAATTCCCATGCCGGGCAGGATTCAGTCTCTTGATATGTGGGTATGGGGTTCCAACCTGAACTATTACATGGAAGCCTACTTCAGGGATTACCAGGGTGTGGTTCACGCTGTATACCTTGGAGACCTGGCGTTTCAGGGATGGAAAAACTTGCGGGTAAAGATACCTAACAGTATTGCCCAGTCCAAGCGGGTACTGCCCATTTACGCCGGTCTTTCCTTTGTTAAATTCAGAATTTGGACAACCCCGGCTGAAAGGGTAGACAATTTCTACATTTATTTTAATCAACTGAAAGTCCTGACCGACACGTTTGAATCTAACTTTGACGGCGATGATCTTGCCGATCCCGATAATGTCCAGCAAATTTGGGCGCGGAATTAAGGAGGCTCTGACATGAAACGCTTACTAATTATAATACTGGTTTTTTCTGTTACTGCCGCTGTTTTTGCCCAGCGTTCTACTGAAGTCGGCGCCCCAAACGCGGCCAGCTTGGGAATAGACGCTGCGCAGCAGTATCTTAAAGAGGTATCTGTTGATAAATTTGAGAGGGAAGGATTCTGGAGATCAACAATGTCTTCGGATGACGGCTTTGCTTCTTCCAGGCTGTTTAACGGGTCTCCCTCGGGGAAGCTGGTTATTCCGGAAGAAGAGGGCTTAAATATTCAGGACAAGTACGTACTTGGCACCAGAATAGACTTTATCCATAGAGGTTACACCAGTTTTACCCTTTACCCCGTCAGGCCGATTCCGATTGAGGGGATCACCAAGACTGTTTCAGTTTGGGTTGCCGGACGTAACTACAATCATGAGCTGGTTCTGCTTATAGAAGATTTCTTTGGAAGGCCCTTTGAACTCTATATGGGAAAGCTCAATTTCCAGGGCTGGAAGAAATTGACGGTGGCGATTCCCCCGCAGGCGGAAAACGGCTTAAATGGCATAGTCCAGCGGAATTATCATTACAACAATAACCTTGGAATAAAAATAACCGGTTTGCGCATTGATGTAGACCCATGGGAAGCGTTCGGCAGTTACTATGTGTACTTTGACGATATGCGGGCCGTAACGGACCTCTTTGCGGAGGATAACAGGGACGCGGATGATTTACCGGACGGCTGGTAAAATTAAAAAGCAAGATTTGAAAGCAGGGTTCAGCGCCCTGCTTTTTTTTTATATACAATGGCGTTTCCCTGTTTGTCCGCCTTTTCTATAAGGCCCATCTTTGAAAGCGTATAGACTGCTTTTCTTGCGACTGAAACGCTTATTCCCGCCGTCATGGCCAGGTCGCGGACTGTGAAGGGTTCATTTTTTTTATAAGGGATAAATTGGTAATAATCCTTTGGTTTTTGCAATACAAGCGATTGGCGGAAAGCGTATATGGAGCGGCCCGCGATGCTGACGCCTTTTCGCCGCCATGAGCCTGATCCGTCATCAATCCGTTTTTCAATTATATCTACCAGGGGCAGTTCCACCGTTAAGCGCGGGAGCAATGGTAGTTCCGGGGCGTAGATTAGGGCCTTAAACAGGTCCCAAACATTACCTTTCCTGGGACTTTTTCGCCTGTGAACAAAATTTTCGTCTTTGTCATAGAGTTCAATGTACTTCTGAACAACAATAGGATGGATTATTTTTACTTTGCCGTTTTCGGTCAGATCCTTGATTTTCTCTTTCAAAGGGCCAAAGCTGCCGGTTTGTACCTCAATTATTTCGCCTTCGCCGGTTTTGCCATCGCAGACATAGCCGTCAATTAAGGTTTCCGTTACGCCGTCCGGGCCAGAATACTGGAATTTTAAAGAACGATGCAACTCACTTTCATTCTTAGTGCCAATTGAAAAACTACCCTTCAACATATTCCAATAGTTCCCTGGCGCTTAGCTGTTCCAGGTAATGGTAAATTTCTTGTCCGCCCTTGTACTCGTTTGTGCTGATTTTCGCCACCCGAAAGACAATCATCCTGTTAGTAGACAGAGGAAGCGCCAGAGGATTGCCGTTTATGTCTACCAGTTGATTGATCGATAATCTGCCGCGAATTTCCTGGGCGTCGCCTTCGGGAAACACAATGAAATAGTCGGTAATATACATTATAAAAGCTTAACCGTCCTTTTTCCTTAATATCAAGATCGGCCAACAACTCTACATTTGTATAGTATCCTGAAAAAAATTTTTACTAAGCATAATTTTTTCTGGTTTTTCTGCTTGACGGCTTAAATTTATTCATGAATAATCTAGAAAAGTGTGTTGAATTGTGGTAAAATTTAGTAGAAGATAGGAATTTGTGGGAATGGAGTTAAAGACCGGATCTGCGGAAAGTACCCTCGATGATAAAGGCCGCGTGAGTATACCTGTTCGCTTTAGGGAGCAATTTCAGGGTGAACTCGTAATAGCCTGGGGTATTGAGCAGTGCGTCTATGTCATGAAACCGACGGCTTGGGAAAATTTCGAGCAGAATTTGCGCAATCCTGAAATGTACACCCAGGAAGAAAGGCGTATTCTTGAGAATAAGCACCTTCATCAAGCCCAGGTAGTGGAAATAGACAAGGCCGGCCGTATTGCCATTCCGCCGACTTTTCGCAAATACGCAAATCTGACGAGGGATTGCATGGTCATAAGCGCCGAAGATCGGCTCTCAATATGGGATATCGATACTTTTGACGCTTATCTTGCGGAAAACGACGCGATTGCGCGGGCTGCAATAAACAAGCTTGGCTCCAAAGATATTTTCAAGGCCGGTTAGGATTTTATGGAAGTAATTCACACTCCGGTACTGCTGGAAGAGACAATTAAATACCTTGCCCCCCGAAAGGCCGGAGAGCTGATGATAGACGCCACTGTCGGGGAAGGTGGGCATCTTTATTCTTTTTTAAGCCAGTTTCCCGAGCTTAAGGCCATCGCGATAGACGCGGACGCGGAGATCATAAAAATCGCGCAGGAGCGCCTTGCCTCTTTTGGGGAAAGGGTCAAATTTTATAACGGCTGGTCGCATGATTTTTTTGCTGAATACCCCGGAAAATACAAACGCCCGGATACGATCCTTATGGATTTGGGGGTCAGCCTTTACCACTATGAAAAAAGCGGCCGGGGCTTCAGTTTTCGTTACGACGAAAAACTTGACATGAGAATAGACACTTCGTCCGGCTTAAGCGCGGCGGAATTAATCGAGCGGCTTTCGGAAAAAGATTTTGCCGATCTTATCTACGCTAACGGTGGTGAACGCTATTCGCGGCGCATTGCCAGGGCGGTTTGCGAGGCAAAAGCCGGCGGAATGATTACCAGTTCCGCGCTTCTGGCGGAGATAATAGAAAGCTCGGTACCGCCGGCCTATCGCCACGGGCCGATACACAGCGCCACAAAGACTTTTATGGCTTTAAGGATCGCTGTTAACGGCGAGTTGTCCAGGCTGGCGGATCTCCTTGAAGCCGCTTTTAGGATTCTTGAACCGGGGGGAAGGCTTGGGGTAATAAGCTTTCATTCCCTTGAAGACAAAATAGTAAAGAACTTTTTCCGGGAGAAAAACAGGGACTGTATATGCCCCCCGGAAGCGCCGATATGTAAATGTGGCGGCCAAAGAGAGCTGATGCTCCTGACCAGGAAGGGAATCAGTGCGGGAGAAGAAGAAACAAGAAAAAACCCTCCATCCCGCAGCGCCCGCTTCAGAGCGGCTGAAAAAATTTTAGATGAGGCCGGATTGTGATTAGGCGTTACGCGCTTTTATATTTCTTTGTATTGACTATTCCCTTCTTCCTGGGGGTTGCAGTCTGGCAGTCTGTCCGGTACGCGGAGCTGGAAAAGAATGTCAGAGACCTTGAGGCAGTCCAGGAAGACTGGGTTAACAGCAATAATAAACTGATTGCGGCAATAGCCGTGCTTTCCTCTGCTTTGAGGATCAAGCAAATTGCCGTCAATGACCTTGGGTTTGTAAAAGTGCGGCCTGAGAACGTACTTCAGATTAGAATCGATGGACAAGGGGGGCAGGGGCAGTGACGGAAAGCCTTATGAGTTTTTCCAGCCTTTCTCAAGCCCTTGGGGCCAGCCTGTTTGCCGGGGAGGGGAAACAGTGGGAAGGGAGAAAAAATGAAGGGTTCTCTTCGGTCTCTATTGATTCAAGGACTGTACGTCCGGGAGCCCTTTTTGTGGCCCTCCGGGGTAACGCCCTGGACGGCCACAGATTTGTAGACGCCGCATTTGAGGCCGGAGCTTCCGCCGCCATGGTGGCTGTCTCCGCTCTGCAAAACCCTGCTTTCGGTTTGACAAGGCTTGCGCAGAAATGGAACCGGGTTTTAATCGCGGTAGAAGACACCCTTAAAGCTTTTCAGGACGCGGCGGGAGCTTATTTAAAGCAGTTTTCAAATCTGGTCAGAATCGGCATTACCGGTTCGTCCGGAAAGACAACAACAAAAGAAATCGCGGCGGCGATTATCGCTCAGGAAAAATCGGTGGTGATGAACAAGGGAAACCTTAATTCGGAAACGGGGCTTCCACTTTCGGTTTTTGAAGTAAGGCCGCAGCACCAGGTAGGAATATTTGAGATGGGGATGAACCGGCCGGGGGAAATTGCGGAGCTTGCCAATGTGCTTAATCCGGACCTTGCTTTAATAACAAATATTGGTTCCGCCCATATTGGTATAATAGGCAGCCACCGGGCAATCGCGGAAGAAAAAAAGAAAATTTTTTCCTGCTTTTCAGGACGCAATACGGCCTTGATTCCGGAGGGTGATGAGTTTCGGGATTTCCTCGCGAAAGACCTTAACGGCAGGGTTGTTTTTTATGGCCCTTCTTCGCTTAAGGGCCAGAGCGCACACGGCCCCCTGGGTGAGCTAAAGGACATGGGATTACACGGGACAGAAATTGTCTGGGAAGGCGAGGCTGTCAGTTTTGGCCTGCCGGGTAAGTTTAACCTTGCGAACGCCTTGGCCGCGGCGGCTTTGGCCATGGAATTGGGAGTCGGCGCTTCTTCTATCCGCCGCGGACTCGAGTCGGTAAAGCCCCTTTTTGGAAGGGGAGAAATTCTTTACGGCAGGACGGCGGTAATCAGGGATTGTTACAACTCTAACCCCGAAAGCGTGGAAGAAGCCCTGGATTTTTGCGACAGCCTGGAATGGCCGGGCAGGCGTATATACGTGATGGGTTCCATGCTGGAACTTGGCGGCGCTTCCGAAAAAGCCCACGCGGAGCTTGGGAAAAGGCTGGCCTCGTGCAAGGCCGGTATGGTTTTCCTTTTCGGTGAGGAAATGCAGGCTGCCGCCGAAGCAATGAAAAAGGAAGCGACGGATTTGCTTTTCCTGTATGCGAAGGACAGGGATGAGCTTTCCGGGGCCCTGGATTCAAGCGTGAAAAGCGGAGACCTGGTTTTACTGAAAGGCTCCCGGGGCTGCGAATTGGAAACATTGACCGGGATGCTGTTGGGAGATAGTTATGTTTCTTGAATTTGTTTATCCTTTGGCAAAATACTTTACCCCCTTTAACGTTTTCCAGTACCTCAGTTTCAGGGGCGCGTACGCCGCTTTAACAACCCTGCTTATTTGTTATGTTTTCGGCCCGAAAATTATCGAGGCCCTTAAACGGCTTAAAGTGGGCCAGGCGGTCAGGGAAGACGGCCCCGCCACGCATTTGGCAAAAGGCGGCACCCCAACCATGGGCGGGATATTTGTAGTTCTCGCGATTGTTATTTCCATGGTTTTCTGGACCGATCTTGACAACGGAAAAGTATGGCTCACCCTTGGGGCCCTTGTTGCTTTTGCTCTGGTCGGCTTTTTTGATGACTACTTAAAAGTCACAAAACATTCGTCCGACGGCCTCTCCGCCAGGGCAAAACTTGTCTTTCAATTCTTAATAGCTCTGGCGGTAATGCTGATTCTTTATTGCACAGGGGAAGAAGGAATAACCAGCCTTTATCTTCCGTTTTATAAAAACCCTGTCGTAGATATGGGTTTTCTCTGGGTACCCTTCGGAGTACTCCTTATCGTGGCCGAATCAAACGCGGTTAATTTTTCGGATGGTTTGGACGGGCTCCTTGCAGGGCTATTAATTATGGTTTTTATTTCCCTTGCGATTCTGACTTACCTTTCCGGCCGCTCGGATTTTTCTTCTTACTTGGGTATTCCCTATATTCCGGGCGCAGGGGAACTTACGGTGTTCTGTCTGGCGGCGACAGGCGCCTGTATCGGCTTCCTTTGGTTTAACGCCCATCCGGCCGACGTGTTCATGGGTGATGTGGGATCTCTTTCACTTGGGGGAGTAATCGCGGTTATTTCTCTCATAATTAAAAAAGAAGTGCTGATTTTAATTATTGGAGGGGTTTTTGTTCTGGAAATTGCCTCGGTAATTATACAGGTATTTTATTTTAAATTGCGGAAGAAGAGGGTGTTTAAAATGGCGCCCATTCATCATCATTTTGAATTGTCCGGCTGGGCTGAAAACAAGGTAGTGATCCGTTTCTGGATAATGGGGGGGCTGTTTGCGATCATCGCGTTGTCAACGCTGAAGATCCAGTAAGATTTATTTATGGACATACAATTCAAGTTCGAAAAACAAAAAACGGATCACCTGCTTGTTGCCAGTGTTTTGTTCCTTGTCGGCCTGGGCATTGTAACGTTATACTCGTCGTCTTATGCCTTTGCGCAAAGAAAGTATGAGAACGGGCTGTTTCTGGTTACACGGCAGTCGATCATGGGGTTTGCCGGGCTTGTTTTGTTCATTGTCTTTTCATTTATTAATCTGGAACTGCTCCGAAAATTTATAAAGCCGCTGGTGTTTGGAAGTATTTTGCTTTGCGCCCTTACTTTTGTGCCGGGAATCGGCGTTGTTATAAACGGGGCGGCCCGCTGGATCGGATACGGATCTTTTACATTTCAGCCTTCAGAGTCGGTAAAACTTGTCCTGCCGCTGTACCTGGCGCATTATTTTGGGAAAAAAAAGGAAGGGTTAAACGACCTTACCCGCGGCATTGTTCCCCCGGCCTTAATAACCGGCGTATTTTTTGTTTTGATTTTTTTGCAGAATAACTTTTCAACCGCGGTATTTCTTGCGTTTAACGCTCTTTTCATATTTTTTCTTGCGGGAGTCCGCTTTCGTTATTTCTTCGGCGCCCTTCTTATGTTTTTACCTACCGCGACGCTTCTGGTTTTAAAAAAGGAGCACAGGGTCAGGCGTTTCATTAGCTATATACACCCGGATTTTGAGCCGCAGGGAGCGAGTTATCAGGTTAACTCTTCTATCCTTTCAATAAGTTCAGGAGGATTTTGGGGAAAGGGCATCGGGTACGGAACACGGAAAATCATAGACGTCCCCGAAATTCATTCCGATTTTATTTTCTCGTCTTTTGCCGAAGAGATGGGATTTTTGGGGATATTGTTCTTTTTTATGTTGTTTACGGTTTTCGCTGTCCGGGGATACGTTGATTCCATGAACAATGAAAAACCGTTTAACCGTCTTTTAGGCTACGGCCTTGTTACCATGATTATCTCGCAGGTTCTAATGAATATAGCCGTTACTGCCGGGGCGCTGCCCGCGACAGGGATTCCCCTGCCGTTTTTTTCCGCCGGCGGTTCCTCGCTGGCGACAACGCTGATAATGGCCGGTCTTGTTGTGAATGTTTCCAGAACCTCAAAAAACCACGCATACGAGGGGGAAAGCTAAAATGGCCGGCGATTATGTGTTGGACAATTCGGAAGCCCCGAGCGGATTTGGAAGGTTTATTAAAATATTCATCGTAATTGCGGCCCTCTGTCTGGGCGCCGAGCTAATCTGGCTTTTGGGGATTAGCCCGTTCAGGCCGTTTTCCAAAATTGACATTACAGGTTTCGACGGGATTGACAGGGAAAAAATTCTCGCGATAGCGGGAATTAGCGCTTCATCCTCTTATTTTTCAACAGATGTCGTAAAAATTGAAAATGCCCTGATGAGAATCGGCGCAATTGAGTCTGCCAGAGTTTTTAAATTTTTCCCGAACAGACTTAGAATTGTTCTTGACGGCCGCAAAGCTGTTGCCTATGCCTTTGCATCCGTTGATAACAAAACTGTACCGGTGGTCTTTGACAGCCAGGGTGTAATTTTTGAAATCGGCGGAAAAAGCCTTTCAGATTTTTATCCTGTGATTTCCGGGCTCTTTATTGAAGAACCCGTAAGCGGGATGAGGCTTCCCGGGATTTTTATTCCCTTCCTTAAGGAACTTGAGAAAATTGAAATGTCCGCTCCGGAGCTGCTTTCCGCGATTTCGGAATTCAGAATAAACAGAAAACTTTTTGACGGCTTTGATTTGATCCTTTATCCGGCTCATAAAAAGATAAAAGTCCGAATGGCGGAATTAAACGAAGATATGCTGCGTTATGCTCTTTTGATGCTGGACGTACTGTCGGCAGATTCAAAAATAGAAAGCAGAATAGATACCCTTGATTTTCGTTCCGGTATAGCTTCGTATATCCCGAAGGAGGCATATCCTGAGTAATGAAGAATTGGTAGTCGGCCTGGACATAGGCACGACCAAGGTATGCGCTGTAATCGGCGAAATTAATGAAGACGGTATACTGGAAATTACAGGTGTAGGGACTTCCCCTTCCACCGGGCTCAGAAAGGGCGTTGTAGTAAATATTGAAGCGACCTTGCGTTCGGTTTCGCAGGCTATTGAGGCCGCGGAAATGATGAGCGGCAGGGAAGTACATGAAGCGTGGACAGGCATTGGCGGCAGCCATATCGAGGGGATCAACTCCCGCGGGGTTGTGGCTGTAACCGGCAGGGGCCATGAGACCCGTGAAATCGGGAACGACGACATTAAGCGGGTTCTTGAAGCGGCCCAGGCGGTGGTGATACCGATGGACAGGAGGCTTTTGGAAGTAATACCCCAGAGTTACAGCGTAGACGGTCAAAAGGGAATTCAGGATCCGCTCAACATGATTGGCGTAAGGCTTGAAGCCGAAGTTCATATTATTACCTGCTCCACAACCGGCGCTCAAAACATTATAAAGTGCGTTAACCGCGCCGGCTTCCGCGTTAAAGACCTTATACTGGAAACCCTTGCCGCCGGACGTTCCGTGCTGACGCCTGAAGAGAAAGAGCTGGGCGTCGCGCTTGTTGATCTGGGCGGTGGAACTACCAATATGCTGGTTTATTCGGGAGGCGCGCCTTATTCCATAAGCACAATTCCCGCAGGCGGTGCGCAGGTAACAAGCGATATTTCAATAATAAAAAGCATTTCCAATGAAGTTGCGGAAAAAATAAAACTTGAGGCGGGATGCTGCTGGGAGCCGTTTCTTGAAGAGGACGATGAAATCATTGTTCCGGGAGTCGGAGGCAGGGCGCCCCAGACCATACCCAGATCGCAGATCCTGGAAATTATTCGCCCAAGGGTTGAGGAAACTTTCAGGCTGGTCAAGGAAAAGCTGGACAAGCTTTCATTTTCCAGGCCCCTGGGCGGGGGAGTTGTGCTTACAGGCGGAGGATCAGAGCTTTTGGGGGCGGCGGATCTGGCCGCGCAGGTTTTTAATATGCCCGTACGGGTAGGAATCCCGCTATCGGTAGGCGGCCTTGTTGAAGATTACCGAAGCCCCGCATTTGCGACCGCCGTGGGGCTTGCGCTTGAAGGTTACGATCGCAGACAAAAAGACGGAAGCGTTCATGGCGGCGAATCCAGAGATAAAGGGGGGCCAAGGGTTTGGGAAAAGCTGAAAGATTGGTTTGAAAAAGAGTTTTTTTAAATTTTCAGTAATCTGGGAGGGATTATGAATTTTGAATTGTTAAGCGAAACTGTAAAAAAAGAAAAGTCCGTTTCTATTGTTGTGATAGGGACCGGCGGCTGCGGTTCAAATGCCGTAGACGGAATGATTGACTGCGGAATCAAGGGCGTGAAATTCATCGCTGTCAATACGGATATGCAAGCCTTGAAAAGAAGCAAGGCTGAGATAAAGCTCCAGATTGGCTCTGAGCTAACCGAAGGCAGGGGCGCGGGCGGCGTGCCGGAAATAGGCGAGGAGGCCGCCCATGAAAACCGGGAAGAAATAGCCAGAGCTCTCGCGGGGGCGGATATGGTTTTTGTTACAGCCGGTATGGGCGGCGGAACGGGAACCGGTTCGGCTCCGGTCATTGCCGAGATTGCCAGGAGCCAGGGCGCTTTGACGGTGGGTGTGGTAACAAAGCCTTTTGATTATGAAAGAAGGTACCGCATGGACGTTGCCGAAAAGGGGATAGATCTGTTAAGGGAAAAAGTTGATACCCTTATCGTTATTCCTAATCAAAGGCTGTTAAACAACGTTGAACGGAAAACCAGTATCCCCGAGGCGGTCCGCAGGGCGAATGACATTCTCCGCCAGGGAGTTCAGGGCATTTCCGACATCATAATAGAAACCGGCTTTATAAATATCGATTTCGCCGACGCACTGACCGTTATGAAGGATCAGGGAGACGCGCTGATGGCAATCGGCTGCGGAAGCGGGGAGAACCGTGTAGAGGAAGCTGTTTCAAGCATTCTGGACAATCCGCTTCTGGAAGATGTCTCCATCAAAGGGGCTACCCGCGTTCTTATTTACGTGGCAGGCAGCGAAGACCTCCCGCTTGTCGAATATGACGACATAGTCAAGCGCATTACGGCGGACATAGATCCGAACGCCAATATCATTTCCGGTTTGTACTTTGATCAAAACCTTGGAGACAAAATAAAGATTACGGTGATCGCCACAGGCTTTAACGCCCACGATGAACAGGAGCCGCAGCCTGAAACGATTACTCCAAAAAGTTCAAAGAAAAGCGAAATTATAAGCAGTAATGAATACAATACAATCATCGGTAACGGGATCAATTTTGATATTCTTCCACCGCGGGGCAAGCGTGATGAATTCAGGTACGAGAACGAGGATTTGGATGTCCCAACGGTAATTCGGGATCGCAGGTTTTTCTATGTGCCGGGAGAAACAACGGCAAAGGCCCAATAAAGCTAAAAGGAAAGCGTGGATAAGCTCTCTATCCTTAAAAATTACTATTCCCGGCTCATTGCTCTTGAGCGAAGGGCTCCTTTAACAGCCGAAACCTACAGGTTTGAGATAAGAAGGTTTCTGGACTGGCTTGAAGGAGAAAAACTGTCCTTCGAATCAAGCGAATCTGAATCAATGAAAGGGAAAACCGTAGGCGTTTCCGATGTTACACGCTACCTTGAGCATCGCCGCAAATTTGACGGCATTGATTCAAGGTCGGTGGCGAAGGCAATTTCCGCCCTGCGCTCATTTGCCCGCTTCCTGGAAGACTCCGATTTTTCAGGCGTTTCCGGTTTGGCCTCTTTGCTGCAAATTCCCCGCAGAGCTGTCAGGCTTCCCGAGGTTCATCGAAAGGAAGATGTTGACGCCCTTCTTTTGTCAATTAACACGGACTCCGCTCTGGGAATCAGGAACAGGGCTCTTTACGAGCTGATTTATTCCGCCGGGCTTAGGGTTTCGGAAGTTGTAAATCTGAACACGGAGGATCTCTTTCTTTCGGAAAATGTGGCCAGAGTAACAGGAAAGGGGAGCAAGGAGAGATTGGTTATCTTTGGCCCGGACGCTCTGCATTGGATAAAACGCTATTTAAAGGAAGCAAGGCCGGAATTGCTGGGCATAAGAAAAACCAAAGCCCTCTTCCTCGGCAGAAGCGGCAAAAGGCTTTCCCGCAAGGGGATATGGAAAAACTATAAACCCATAGCGATTAAGGCCGGCCTTTCAACCAAGCTCCACACCATACGGCATACCTTTGCCACAGAGCTTCTTGCGGGCGGGGCGGATCTGCGCTCTGTACAGGAACTTCTTGGGCACGCTGAAATTTCAACCACGCAGGTCTACACCCACATAGATCAGTCGCTTTTATCGGAAAGCCACAGGAAGTATCTTCCGAAGCTTAAAGCATGGAGCGGCGAACAATGAAAAGACAAATAATTACGCTATTGGCAGTCGTATTGGTAATTGTCGCTGGTTTTTCCATGTTTTCGCGGTATGAAAAAAACAAGGCCTATGGCGTACAGGCGCAACGGATATATTCTTCAAGCGGTTCCAATCCTCCGTCCACGGTGGAAGAGCTAAAGGCCGCGATAGCGGAGAACGAAAAAAGGATAGAAAGGTATGTAAACGATGTGGCCCAAACCGGAATCTACTGGAAACTCCTCGCTTCCCGCCTGTCGGACAGGGGCGCTCACGGGGAAGCCCTTGAAGCCCTCAGGAACGCCGCCCGTTATCTGCCTCAAGATGCGTCGATCCAATACAACACCGGCCTTTCGGCGGGCATTATGGCCAAGGCCTCTCACGCTTTTCCGGGAAGGGAAAACAAGGAAAAAGAAGAGTATTTTTCTCTTGCCGAAGAAGCGTTCTTGCGGGCCATTGAGCTTGACGGCCGTTACCTTAGCCCAAAATACGCCCTCGGGGTGCTTTACGTGTTTGAGCTTGACAGGCCGGAAGATGCGATTCCTCATCTACTGAAATATCTTGAAATTTCCAGAAACGATATAGACGCCATGTTTGTATTGGCGCGGGCCTATTATGTGCTGAGTGACTATAAGGCCGCCGTTAATCTTTACGACAGGATCATCACGCTTACAATGGATGAACAGAAGAGAAAAGACGCGCAAAATAACCGGCAGTTAATAATGGAGCAGACGAATGGATAATTTGCTGGACCTTATGATCTGCCGTGTTCCCGGACTCAAGGCCAATGAACGCGTGGAATTGATAAAGAAATTTGACAAAGAAGAAGATTTGTCGTTACTCTATAGAACGCCCTCTATCCGCGAAATGGCGGAAAAAGACGCGGAGAAGGCAAAAAAGCTTGGCATCCGTATTGTGTCCTGGCGCGAAGAGAGCTATCCGCCGTTGCTCCGGGAAATATACGATCCGCCGGCGCTGTTGTTTTACCGCGGCGTTCTTCCCGATCCGGTTAAACCAATGGCGGCGGTGGTGGGAACCAGAAAGCCTTCTTCATTGGGGACAAAGCGGGCTTTTGAAATCGGCTGGGAACTTGGCAAGGCCTGCATCCCTGTTGTATCCGGGCTGGCGTTGGGCATTGACTCAATGGCCCACCGTGGAAACATAGAGGCGCTTTCGCCTACGGTTGCCGTACTTGGTTCAAGCCCCGACATGGTTTACCCTGTTTCTAACCGCTCTCTCGCGAAGCGTATTCTGGATACAGGCGGCGTCATTCTTTCGGAGTACCCGCCGGGAACAGGCCCCCGAAAATGGAATTTTCCCGAGCGTAACAGGATTATTTCGGGTCTCGCTCGTGGAACGGTTATTGTAGAAGCGCCTGAAAAATCCGGAGCCCTTATTACGGCAGGGTTTGCCAGGGATCAGGGCAGGGATCTTTGGGTGGACAAGGCGGGAATTTCTTCGGCCCGGAGCGCCGGTACAAGGCGCCTAGCCGAAGACGGCGCTTTGATTCTTTCTTCCGTTAAGGATATTCTTGCGGAATGGCGGCTGGAGGGCGCTTCATCAGAGATGAAAGTGGAACAGGATGAAGCGGCCGGTCTCGCCTCGTCCATGGCGGAACGTCTCAATATAAAGTTATGAGGAAAGAAATGGCGGCAAAAGCGAAAAGCTTGGATAAAGATAAAAAGGAAGAAGAACTCAAAAAGGAAAAGGCGCTCAAAAAGAAAAAGACGCCCGAAGAAAAAAAGATACTCGTTATTGTCGAATCTCCCGCAAAGGCAAAGACAATCGAGAAGTACCTTGGTTCTTCATATATGGTAAAGGCTTCCATGGGGCACCTGATCGATCTACCTAAATCCCGCCTTGCCATAGACGTTGAAAAAAATTTTGAGCCTGAGTACATTACCGTCCGCGGGCGGGCAAAGCTCCTTAAAGAACTTCAGGGGGACGCGAAGAAAGCGGGCACTGTGCTTCTGGCAAGCGATAATGACCGTGAAGGCGAGGCAATCGCCTGGCATTTAAGAAACGCTATTACCGCAAAAGCCGACAAAGTACCCATTCAGCGTATAGCGTTTAACGAAATAACTCCGGGGGCAATAAGGGATGCGGTGGCAAACCCGTCAACGATTGACGAAGCGAAGGTAAACGCCCAGAAAGCCCGACGGATTCTTGACCGCCTTGTGGGTTATAACCTATCGCCTTTGCTCTGGAAAAAAGTAAAGAACGGGCTTTCGGCCGGAAGGGTGCAGTCGGTGGCCTTACGCCTTATCTGCGAAAGGGAAAAGGAAGTGGAATCCTTTGTCCCCGAGGAATACTGGACGCTGGAAGCGGACTTTAAAGCCGGCAAAGCTTCATATACCGCGCAGCTGGTTTTATGGAACGGGGAAAAGCCGGAATTAAAAAATGAGGTGGATGTCCGCTCCATAATTGAGGCCGTTAAAAACAGCGAATGTCTTGTTTCCGACACAAGGGAGATCGAAAAAAGCGTAAAGCCGAAGCCGCCTTTTACCACATCCCAGCTTCAGCAGACTTCCGCGAACCGTCTGGGCTTTACATCCAGGAAAACCATGCAGATCGCCCAGCAGCTTTACGAAGGAATAAACCTTCAGAGTTCCCGCGTCGGGCTTATCACGTACATGCGTACCGATTCGGTGCGAATTTCAAAAACCGCCCTGGAAGAAGCCAGGAAGTGGATTGGCGAAAATTTTCCGGCTGAGTTACCGGACCAGGCGCAGGAATACTCGGTGGGGAAAAAGGCCCAGGATGCCCACGAGGCAATACGGCCTACCTATGTCAGTTATACTCCGGACAGCGTAAAAGAATACCTCTCAAAAGACCAGCTGAAACTTTACACAATTATCTGGGAAAGGTTTGTGTCCAGCCAGATGAAAAACGCCAGGACAAAAACCGTAAGCATCGACATTTCAGCTTCCTCCATTCGAACCGATTCGGTAGGCGATACATGCGGCGTGTTCCGCATAGCGGGCACAAAAATAATTGAAAAAGGTTTTTACCGGGCAATGAAACTTTTGGCTTCGAGGGATGATAAGGGGAGTAATTATCCGTCGCTAAAGAAAGGCGACAAAGTAAAAGTTGACGAGTTCAGGCCGGAACAGCACTTTACCCAGGGGCCGGCGCGTTTTACCGACGCGTCCATTGTTAAGACCCTGGAAGAAAAGGGCATCGGCAGGCCTTCAACCTATGTGCCGATAATTTCTGTTCTTTTGGATCGTTATTATGTCGTCAGATCGAACAAGCAGCTTGTCCCTACCATTTTGGGCCGGATGATAAACGATCTGCTTGTGGAAAATTTCCCGCAAGTGGTGGATGCCGGGTTTACCGCTTCAATGGAAACCATGCTTGATGAGGTTGAGGACAGCCAGAGATCGTGGCCTGACATGATACGCGAGTTTTGGGATCCCTTTAAATACCGCGTGGATGAGGTTGTTAAAACGCTTGAATCCTTTAAGGGCACGCTGGATGAGGAAACTGATTACGTTTGCGAAAAATGCGGCCGCAAGCTCGTAAAAAAACTTGGGCGCTTCGGCTTCTTCCTGGCCTGTCCCGGTTTCCCCGAATGTAAAAACACCAAATCAATACCGCTGGCCAAGTGCCCGAAATGCTCGGGGGATATAGTTTCCAGAAAAACTAAGGGCAGGGGCAAGGAGTTTTACGGATGCACCAATTACCCCGAGTGCGATTTCATCAGCCACTTTAAGCCAATAAATCAGAACTGCCCCAAGTGCGGACAATTTCTGGTGGAAAAATACGACAAGAAAAACGGAAGCCACAAGGCCTGCATAAACCCCGAATGTGACTTTCTTCATTCAAAGGATGATGAGAATAATGGCGAATAACCCCGATTTAAAAAAGGAAAACCGCGTGGAAGAATACCTTGACTACCTTTCTTCCGTCAGGGGGGTCTCCGAACGCACTTCTTCCGCTTACAGGCGGGATCTCCTGCATTTTTCCGTCTATTGCGAAAACCACGGCTTCACTCCCGAAAATGCCGTAAAGTCGCAGGTAAGGGGTTTTATCGCGGATCTTTCCGCCGAAGGAGCGGCCTCCGTAAGCGTGAACAGGGCGCTTTCTTCCATCCGTGGTTTTTATCGCTGGATGCTGCGTTTCGGCTTCCGCCAGGACGATCCATCTTCCCCCTTAAAAAATCTTAAAACGCCAAAAACGCTTCCCGTCTTTCTATGGGAAGCCGAGATGGCCCACTTCTCCACGCTGCCGGAAAAGGCGGGGATTCTCTGGCCGGATCGGGACAAGGCGCTGATCCTGGCGATGTACTCAGGCGGTCTTCGCATATCCGAGGCCGCTTCGATAAACCTAAAAAACATGGCGCATGATTTTTCAGGCGCCAGGATCATCGGGAAGGGAAACAAGGAGCGGCAGGTATTTTTCTCCGAGGAAGCGAAAGAGGCCCTGCTCGCTTATCTGCCCGCCAGAAAGGCCCGTATTAAAGCGGAACACCCAACGGACAGGCTTTTTATCAGCCGCAAGGGAGATCCGATTTCCGTTCCCGGCCTGCGCTGGATTATCACAAAGTATTCGGAAAAATCGGGGCTGGATAAAAATATACATCCCCACTCCCTGCGCCACAGCTTCGCAACCCATTTGGTAAACTCAGGCTGTGATGTGCGAGTGGTGCAGGAACTGCTGGGCCATGCCAGCATCAGTACAACACAGCGTTATACGCATGTCAACATGGAGAATTTAAAAAAGGTTTACAAAAAAGCGCATCCACACGGAGGAGAAAAAAGTGACGGCGAATAAAGCGAAAAAGCGAATACGATCAACAACAGTGCTGGCTGTACGGCGTAACGGGAAAGTTGCCATGGCAGGTGACGGCCAGGTTACCTTCGGCGAAACAGTAATGAAAAACAACGCCAAAAAGGTGCGCCGTCTTATGGACGGCAAAGTCCTCTGCGGTTTCGCCGGGGCTACCGCCGACGTTTTCGCCCTTCACGATCGCTTTGAGGCAAAACTCAAGGAGTACTCAGGCGACCTTGTCAGAGCGGCCGTGGAGCTCGCGAGGGAATGGAGGATGGACAGGGCTCTCCGCCGTTTGGAGGCTATGCTGCTTGTCGCTGACATAAACAAGACCCTGCTCATTTCAGGAACCGGCGATGTAATAGAGCCTGCGGAAGACGCACTTGCAATCGGTTCGGGATCCAATTACGCTTATGCGGCGGCGTTGGCGTACCTGGACGCATCGGAGCTTTCGGCCAGGGAAATCGCCGAGCGCTCTCTTAGAATCGCTGGGAATATCTGCGTGTATACCAACGAAAATTTAACAATAGAGGAACTTGCCAATGAATGAGAAAAGTGTGGACAGGCTAAGCCCAAGAGAAATTGTCGCCGAACTGGATAAATATATCGTCGGGCAGAAAAAGGCAAAGCGGGCTGTGGCTATCGCTTTGAGGAACCGTATCCGCCGCCTGAAGATCAGCGAGGAAATTCGGGATGACGTTACGCCAAAGAATATCCTGATGATTGGCCCGACCGGAGTCGGCAAAACCGAAATCGCAAGGCGGCTTGCTAAACTGGCAGGTTCTCCCTTTGTAAAGGTAGAGGCGACCAAGTACACAGAGGTAGGCTATGTGGGCCGCGATGTCGAATCCATGATCCGCGATCTTATGGCCGCCGGGGTTCAGATGGTAAAGCAGGAAATGCAGCAAAGCTTTACCGCCGAGGCGGAAAAACACGTTGAAGAGGCGCTGCTTGACCTCCTGCTGCCGGGTTCCGGTAAAAAGCAAAAAGAAAAAAGCCCAGCCGGCCCGATAGTAAAACCTATGGGGACTTTTTCCATACCGACCAACGGGGATCACGGCTCTTCTCTTTTGGGAACCGCCATTCAGATAGGAATCCCGCGTGAAACTGCCGAGACCGCGGAAAACGGAGAACAGGAAGAAGATGCCCCTATAGATGAACAGACCGAAGCGTATAAAACCCCGAACCCGACGAGGGAAAAATTCAGGGTCATGCTCAGGGAAGGAAAACTCGAGGATAAAACCGTTGAGATAATTATAAACCAGAGTCCGCAGTTTCCTTCGATTGAGATGATGGGCGGCAGTATGGAAGATTTGGAATCCAGCCTTTCAGGCATTGCCGGTTTTTTCGGAGGGGGCAAAAAGAAAAAGCGTGTTACCGTCAGCCGCGCAAGGGAAATACTTTTTAACGAGGAATCGGAAAAGCTCATTGACAGGGACCGTGTGAGCGACGAAGCCCGCCAAAGGGTACAGGAAACAGGCATTATTTTTATTGACGAGATTGACAAGATTGCCGTAAAAGGCGACAGAGGTTCAGGCCCGGACGTTTCAAGAGAGGGGGTTCAGAGGGACATACTGCCCATTGTCGAAGGCGCAACGGTGAACACCAAGTGGGGCGCCGTAAACACAGAGCACATTCTTTTTATCGCCGCCGGGGCCTTTAACATCGCCAAGCCGTCGGATCTGATTCCCGAGTTACAGGGGCGTTTCCCCCTCAGGGTGGAGCTTGATTCACTCGGAAAAGACGACTTCCTCAGAATACTGACCGAGCCAAAAAACGCCCTAACCAAGCAGTATACAGAGCTATTGGCTACCGAAAACGTGGAAATTGAATTTACCCCCGAAGCGATTGAACGCCTTGCCGCCCTGGCCGCGGATGTCAATTCAAAGCTTGAAAACATAGGGGCCCGCAGGCTCCATACGATAATGGAGGCCCTTCTGGAGGAGCTTTCCTTTGAAGCGCCGGACATAAGTCCGGCCAGAGTGCCCATTACCGTGGATTATGTGAACGAAAAGCTCGTCAACCTGGTAAACGATCAAGACTTGGGACGGTACATTCTGTGAACACTCAAGAAACAAAACCACGGAGTTACACGGAGTTTCACAGAGGAAAAAACCAAGATTTTAAAAAAACTCCGTGTTACTCTGTGTACTCTGTGGTTTTAATTCTTTGTGTCCTTTGTGCCTTTGCGAGAGTTTTTGGAATTAAAGTAAAACCTTCAATTACCGATGATTTAGATAGAGGGAAGGAGTAACATGATCGTTAATAATACTTTTAGCAAGACTGTCGATTTGCTTCACCGGGGATTAAGTGTCGCTTCGCTTCGGGAATCCGTAATTGGCAATAACCTGGCGAATGCGGATGTTCCCAATTTTAAGCGCACGGACGTGAACTTCGAAAGCGAGCTTAAACGGGCGCTGGATACGGAAAAGCAAAAGCCGGTTTTGGCGCTTAAGCTGACCCACCCGAATCATATTTCCAACTGGAACCCCAGGGACTATCAGGAAGTACAGCCCCGGCGGGTATTGGATTATTTAAGCCAGTCGGACAACAACGGCAACAACGTGGATGCGGAGGAAGAATTCAACCTGCTCCTCAAAAACCAGTTGAGGTATATGCTGATGGCTCAATCCGTTACTTTTGAGTTCAGCCAGGTAAACCAGGTATTAAGGAGTTAGGGTAAATGGGACTTTTTACATCAATTAACATAGCGTCTTCGGGAATGTCGGCCCAGAGAACCAGGAGCGACGTCATATCGGATAATATGGCCAACGCGTCCACCACCCGCACTGCGGAAGGCGGCCCCTACCGCAGATCGCGGACGATAATGCGGCCAAGGGTTTCCAGCCCCTATTGGCGATCTCCGTTTCTGCCTGAGGGCATGGATAACGGCGTGGGGGCCGGCGTCAGGGTAGCCGAGATTCAGAAAGATTACAAAACGGAAAACAGGCTTGTGTATGATCCGACCCATCCTGACGCGATTAAGAGCGGGCCAAGGGAAGGGTATGTTGAGATGCCCAATGTGGACATAGTAAGCGAAATGGTGGATTTGATCGCCGCTTCAAGAGCATACGAAGCAAACGCCTCGGTAATTGAAGGAACCAAGTCCATGTTCCAGAAAGCTTTGGAAATAGGAAGCAGGTAATTGTAATTAACATTGCACATAATTGGGAGGGAATATGTCAATTTTTAGACCTGAATTAAACTTCGGCAACACACCTTATCTGCCGATGAGCGTGACCCATGAGAATCATATGTCTGTCAAAAAGACTGAATTTTCCGCAATGGGGAACAAAATAACCGAGATTGGCAAAAAGATAGGCGCCGACGCGGTAATCCGTTCCGGCACTTTTACGGAGTCAATGCTTGGCGCTCTGGACAAAGTAAGCGCCTATGAGCAGTTTGCTTCCGGCCTGAGCCAGGCCGCTCTTATCGATCCTGATTCGGTAAATGTTGAAGACGTGACGATAGCGCAGGCGGAAGCCGCGTTGTCGCTCAACATAGCCCGCAATGTGCTGAACCGTTTGGTGCAGAGCTGGAGAGATTTGATTAATACACGTTGATTCTAATCTAGATATCGATCTATTCGGGAGGGGAATATGGATTGGTTCAGGAAATTAATTGCTCAAATAAAAACATACTGGGGCAAATGGTCTTTGGTTCAGAAAGGCATCCTTGCCGGGATTGTTGTCGCGATTTTGGCGGGCATTATCGGCCTTGTGTCGGTGTCGTCTTCGCCGAACCTGGTTTCGTTATTCAACGGTACTCCGATACGCGATGAGATCGCCAGGGACAGGATCATGCTGCGCCTCGATCAGGAGAACATCAAAGCTTACGAAACTCCGGCGGGAGCGATCCAGGTTGATGATAAAAAAACCGCGCAGAGGGCGATCGCTATTCTGACGAGGGAAGATCTTGTTCCAGTCAACATGGATCCCTGGGCTATTTTCGACGTAGAACGCTGGACCATCACCGACTTTGAAAGAAACGTAAACCTCCGCAGGGCAATCACCCAGACGGTAACGGATCATATCAAGGCCCTGGACGACGTGGACAACGCAAATGTAACAATAGTTGTCCCGGAAGATCGCCTTTTTGCTTCCGAGCAGAATCCGGTATCCGCCAGCGTTATTATCACTCCCAGACCGGGGAGCGACATAATTCAAAACAGGAAGAAGATCGAGGGAATTCAAAAGCTCCTGAAATTCGCCGTTGAAGGACTCAAGGACGAAAACATAGTTATTACCGATCCGGCGGGAAATGTTCTGAACGACTTTGCCGGCCTTGCCGAATCGGACAGGCTTACGATGATAGAAAGGCAGACCAAAATGATCCGGCAGCTTGAAGCGCAGTACAGGGCAAAGATATTGAACACCCTTCAAAAAACCTATACCGAGGACAGGGTAAGGGAGCTTGACATTAAAATCACCATGGATATGTCCCAAAAGTCCGTGGCGACTGAGGAATTTTATCCAATAACCATGAAGCCCCAAACACCGGGGCTCGCCTATGACGACTCAATTCTTCTTGAGTCCATTCCGCGCTCAACTGCCACTTCAAAAACCTACTGGGAAGGCACGGGCTTTAACCCGGAAGGCCCGGCAGGCGTGGAAGGGCAGGTGCCTCCGGCTTACAAGGATATGTCCAATCTCTACGGAAAGGTAAACCAGGAGACCGCGACGGTAAACGAGGAAATAAACAAACGGGTATCGCAGGAAGAAAAAAGCCCCGAGATAAACAGGGTAACTGTTTCTGTTAATATAGACGGGACCTGGAAACTGAAATATGATGATAAACATAACCCGGTGATTACACCCGACGGCGCGAGGGAAAGGGTTTATACTCCCATATCGCCTGAGGACATAAGGGCGACCCAGACATTGCTGCAGAACGCCATCGGTTACAATTCTGCGCGGGGAGATTCGGTTACTGTCCATAACATTCAGTTTGACAGAACCAAACAGTTTAGCGATGAAGACGCCGCCTATTTCAGGCAGAAGCAGCTTGAAACCGGCGTGTTGATCTTCCTTGGGGGCCTTGCGGTTCTCCTTATCGCCTTTATTCTCTTTAGGACAATTACCAGAGAGATTGAGAGGCGGCGCAGGCTGGAAGCCGAAGAAAGGGCTCGCCGCGAAGAGGCCCTCAGGCAGCAGGCCCTTTTGCAGGCGGAAGAAGAGGGAATGGATGTGTCCATTTCCGTGGAAGAGAGAACGCGATTGGAGCTGCAGGAGTCGGTTATGAACATGGCAAAGGAACATCCGGAAGACGCTGCGCAGCTCATCCGCACCTGGCTTTTAGAGGAGTAGAGGGGTATATAAATGGCGAAAGCTACTTCAACCGCAAGCGCGGGGACAGGAACCGCATCAGGAAAGAAAAAAGGCGTCAAGGAATACACCGGCCGGCAGAAGGCCGCTATTTTCCTTGTTACCATAGGGTCGGAAATATCCGCGGAAATATTCAAATTCCTCAGGGAAGATGAAATTGAAACGCTCACCTTTGAGATAGCCAGGCTTGAAACCATAGAGCCTGAACAGAAAGACGCCATCTTGCAGGAGTTCCAGGAACTCATGATGGCGAACCAGTTCATTTCGACGGGCGGTATTGACTTCGCGAGGGAACTCCTTGAAAAATCTCTGGGCAGCCAGAAGGCCATCGACATCATTAACCGCCTTACTTCGAGCCTTCAGGTGCGGCCTTTCGATTTTATACGAAGGACAGATCCGGCACACCTTCTCAACTTTATACAGCAGGAGCATCCCCAAACCATAGCCTTGATTCTGGCGTACCTTGAGCCGCAAAAGGCTTCGATTATTCTGCAAAACCTTCCCCACGAGGTGCAGAGCGACGTGGCCAGGCGTATTGCTACCATGGACAGGACAAGCCCGGAAGTTTTAAGAGAGGTCGAGCGCGTTCTTGAAAAGAAACTTTCCACCCTGTCAAGCGAAGATTACTCGGCGGCGGGCGGCGTTGAAAGCATTGTTGAAATCCTCAACCTGGTTGACCGCGCTTCAGAAAAGCAGATCATTGAGGCGCTGGAAGACGAGGACCCCGAACTTGCGGAAGAAATCAAGAAGAGAATGTTCGTGTTTGAAGACATTGTCATGCTTGACGACCGCTCGATCCAAAAAGTAATGCGGGAAGTGGATTCCCAGGAGCTGGCCAAGGCCCTCAAGAGCGTGGATACGGAAGTGCAGGACAAGATATTCAGAAACATGAGTAAGAGAGCGGCGGGCATGTTGAAGGAAGACATGGAGTATATGGGCCCTGTACGTCTGAAGGACGTTGAAGAAGCCCAGCAAAAGATAGTCTCGATTATCCGACACCTTGAGGATACAGGTGAAATTGTTATCGCCAGGGCCGGAGAAGACGAGCTGGTGGTGTAAGAAAGAGGTTGATGTATGACCAAGGCAGTATTCAGGCCCGGTGAAATAGCGGTCGGCGAAGAAAAGATACTTCTCGCTTCTCCTACTTCTTTCCCTGAGCTTGCTCATCTTGCCCCTAAGGTGGAAGAAGGGCTGGAAGAAATACCTGAAGTTGCGGCGGCATATTCCGGCCCCACAGTTGAGGATTTGCGCCGCGAAGCGGACGAGTTCAGGGAACGATGGGAAAAAGAAAAGGAAACCATGATCCGCGCTTCCAGGGCCGAAGCCGAGCGCATTATGAAGGAAGCGGAAGAAGCGGCCTTTAAGACAGTCAAGCGAAAGACCGACGAAGCCCAGTCCCTGAAGCGCAAGGCCCAGGACGAAGCGGATAAAATAATTGCAGATGCCAACAAAAAAACAAAGCAGATTGAAGCCGATTTCCGGGCGTCGTTAGAAAACGAAAGAAAGGACATGGAAGATGAAAGCCGCGTCGCAGGCAGGGAGGCGGGTTTTGACGAAGGCAAGGCGGAAGTGGAACGCCTTGTTGAAAGAACGCAGACCATCTTGCAGCGGGCCCAGGACAAACGCGCCGAAATACTTGAAGAGACAGAGCAGGAAATTATCAGCCTGGTACTTCTTATTGCCAAAAAGGTAATCAAGGTTATTTCCGAAAACCAGAAAAGCGTGATTATATCAAATGTGGTTCAGGCCCTTCGCAAGGTTAAGGGCAGGGGAAACATTATTATACGGGTGAACATGGCGGATTTGAAACTTACTACCGAGCATACAAAGGATTTTATCAATATTGTGGAAGGCGCCAAGTCAATTCAAATAGTGGAGGATACTTCGATTGATGAAGGCGGCTGCATAATTGAAACCGATTTTGGCGAGATTGACGCCCGCATTTCAAGCCAGCTTATGGAACTGGAATCGAAGATACTTGAGATTTCTCCCATCAAGTCATGGGCCAAAAGCGAACCTGCAGGGAGCTGAAACTATGGGCAGCATTTTTGAAAAATACCTGGAAGCGGCGAACAGGATCGACCCGATTAAATGCGTGGGACGCGTAGTCCGCGTCCAGGGCATTCTTATAGAAAGCAGGGGCCCCCAGGCCATTATCGGGGAAATCTGCCGCATTGAATTAAAGAAAGCCGGAACGTCCGATTATAATAAATTTATTCAGTGCGAAGTCGTGGGCCTTAGGGATGATATAGTCCAGCTGATGAGCTACAGTGAAACCGGAGGCATAGAAATCGGCTGCCGTGTAATTGCTTCCGGTTCATGCCTTGATGTGGCTGTTTCCAAAAAACTTCTTGGCCGTGTGTTAAATCACATTGGAAGGCCCGTTGATGGCAAAGGCGACATTGAGTCTCCGGTGCGTTATCCCGTGCTGGCGGATCCCCCTGACCCATACAGCCGTCCCAGGATTAAAGAACGTATAAGCACCGGCATCCGCGCCATTGACGGCCTTTTGGCGGCGGGCAAGGGGCAGCGGCTGGGAATTTTCGCCGGATCCGGCGTGGGAAAGTCCACCCTGCTTGGGATGATTGCACGTAACACTAGCGCCGACGTAAACGTTGTGGCGCTGATTGGCGAGCGCGGCAGGGAAGTAAACGAGTTTATTGAAAACGATCTTGGAAAGGAAGGCCTTGCCCGCAGCGTCATGGTCGTAACGCCTATGAATTCTCCCGCCCTCGCGCGGTTAAGGGGCGCTTATGTGGCGACCGCAATCGCGGAGTATTTCCGCGATCAGGGCCTTGACGTTATGCTCCTGTTTGATTCGCTGACCCGCTTTGCCAGGGCGCAAAGGGAAATAGGGCTGGCCTCAGGCGAGCCTCCGGCGACAAGGGGCTATACGCCATCCATGTTCGATTCCATGCCGAAACTGCTTGAACGCAGCGGTACCTCGGAGAGGGGAACCATTACCGGCTTTTATACGATACTGGTTGACGGCGACGATCTTGACGAGCCTGTCTCCGACACCGTGCGGGGAATTCTTGACGGTCACATTGTGCTTTCAAGGGACCTTGCCCAGAGCTACCATTATCCGGCTATCGACGTGCTGGCCAGCATTTCCCGTCTTGCCACCAAGGTCTCGGGAACAGAAACCAAAAAAGCCGTCGCCATAGTCCGCCGCCTTATGGCCAGTTACGCGGGCGCCGAAGATCTGATCAATGTTGGCGCTTATAAGCTGGGCACAAATCCGATGATTGACGAAGCGATTGCCAAACGGGAAGCGTTGGAAAAATTCCTGGTTCAGGCGGTAGAAGAAAAATCGCCCATAGACAAAACCCTTAAAGCATTGGGAGAAATTGCCGGCGTGAAAATACCTTCTTCCGAAATGGAAGAATACGTTTCAAAAGTTGCGCCCCCGGTTGAGGAAGATGATGATTACTTTGAAGGTACCATTTTTGAACCGTCTTTCTCCGCGATTGAGACGCTATGAAAGCATTTGCTTTTAGGCTTGAGAAGCTCCTCAACCTTAGAGAATTTTACGAAGACGAAGCGAAAGTAGAACTTGGCAGGGCCGTTGGCGTTCTTGCGGAGCTTGAAGGAAAAATCCGCGCCCTTGCCGCCGAAAGGGTAAGGGCCGCCGCCGCCCAGTTCAGCCCCGGCAACAGCGCGATAGAGATTCAGCAGTACATGTATTACCTTCTAAGGCTGGACAACACAAAAGAATGGCTGCTTAAAGAAGCGGCTATGGCGGAGATGAAAGTCGAGGAAGCGAGGGAAGCTTTTCTTGAAGCCTCACGGGAGAGGAAAGTGCTGGACAACCTTAAAGAGAAAAAGCAAAAAGAATATAACAAAATGAAACTTGATGAAGAAACAAAAGTCCTGGATGACATCAGATACAAAGTTACAGCTTAGGAATAATCTGCTTACCACAAGAAGCTCCATCGATAGGGCGTGCGTATATTATGGAGTTCTATACGGGAGGCGTTGTTAGACACGGCAGGGATGCCTTCGATATTACGCTACGTTAGCGGCGATGTTAATCGAACAGGAAACAACGTTTTGGTGTCTGTCACCTCTAATAGCCAACTGTTACATCAATGCCGCTGCCGCCGCCGCCATTGTTGCTGCCGTTGCCTCCGCCGCCGCCGTTGCCTGGATTGGCCGGGGTTGTCGGAGTAGTTGGATTGGTCGGCGTTGTCGGGTTAGTCGGAGTAGTCGGCTCGGTAGGCGTTGGTTCCCTTGTGTCCACCGTAGTAGCCGGGGCTGGCGATGCGTTTGCCTGTGTCCCTATCGGCATTTGCGGCTTATAGGCGGCGGAACCAAAGGCAAGCGGGTTTACCGCGCTCCCTTTCTGATCCGTTGTGGTGTTGTACCCCGCCGTGATAACCGTAGACTCTCCCCTTACTCCCTCGAATACCACATTCCCGCTGATTACATATAGGTTCCGTGTGTCAAACTCAAAGCTCGTTCCGCGCACAGAAGCTGTAGCTGTAGGGCTGCTTACCGCCAGCGAAGCCTTAGACCCGGCTGGTGGGTTCACGTCAACCCGCACCCTTCCGGCCTGTAGGCTCAAGTTTACGGTTTCGCTTTCCGATGTCGCCTTTATTTCCGTAAGCGTCAGACGCGTTAAAGGGCGCACCGTAAGGACAGTGTTTCCCACTTCGATTAGCGCGGTACTCTTAAAGCCCGTGGAAACAACCGTGTCCTGACTGACAATATCCCCGGCTTTCGCCGCGACAAACGCCGAGGAGCCAGAGGTTTTCAGTTCCACCGTGCCAGTTAATTCCTTTATCACTCCGTTTTGGGCAAACCCAAGCATTGCGATACCAACCAGCAATAATAAAAAAACAGTTTTTTTCATTTAGCTACTCCTTTTCTTTACAACTTCCAATAGCAATTCTTAAAAATTTTTACCACGAACCATCACGAACAACGACAATATAACTAACAACAACTTTGCGTCCGCGAACCGAAGGTTCGATGCGCCTCTGCGCCTTTGCGTGAACTCTTCTTGAGCACTAAAAAAGCGATAAAACAACATTGAGCGCCACGCGCCAGGAAGCTTTCTCGTCATGTACAACGTTTCCATAAGAAGCGCCAGCGCCAAGGTTTATGCTTATGTCAGGCGAAGGGCTCCAATACGCAGCGCCGAATATTTCCCCGCCGTTCTTCCCATTGCTCCCCGAACCGTTGAGTATGTAATAAGCCGGATAAAACCCTACGGAAAGCGTTTCGTACAGACGTGCGGTATAATCCAGCGAAAGTATTGTGATACCGGAAAGTTTAGGCTTCCAAATCTGCCCCGGCGCGTTTGTCGTTAACGGCAAAAACGCCGCCATGCCATCGCTTTTCCCGCTTGCGTACTTTATGCCAAGCGAGACATAGTGAATGTTGTTCCTCCATGCGGGAGTCGCTTCTAAGATAAATGCCGGGCTGGTTTTGTTGTTTGCTTCGATAAGCTCAAAGCTCCCGCCGAGGTCAACGCTAAAAGCCCCGAACGGTATTATTGCTTTGCCTACCAGATACTGGCTGTGCAGTTCTTCTCCCGACAAGTCAAATTGACCAAGCAGTGAAAGCTTCGCAATCGCCTTTTCCGAAAGCCCCTTATGCTCCCAGTCAACAGCTGCAAGGAAACGGCGTGGGGCATAATAGGTATTGGAAAAATCGTTCCAGTCGATGGCTGTCTTATACGCCGTATGCTCGTTCTCCGTCATCTCGATTTTGGCGCGTTCCTTGTAGAGCAGCCCTGTGTACCATGCCCCCGCGCTGAACGTCCCAATTTTCGTGTATTGGGAAAACCTTGCCCCGTCAAAAAGGCCGGAAGCGACATAGCCAAGCGGGTCGTCATACGCCATACGCCCGGCAGTGAAATCCATGCTTCCGGTACGCCAGCTGAAATCCGTGCGCAACAATTCTGGTACAAGGCTCCACGGGTCGCTTTTATAGTTAAAGCCGCCTGAAAGATAAAAATCCCCTGCATCGCCGATTAGCCCTGTTATCCTGGGAATGAAAATCCCGTTGTAGCCAAAACCCGCGCCGCCGTCCGAGCCTGAAACAATGGCGTTCTGATCCAGCACCAGCCCAACATCCACAGCAAATAGCGGAAAACCAAATAATAAATAACAGGTAACAAATAACAAAGTTAAAAGAGCTCTTCTGGCTTTCTTCTCTTTGTCAATTATTAACTGTTCATTGTTCATTGATAATTGTTCTCTGTTCATTTATCTCTGCTCCCTGTTCATTACCCGATTTACCGTGTATAACAACAAATCTCCCGACACAGACATCTGCGGATCTGAGCGGCCCTGTATAATGCCCCTGTAGACCATAGCCCGGTATGCGTAATGCGGGTTTTTGAAAAACGAATACAAGTACCCGCCGTCAATTTCAAAAGCCTGCATTACAAGAAGCGAAAGCCCGTTGAGCATAACATCGCTATTCGCTTCCGCGCCTACAGGCAGCCAACCTCGCTCCATTGCGATGCTGAAAGCTTCATCCGCGCTTGCTTGCCTTGCGCTATCTATATGACCCGCCGCTTCCAATACCAGCAAAGCAGCGTCCTGATAGCTCACCTTATCTTGTGCCAAAAGCTTTTCAATCCTGTCCGCTGTCTGCGCGAATACTCGCGGCGCGAAAACTAAACAAGGCACAGCCAATAAAAAACACAGTAAAAAACGCTTCATTGCTCTCTCCTCATTGTTTTATGCGGCATCCTTACTGCCAATTTGACAAACGCCCTTATTCGCTGTACTTTTAGGGTATGCGAAGTGTTGTGATAAATATTTACGATGACAGCAAGACAGATACCTTGCTTGGCTTGCTTCGTGACCTGAGTTATGTAGAGGTTCGCGGGATGGCGGGGCAGGATGATGTGTATGCCGGAATTCCCTCAAAACTTGATGATGACCTTCTACAATCCCAGCTTGATGTTCTTGAAAAAGCTGATTGGTAATGCTCAAAGGTGAAATCTGGTGGGCTGCACTGCCCAGGGCGCGCGGGTCGGAACCGGCGAAAATCCGTCCGGTGTTGATTGTCCAAAGCGATACGATGAACCGCAGTTCGGTAAGCACGGTCATGTGCGTATCTATCACGTCAAACCTTGAACTGGAACACGCGCCGGGGAATTTCCGTCTTGAAAAAGGCGTATCAAAACTGGAAAAGACTTCTGTCGTAAACTTTTCACAAATTGTTACTATCGACAAAACATTCATACGGGAGTATGTTTGCGCTTTGCCAAAATCATTTTTGGAGCGTATTGACCAAAGCTTAAAAACGGTTTTCGACATACAGTTTTAATCCTTCCCCATAAAAATTACCAATTATCAGTTATCAATGAACAATGTCATATCAATTAACAATGTCGTTGTCAGCAATCACAGCCTGTTTGTACTAAGCCACGATAACTAACAACGCCCATTGTTCACTGTTCATTGTTAATTGTTCATTGAATTGTCGGGTTCTGCGCCTCCAGCCCTCCCGGCATATTCTTCAGCTTAGGCAAATGGATTCCGTCGTTGATACCGCTAAAATCCCAATCTGTTGCAGTAAATCCCTGAGTTTGCCACCAGTTTGCGAGCTTCCAATCGTCCGCTGTGATGTCCGCGCCGTATTTCCCAGTCGTGCCGAAGCTGGTACCCACCGTGTTCCAGTCAAAATCATTACCATTACGCTTCATATCTGCCCGCCCGTAGTTATTTGCCATATTGTTACCGGAACCAGCAGCGGCTGTAGTGGGACCGCAAGCCCCTCCAACACGCCCTGTGTAGCTTAAGTCCCCCGCAGTACTGATATTCGGGTTCAGCGCTACGCAGTTTTCCACCTTGGCGTTTGTACCGCCTCCCAACACTCCGCCGACAAGCGGCTCCCATGTACTTGTACCTGTAACAGTGCCCGTGGCGTAGCAGTTTTGCACCTTGCCGCGAACCCCGTCGTTTCTTCCCGCCACGCCGCCAACAATACCGGTCGTCCCCGTTACTGAAACATTGCCCGTGGAGTAGCAGTTCTGCACTGTGCCGGGTTTGGCTGTAGTGCCATCGTTAGTTCCCACCACGCCGCCAACATTTGAGATTCCTGAAACATTGCACGTGGAGTAGCAGTATTGCACCGTGCCTCCATAGTTATATCCCACCACGCCACCGGCACTACTGTAAGTCCCCGTTGCTGAAACAGTGCCTGTAACGTAGCAGTTTAGCACCGTGTCGCCTTCATCTGTGGTTCCCACCACGCCGCCGACAAAGTCATTGCTATTGCTGCTGGTGATGTCGCAGTTGACAATGCCCACGTTTTTTACAACAATGGCTCCGCTATTCGTCCAGCCGAACAAGCCCACACCATCGGCGGTGGTGCTTGTAATCTTTAGGTTGTTTATGGTATGGCCGTTCCCGTCATAGCTTCCGGTGAAGGGTGCTGTTTCTGTCCCAATCGGCGTCCAGTTGGATATGGAGGCAAGGTCGATGTTATCCATCTGTTTGTAATGCTTGTCCAAAGGCCAAGCGGGATAATCGCCAGCGGCAGGTTTGCCGATATGGGATAAGTCATCTTTATCGAATACCAAAAAGGGCTTTCCTGTGCTGCCGTCGCCCTGGACAGCGACCGCCACTGTTTTGGCCCCGCTTTCAATGCCGGTTTTGTTAATGCTGACGCTTACGTTTCCGGCGGTGGTTACGGTAATTGCCAGCGACCAGCTTGTGCCGCTGTTTTCTGTCAGCGCTCCTTTGGCAGCAGCGCCTGTTCCGTTTGTTACGGTAATCTCGCTTGATGTTAAGCCGGAAACAGCCGCGCTAAACGTAAAGTTGATAGCGGTTGTGTTTTTGACAACGTTTGGACTTGCGGTATAGGTAATATCTGTTACTGTAACTGCGGCGCTGGGTTTTTCATTGTAGCCTGTCGCCCTCCCGATTACGCTGTAGCTCCCTGCCTGAGTTGGCGTGTACGTGTTGCCTGTTACGCCGAGGCTGGCTCCGTCTTTTTCCCAATGGTAGGTTAGTGTTACGCTTTCGCTTCCGATGTAGCTAGCGGTCAGTAACGTGCCAGTGTGAACGCCTGTGTTCGGGTTAATTGTTATATTTCCGGTCAATGTCAAGAGCGAGGGATCGTTTACGGTAACTGGGTCGCTGGTTTTTGGCTTGTATCCTGTCGCGCTCACGGTTACGGTGTAGATTCCTCCTTCTGTCGGCTTAAACTTGTTTGGCTTTGTCGTTGATGCCGTTCCGACCTTGACCCCGTCTTTTTCCCACTGGAAGCTCACTGTTTCGCTTCCGCTGTAGTCCGCGGTCAAATCCTGGTTGATGACAGCGCCTGTGGGCGGGCTAATCGTTATGGTTCCGCTTAGGCTGGGGGCAGCGAGCATGGTTATGTCGCATTTGGCCTTCTGCCCCGAGACAACGTTTACGGTCTTTTCCCCGTAGGAGAACAGCGTTCCGGCGGGGTGATACCCGCATACCGAGACGGTATGGCTCCCCGGATTGGCAGAGTATGTTTTAACGCCATCGCCTATCTTAACGCCCGTGCCGACCCTGGCCTCGTCGATGTATATGTCGTGCAGGATGCTTCCATCGTCAACAGCGGCGTCCCACGGGACGGCCTTGCGGCCTCCGCTTCCCCCGAGGCTGATGGTGATGTAAGCGCCTTCTTCCGCATCTCCCGTCGCGCCGTCGTTACAGGCGGCCAGCGCGAAAGCCATTGCCGCGACAAGCAGTAATAGCAAACAATTTTGTTTTTTCATAATTCACTCCTTTTTTGAAAAATGGTGTCTACCGCGACCCTCGGTCGGACGGTTCTTAGGTCACCCTCGCGTTATCTTCGTTGATTCGTTACTTTTCCTATTTTTTTCGAATACAAAGTATGATATTATCATTTGTTAAAAATATTGTCTATATCATTTGTAAAATAAATATGATGGCAGCATTATCTTTATTATGTGGATTTAAGAACCATCCTGGCCCAAAACATAAAAAACTCAAGAAAAAATCTGCATATATCAAGGGCTAAACTCGCCGAAAATGCAGGAGTCTCTGTGCCTTATCTGGCGGATATTGAGAGACGCAGGACATGGGTGAGTGATAAAACACTTCAAAGCCTTGCCGATGCACTAAACCTCGAGCCTTGTGAATTAATATGTGCTGATATGGAAAATAAAGGAGAGAAAAACCGGGGACAAAGCAAAGAAAGCCGTAAGCAAATGTCGGAAGCGGTTACTGGTAAAAAGAAAATACTTTGCAAAACGGTAGAAAATGTCATGGAAGACCTGATTTTGGAATTAATAAAAAAGGCTCCATAATACATGAGCCACGATGATTCTAAAGACATCACGGCCTAGGCCTTTCTAAAATCGCATCGAAACTACCTTCGGTTCTTAGCCGTGTTACTTCATGGTTATATTCTTCCATTTCGCAAATCAACGGGAGATGGCGGAAATATAGGCTCGGCTGTTTACCTATTTGTCATACAGGGCTCTTCTTTCATTAGCTTTATACTGCACTGAGATTCAAGACGCTTCGATTTTGACGCTCAAATCAAAGCAAACTGCATCCCCGTGCAGTATATAGGGTATATCACTTTTCGGATTACCTTTGCAAAAAACACATTATGCATATATATTAATATACGGGGGAAGATATGCCGGTAAAAACGCTTGTGAAGAAAACAACAAAAAACGCTCAGCAAACCTCTGGTTTGAATCCTGCCAGGAAGACCGCTAAAAAAGTAACATGGGACGATATAGAGGCAGGTTTCGAGAGGCTTCAAAAATTACATGAGGAAACAGAGGCATCCTTAAAAAAATCCCAGGATGAAGCATGGAAAGCCATACGGGAAACCCAGCAAGCCGTTAAAGAAACCCAGAAAAATATCGGCGGTCTTAACAACTCATTAGGTTCTATCGTCGAACGTCTGTTAACCCCCAGCCTTCCTCAAAAATTTAAAAAATTTGGTTACAGCTTTAATCGAATAGCCAGCTATAGTTATGCAGCCGGCGTTTACGCCCAAATTGACGGTATGCTTGAAAACGGCGCACAGGCGATTGCAGTAGAAGTAAAAACAAAGTTAAGGCAATCGGACGTAGATGACCACCTTTTACGCATGGAAAAAATACAAAAACACGCCGATGAGCACGGCGATAAAAGACAATTCATGGGCGCTATGGCGGCTTTCATTACAGACGAGGCTACCAAAAGTTACGCCTTAAATAAAGGGCTTTTCGTCATAGAACCTTCAGGCGAAGATGTCATAGTCACTAAGCCGGAAACGGAACCACGTATTTGGTAGTTTACACACTTAAAAAAATAAGATAGATTAACACAAGATTAAGGGAACCTCTAAAACCCAAGGGGTTTTTAGAGGTTCCTCGGATACTTCATCTTTGCCCGATGATGTGTTCTTTTGTTTGCGGCACTAAGGGGGTAAATTTATGATAAACATGGCTATTGTTCTCTGACTAAGCGTTAGCATGTCAGCAATTATGTAAACATTCGGGATCTGCTCTGTAGAGTAAATTAATACAATACATTTTCTTCCTATTTAGTTTAATTGGCTGGAAGATTTTGCCGCCTTTCCCACGGTACGGAATGCCATTGGAAAAGCGGTTTACTGTAACAGGAATTTTAGCATGAAACTACCCTGGAAAGGCGGCCGGCTGGCGCTGGTCGCATCCGCCGCGGAAGACCGCCGTTTTAGGCTCTTCCTTTGTTTCGCGGCGACTATGGGAACCGTGGGTTTTTCTTTTTTAAACCCGCAAATAATACGTTTTACCATTGACTCGGTAATCGGGAATTCTCCGCTTAACGCTCCGGCTTTTGTGCAAGCCCTTGTGGAGCGATTGGGAGGAGCTATTTTTCTTCGTCGGAATATCTGGATCTGCGCCCTCTTTATTTTGGGAGCCGCTCTGTTTTCCGCGCTCTTCAACTCGGTCAGGCGCTACACCAGCATCGATCTGGGCGAAACCGTGGCCTGGAGGCTCAGGAACACCCTTTATGCGCATATTCAGAAACTGTCATACGACTGGCATGTGAACTGCCAGACGGGGGACATCATCCAACGCTGTACCTCGGATGTGGATACGATTCGCAACTTCATCCAGAACCAGCTAAGCGAACTTATGCGTGTTTTCTTTGTCATGGTGCTAGCCCTTTTTATGATGTTCTCCATGGATCTGTTTATGTCCCTGATGTCCCTGGCCCTAATCCCGGTCATCTTCGTTTTTTCTCTTCTATACTTCCGTAAGGTAAGCAAGGAATTTACCAAAGCCGATGTGGCCGAAGGGATCATGCAAGCCGCGGCCCAGGAGAACTATACCGGTGTCAGGGTGGTACGCGCCTTTGGCCGGGAATGTTACGAAATGGAGAAGTTTTCCGAGAAGACAAAGATCTACCAGGATATCTGGATTCGTATCGGAAAGATGCTGGGCCTTTTCTGGGGCGCGGGGGATTTCATGGCTGGCCTACAGCTCTGCATCATAGTGGGAGCCGGAATCTGGCGGAGCGTGCAGGGCCGGCTCTCCCCCGGCACTTTTCTGGCGTTCTATACCTACTGCAACTGGATGATCTGGCCGGTAAGGCAGTTGGGCCGCATCCTTTCGGATCTTTCCAAGACGCTCGTTTCTGCCGGAAGGGTGAGGGACATACTTCAGACTGAACCGGAAACGGATCCGAGCGACGCGTTAAAGCCGGAAATAAAAGGGGAGATCTGTTTCCAAAACGTTTCTTTCAATTACGGTAAAGGCGAACCGGTTCTTAAAAACGTTTCCTTTACGCTTGAACCAGGCGAAAGCATGGCCGTACTGGGCGCTACCGGCTCCGGGAAATCGACCATGGTTCACCTTCTGAGCAGGCTTTACGATCTTAAAGATCCTGACGGCCTAATTACTATCGACGGGATCGACATACGCCGTATAGCCCGTCCGCACCTTCGCCGCCATATAGGGCTTTGCCTGCAGGAGCCTTTTCTTTTTTCAAAGACCTTGCGGGAAAACATTTCCATCGCGAGGCCGGAAATGGAGCTTACTGAACTGCGGGCTGCGGCGGCGGTGGCTATGGTGGACGAGACCATTCAGGATTTTGCCGAAGGCTACGACACCGTAGTCGGGGAGAGGGGGGTTACCCTTTCAGGCGGGCAGAAACAGAGGGTGGCCATCGCGCGTATGCTCGCCGGCAATACGCCGGTGATGATTTTCGACGACAGCCTTTCCGCGGTTGACACCGAAACGGACGCGAAGATCCGCGCGGCCCTGCGCAGCCGGGTCGCCGATGCGGCGGTGATCATCATTTCCCACCGCATATCAAGTATCATGCAGGCTGACAAGATCCTTGTCTTGAAGGACGGAACCGTTGAGGATATGGGCTCTCACGAAGAGCTTCTGGAACGGGGAGGCAGTTACCGCCGCATTTTTGAATTGCAGCGCGGAGTTATGGAGGATGAAGAATAATCATGGCTGATTTTGAAGATTTTGATTACAACAAACCAATGTCGCTTGGCGTCTGGAAGAAGATGCTTCCGTTTATATCGCCGCAGAAGAAGGATCTTATACGAGTTGCCTTTTTAATGTTCGCCGTAGCAATGGTGGACGTGTTTTATCCCCTGCTCCTGGGCTATGCGATCAAGAATAACATAGAGCCCCGCAGTACCGAGGGTGTAGGCTGGCTTTTAGCCGCGGCCCTTTTTCTCGTATCGGCCCAGGGCCTTATCGTCCGCTTCTTTGTCGCACTGGGACTAAAGGTGGAAACCGGTATCAGCCGGGCCATCAGGAACGCGGTTTTTTACCATCTACAGAAACTGAGTCTTTCCTATTACAACAAGACTCCGGTGGGTTACATGATGGCCCGGACAAACTCGGATACAGGCCGCATCGGAGATCTTGTGGCATGGGGGATCATCGATTTTTCGTGGTCGCTTTTCTACTGCGGCGGGGTGATAATTGCCATGTTCCTTGTGCATTGGCGGCTCGCCCTCATAGTTTGCGCCACTATTCCGCTCCTCTCGCTTATCACCTGGTTCTTCCAGAAAAGGATCCTCGCGACAAACCGCATTATGAGAAAGCTGAATTCCAAAATGACAGGCGCGATGAACGAGGGGATCACAGGCTCCAGAACGATCAAGGTGCTGGTAGCGGAAGAGCAGAGCCTGGAAGAGTATTCCGCCATTACCGGGGAATACAGACGCCACGCCGCGCACATGGCTCGTCTCCGCTCTATTTTCATCCCGCTTGTGCTTTTTATCGGCTCTGCCGCTACTGCCTCGGTTCTGGGTTACGGCGGATATGAAATTGCCTTCATGGGGGCGGATTTGGCGATTCTTGCGATCTTTCTACAGTATGCAGGTGGGTTCTTTGATCCCATACAGAACATAGCCAACATCCTTACGGAATTCGTTTCTACCCAGGCCAACATTGAGCGCGTGACCGGACTTCTTGAACAGACTCCGCTCATCATTGACAGGCCGGCGGTAATCGAGAAATACGGCGATAATTTTTCCGGTAAAAAAGAAAATTGGGAACCCATCACAGGCGACATAGAATTCAAGGACGTTACCTTTATGTATCCTGACGGAACAGAGAACGTGCTTGAGCATTTCAGCCTCCGTGTGCCCGCCGGAACCTACATCGCCATTGTGGGAGAAACCGGCGCGGGCAAGTCCACTCTGGTTAATCTGGTCTGCCGTTTCTTTGAGCCAAACTCGGGCGAGATCCTCGTTGACGGCCGGGACTACCGGGAGCGGAGCCAGCTCTGGCTTCACAACGCCCTGGGCTATGTGCTCCAGAGTCCCCACCTTTTCACCGGCACCATCAGGGACAACATACGCTACGGCAGGCTTGAGGCAAGCGACGAGGAAGTGGAAGCCGCCGCCAGGATCGTTCACGCTGACAGGATAATCAACAAACTGGAGAAGGGCTTTGACACCGAAGTAGGGGAGGGCGGCGATCGGCTTTCCACCGGGGAAAAACAGCTCGTCTCTTTTGCAAGGGCGGTTCTTGCGGATCCCAGACTTTTCATCCTTGACGAGGCCACAAGCTCGGTGGACACGGAAATGGAAATGCTTATGCAGGAAGCCATTCACACGCTTCTGGAAGGCCGTACAAGTTTTGTCATAGCGCACAGGCTTTCAACCATCAGGGGCGCGGACATTATCCTTCTGGTAGACAACGGGAAGATCGTTGAGCGGGGAACCCACAGCGAACTTATGGATTTGAGGGGGCATTACTACAACCTTTACACGCGTCAGTTTGAGGAGGAAGCGGAAGAGGAAGTTTTGAGGTAGAGATTATTCTCAAATTCTTAAAAGAGCAATCAGAATACTGCAAGCAGACATGGTTTTGTAGGAGCGCCTTGCCACATGAAGCCCTGGACAAACCCCCGCCTTGTGTCTTCACGAAGGCGTCAAACAAAGAATTGGAGCAAAGAGAATGCCCCTACAGAACCGCAGGTAGCACTGCCCACGCCCACCCATATCCAGTTTTGTTTAGGTTATTTCTTGCAGTGAACTCTGCGATAAATTAGGTTTTTGCTACTTAAACAACCCCGGTAGCGCCGTCGATAGCGCGGGCACATAAGTTACCAGTGCCACCACCACCAGCTGCACCGCAAGGAAAGGAAGCACACAACGGCAAATTTCCGTGAAGGGCTTTTTGAAGCGGTAGCTTGCAAGGAAAAGATTCATCCCAACAGGAGGGGTGAGAAAACCAACTTCCAGATTGACAATAAAAATAATGCCCAGATGAATAGGGTCTATTCCGTAAACCTGCGCCAGCGGAACGATCAGGGGAAGGACTACGAGAATGGCCGAAAAGATATCCATCAGGCAGCCCACCACGAGCAGCGCCAGATTCAGGAGAAGGAGGAAGATGTACTTCGATTCCACGGTCGTACTCATCCAGAGGGCGAAGTTTTCCGGTACTCTTGAATCAATGATGGCATAGGAAAGGGCTTTTGCCATGGCAATTATTGAAAGAACTCCACCGATAATGGGAATCGCTTTTGCGAAGACTTTTGTTACGTTTTTTAGAGTGATGTCCTTATTGATAAACACTTCGATAATGAAAACGTAGACCGCCGATACCGCGCTCACTTCTACAAGAGAAAGAATGCCCGAAAAAAATCCACCGATTAAAATAAACGGAAGAAGAATCTCGAAGAGGCTCCCTTTAACCGCTTTTCCCGCTTCTTTCAGGCTGAACTTTTCAACCGGTATTTTTACCTTGACCGAGGTGGTGATTCCAAATGCCACCATGACAGCTACCAGGATGAGCCCTGGGATTATTGCGCCAAGGAAAAAATCTATGATGCTGTAATTAAGTGTTTCGCCCATGAAGAAGAGGATCATATTTGTGGTGGAACCTACCAGAATTATGGGGAGGCTGGGCGGAAACAAAAGACCGATACAACCCACGGATGTCAAAAGTCCGACGGTAAATTTTTCAGGATATCCGAGTTTTTCTTTAAGGATCGTGTAAAGTATGCCGCCGAGGGCTAGGATGGTAACTCCCGAAGCGCCGGTAAAAGACGCGAAAAAAGCACAGATCACCACGGTGGCGATGATCATTCCCCCCGGTATCCAGCTAAAAAGGTTGCGGAAGGCGGCAACCAGCCTTTCTCCGGCCCTGCTTTCCGAAAGGAAGAAGCCGGTTAAAGTAAAAAGAGGAATGGCGATTATGTCTGTATCTGTCAGGGCAGAGTAAATCTGGATGGGTACGGCCTCAGGCTCGCCGCCGGCGGCCTGAAGCATCACCAGGGCGATGCCGCCGATGACCACGAAAATGGGAGTCCCCAAAAAAGCCGCCAGAATGAGCAGAAGGATAAGCGGCGTTCTGGCGTAATAAGCGGCGTCGTAAAGTAAGTCCATGGGAGCGATTAAACTGTCAGGCGGCTGGAAACCCCAGAAGAATTTTGTGATGGCGGGAAGGGCGGCGGCGGTTCCCAAAAGCAGTACCAGAACCGGAAGCGCCCAGCGTTTCCAGGCAGCCGGCATTTCGCCGTCCGCGCCTGCCTTCGGTTCAAAGGACGCCGAATACATCGCGAAGCGGATGGCTATTACACCGTAAGCGATTGGCATTGCCAGGGCAAAAGGCCAATCGGGAATAAAACCCGTCGGCCTTCCGGAAAAACTATACGCTATAAATGTAATGGAATCCCAAAATAAATTGATGGAGATGAAGGCCGAAACTAAACTTGTTATGCAGGTCAGAATCTTTTGTAGTTTTTCACTTTTTGCGTATTGGATAATCGTAATGGAGATATGATCCTTTGCCCTGGTCGTAAGCATTGCGGCAAAGAGAGCGGATACAAGGAAAAAACGAATCAAAAGATTCCTTGAATAAGGAATAAAAACATTCAGGGGCCTTAAAATGGCATCCAAAAATGGCAGCAGAGCCATTAAGGTAAAAGCCGCGTAGCAAATGCCCTTTTCAATGTTTTCGGTTATTCCAAATAGCTTCCCGGCGGTTTTGTTCATTCCTGTTATTACCTTCCCCTGATTCTTGTCAGGATGCTGGTAATCCGCTGGTACAGTTCCCTGTCAAATGTGGTTCCCAAAAGAGAGGCGGTCGCCCTTTCAACCTCGGTAGCCCACATCTGCTCCTGGGCCGGTGTGGCCGGGTTCACCTTTAATCCGGAGCGCTTCATGGTTGTGATGGCGTCGTTCACCGTTTTTGGCAAAGAGTTGTCAAATTCATTGGCAATCTTCCTGGTAACATCAAGCAGCTCCTGCTGGTACCTTGGATTTAAATCGCCGATTTTTTTCCAGGTTACCTGGTTAAGAACGATTCCGCCCATAATTGGAGCAATATTTATCGAGAGCATATTTTTCAGGATCGACTGGAGCTGAAGAGACGCGATAGCCGCCGGGCTTTGATAAACCGCCGAGACTGCTCCGGCGCTCAGTTTGTTGCCTGCCTCGCTCCAGTCGCATTCTATTATCTGGAAGCCCATGGTTTTAAAGACGGTGTTCATTTCCGTCGCCTCGGAGTTGGATGCTATTTTAATCTTGCGCAAGTCCTCCGGTGTATAAACGGGATCCTTGGAAAAAATATTGACAAAGCCGGATTTGGACCAGGCCAGGATAAAGTAATTGCCCTTGTTGAACCTGCGCTCCAAATCAGGTTGCATTTCCTGCAAAACGGCAGCCAATTCGCTTTCAGAACGGATAAGGAAGGGTATGCTTAAGGTCATTACTCCGGGCTCGATGACGCTAAGTCCGAAAGACGTGAAGATCGCCCCCTGAATAATATCACTTGCAAGCGAAAGCTGCATTTTCTTTTCATTCCCTTCGATTCCCCCGTGACGCACGTTTAGCCGCACCTGGCTGTTAGTGATCCGGCTCCATTCGGAAGCGATTTTGTCGAGAGTTCTCCCCCAGGGCGATTCCTTGGGAAGGGGAGAAGCCAGTTTAACTTCAATGGCTTCTCCCGCTCTGTTGCCCCGCTGGGCAAAAAGAGAGGGCGCTATCAATACTGACGCAATGATGGCTAAAATTAGGACTTTACGCATTCTTACTCCATGTTACCTGTTATCCCTTCTCAATTATTGAAGGACTGAAAATAATCATACGCATTATCCAGCATATGTTTTGCCTTTCTCTGTGAAATAGTATTTACAAGCCTGTTGGACTTGTCTTGATCGGGATCTATATCCAGGGCCTTTTCCAGGTTTTCTACAAAGGCGTCGTAGTCCTGGTTCTGCGCGTTCGCGCATACCGCCTTGGCATAAGAAACGTATGCACCCGCCGACAGGCCCCCTGATTTTTCCAAAGCCCTCTGAAAGTGAATTTCGGCTTTATCCTTGTCCCCGCCCATGTTCTCCGGAAGTGAAGCATAGTACAGAATATAGAACTCGTCGATGGCCCCATTGTTATAATCAGGGTCAAGCTCATAGGCCCTTGCCATCATTGCACCCCACTCGGGAATATTGTAACCAAGGTTAAAATCAAAAACGTCAATAGAATACGCGGCGAAACTTCCGGCGGCTGTCCAATAAAGCAGGGAGACATCATCTTTTTTGCATTTTTTTAAGAGAGGAGCAAGGGTTCCTTCCTGAACCGTCGCCGCGGAAAACCCGGAGTACCTGTAATTAAGGGCGGAATAGAGAATTTCTGTTCCCCGCAGGTAAAGTTTTTTTGCCCGCTCAAGACTTTCAAGGCGCTCCTGGTAATAATCAATCGGATCCAGCATTTCAGCCGGCCCCTGGACGAAGGCGTTGGCGTACATCACAAAAAGTGAACCGGTGGTTAAAAGAAGCCCCTGGTGTTTGGGGTTTTGAGACAGCAGGGCTTCGTACATCTTTATCGCGAAAGGCAGGGCGTCGCCAACCAGCTCCGGATCGGGATCCCCGGTGAATACATCCGAGCTTCCTGTTCCCGAGATAGCGTCAGAAACGGCGTTAATAGCCATTTTATTTATGGAGCAGGATACCGATAAAACAAGGCACAATAGGCCGGATAGAATAACGCTTTTGGTCTTCATTATTACAATGATATTATTACCCTGTTTATATGTCAAATGCCCGCATTGATTGCTAATCTCCAATCACTCTCCTGATATCCTTTTTAATGGCGTCAAGCTTGCCTTTTGCCTCGGCCCTTGCGGCTGCGAGGCCGCCGGAGCCCGGAGCGGCGCAGCAGCTGGCGTAAAATTTGATTTTTGGCTCGGTGCCGCTGGGCCTTGCGCTTACCACAGTGCCGTCTTTTAGGAAGAACTGAAGCACGTCGCTTGGCGGAAGCCCGGACGCGCCGTGCTTGAGGTCCCTTACGCGCTCAACCTCAATTCCTCCCAGAGTTTTTGGTGGATTTTTCCTGTATTCTTCCATAATGCCCTGCATGATTGCCGGGCCTTCCGGGCCCTGGAAGTACTTTGAAATGCCGGTTTCTTCCCAATAGCCGCAGGTTTGGTAAAGCTCTTCAAGCCTGTCCAAAAGGCTTTTGCCTTTGCTCCGCCAGTAAAGCGTCATTTCCGCGGTCAGCGCGGCGGCGGAAACCCCGTCCTTGTCCCTGACCTCGTTTTCTACCAGGTAGCCGTAGCTTTCCTCGGTGCCGAAGACGATGGAAGCGGATTTGTCTTTTTCGCGCTCCGCCATCACCTCGGCGATCCATTTAAAGCCGGTAAGGCACTCGAAGCACTTTGCCCCGTAATGCTCCGCGACGCGCTTTTGCATTCCCGTCGTTACAATGGAATTGACCATCGCCGGATTAGGGGGCATTTTTCCCGTTTCCTTAAGCGAAAGAAAAATGTAATCTGCGAGTAGAACACCCATCTGGTTACCGGTTACCAGGGTGAATTCCCCTTCTTTGCCGCGGCTCCCCGAAGGAACCGCAATTCCAAAGCGGTCGGCATCAGGATCCGTGGCCATGACTACGTCGGCTTTTTCCTTTTTCCCCAGTTTCAGGGCCAGTTCCAGGGCGGCGGCTTCTTCGGGGTTTGGGAACGCCACGGTCGGGAAATCGCCGTTGCCTTCTCTTTGTTCCGGCACGGTTATTACCTTGAGGCCCAAACTGCCAAGGACGCTTTCCACGTGGAAGGCCCCTGTCCCGTGAAGGGGGGTGTAGACGATCTTTACTTCTCCGGCTTTTTCCTTGATCAGCTCCGGCCTGAAGAGCCTGCTCCTGACCATGTTCTGGTAAGGCGCGTCTACTTCTTTGTCGATGATGACCAAAAGTCCCTTATCGAGAGCTTCCTGGCGGCCCATCTCTTTTATTTCCGTAACCGCGTTTACTTCGTCGATTATTCCCTTGTCGTGCGGCGGAATTACCTGCGCCCCCCCTGCCCAGTAAGCTTTGTAGCCGTTGTATTTGGGCGGGTTGTGGCTTGCGGTAACAACGATGCCGGTATCTGCCTTGAGGTGGCGAATGGCGAAAGAAAGTTCCGGCGTCGGCCTTAGGGATGAAAAAAGAAAACACTTGATCCCGTTAGCCGCAAAGATGAGGGCTGCGGCCTCGGAGAATTCCGCCGAATAATGCCGGCTGTCAAAGGCGATAACTGCGGAAAGCGAGCCGCTGTTTTTTGCCCTTTCCGGATACGCCTTTAATAAATACGTCGCAAGTCCCTGTGTGGCGCTTTTTACCACCAGCGTATTCATGCGGTTATATCCGCCGCCTATAACTCCCCGCAGTCCGCCCGTGCCGAATTCCAGGTTTTGGTAAAAACGGTCTTCAAGTTCTTTAAAGTCCTTCGCGGCAAGAAGGTCTTCCACTTCCTTTCGGAAATTGGCGTCCTTCTCTTTGGCTATGTAGTCTTTTGCCCTTTCGGTGATAAAGTTGGTATCCATAAGCACTCCTTTTTTTGTCTAGGTATAGAATAGAGGAATTTAACTAAATACACAAGTTGGAAATTGCAGGGCAGGCGCGCTAATATTTGCCACGAACCAGCACTAAGCGGTATTGGGCAATAAAATTTCCACTTGTAGGAACTGACTAAATCCAATACACTGGAATGGAAATGAAATGCAAAACAATCTTCAACAGCAGAAACAAAGCATAAAGAAACAGGAACAAGCCAGCCCCGACATCCAAACTGATACTCAAAATGACGGCCAGAAGACGAGTATCTGCCCCAACTGCCATGCGGAGCTTCCCGAAGAAGCCCTTTTTTGCCCGGAATGCGGCCTTTCCATAAAACAGCGTGTTTGCCCAAAATGCGGCGCTCCGGCCTCCCCGACTGCCGACATTTGCCAGACGTGCGGGGCATGGCTTTTGGAAGGCAAATGCAAATTCTGCTATGCCGACCTTTCTTCCGATGACGCGCTGTTCTGCCCCGAATGTGGCAAGCCCAAAGACGGCATTCCTTGCCCTAATTGCGGCACAT
>Ga0268262_10000227_pt1 | contig 74906 bp, 58 predicted proteins | sample TergutNc150P3_FD_190354 | JGI IMG/M metagenome (GOLD analysis project Ga0268262, IMG submission 190354) | Nasutitermes corniger P3 segment gut microbial community from laboratory colony in Florida, USA - Nc150 P3 (SPAdes) (version 2) | ecosystem: Host-associated > Arthropoda: Insects >...
CGTTTACGATATTTTGTTTATTCAAATATGCCAATTTTTCAAAAAAAGCAGGTAATAAATTTCTATCGTTATCTATCGGCTGTACGCCGTTTAACCAGTCGGAAATCATAATTATATGATTATCTTTCTCGATAACATCAATAATTTTATTTACAAATTCTTCATTGTCATTTAATACCGATAAACAATTTATTGTATCGAAAATTTGTTTCTCGGTATTTTCTCTTATTTTTAAGCAATAATATCCTAACTTTTCATTTCCTATCTTGAAAAGATTTTTATAAATATAATTTTTTAATTCTATCGGCTGAAAACAACCAATAAATTGTTCATAGCGAGTATTTTTCAGCAGGTTTTCAATATCTTTTATTTCCATATTTATTTTTTATTTTACAATATAAACTACAAATGTGTAAATCATAACTTTGGGCATAAATCCAATTAAAAATGTAGGTCTTTCATTTCCAAAATTGTCTTTTTGGGTTTCATTTACCATTTATTTTATATACGCTTTGAAAATTTAATCATAGCGTTACTTGGCATTACCTTTTTAATAAATTCCGGCAAACAATCGTTTCGGAATGATATTGCTGTAAAGAAATCATCTTTATCAATTGTTTTATTAAAACCGTAAGGATCTGCAAGTGTAAATATTTCTTTTTCTTCATCATAACCGATTAGTACGGCGTAATGTAATACCGGTTCTTTATTACCCATTAAATTTTCAGTAAGATGTAATACTTGAAAAGGAATATTTTGACTTAAACTCTGCTTTATTATTTTCAAAGTACCTTCCTTATCTTCCCGAATAAGCGAAGCATCATATCCTTCCAGATGTTTTTTGTAGATTTCCAATAACTTAGAAAAAGTTATTCCTTTTTCATCAAAAGGTTCATTTTCAAGTAAATAGTCTTCATTAATATTTAATCCTTGAAAATAATTTAAAATCATACCCGCTGTTACATAGCCGCAGGTATTATTCCGTTTTTGTTTTACAATTTTAATTCCGTCAATAAGCATATTATCTCCTTGTAATTAAATTACATGCTAATTTTATCAAATAAATAAAGTAAAAAATTAACAAAACTGAACCTTTTTAAAAGTTTTTAAGGGTAAAATGAACAATTTTGAATATTATTTATTCTTTTCTGAGACAGGGGCGAACCATTCCATTTGGCAGTAATTTTCATCGGAAAGTTTCGTATCTATTTTTTCAAAGCAAACCTTATCTGTTGATAATTCATATCTAACCTTATTATTACGTGTAAATTCAATTATCGCATTATACATTGAACTTGCCACATTACGATCAATATTAGAATAATGATGTTGTCCTATATAACGGAATCTTGCGCACAATGAAGTATCAAATGTATCCTTGCGGAATCCTTCCGGAATATTCTTAAAATTTTTTACCTGTACTGACGGCATATATTCGGCTTCGCCTGTTTTTCTGTTAAAATTCCGTGTTATACCAATATAAACATTTGGGTTTACAATTGATTTAATAAGCATACGCTCTTTATTCCAGAATTGACTTCCAAATATCTTTCTGGAATCATTAAGCGACAACTTATAACATTTCCCAATAACATGAAACTGCGGAACCATTACGATATCGGGTCCAAAAAAAACGCTCTCCCCCAGTTTGTTTTCATCAAAAAGATTCAACGGCGGCTTAATTTTTATTATCTGTCCCGATTTACGCAAATCGCCGGGAGTTATTCCAAATTCATGTTTAAAAGCCCTGATATAAGTTTGTTCATATTCAAAACCATTTTCAATCGCGATTTCAACAATATTATTATCCGTTCCCAGTATATCGTTAATACTTGCCGCCAATCTGCGGGAACGTATATAAGAAGCTATGGGTTGTTTAAAAGCAAAACTGAATAATCTTCGTAAATACCCTTCTGAAAAACCGTATTTCTTGGAAAGAATAGACACATTTATATTGTTTCTTATATCCTTTTCGATATCAAGTAATAAATTTTCCAGTAAATCATATAGTTTTAGCATTTAAAATACCTATCGTTTTTATTTTTGTTTATCAATTTATCAGTTTTGCCACCTTTTCTAACATTTCAGCTTTTTTTATCGGCTTATGTATGTAATCAACCGCTCCAAGTTCCTGCGCTTTTGCTTTGTCTTTCAGATCGTCCGATGTCGTGTAAATCGCTATCGGAACTTTGTGCAATTTGGTTAAATCCCGTATTCTGATATATGTATCCCAACCGCCCATTTCAGGCATATACAAATCCAATAAAACTAAATTGGGAGTATAACCTTTCAAGAATAAATCCAATGCCGCCTTGCCCGAACTTACCGCGTTAACTTCATAATCCTGCTCGAGCGCGCTTTTGGTCATTGTAAGAACCGTTTCATCATCATCAACTACGATAATTTTTTTCTTTTCTCCCTTTGTATCGACTTTAAATTTCTGTGTTTCCGTTTTTAGCTCTTCAAAATTCCGCGTGTTCTCCGCGCTCATTTCATCAACAAAAGTTACCGCGGATTTAATTTCTTTCATCGCTCCGTTTACTATGTCGTTCATGCCGTTCATCGATTCATTGCTGATTTTAATAAATTCGGTCGTCTGCCTGTTCAGGCGATCGCCTGATTCCAGCATATCTTCCGCGCCTTTCTTGACCGTTATGCTAATTTCTTTTAAGCGCCCCATTGATTCAAGTATTTGTTTTCCGCCCACTTCCTGTTCTTCCATCGCGTTACGGATATTTTCTTCATGTGTTGAAACTGTTTTTACTTTCTCATCAATAACGCCAAAGCGCGACAGAACCTCGTTTGATGACGCCGTTATGCTGTCTATGGACGCTTTTATCTTTTTTAACATATCCGCGGTTGATTTTGACTGGTTACTTGACGATTCGGCAAGTTTTCGTATTTCACCGGCGACAACGGCAAACCCTTTCCCCACTTCCCCGGCGTGCGCAGCCTCAATAGCGGCGTTCATCGAAAGCAGATTTGTCTGGCTGGCTATGTTTTCCATTACCGAGTTTATTTCCAAAAGTCCTTCGGATTGCCGCGCTATTTCCAGTATTTTTTCAGCTACCGTTTGAAGTCCCGTTTTTCCGTTCTCGGACGCTTCCGTTAATTCGTTAACATTTTTGCCGTTTTCTATAAGGGTGTTTGTTACCGAATGAATATTAGCGGTCATTTGCTCAATCGCGGAAGACGAAGCGTTTACGCTGGCGGACTGTTCTTCTATCAGCTTGTTCATATTGTTAATATTTTCTTTTATGGTTCTAACCGCTTTGCCCGCTTCGGCCGCGCTTTCGTCCTGTTTGCTCATCTTCCCTTTCATTCCGTCAAAATTAGCTGAAATCTCGTCAACCGCTTTGGAAGTTTTCGCCATATTTGTGGAAAGCTCATGCCCCGTATTGGTCAGAGCGTCAACCTTGTATTTTATTCTGCGAATAAGACCGCTGATGGAACCTAAAGTCTTATTAAAATATTTTGACAGATCGCTGACTTCGTCCTTACCGCTGATAGCCAACGTTCTAGTCAAGTCCCCCTCTCCTTCGGATATTTCTCTGAGGCTGTCGGCTATATCTTTAACAGGTTTTGTAATAGATCTTATGATCAAAACGCAAAGGGGAGCCAGAATGAAAAGTATAACGGCGATAATAATACCGATTATGACGGTAAGTATACGTTTTAGTTCCGCCGAAGCGTCGCTACGCAAAGTATTTAATGTGGTTTCAATATTATCGACATAAACTCCGGTAGAAAGCCAAATGTCGGTACCGGAAATAAATTCTACATATCCTAATTTTGGGGCAATATCCATACTGGGCGGCTTGGGGAATACAAACTCGACAAACCCGCCGCCTTTTTGGGCGGTTTCATATAGTTCTTTTACATAATACACCCCGTTTTTATCCTGGGTATTTCCCAAATCTTCACCCTCGCGTTTAGGAAGGGTAGGATGCATAAAAATGGTAGTGCCGATATAGGTAAAATAATATCCCGATTTATCTTCTTCAAAACGATAATCCTGAATATAGGATTTTATAATATCATGTTGTTCCTGTCTGTCGGTTACTCCCCGCAGGGCTTGCGCGAGCGCTACCGCCATAGTTTGAGTACCTAATTTTATCTTGTCCTTCTGCCCCGTATACATTAAGTCTTTTGTTATTTTTAAGTTCATTTCCTGCACTGTTTTGGAAGTAAAATTTATAGCTACTATCAAGGCCGCGATTGTAAGTAAGAGAATAAAAATAACAAATAAAAGACGGACCCCTATGGAAAAATTTCTAAGCATAAATGACCCCTTTTTTGAAGATTTTACGTTATTTATAAAATCTTTAAAACATTATATACTCAAAATAATTTAATTATTATATAATTTTAAAGGTTGATTGTCAAACTATATTTGTTTCCACCGCGCGGAACTTTAAGCGTTATATTTCTTCCTTTCATCGTCACTTTTTTGTAATTTTATTTTAAAATAACACTCGTAAAGCCTGACAATGTGAGAACGGTTCCTTTTAACGCCGCTCTACCCTTGCCCGCATATCCTCTGACGACGGTAAAGTTTTCACTCGAAAACCCGCTCAAATCTACCGTAACTTCATCTTCACCGGTATTATGAAATACTCCGACCTTACTGCCGCCGTAATCAAAGACTATTCCGCCGAAGACGGAATAATCCGAGAAATTTAAAGCTTTAATCGCGCCTCTCGCGATTTCGGGATTTGCCCTGCGGAGCATAATAAGTTTTTTATAGTGATTCAACAGGCTGTTCTTTTTGGGCAGTTGGCTTTTTACCGTTCCGTTTTTCTGATTCGCCCTTTGGTAGGTACTGCCGACAGGGTCATTAACTTTGTCGTTGTCTCCCCATAACATCGCAAGTCTTCTGTTAGCGTCGGTCGGTTCGCTTCCCCTGCTTCCCTTCATGCCGATTTCTTCTCCGTAGTAAATAAAGGGACAGCCGCTTGATAATATGTAAATGTTCGCAGCCGTTTGCATCGCGTAATTCTCGGGATTAAGAAAACCAGCGGCCCTGTCCATATCATGATTGGAAACAAACGGGTTTAAAATCGCACGCGGAGCTTTTTTTAATACTTGTCTTTGATACGCCTCCAGGTTACCGGCGTATTCCGTAACGGTGTCGATACCCTGCGCCGCGTAATAAATATATCCCGACGTACCGGCAAAAGAAAAATCAAAACAATTAACAGATTCATAATAATTTTGTATAGCGGTCGTCCCCGACCAATTTTCAGCCACTATATAAACGTCGTCTTTGATTTTTCTACATTCGTCATTTAACCATTTTAGAAAATCGATATTTTTTTGATCTTCCCCGTAATAATAAAACTTGACGGCGTCAAGCCTGAATCCTCCCACCCCTTTGCCGAGCCAGAATTTCGCAATATCGATTATTTCATTCCGTACCTGCGGATTGTCCATGTCAAGTTCCGGCATACTAGGGCTGAAATTTCCCTCGTAGTAATATTGGGTTCCATCGGGGGTTTTTTCAAATTCATACCATGTACGTCCCGTAATCCTGCTTGTCTCTTTCGTATAGTACTTAGCGTAAGCGTCGTCAAGTTTTCCTTCCCTTATCGCGTCTTTCGCATTAGTAAACCATGTATGCATCGTCGAGGTGTGATTAAGGACAAGATCGATAATTAATTTAATACCGCGCTTGTTACATTCGGCGACAAGATTTTCAAAGTCTTCCATTGTTCCGTAAACCGAATCAATTTTTAAATAATCAATTACGTCATATTTGTGATAACTTGGAGAGCGCATAATCGGCATCAGCCAAATGCCCTCTATGCCGAGGCTCTTGCCGGAATTCGGTTTGCCGTCATTAAGATAATCAAGCCTCTTAATCACTCCCTTAATATCGCCCATCCCGTCATTGTTTGAGTCGGAAAATCCCCCGACAAAAATTTCATAATAGACGCGGTAGTTGTCGGTAACCGCCCCGCTTTCCGGATTTTTGTCATGAATTTTGTATTCAAAACAACTATTCAGCGCCAGAAGCAGGGCGAAAAAATAAGAAAATTTCCAAATTCCGGCTTTCATAAATTTGAGTTTACCCCTTAACTGCTCCGGCCGTAACTCCTTCTATATAAAATTTCTGCATAGACAGGAACAGCGCGACAATGGGAACCGCAATGATAAGGCATCCCGCGCAAAACAATGTAAAAACATTGGAGTCCGTCCTTTGCCCGAACATCATATAATATAAACCTACGGCCGTCGTATGTAGTTTAACATTTTGTTCGCCAAGGATTACTCTCGCCATGATAAAATCCATCCACGGAACCATAAACGCCATAAGCGTAGTGTAAATTATTATCGGCTTGCTCGTCGGCAGTATTATCGAAAAGAAGATGCGCGACTGTATGGCTCCGTCAATCTCCGCGGCCTCAATCAGCGAGTTGGGAATCGTATCGAAAAAGCCTTTACCTATATAAAATCCAAGACCCGCGCTGGCGGAATAAACAATAACTAGCGCCGCAAGCGACTGCGTCAGCCCCATGGATTTTAGAATATAATAGATGGCGATTATCGACATAAAACCGGGAAACAGCCCTAAAATAAGCGCGATATTCATTATTGGTTTTCTCATTTTAAATCTCATTTTGCTGATTACATATGAAGTGCTTAAAATAAGTAAAACCGAGAAAAATGTGCTGAAAAGCGCGACAATAACCGTATTTCTAACCCAGTCCACGAATAAAGTTTTTGTAATAAGTAATTTGAAGTTCTCAAACCCGAAACTTTTCGGAAAATAATGCGATACGACAATCCCGACAAGATCGCCCTGGTCATTGAATTCCACCCTGAACGCATTAAGCACAATCCAAAGCATCGGATACAGCCATATAACCGATAAAACAATCAATGTAATATGGGCGGCGCTCAGAGAAATAAAATTTTTTGTTTTCTGGCTTTCGTATTTCACGACGTTTTTTTCTTTTTTCATTGGAATGTATCCTCCTCTTTATAAGCCTTTGAATGACGGTAAGTTATCAAAGTTATCACGGAAGTACAAATGAACGTCATAATTCCTATCAGCGCCCCTAAATTGTATTCTTTTTCATCTACCGATAATTTAAAAAGCCATGTTACCAAAAGGTCGGTTCCGCCCGCCTTATAGCCCCCCAAAGCGGCGGGCTTGCCTTCCGTAAGAAGATAGATAATATTAAAGTTGTTAAAGTTCCCGATAAAAGAGCTGATAAGGTATGGAGTAGTAATAAAAATAATATACGGCATGGTAATTTTTACCAGACACTTAAACGGACCCGCACCGTCAATGGTCGCGGCCTCGTAAAAATCGGCGGGAATATTCATTAAAATACCGGTGGTTAAAAGCATTGTATACGGAATGCCGATCCAGAAATTAGTCAGAATTATAGTAATCCGTACCCTTAAAAGACTGCTTGAATTCTGCAAAAAAGAAATAGGATCGTTTAATATGCCCAATTTAACAAGCAATGTGTTAATGGGGCCGTATTCCCCCAGAATATTTCTGACCGCGAGCAAGGAAACAAATTGGGGCATGGCTATGGTTAAAATAAAGATTGTCCTAAAAAGCGTCTTGCACCTAACGCCCTTCTTATTAATTAGAAGTCCCAGGAAAATACCGCCGAAATAACAGGAAAAAGTCGAGAAAATCGTCCATACGACGGTCCAGCTTAAAACCGGAATAAACCTTTGGCCGATTTCCCCGGTTTTTGTAAACAGGTTCTTTATGTTAGCGAACCCGACCCAATCAAACAGTACCTGTCCCTGATGCTGGCTGTCAAAGTTGGTAAAGGCGATAAATATCATAAATATCGTGGGCATTATCGTAAAAATCGTCACGCCGATAAAGGTCGGCGTAAGAAGCGTTACGTGAAAACGTTTGTCGAACAGCTCTTTTACGTCGTCTATAAAGCTTGACGCTTTTCCTTTGGTTCGCGTGTCGCATTCAGCCTTGTACGCGCTGGCAAGACCGCTTAAATACAAAATAAAAAACAGGATAATTATGCAGAATGTTACCACCCCGAACAAGAGCATCAGCATCGAATCGTCGGCTTTGTTAAATATATCCCCTTCTTCCGTTCCCAGAGTCGTAAAATTTATTAGGGCTTTATAGCCAAGCGGAGTGTCGTTTACCTGCGGGCATAATACCATAAACAGGATAAATCCCGCCTGAAACAATAAATAAATCGCCCCTTTGACGATTTGTTTATGATAAAAATTACCAAACCCCATTATAATGTGCGATATTTTAGTCGCCGCGTTCCCTTCCATGAATCTTTTACAAAAAACAACAAAAAAAATTTTGAAGCCTTTCGCGATACCTTTTACGGTTCCCGTAAATGAAGCGCCGATTTGCCTGAATACACTTAAAATTGAATTAATTACTTTTACATGAAAGGGAGTGGCATTATAATAACCAATGTCACTTTGTTTTGTCATTGTATACTCTCCGATAAATATTACCTGAAACCGCCCGGAACCGACGGACGGCAAAAGGGCGGTTTCAGATTAAAACGGACAAATTAATCCGGTCTTTTGCCGGTTTTCCAAATAGTCTCTATAACGGCCATACCCGCCTTGATTTGATCGGTCGTACCGTACATATTATTGGCGTTTGTCAGTATGTCCATTACTATAGCCGGAGCGCCCTGGGAATAATAATAGTTATTCATTTTTGAGTTAGCGCCGAACGGCTGGGCTCTTCCGCTGTCAAACATTATAAGTTGAATCTTAGCCAGTTTTCCTTCAAGGGTATCCGCCTGAATTCCCGCGAATTCGGTTCTGGCGTTTTTATAGGACGGCAGGTTTGAACATTCCGCGAAAGCTTTTTCCTGCATTTCCTTGCTTGACAGGTACATAAGAATTTCCTCTAAGTACTCGGCCTTTTTTTCTCCCTGTTTGTGTTTTTTCATTACAAACATTTTTGTATCGGCAAAGGTTCCCGATTTCATTCGCGTACCCGCGGCTATGTTTGTACCGGAGACATCATTCGCCGTAAGCGTGAAAGTCGGCAATGCCGCTATCCCCAGCTTGCTTCCCAATGCCGCTCTCGCCGCGTTAAAATTCCACGCGCCGCCGATAAGCGAAAGAGAAGCCTCGTTTGCCAGTTCAATTTCCCAGCCGGAGTCGCCTACTTTTTTAGCCCCGTAATTAACTTTTCCGTCGGAACTTGAGTCCGTAAAGAATCTTTGTCCCCAACGCATGGTAGCGACAGCCAGGTCGGAATTAAAATTACAATTTTCAAATTGTTTGTCCACGTAAATATCGGCGATACGCTGTCCGTCAGATTCCCTCGACGACAAAACAATAAAAGAGTTGTTGTAACCGTCGTCTCCGTTAATGGTAACCGATTGTTTTCCGAGTCCCTTTGCCTTAGCCCAAACGCCTTCCCATGTTTTTACGTCTTCATCCGCCAGTAGGTTTGTATTGTAATATAGCACAAGGGCCTGGGCGATATACGGAACTCCGAATGTGTACTCTTTGCCGCCCACGGTTCCCTTTATTACGTCAAGGAAAATTGACGGATTGTCCGTCTGGATTTGTTTTAACAGTTTTTCGTTTGTGATTGGAGCTATCGCGCTTGAACCGGCGATTAACTTGCCCAAGTTGTCATGCGCGACCGTAAAAATGTCCGCGCCCGCGGCGGTATCATCAAGAAATTTTCCGGCGGCGGAGCCCGTGTCTACGCTTTCAACGTTAATTTTCCAGGGAAACGTCTTACCGCCGTTCGCCGATTTATAAGACTCTACCCATTCATCCATTTTTGTTTGGTAAAATTTCTTACTTTCAGCGCCAACCCATATTACTATGCCTGTTTCTTTTTTACAGGAAATAAAGCCGAAACATAAAGTCATCGCAAGAATAAGGCCGCAAAAAGACAAAATAGTCCTTTTATTCATAATTCCCCCTATTTTAATACAGCGCCCATTCCTCTGCTTTTGTCCTTAAATACGGCGAACACGATATAGTAAGGCACAGAACCTTTAAGCAGAACAGGATTATCGTTATTACTGCCATATCCGTCTTTAGCCGCGTCCCTTTCTTCATCGCTTCGGTTCTTCGGCGTAAACAAAGTGTCCTCGGACAAATTTTTAAGACCGCCCGATTCCGCGCTCGGCATCCACATATCGAATCTCCAACCGCTGGATTCACCCGGATCCTTAGCAAGCCTTATAAATTTTACCGCGAATACGCCATTAAGACTTATCCCGGGTCCAGAATACGTTACATTCCAGTTCGCGGAATTGTTTAGATTCGGCGTATATTCATAGATATAAATATACTGAGCGTCTTTAAGTTCTGATTTGATGGGTTTAATTCTCGCGTCTGATTTGGCGACCGGCGTCATCATGAATTTTTCATCATAATTTGAGCCCCAGTTGGCAAAATGCCCGGTTACCCTGTAGTTAAAATTCGGGTCGGGCGCGGCTTTTCCGCACGCGGTAAAAATTACCGCGAAAACGACAAGTAAAGATACCGAAAGAACAGCGATGTTTGATTTTTTCATAGATTTTCTCCTTTTCTAGAAATTCTTTTAAATCAGCGAACCTACGGTTCGTTTTGGTGTATTATTTTATTTAATTTTATGACATAAATTAATAATTAGTCAAGTCTGTTTTTAGGAATTTTTTCGAAAAAAATTCACACAAAGATCACATTAAGGAAGAAAAGAACACAAAGAAAATTAGGGGGTAATCTGAAGGTTTAATTTGAACCTCACTATAAGATTACAAACAACAACATTCCTAATTTATTATTTATTATTTTTTATTTGTTATTTAATTCGCGGTTCTACCACTCGCCGATAAAAAGTATCTCCGGTTCAAGAATAAAACCCGTCTTTTCTTTAACTTTAACGGCGGTTTCATCCATAAGGGCGCGTATATCCGAAGCGGAGGCTTTACCCGCATTAATTATAATATTTCCGTGGAAGGGGGCGATTTGAGCGCCGCCTATTTGTCGGCTCTTAAGGCCAAGTTCATCTATAATTTGTCCCGTAGGTTTTCCAAAATCGCGGTTATTCTTAAAGGCGGAACCGGCGCAGGGAAAAAGATAATGCCCTTTTTTTTCCCTGTCTTTCCTGTACTCGGCCGTCTTAATTAACATTTTTTCCTTATCGCCTTTTTCCAGCTTGAACGACGCGTTCAATATAACGCAGTCCATTCTTTGAAAGGGACTTTGCTTATACGCGAAGCCCGCGCCATCTTTAATCTCCACCCTCTTTATCGCATACCCGCTTTCGGTCACTTGATCGCGGCTGATAATTTCCACCCGACTTAACACATCCGCTATTTCGCCGCCGTAACAGCGGGCGTTCATCCAGACCGCTCCGCCTACCGTACCGGGCATTCCAGCAAGAAACTCAAGACCGTGTAAACCGGCTGCGCAAGCCGTATCAACCGCTTCGTCTATGCCTGTTCCGCTTTTAAAACTTATTTCGTCTTTTTCAGTATTTATTACAGGCGTGTTTTTGTCCTTCCACGCGCCCATGTCCAACACTATGCCGCGTATTCCCTTATCGGAGACTACTATATTCGCGCCGCCGCCAAGAACAAATATGGGGATTCCTTCCGCGCGGCAGTGATTTAAAATATTAACGCAAAAAGAGGCAAAGCCTTCGCCTTCGGGACGCAACAGGCGGTCCGCGGGACCTCCGACTTTAAAAGTAGTGTGATCTTTCATTGGCTCGTTATAGAGGACGCGGACTTCGCACGGGGTTTCTTCAAGACATTTATCGATTATTTCTTTAATTTCTTCTTTGCCCATAACTAATTGCCCGGGATTTCTATCCCAAGGCCTTCGGCGGTACGGCGCGCTTTTCTTGAAATGCTTTCATTTTTTTCTTTTGTAAGCGTTATTATTTCTTCTTTTAGCCCCGCAAGTTTATTGTTAGACGCCATATCAAGACCGTATAATTTTTCCATAATGCCGCCGCCCATAAAACGGCGGGCGACGCCTTCTATTTCGGATTTATCGTTTTCAACTACGGTCTCGCCTACGACCTTTAAAAAGCCGTTGTAAAGACCCGTCTGATTTTTCTTTTTCGCCTCGTCAAGTTCGATAATAAGTTTGCCGAAATTTTTTCCGCCCGTGTTTTTCATAAGCATATCGGCTGCAAGGATGCGGATGCGGTCTAAATTTTTTCGCTCGGAAAACAAGCCTTCAAGAACCGTTATAGCCTCATCGTTGGCGATAGCGCCAAGGGCGCGGATTGCTTCGTCTTTTACGTTGGGAACATCGTCGCGCTCGGCGCGGAATTTTAAAAACGGAACGGCGGCGGCGAGTTTTCTGTCGCGGCTCGCCTGCGCCGCGGCGATTCTTGTGCGGTAATATGAGTCCCTGAAAGCGTCCAATATCGCGGTTTCGGCGGCTGAACCTTGAAACGGACCAAGAGCGCCGACCGCCGCCGAGCGCACATTTTGATCATTAGCGCTGATACAGCTAATTATAGCGTCAAGGCCTTTTGGATCGCCGATTTTTGACAGAGCGCCTAAAGCGGCCACGCGCAGGGGAAAGCGCTCATCGGGATTTGTCGCGATTTCCATAAGAAACTCAACGCCTACCGTCGAGCCTGTCGCGCCTATGGCGTTTATAATTATACTTCGGTTTTCATTACCGGGTTCGCGATCGTTATAATAATCGACTAAAAATCGCGCGGTATCGTCCGCCTGTTTTTTGTCAGCGGAACTTGCGCCGCCGATGGCCCTAAAACCGACGCTTAAAAATCGTTTTTCCTCGGTCTCTAAAAGTTCCATAATTTCAGGAACCGCTTCGGCGGTTTTCATCTTGCCGAGGTAATCCATCGCGGAAAGGACGGTTTCATTCGCTTCATCCTCGCGTTGCTTTATCGCCTTTATCGCCCGCTCCTGAAGCCCTCCTTTTTCCCTGTCGCCGAAGAAACCGAAAATTCCGGTTAAAACCTTCGTATTCCTTGACGTTCCCGCAAGTTCAATAAGTTCGTCGTCAAAAACATCAGTCTTTTCATTTCTAAGCGTCTGGATAAGGGCGGCGATTTCCGTTTCCGTGCCGTACTTTATCGTATCCTGCCTCGAAGCCTCCTGCGCGTGAATTGAGAAATTGATTAAAAAAATTATTACTAATAACAAAAATCGTCTATTCATCAACGTTTCCCTCAGTATACCTCGATAAGAATTCCTTCTTATATTGTAAAAACCTTCCTTCTTTGATAGCGTTACGGCTGTTTGTAATAAGTTCATTAATAAAGTACAGGTTATGATAACTTGCAAGCATTGAACACAGTATCTCCCCGGTCTTAAAAAGATGCCGCAGGTAGGCGCGGGAGTACCCTTTGCAAACTTTACAGCCGCACTCTTTATCTATCGGCGAAAAATCGGCGGCGTTTTCGGCCTTTTTTAAGGCAAACGCGCCCTTATGGGTGTAAAGTCGCCCATTTCGCGCCTCGCGGGTGAATAAAACGCAGTCAAACATATCTATTCCTTGTTCTATCGCGTTTAAAATGTATTCGGGCGTTCCTATTCCCATTACATAGCGAGGTTTCTCCTCCGGCAAGAGAGCGGCCGTATAGGCTAATGTTTCGTAAAATAAATCCGAAGGCTCCCCTACCGACAGGCCGCCTATGGCTATGCCTGGAGTATCCGACTCAATACACACTTCCACGCTTTTTTTCCGCAGATCGTTAAAAAAATTCCCCTGCACGATACTGAATAAACTGCTCATGTTTTTTCCGTCTGCGGTAACTTCTTCCCATTTGCTTTTCGCCCTGCCAAGCCATTCGGTAGTAATCGCGAGAGCTTTCCCGGCCTCCTTCCTGCCCGCGCCATAATGAGAGCAATAATCCAACTGCATCTGTATATCGCTGCCAAGAATCGCCTGAATCGTTACAGCCTTCTCCGGACTGATAAAATGTTTAGAGCCGTCAATATGGGATTGAAACCACGCGCCTTCAGGTTTGATTTTTCGCAGGGCGGAAAGAGAAAAAATCTGGAAGCCGCCTGAATCCGTTAAAATATTTCCGTCCCAATTAATAAATTTATGAAGCCCCCCCGCTTTTTTAAGCACTTCCTCTCCCGGCCTTAAATATAAATGATACGTATTTGAAAGAATCAAATCATAGCCGATTTCTTTTAAGTCGTCCGTCGTTAACGCTTTTACGGTTCCGTTAGTCCCCACGGGCATAAAAACGGGAGTGATTACATCGCCGTGGGGAAGATGTAAAATTCCCGTTCTGGCGGCGCAAGAGCTATCGCGGGATGTTACGCTAAAACGCATCAGGTTTTCGCGCTCCGTAAAAGAAGCATCCCTATTACAATAAAAATTAAAACGGGAAACCAAGCGCCTACAAACGGATGTATGATGTTAAGCCCCGCCATCGTCATGCTTAACATTTCCGCGATGTAGTAAATTACGGCGACGGACAGGCTTGTAAAAAGGCTCATTAATAAAATATTTTTTCTGAATCTGCCGCCCATAGAGATTGAGAGTATCATTACGATTAAGGAGGTGGCGGCGAACGAATAACGGTGATAATAATTCGCCTGCGTGTGTTGATACGGAAGCCCGGCGGAACGAAGATCCTTTACCAAAAGACCGGCGTTTCTAGCTGATAATTCTTCCACATTAACCGCTTTTCTTTTAAATATATCCGGATGCTCGTTATAAGATTCATCGCCGAAAAAAGGGGATATGCGCAATATACCCTCTTCGTCATAGCGGTAAATGACGGCGCTTTTAAATTCCCAGTAACCGTCCTTCCATTGCGCGGAAGGGGAGCGAATCTGCGAGAGAAAAGAGCCTTTTTCATCCATCTCCACGACGTTTACGCCGTTTAAAATATTTTTTTCGCCGTCAAAATAATCAACCGAATAAATTATAAGGCCGTTCCTCGCCTTAATCACGATGTCCGAGTTGCTTTCCGTAACATACTGCTTTAACGCCCGCCTTGAAAGTTCATTTTTAAGCTTGAGCGTAGGTATTACCACCCTGTCGTCAAGGTAAAAAGAAAAGATGGAAGCGACCAGGCCGACTACCACAAAAGACATGCTAAAACGCCATAGGGGTATTCCCGTCGCGAATACGCTTGTCAGCTCGTTTCTGGAGTAAAGATCACCTAACGTATACGCCGCGGCGAAAAGCAGGGACATAGGCATTGAGTACGAAATGCTTTTGGGAATAAAATAAAAACTTATTTTTAAAATCGTAATTACGGACACTTCATTGTTAAGATAACGGATTAAATTTGAAAATAAATCTATAAGCAAAAGCAAAAACACAAACATGGAGATAGCTATAAAAAAAATAGGCAGAAATTGGCGGATAAGATATTTGTCAAGCAACATTATTTTATTCATTTGCGCACCTTAATAACGGCAAGGACAAGACCGATAAATAAAAAGAAAAAATTCGGAAGCCACATCGACAAAAAAGGCGGCGTTCCGGTCCGCATGCCCATCGCCTGTCCTATAAAAAGCATAGACCAGTATATCACGGCGATAATATTGCCGAAAATAAAACCTACGGTCTGCCCGCTTTTTTTAGCCATTAGCCCCAGGGAGACGGCGAGAAAAACAAAACAAAACGCGCCAAGAGGAACGGAAAATTTTCTGTATATCTCAATTATATGGATGGTAAGGGATCTGTCATTAAACACGGATTCAAGGGTGGTGAAATCACGTTGAAAAGTGGAGATAACCGTCGTTCTGCGGTTCCAGCCTTCTCCCGAAGGCCCCGCCCTTAAAATGTTTTCCAAAGATACCGCGTTACTAATTATTCGTAATTTTCTTTCGTTCAGTCTTAGGGCTAAATCGGCCTTTTTTTCAATAATCGCCGAACGAACGTCCCGGGAACTCATCTCCCTCGGGCTTACGCTGACATATTGCTGAATAATATTTTCATTGGAAACCCAGTACTGCAAATTATCCGAATTGGCGTAATCGTAATCTTCCCTTACAATTTCCTTTGACGAATGGACAAACGCCCCGTCAAGGTTAAGACTTAATCCCTCTTTTCCGCCGTCTTTTAATTCCGCGTTATTTGCCATTATAATCCGGCGTTCGCCGCCTTCGGTCTTATCCATGATAACCAGGTTTTCAATTATATTATCTTTTACGCCGCCCGTAACAATTACGGTATTTCTGAATTTTTTTACCGAATTGGCCTCCATTTCCAGTGCGGGAGTGGAAACAAGAATCTTTCGCCACAATTTATTAAATTGCACGGTACCCGCGGGAAGCAGTACGTCGTTTGTAAAAAACGATAAAAGGGAAATAATTATCCCCACCGTAATAGCCGGTAAAAAAACATTTTTATACGACAGTCCCGATGAGAGCATAACTAGAATTTCGTTATCGGACGTTAAACGCCCTACGGTCATAAGGGTTCCGACAAGGCACGCGAACGGGGCCGACATGGCGATTACCGTAGGCAGGGAAAAAAGTATTAAAAGGGCGACCTGATCAAAAGGCACGCGCTTGGTGAGAATTTCCTTCGCCATAAGGAGTATCTGGTTTACAAAAAAAATAAAAAAGAAAAAGCAGAAACAAATTATAAATGAGAAAAACATTTCGGATAATATATAACGGAATATGGTTTTGGACATAAAGCGTTTGCTTTCAAGAGAATTCGCGTTTTTCCGCTGAAAATAAAAAATAATTGAATTTACCAAACTTTTCATTACTATTCCAATAATAACGCGGTTTTTTACGCCGCCTTCACTCGCCGGTAGACCCGAAACCTCCGCCGCCCCTAGCCGTTCCGCCAAGTTCGCCGACCTCTACAGGATTCGCCTTACAAACGGGAGCGACGACAAGCTGGGCTATTCTCTCCCCATCTTTAATTATAATATCATCGCGACTCAAATTTATAAGAATTATTTCCAAATCCCCCCGATAATCGGAATCTATCGTACCGGGCGAATTTAGCACGGTTAAGCCTTTTTTAATCGCCAAACCCGAGCGCGGACGTATCTGCCCCTCATAACCTCGCGGAATTTCGATTTTAAGTCCCGTGGGGATTTTTACCCTTCCAAGGGGCGGTATGGAAACATCAGCGTCAAGGAACGCGCTTAAATCCATACCCGCGGCCCCTTCGCTTTCGTACCGCGGAAGAGCCGCCCGCGGGGCGTTTTTAACAACTTTTACAAGTACTTCATTCACACCGCTTTTAATTCCTGCGTTGATTGTTTTTTGCCTCAGAAGCGCCGGACGGATCGATCGCGTCGATATACGAAAGATTGAGTCGTCCCTGTTTGTCGATTTCCAGTACTTTGACCGGGATCTGCTGGCCTTCTTTCAACACGTCCGTAACCTTCTCGATCCTCTTCCTTGAAAGTTTGCTTATGTGCACAAGACCTTCCTTGCCGGGCAATATCTCCACAAACGCGCCATAATCCATTATGCGCTTCACGGTTCCGTTGTATACCTTGTCAACCTCAGGGTCGCACGCTATGCCGACAACCGCGGCTTTAGCGTCCTCAGCGTCCTTCGCGCTCTTGCCGAAAATTGTTACGGTCCCGTCATCCTCGGTGTTAATTTTAACCGAATATTGTTCACATAACGCTTTGATGTTTTTTCCGCCGGGGCCGATAAGCGCGCCTATTTTATCAACGTCGATCCGTAAAGTGACAATCTTGGGGGCGTATTCGCTGATTTGCTCGACAGGCTTGTCTATACATTGGTTCATTATAGAAAGAATATGCATCCTTCCCCGTTTTGCCTGATCAAGCGCCTTATGCATTATTTCCGGGCTTACTCCCGCGATTTTTATGTCCATCTGGAAACCGGTTATGCCGTCCTTGGTTCCCGCGACTTTAAAATCCATGTCTCCCAGGTGGTCTTCCTCGCCTAAAATGTCAGATAACACGGCGAACCTGTCCCCGGGACCCGCTTTTCCCTCGGTGATAAGACCCATAGCGATGCCCGCCACGGGTTTTTTCATAGGAACGCCCGCGTGAAGCATGGAAAGAGTCCCGCCGCAAACGGATGCCATTGAAGAGGAGCCGTTGGACTCCATAATTTCCGAGACGACGCGGACCGTATACGGGAATTCATCTTTTGTAGGAATCATCGCCTTTAAGGAACGTTGGGCTAAATTGCCGTGTCCTATTTCCCTGCGTCCCGTTCCCATCCTGCCGACTTCGCCTACCGAATAGGGCGGAAAGTTGTAATGCAACATAAAGTTTTCGCGCTTGTCGCCCTCGATGTCATCGTAAATCTGTTCGTCAAAAACCGTTCCCAATGTCGTTACGACGAGCGCCTGGGTTTCACCGCGGGTAAATAACGCCGAACCGTGGGTACGCTGTAAAATTCCAACTTCGCATGTGATGTTACGGATATCTTCCAACCCTCTTCCGTCCACGCGCTTTCCGTTATTCAAAATCGAAGTGCGCAGGATTTCATACTGCATATCTTCAAATAACGCGTTAAAAAGTTTTTTCTGGTTTTCATCCTCAAGTTGCGCCGCATGTTGCGCCGCCAATTCGGTTTTAACGGCTTTAATGCCATCGTGCCTTTCCTGTTTTGTGGGAAGGAAGCAGGCGGTTTGCAGTTTTGGAAAAGCGGCCGCGCGGATGGCATCCAAGTTTTCCAAAGAGTAAGGAAGCGGTGTGAGGGGAAGCTTGGGCTTTCCCGCAAGTTCGCGCAGTTTTTCCTGCAACGCGCAAAATTCCTTAATCATGGCGTGCGCCTTATCAAGCGCCTGTATCATTAAATCTTCGCTTACTTCTTTCGCGCCGCCTTCCACCATGGTGATGCCGTCTTTTGTGCCCGCGACCATAATTTCCATCGTGGAATTTTCTATTTGTTCATAGGTGGGATTCACGACAAGCTGGCCGTCTATCTGGCACACGCGCACCCCCGCGACCGGCCCGTTAAACGGAATGTCCGAGATATGGACGGCGGCGGAAGACGCGATAATCGCCAAGATATCCGGCGGATTTACCTGATCTGTAGACAGTGTTGTCGGTATTAATTGAATTTCGCGCCCGAAGCTTTTGTCAAAAAGCGGGCGCATGGGCCTGTCTATAAGGCGGGAGACAAGAATCTCCTTGTCCTTGGGACGGCTTTCCCTTTTTATAAACCCGCCGGGAATCTTCCCCGCGGCGTAATATTTTTCGTTATAATCGACCGTAAGAGGCACATAATCCATGCCTTCTACCGGTTCATGTGAAGAACAGACGGTGGCGATTACCGCCGACCCCGCGTATTGGGCAAAAACAGAGCCGTTTGCCTGTTTCGCTATCCTGCCGGTTTCCAGAACTAAATCCTTTCCGGCGACTGAGAGTGTTACTTTTTGCATCATAATTATTTACGCAGTCCCAGGTCTTTTATAAGTTTTCTGTATCCTTCCAGATTGATCCTTTGAATATACTTTAACATTCTTCTGCGTTTGCCGACCAGAATTAAAAGCCCCCTTTGTCCCGATTTGTCCTTTTTAAACTGCTTGCAGTGTTCCGTAAGCTGGTTGATTCGTTCAGTAAGCAGGGCTATCTGAACTTCTGTAGCGCCCGTATCCTTCTCGTTTTTGCCAAATTTGGCTACGATCGCTTCCGCGTTTTCTTTGGTTAATGCCATTTTCTTCTCCTGTTATAACCCTATAATTTACGAAATAGTGTCATAAAACGGAGAAAATGTCAATATGTCGGTCACTTGGTCAAAATAATAATACCCCGTTATAATTCTTTGATTTTGTCCAAAGACAGTCCTGTAATTTCATATACAAATTCAGAAGTCAAACCTTTTGAAATTAAATTTTTTGCGATTATTAATTTTTCTTTCTCCATACCAATTTCCTCGCCTTCTTCAAGCGCCTCTTCACGGACTACTCTCATTTCCACTTCCGGGTCATACTCGGCATACAGCATATTCAATACCTCCGAACCGTACTTTCTTAAAAAATCCCTCAGGATATTGTTCTTTATACAATAGTTTATCGCGGATCTGAACGCTTTATCAAGTAATTTTTTCCTGTCGTCCTCCTCGTGATATTTCCGTTGATATTCCCGTATCTTGTCTATGAACCGGCTGTAATTGTCGAGCGTTTTGCTTTTACCCAATATCTCCCGATTACGCCCCTTATTGATATTATAAACCTGCACCACAAGCTCCAGCGGCAAATCAATCTTTATCTTGTCGGTTTTCATAAAAGCGTCTGAAAGTCTTAACTCTTTGTAGTCGGGATACGGGTCCGCGCCGTTGTACAAAACGATAAACTCCGGCTTTGGAATTTTTCCGAGCTTTCTTTTAAACCTGTCTTCGGGACATGTTATCTCCTGGTACAGTCTTGCGATGTACATTAAAAACCTGAGCGGCATGTTGTCATTTATGGTTGACTGGTGTTCAATCAGAACGATAAGCCGGTTGTTTACTAAAAACGAAATGTCGTTTCTCTGCCTCCTGAAAAGTACGTCTGAAAGCGTGTTAATGTCGATGGGCGCGTCCGGCGGAAGGGTAACGCCCTCTATAGCGGAATACAGTTCCCTTAAAATAGCCGGGTTACTGAAAAGGAAAGTAAAAACGGTGTCCTTGTGTTTTTCATTGACATTTTCCATAAATGTCCTCCAAAAAAGTTTTCTTGCAATCCGTCAAAAGACGGTTAAAATTTGCATACCTTATATGGGTGTGGACTTGCCGTTTTGCTTGACTGAAAATGAAATTTTTTGAAAATATTTCACGCAAAGAACACGAAGTAAGGGAAGATCACAAAGAGAAGAAGTGAGAAAAGATTAATGAAAATAAAATAGGATTTATTATTGGGACTCTGAATTAATTTCCTTCTTCCCTCTTTGTGTTCTTTGTCTACTTCGCGCTTTTTGTGTGAAATTTTATGAATAAATTTCAATATTTGACAGACCCGGAGAAAAGGGATAAAATTATTGAAATAATCAATCAAGAGGAGGGCATAGCGATGGCGGTAGACACTTTGATAAACATCACCAAAGACGATGTAGAATTCGCGCGAATGACTACTCTTATAAAGAGCGAACTTGACTGGCAAAGCGGGATAGTGGACGCTGAACGCAAAGGTCGTAGGGAAGGACTTAACGAAGGACTTTCCAAAGGCCGTAACGAAGAAAAACTAGAAAACGCCAAAAAAATGAAAACAATGGGCTTTTTATCTGAACAGATACAAGCTGTTACCGGGTTATCACAGGAGACTATCGCGCAATTGTGATATTTTTATAATTAACAATGAGCGATTAGAAGTGAGCAATGTTGTCGTAAGTCGGCTTTGCGCTCCGCCAATCTGTTATGCTTGCTTGCTACGTTCATTGTTAATTATTAATTTACCTGCAAATCGCCCACACCACTACCCCGCTAATGATCGCCGTCACCGGAATCGCTATTAGCGTACCTGACCACTAAAACACATAAATAAAAGTACCACTGTGAATAACATTATCCATGTGTTTTAGTGGTCAGGGAGCTTTGCGCGTATCTCGCCGATAAGGCCGATTGCTTCCTGTAAGTTTCGTACATTCCGTCCAACTGTTCCCTTAAGCTCGAAGGTTTAATTCGCAAATTTCTCACACAAAGCTCACAAAGGGACAAAGATCACAAAGAGGGAGCAAGTTTATTTTGTTTAATTGATTTTTTGATTTTTAATGTTTCATATTCTTTGGAAGTTAATGGTCTGCCAAGCGTCTGAGCAAGTTCTATAGCTTTTCGATTGTCATATTTCAATATATCAAGATTGGTTTTTACCAGTATTAGATTTTTATTCATTGTTTTTTCCTTTTAAATATTTATTAATCAAGGCTTTACTGGCTTTTGTGTCAAAATACAGACGATTTCCAAATAGAACCTGCGCTCCGTATTTTTCAACATAATGGTCAATTAATATAGTTTTACTGTCAAACACCACAAAACCTTCAAATCCGGCATCCAGTGAATCTTTTGCAACATAAGCAAAAAGCGTCCCTGCAACATTGTCTATTTTCTTGTTTTTTCCAATATTTTCAGGAGCTAACTCAATACGATAAATGATGTTATATAGTGAACTTGGTACTTCTTCAAACTCAACTAATCCTTGTATTTTTTCTTTTTCTAAATATGCTATTTTTTGTGAGATAGCGCCAAATGATTTATCCCAGTCAAATTTCCAGCCTTCTTTTTTTAGCTGTTTAGCAGTGGATAATACGATGTTTATGGATAATAACCGCATATTACTATTATATCATTTACAATGCCGTAAGTACAAGGGTCGGTAGTGTCTCTAAGAATCATTGTTTATAATTCCAGTGGTAGATTTCTATTTACTTAATGCCCACAACACGGCACCGCTAATGAGCGCCGTCACCGGAATCGCCATTAGCGTAATCGGCGATTAAGTTCCCGCTCTCGTCCAAGTTCTTCTTCAAGTCTTCCAACGGTTTCCTCTGCTTTTGTTTTAAAGTTTCACTCAAAAATTTTAATTTTCGGTCAAGCAAAACGGCAGGTTCGCACCCATATAGAGGTGCCTGACCACTTTTGCAAGTGGTCAGGCGGTATAAAACCACTCCGGAGGCCTCTATGGAAAATGTAAACAGAAACCACAAGAACAGCGTCTTTTCCTCGCTGTTCAGTAACCCTGATGTCCTGAGGGAGCTTTATTCGGCTATCGAGGGGGTAACCATCCCGCCGGATATTCGCATCGATATTAATACTCTTTCAAACGTTCTTTTTATGAAACAGATAAACGACGTCTCTTTCTTAATCGACAACCGTCTTGTCGTTCGATATACAATATAAACCACGGGCATAATACCGAAATTATGAAAAGGTGCGAAAGTCTGTACGGCTACAGCTTTTTTATAAACAAGATTAGGGAATACCGGACGCAGGGATTAACTCTTGAAGAATTGATAACCCCCGTGATAGAATATTGTATAAAGAACAACATACTGAAAGAATATTTGGAAGCTCACGCTTCGGAGGCGCACAAGTTTGCACGGCGCAGCCGTGTGGATGAATAAATTAGCACAGCGTAGCGCTAAATAAAAGTTATAAAAGATGAAAAATGTGCGACAGCTTTAGCTGGAGCAGCGCGCTTGGAGGTAAATATGATTTTTGGTGAATATGACCGTGAAATGGATATCGCCGTTAACCGCAGAGAAGCTAAGGAAGAAGGACGCGAAGAAGAACGACAGTATTTTCTTGGATTGCTGGATCAAGGGTTAACTACGGTAGAAATTAAGCGGCGTCTTAATCAGTTCGGAGGCGTAAAAGTTCGCGCGGCGCAGCCGTGTGGAACCTCAACCGAGCCGTAAGGCGAAGGTTCCCCTCTTGATGAATGAATTAGCACGGCGTAGCGCTAAATAAAAGTTATAAAAGATGAAAAAGGCGCGACGGCTTTAGCCGGGGTAGCGTGCTCGGAGACCATTGTCCGGTTGTGATATGTAAAATTTACCTGCAAATCGCCCACACCACGGTACCGCTAATTAGCGCCGTCACCGGAATCGCTATTATTGTACCTGACCACTAAAACACATTAAAAAAAGTACCGCCGTAAATAACATTATCCATGTGTTTTAGTGGTCAGGGAGCTTTGCGCGTATCTCGCCGATAAGGCCGATTGCTTCCTGTAGGTTTCGTACATTCCGTCCAACTGTTCCCGTAAGCTCGCCAGCCTGACCACTAAAACACATTAAAAAAAGTACCACTGTAAATAACATTATCCATGTGTTTTAGTGGTCAGGCCAATAGTCTCTGCTGCTCTTGCGTGTTGGTTAGCGTATCGTTTATCAAGTTTTCCAATGTTTGTAAATCGTTGTCTATTGAGGAAAAGTCCTGTGCAAATGCAGCCTGCGAGGAAAGCGAGAAGAAGATAAAGCAGATAACGGCGGCGGTGAAGCGGGTGGGGATTGGGTGTTTTTTGGGTGTGTTGGGGTTCATTCAAATTTTAGCCTCCTTTAAAGATTTATTCGTTAATTTTTTCACTAAAGGAACACATACTATTTTCCCAAAGGATAGGATTTATTTAAACCTTTGTTAAAATAATTTTCGACATCGTAGAGTTTAGAATCTTTGTAAAGATCTTTTAATTTTTTAATTTTATCCTCAATTTTTTCATTCACTATAAGGTGTCTTTCTTCCGCGATGTTAAAATGGTCGGAGCGGTCATTGTAATCGTCTTTGACGTAACACATGGTATCTATCATATTATGATAGGCTCTGCCTTCACTGTGCATTTCCAAACATTTGTAATAACGCGACAACGCCCGCTGGTTCTCGCGATAACCGGATAACTGTTCCCTCCATTCCTGATCAAGATATTGTTCTAAATACTTTTTTATCCACGAATATTTTTCTATCTTCGGATCTTCTTTTTTATAAATTTCATATGTTTCATATAACCTTATCCAAAAAGAAAGGTGGCAATGTACCGTGCCCAAAAAACAATGGGAGAAAACAAATGTCTCTTCTACCGTTTCTGACAGTTGCGCGATGTCTATCAAACAATAGATCGATTCCGCGATGATATTTTCCAAAATGTCAATTTTCGCCCTTTTTTCAGTTTCTTCCGTTATCCCGAAATTAAAATAATCCTCAAATATCATTTTCGCGGTCTTGTTACAACTTGTTTCTTCCAAGTAATATTTTATTTCTAATTCTAATTCTTTTTTTTCATTTTCATAATCCTTTTTATAAATAAGCATTTTATATGTTTCATAATTAACGATAGATTTTAATCGCAACTGATAAATACGTCCCACAATGCTGTAATTTATTTTATAAGGTGAAGTGATGCGAAGATTATAATACTCTTTCAATTTTTGGGGCGTTAAATCCGATTTTAATTCCAATTCTTTTGCCAAAATCCGTATTCTGGTAATTTCACTATCCAGTAAAAGATATTGTAATGGTATTTTATCTTTATCATCAACCGTCTCTTTGCCAAAATCCTTTTTACGCTTGTTTAATTCAAGTAATTTCAAATCTTCATTGGCGTATAATAAATAATGAATGGCGTTTTCACTTAATTGTTTGATATAACCGTCATTATAAATTTTATAATGCTTAAATAAACAGAGCATTTTAAAAATTTGGTAGGAAGAACGTTTATATAGGTTGGCCTTGCGGTATGCTTCTGAAGATATACTATACATCGCAAAAGCAATTTCTATTTTTGTAAGATGAGTTTTTAGTTTTATTGAATCATCAAAATAATATAAAAGTATCCATCTGTCATTTTCTTTTGATTCATAATCCACATAGTTAATATATTTTTTCAAGATAGTTTCTAAGTTATTTTCTTTGCAATCATCTATATCACGGAAATAGCATCCACATCTGTTTTCTTTGCTTTTATTATCACAAGAAAAAAACACATTACCCCAATCGGAAAGTATCCTTGCTAATATTGTACTAAATTTCATATTGTAATTATCTTTAAGTTGATCAACACTTGCATACAATAATTCTAAAATAGTATTATTATTGGGTTTATGAAAATATTTCTTATTTAATAAAATAGAAAGTGATTTATAATAATAATTACAAGCCGTGCAAGAGCAATTTTTTTTATATTCTTTATTACATCTCAAATCATATAAATCAGCGTTTTTATAATACAAAATATCCGCCACTCGCGAATAAAATTCAGCCTCAAGGAGTTTTGCCTCTTCATGGTCTATAATAAATGTCAGGAATTTGAATTCTTTATCCAATTGTTCTAGATGATTACGTGTAATACCGCCTATATGACTTTGTTCCAGTATTTGAAGTTTCGCAATAAAAGGTAAATAGAGCATTTTCAATCCCTCGTATGTCATTTTTTTAAACAACATATCGTTATTTTTAGGCGAAATAATTTTAAAATATAAAGGTTGTAGCGTCGCTAATGAGGGATCTACCGGCATCGCATTATTTATTGGATGAACTTCAATATTTTCGTAATATTTTCTGTCTTTTTTGGATATCCGTTCCGTTGATGATGCCTTTACAAATACAACTTTATCATTATCCTTTCTTAATTCAACTCCGACATTAAATTTATTAAATACAATATCTCGTTCCTGAATAATTTTTTTACAAAGCTCGCCATAAGTCAGGTAGGCAAAATCATATTGTTTCCGTTTTTCATAAATTATTCCCAATCTAAGCATATTGCGTACATATACATAGAGTTGTTCGAGTGTCATTCTTTCATCTTTTTTATCTTTTTTATCTCCATTTTTCTGCCTCAATTTGCTCAAACCTTGTACAGCGCTTTTATAGTATGCTTCCGCTTCTTCGAGTTCATCATCATAATAATGCAAATCGCCTAATACTCCTTGTAATGAAGAAATAGCATCTATATATACAGAAATCTTTTTTCTTTTTTTGTATTCTTTCTCTTTTTTTTCCAACAGGTCTTGATAATGCTTTTTCAATGGTAATGTTTCATCCAACGAGAAACTGAACAAAGCCGAGAAAACTTCGTCCGTCTTCGCCATAGCGAAAATTTCATTGGCGATTAATCCGTCGAATTTGTAATCTGATAGACTGAAATTCGATTTGTTGATATGTATTTGTGTTAAATAATTGAGTAAATCTACCGCAACCGATTTTAATTCCGGCGCATGGTTTACTTCCAGCATTTCAGGCGACATATCAAGGTGTTTCCATGAAAAAGATTGTTTATGAAATTTAAACAAGAAATCAACGAATCGTAAGGAAGATACCAGTAATTTGTCGCTATGCTCCTTAATATTGCTTTCAGCAAGTCGATAGAAAATAGGCGTTATCAGGTATGCGACAATACCCAGCGTATATTGTTTGTAATAATTGAAGGATAAAAAATGCCGTGAACTATGATAGCGTTGTACTAATAATGTATTTTCTTTATCATCTCTTTCCGTACGAATTTCAACAAATGACTCAAAGAGTTGCATCATTTTCTTGGGTGCGCCTTTGCTTACGTGGGCAAGATAAATGATAAATTGATGCAATACGGCGATTATTTTTTGTATTTCTTCTTGTCGTGTATCTCCTTTTTGTTTATTGTTTCGGTTTTTTTTACGAAATATTTTTTTCTCCAAGTAAATTCTATAATTTTGCAAATTATATTGTTCTACCTTATAATCATGCGGGAAAAGTCTTTGGCAAACAAATTCTTCCGGCAACGACGCTATACTCGATTCTTGTGGTATATATTTTTCACCCGTATGATGATCGGTAAGAAAACTTGGTACAAGAATAACAACATTAAATATACTGCCTATATAATTGTTTCTTTCCGACACGTCCGCCAAATGAATATCGAACATTTCGCGTCCTGCAATAAATATAAATTTTGCTTTAGCTGTAGAAAGAAAATACTTCATATTGGATAAAATTCTTAAAATTTCGGTTTGTCTTTCACGACTCGCTCCAATAGAAAACAAAGAAGCTTTTGTTTGCCGCGTTTCTTTTTCTAAACCAGCATCACTCGGTTCTACTTTGTCCAATTCATCAAACACAATAACAATATTAGGACGGCACATAATTAACGGTATTCGTTTAATTTCATCAAAAATATCCTGTAGTTCCTTTTCTATCTCCCGCGCATCGGCAACATTGCGAGATTTTATTATTTTTGTTCTAATATTTGGACCGGTATTTAACCCCTTTATATTTATTGAATTTTCACGCTCCGTACTGTGTGTGATGTCAATGTTTAACTTTTTCAATCTTAGCATTATTATTCTATGTGTAACAAAAAAATGTGTAATCCACGTACAACGGAATAATAATATACAGAATATATACATTAAGAAAAATGTTATCCAAAAGATATAATTTATTGGATAAATATTTTTATTATCTGATTGTATATTTTTATAATTATAAAAGAAAAACTGCGGAGATTTTTTAACTATTTTCGTTATTTCATAAACAAGTTGGTCAAGAACAAGTAAATATTTACCAATTTCATCTATTTTAATATCTATTTTTGAATTAGACCAGATATTTTTATTTAGTAATTTATCATAGCTGTCCACTATATTTTTCATATTAATTACTTCTTTATTTTCTTGTTTATAAAAAACATCTTTTAAACGTTGTTTATCTTTTAAATTAGGATATTTAAAAAGTATTTGAGAACTTTTGTTATATAAAGCTGATTCTTTTATCGGCTGATAGAATTCTTGTTTTTCTAAAATTTCACTAAACAAAAAAGCAAAAATTAAAAGAAAACAAAATGCGACGGCTCGCCAAGGCAACATTCGCCAAAACGAACGGCGATACGCATTGTATTCCGTACTTAACGTTCGTGTTATCAGCCGTAAAATATCTTTTTCGTCTTTTAATTTATGTCCGAAATTTATACGCAAGTACAGGCGGCTGTGGTTTTTTATGTAGTTTTTTAATAATGAAAAAATACTATTTTTTGATGTTTTTTCCTTATTATTTTTATGAGGCTTATTTTTATCATATCTAAAAATTAAATTATAACTAATAACAATAAATAAATAAACAAATAATACTATTGTAGGAGTGATAAACCTATTTGTTATTATAGAAAAAAATTGTGTAAAACTGGTAATCAAAATTATTTTTAATAGGTATTACGTTTTTCCGTATGGACTGTACTGATTTATAAAATAACTCAATTCTTTAAAAGCGGATATAATGCTATCAAATATTTTTAAATATATATTTCGTTTAACAATATCACGCCTATAACTGTTAAAACAACATAATATTATGAAAAATAAACTAAAAGCCAAAAATGAAATAATCCCTAATATGAAAGAATGATTTTTAGGAATATTAAAATTTTGCAAACAAAATTGAATTCCAGCAACAGCCAATAAAAGTAGAAGTATATATCTGAAATTCTCGGTAAATTTAGTTTTAGTTTTCAAAGAAGTTTCATTTATTACCCAACTGACTAAGCTTGTTTTTCCTACCCCTCTATTTCCCGCTATTAAATAAACGCCTGGTTCGTCTGGAGAATCCTCTATTACTTTTTTTAATTTTTCCCGTGTTTTCTCTCTTCCTATAAATTCATGAGGCGAGTCCCCGGATGATGAATGACTGAAGCTATAATGCGGAAGCTCAATACGAATTTTTTTTATTTTTGAATTAAGAATATCCGGTGGTTTTTTCACAAATAAATCTCCATAAGGTAAATTTTTTAATCTGATTCACGATATTTAAAACATATATACTCATTATCAACAACAGCCACCGTTATAAGAATAGCCATTCTATTTTAGTTTTGTAAATATTATTCTCATGTTATCGTCATCGTATAATATTGTATATTCCCAATTAATCCTTTCTTCTCCTAAATTTATTTCTGAAAGTAGTTTAAACATTTCTTTAAATACTTTTTGTAATTGTTTATTATCTTTTCCTGAATCAGATTTTATTTCTTTTGTCACCATAAAATATGTTTCATTCATAACTTCTATTTTTTGCATTTTAAGAAGATTTTCTGGATATTTAATACCTAAGGATTCATAATATGATTTCACCAAACAAAAAAATCCTAAAAAAACAATTAATGGAATTACAAGAACTAAAATCAATGTAAAGATATTATATTCAAGACTAGGTACAAAAAGTAATACAAGCGCAACAACACAATAATACGAAACGACAAATAAATTAATAATAACTAATGAATTTTTTATAAATTTTTTAAATAATTTTGAAATTTTAATTTCCGAGATTTCTATTCGCATAAATAATAATCCTTACTTAATTACCTCATTTTATTAAACTCGCCAAAATCCCGTAAAACGGTTTTGACATATTTAGCTCCATCATTGGCGCAATCGCCCCCGCATAAACCGCGATAACGCTAACAACGACACCGCGCTCTCTTCTCTCTCTACAACTTCCTCCAAAATGAATTAATTTTCTTTTATTTGTTCCTTCACCTCCTCAGGCAAAAATTTTCATGTTCTTAATTAGAACGAACCAGCCGGAAGCCGAGGATGCCGTTCCGGTTGTCCGGGTTGAGGTAGCCCCGATACGCAGAACGCAAGATCTGACCGTAGATGTTCCAGCTCCCGCCGCATAACACCCGGATAGAACTATAACCGTCCCAGCACCACTCAAATACGTTCCCGTGCATGTCATACAGCCCGTAATTGTTAGGCGCATAACTTCCCACCGCTGTCGTCCTGCCTAAATACCCTGTCGCGCCCGTATCGTTATACTCCCCTCCTTGAGCCAGATCATAAGGATGTGTAACAAAAAAATTCGCCATACCGCTTACCATCTTCGTCCCGTCCCCTATCCCGAACGGTTTCGTATTCGTTTCCGTAGCCTTGTTCGGGTAACTTCCCCGGCAGGCGTATTCCCACTCCGCTTCGGTCGGTAATCGATAGCCGTTTTTGCTCGTGTCCATTACAGCCGCATCCCATGTCGAGTTACTGTCGGTTGGTATGGTTCCCCAATTCGCAGGATTGGTACTGCCGCCAATACTATATACGGGATTTAAGCCTTCTATTATGCTCAATTTGTTGCAGAACACTATAGCGTCATACCAGTTCACATAATAAATAGGATAATTATCCCCTTTTCCATTAGTTGTAGTAGTCCGATCCTCGCCGGCCCCCATCACAGCCCGATACTGCGCCTGCGTCACCTGATACTTGCCCATGTAAAAACTTCTCGTCAGCGTTACCGAATGTTGCGTTTCATTGCTATCTCGCCCCGGTTCGCTTGCGGGACTGCCCATGATAAATGTCCCGGCTGGTATTTGCACCATTTCTATCGCTCCCGGACTGACACCGTTGTAATAATAATAATAAATGGTTACTGTTTTTGGTGTACCGCTTATAATATAAGCCGATTTTGCGACGGCTATAGTTAATGTTCCGCCCGCGGTAAAGCCGTAGATAGGCAGAGCGTAGGTCGCTCCTGAACCGCTTAATGTTCCTTTGGTTACGTTTGATACCCCGGTCAAGGTGATGTCGGCAGCGGAAAGACCGGCGATCGCCTGGCTAAATGTTAGCGTCAACCGCGTCGAGGACTGCGAAACGGAGCCGTCTACGGTTACGCTGTTAAGGGTGACTGCTTGAGTAATCGTTAAAATTCCCGCGGAAAGACCGGTTACCGCGTTAAAATTTGTCGTCGCCTCAACATCAAAAGTTACCGTGTATGCAATAGCACCCGCCGATGGCGCGGTCGTACCGCCGTTGTATTTAACGGTTACGGTTCCGCTAGATTTCCCTTCTTTAGGCGTTACGGTAACAGTTTTAGGATTGCCATCATAAGGAAATGTTCCAATCCCGCTAATGTTAAAGTCCGCGGCTACGGGAGTGACTTTTTCAATCGTCAGAGTTCCCGCAAAAAGATTACTTGCGGCGTAGAATCCCGTTGCCGCCGTCACGTCAAAAGTTACGGTGTATGTGCCGACTGCCGAGGGCGCGGTCGTACCGCCGTTATATTTAACGGTTATGGTTCCGCCGGATTTTCCTTCTTTGGGCGTTATGGTAACAGTCTTTGGAATACCGTCATAGGTAAATGTACCGGTTCCGCTAATGTTAAAATCATCGGATACAGGCGCTCTGTTTACGGTCAAATTGTTAGTGTTATACGTTAACCTGCCGTACGTTATCCTAACGGGCTGTCCGTTGTGTATTAAATTGTCTAAATTATTACCCTGAGCGGGATTCGTGGTTATGCTTTTAATCGGAAAATATGCGGCGTTCACTTCGTCTGTCGAGCCGTTATTATAGATTAACGTTACCACAAGCCCCGTTAAATCAAGCGGGTCGCCGTGCGTGTAGGTCAGTTTAGCCGGTTGTGTTTTAATTACTATATTGGTAACTAACCTTGAGTCCGTGGCCGGAAATGACGCGGTAATAACGCCGGAATCGGCGGCGTTGCCGACGGATGTCGCCCCCATAACCGTGAAATAATTTGCCGTTACCCCTTGCAGGGTGTAACCCGCTTTAGGCGTTAGCGTAATGGTCGCGGTATACACGGTCGAAGCGGCAAAGGTAGAGGGATTGTCGTTCCATGTCACGGTTCCGCTATATTGCTCGCTTTCGGTTATGGCCGTAACCGGGGTCAAGCCGTTTGCCGGAACGATAACGCCTTGTATCGCGGCTATATTGATAACATTCGTGCTGGCGGGGAACCATGCCGTAATAACGCCGGAGTTGGCATTATTGCTTACCGATGTCGCCCCCGCGATCGTAAAAAAGTTGGCGGTTACCCCTTGCAGGGTGTAGCCTGTTTTAGGGGTTAGCGTGATTGTCGCCGTGTACACAGTCGAAGCGGCAAAAGTTGAATGGTTGGGCGACCATGCTACAACCCCGCTATACTGCTCGTTTTCGATGATGGCCGAAACCGGGGTTCCTCCGTTTACCGGAGCGGTAACACCCTGTATGGCGGCTATATTTATGACATCAGGAGGCGTAGAAGGCTCTTCACAGCCTGTAAACAAGAAAACAAGCACTACCGCAAAAGCGATAATCCCGAATAGCGAAGATGTTCTTTTTACCGTCACAATAAACCTCCGTTTATTTTAAGCTTTACCCGTAGGCTATTTTGTTTTGTTTGAAATAAATGTTTTATATGATTGATATGAAAATAAACGGTTTTTTTATAAAACATTGTATTTTTTCTTAATTTTACTTGACAAAAAACGAAATATTTTGATATTATTCAGATATACCGATTAATAATTTATTGATAGAAAATGCTTAAAATAAACGGACGTTTATTCTATATGTTTTTATTTAAAAAATTTGTCATATTTAAAAAAAAAGATAACCTTCACGATAAGATTACCGACAAAGCCTCTCCCCTATTCATTGCGGGCTTTATCTCTCCGTGATCTTAGGAGGGCTTTTATGGAAAATTATACCGCAAGCCATGCGAACCAACACGAATAAAAAGAAATTTAAAGCGTTATTATTTTCTATTCCTTTAAAACTTATTTACAACAATCCCTTTCAGCTCTTTGTTACCTGTTACCTGTTATTTGTTATCTGCCCTACACCCTCTTCACTACAATCTTCTTCCCCTTAACGCGCGTAACTTTTACTCCCCTGCCCGGATCAATATGCTCTCCGTCCGTCACCGCCTCGTAGATTTCGTCATCGATCAATACTGTTCCCTTCGGGGACATTTCTGAGTCCGTAACGGCGATTTTTCCAAGCAGGGAAGAAAGATCTTTCACACGCCCAACATCTTGCTGTATGCTTCCAACGCGCCGTCGCCGAAGTTGCCTGAGAGCACTTTCTTTGTAAGGATTTTTCCAAGCTGTACGCCCTCCTGATCAAAACTGTTGAGGTTCCAGACAAACCCCTGGAACATCACTTTGTTTTCATAGTGCGCGAGTAAGGCTCCCAATACCGCTGGCGTTAGCCGCTTTCCAAAAATTAAACTTGATGGGCGCTCGCCTAGGAACTCTTTGTTTCCGTCATCGCTGTACTGTCCCTTCGCGAAAGCCACAATCTGGGCGGCAAGATTCGCTTTTAGTTTCGTCTGGCTTACTGAACCGTCAACGGTCACGTCGTCGCCTCTCTGGCTTTCGAGAAAACCGATAAATTGAAGCGGAACAATTCCCGTTCCCTGATGAAGAAGCTGATAAAATGAATGTTGGCCGTTTGTTCCCGGTTCGCCGAAAAGAACGGGGCCGGTGCCGTATTTAACGGGTTCCCCAAAGCGGTTTACGCGCTTTCCGTTTGATTCCATGTCCATCTGTTGTAAATGCGCAGGAAAACGCGAAAGCGCCTGACTGTACGGTAAAACCGCCGTATACGGGTACATTAAAAAGTTGTGTTCCCAAATGCCGATTAAAGCGTCAAGAAGGGCGGCGTTTTTAAGAATATCTTTTTCTAAAGCCGTTTTATCCGCTTCGGCGGCTCCGGCGAGAAACTCCTTAAACGTTTCGGGACCGAACGCTAGGGACAGAACACAGCCGCCGACGGCGGATGATGACGAATAACGGCCTCCCACATAGTCGTCAATGTAAAAAGAGTCAAGATATTCGCTGTTACGCGCAAGAGGGCTTGTTTCGCTTGTTACGGCGATCATCTGTTTGCTCGGGTGAAGACCCGCTTTTTTCAATTTGTCTTTTACAAAAAGCTCATTGGACAGGGTTTCCTGGGTTGTGCCGCTCTTGGAAACCAAAATGAAAAGGCACTGTTCAAGATTACAGGAAGCGATTACGGCGGAGGCGTCGTCGGGGTCCACATTGGAAATAAATTTAGCGTCAAGCTTCTTTTTACCTTCCGTGACGGCCCAGTTATCAAGGGCGAGATACATGGCGCGAGGGCCGAGATCCGAGCCGCCTATGCCGATCTGCACTACCGTGGTAAAATCCTTGCCCGTGGAACCTTTATATTTGCCGCCATGTACGTCGGACGCGAAATCGCAGAATCTAGCGAGTTCTTTACGGTAAAATTCCCCGATATCTTTTCCGTTTTCGATAACAGGCTGTCCCTGTTGTCCGCGAGACAGATGATGAAGCACTTTTCGATTCTCGCCCGTGTTCATCACCTCCCCGTTAAGAAGGGCTTTGTATTTCGCGATAAGCTCCTGCTCGTCCGCAAGAGCCTGCAATAATTCAATACACTTCTTATTAACCGGCTTTGCCGCCCACGAATACTTAAGCCCGGCGGCCATAGGAACAATACACTCCCCTACCCTTTTCGCGTCAAGTTTGTCCCTAAAAAGAAACGCTTTCATCGCATGTTTTGAAAGTTTCTTATAAACTCCGGTTTTATCAAAGTTAATATATTTCATAATATTCCTCCATGAATTCCATTTTATATTATATTTTTAATTTGAACAATTACATAGGAATTAATATATTTAATTCGTAATGTTTTAGGATGAGGTACCGCGAATATGACAATGCTCCCCGTTAAATCAATAAAAAAATTCGCCAATAACAATTTCCTTGTCTTTTCCTGCGTTCTTTTCCTTATTATAGCCTTGTCGGCTTTTACGGCATATTCAATTTCCGCGCGTCAAATCAACCGTTCTTTTATTGAACAACAGCTTTCCATAGCGTCTGAAACAATGCGACTGCGTTTGGCAACCGCGGTAAACAGCGAGCTTGCCCTTGTGCTAAAAATGGCGGATACCCCGGCAATTCGCCAATATTTTATGAATCCCTCCGATTCGGTTCTTGAATCTAAGGCGTACGACGAATATCTCATTTATCAGGAACATTTTAATGACAAACTGCTTTACTGGGTTAATGACATAGATAAAATAGTTTATTCAACGGGAAATGCCCCGTACGTCGTTAATCCTGACGATCCCGAAAATTATTGGTACTATTTAACGTTAAACGAAACGGAAAGTTTTAATTTTAATATTAATTATAATCCCGATTTAGAGCATATCTATCTTTGGGTCAATGTCCCGGTATTTAATAAAACGCTGACGGGCAAAAAACCTATAGGAATGATTGGCACGGGCATAAATCTTACCGACTTTTCAAATTTTATAGCTTCCAGCTACCGGGAATTCGATAAAAACATCACGACATATATGTTCAATAAATACGATGAAATTACTTCGGCGGCGGATTATGAACTGGTTCAAAATAAAATCCGCCTTGACGAACATCTGGGCGAAACCGGAAAAGAATTAATCAAGGTCGCACATGAGCTTTCCGACGATGAAAGTTTGAATTTCATCTACGATAAAAAAATCTATCTGGTAAACTCCATTCCGGAAATGGGATGGTATCTGGCGGTAAGTTATCCCGCGCCCGGTTTGTTGTCTTTGAATCACGCCATGAATACGGTATTTTTCAGTATGCTGTTCCTTATCCTGTTCCTGTTCATCATTATTAATATTTTTATCGCCCGCTCCGAAAACGCTATGACGAAACAAAACCTGCAACTTCTTGAGGCGAACAGAAAGGCCGAATTCGCTTCCCGGGCAAAAAGCGATTTTCTCGCTAAAATGAGCCACGAAATCCGCACACCCATGAACGCCATTACGGGCATGGCGGAACTGCTTTTAAGGGGGGATCTCTCATGTGAGGTAAGAGGTTACGCGCAGGATATCAAACAGGCGGGAAATAACCTCGTCTCGATAATTAACGATATTCTGGATCTTTCAAAAATTGAAGCGGGGAAACTGGAAATTATTCCGGTCAAATATTTGCTTTCATCTTTGATCAACGACACGGTCAATATAATCCGTACACGGCTTAAGGAAAAACCGATACGGTTTTTTACCAACATCGACGGGAATATCCCCAACGGCCTTATCGGAGATGAAGTACGGATACGCCAGATTCTTCTTAACTTTTTATCGAACGCCGCGAAATATACGGAAAAGGGGCATATAGGTTTGACAATTACGGTTGATAAACAGGACGATAAACAGGTCTTGCTCAGGATAGCCGTGACCGATACCGGAAAAGGAATTAAACCTGAGGATCAGGCCAAACTATTTAGCGAATTTGTCCGGGTAGATATAAAGAAGAACCAGGGCATTGAAGGAACGGGACTTGGGCTTGTCATCGCAAGCCGACTCTGCGCCGCTATGGGCGGGAAAATAAGCATGGAAAGCGAATACGGCAAAGGCAGCGTATTCACGGTAATCATCCCCCAGGGAATTGAATCAAAAACGCCTTTCGCCTCGGTGGAGGAGCCGGAAAAAAAGAAAGTGCTTGTCTATGAAAGCAGAATTATTTACGCTAAATCGTTGTGCTGGTCTCTGGAAAACCTGAAGGTTCCTTATACCATGGTTACGAATCAAAATGAGTTTGCCGCTTCATTATTCCGCGAAGAATGGTTTTATGTGTTTTCCGGTTACGGTCTTTATGAAAGAATTAAACCGCTTATGCAACAGGGCGACGCGGTCTTCTACGGGGGAAAAAAGCCGCATCTCGCCCTAATGGTGGAATGGGGTACCGAAGCGTATAACGTCAACGCGCGTTTTGTGTCCATACCGTTACAGTCCCTGTCCATCGCCAATACCCTGAACGGCAAGCCCGACCGCCAGGATTATTTTGATGTTTCCGGCAGTTCCGGCGTTATACGCCATACCTTCCCCCACGCGAGGCTGTTGATAGTAGACGACATCGCCACCAACCTAAAAGTGGCGGAGGGGCTCCTTTCTCCTTACAATTTTAAAATAGACACCTGTTTAAGCGGCGCGGAAGCGATAGAACTTGTGAAAAATAATAAATATGACCTTATTTTCATGGATCACATGATGCCGGAAATGGACGGGATTGAAGCTACGGCGGCAATAAGAAAATTGGAAAAAGAACAACAGGAAAAAAGCGGCGATAATATGAATTTGCGCCGGCAAATTCCCATTATCGCGCTGACCGCTAACGCCGTCGTTGGAATGCGGGAAATGTTTATCGAAAAGGGCTTTAATGATTTTCTTTCAAAGCCGGTAGACGTTTCCAAAATGGATGAAATTCTTGACCGCTGGATAAGTGAAAAAGAAAAAATAGAAATTAAAAAAGATAAAAAAGAAACGAGAAATGACGGACAAGATAAACTGCCGGATAAAGATAATAATTCTTCACTCCTAACTTCTCATTTCTCATTTCCCTCCATTCCCGGCGTAGACGTACAAAAAGGGGTCGCTTTGCTCCGGGGATCTTTAAAGATTTATAGGAATATGTTGGGCATTTTCTGCAAAGACGTAGAAGACAGACTGCCGTTACTGCAAAAATTGTCTGAAACCGATCTCTCTTTGTTTATTGTCAATGTTCACGCGCTGAAAAGCGCTTGCGCCTCTATCGGAGCCGCGGATACTTCGGCTCATGCCGCGGAATTGGAAGCCAAAGGCAAAGCCGCGGATACGGCTTTTATCAGCGGACATTTAACGGCATTTTTACGACAGCTTACGGAACTGGTAAAAAATATTCGCGCCGCCTTAACTACATCCGATTCTTCAAATACCCCCCTAACCTGAACGCGGCTTCTTCCGGTCTTTCGGAAGTTTGAGTCGGCGCGAAACGGGTCCGGTTATCACCGTCTTTTTGCTACTTAACTTTACATTCCTTAAAACCATACTTTTTAGCGTTTTTTCATTAAAAAGAACAAGACCCGAACAACCTATCGGCGGAAAAAACAAGAATTTGACAAAAATTCAAGTCAGATTCCCTCTCAAACGGTTTGCAATTTCATTTTTTTATGCTATGTTATTAGTTGATGTCCAAATGGAGTTAAATATTGAAAAACAATGAAAAGTCCGCACAGGACTTATCCGGACGCCGCGCCGCTATTGTGACGGCTTTGAACAAATCCATTGAAATATTTGCAGCCCATGAGGAAAAAACATTTAAAGAAGTAATAACCAACTGCATAAGTCCTTTCGCGGACGCGGTCGGACTTGACCGCGTGGTCTTTTATAAACTCGTCAGCATTGGAGAAGGTAAACGTCTTGGGCAGGTCTACCGCTGGGACAGATCGGAAGGCGGACTTATATCTATCGCCGACGAACTGAAAATTATACCCCCTCATCCGGTTTTAGATAAGTGGCTTTCAATAACATCACAAGGCGGTTATATTCGTTTTAGGGAAAGCGATTATACCGAAGATGTCGCGGATTTAATGCGCGTCTATGGGGTAAGGTCGATATTTATAACGCCGATTTTTACGCATGGTAAATATTGGGGGGCTATCAATTTTCAGGACCATACCAACGATCGTTATTTTGACGAAGACTGCGATGATTTACTGTTTACCGCGGCGCGCGTATTTTCAGCCGCCGTTATCAGGGAGGAAATGAAACAACGCGAAAGAATGGAAGCCGCTTTAAACAGAGCCGCTATCATGTTTCTCTCGCATAATGAAAAATCTTTTGAGGATACAATGACGTCCGGCGTAAGAGAAATCGCCGACGCGTTCAATTTGGACAGATTTTCCCTATTACGTAACTTAAACGCGTCAGGCGATTCGCGTTACGGAGGGCAAATTTACCGCTGGGACAGGAAATCAGGCGGAACCACCGCGCCTATAAAAGGGCTTAAGTCTTTTTCTCCCGAAAAATATGTTCCCAGATGGAGGAATATTTTTATTTCAGGAGGAACGATTAACGGTCCTGTCAGGCTTATGCCCGAAGCGGACATTCTGCAATCGTTTGGTTTAGTGTCGATATGCGTTACGCCGGTTTTTGTTAATAACGATTTTTGGGGCATCGCTTTTTTTGAGGACATCCATACCGAACGCTTTTTTGAAGAAGATAATATTGAAATAATGCGATTGGCGGCGTTTCTGTGCGCGAACACGGTCATACGCGCCGACATGGAAAAAGACATACGCGAGCAGGGCGAACAGCTAAAAATCAAGCTGGAACAGCAGGTATTAATTTCAGAGCTTTCAAGGGGATTTATTTCTTCCGGCGATTCACAAACATTGGTACAGGAAGTCGTCGCCAAGTTGGGATATTACCATAAAGTTTCATTAGTATTCGTTTTCGCTATTGATTATCAGCATAAGGATATTTATCTGGCTTATCATTGGTGCGCCGACGGCGCTCCGCCGAGGACGGCCATAGCCAATCTGTTTGAATTTTTAACCGATATTTTTCCCGTAACCCTTCCCGAGTGCGCCACGTTGCCTATTGTCGTCTGCGATGACACATCCGCCAACCCCGACGCGGTTTTTAAGGCGCTCAACGCCATTAATGTCATGGCGGTAATCGCCACCCCGCTTTATGTTGACGGCCGTTTGTGGGGGGTAGTATGCGTAGAACAAAACTCCACGCCGCGCAAATGGACGGAAAATGAAAAGGGATTTATCACCATGACATCAAGCACCATCGCAGGCGTAATTATGCGCGACATTTATACCAAAAAACTTAAGGAAGCCCTGAATAACGCGATGGAGGCGAGCAAGGCGAAAGGCGATTTCCTCTCCAACATGAGCCATGAAATGCGCACGCCCCTGAACGCGATAACCGGCATGACGACAATCGGCAAGAACGCGAAAGACACGGAACGCAAAGACTACGCGTTAAGCAAAATAGAAGACGCGTCGACACATTTGCTGGGCGTTATAAACGACGTACTTGACATGTCAAAAATAGAGGCGAACATGCTGGAATTGTCGCCCGGCGAATTTAATTTCGAGAAAATGCTGCAAAAAGTAGTCTCGGTAATCAATTTCCGGGTTGACGAAAAGCGGCAGAAACTTACGGTACACATTGACAATAAAATTCCCAAAACACTGATAGCCGACGATCAGCGTCTTGCGCAGGTAGTTACCAATCTTTTAAGCAACGCCGTTAAATTCACGCCTGAAGAAGGTTCCATAATCCTTAACGCGGACTTTATGGGGGAAATAAACGACTTTTGCACCGTACAGGTTTCGGTAAGCGACACCGGGATCGGAATAAGCGAGGAACAGCAAAAACGCATATTCAATTCTTTTCAACAGGCCGAGAGCAGTACGACGCGCAAATACGGCGGTACGGGACTGGGTCTCGCCATTTCCAAAAGCATAGTAGAGATGATGGGCGGCGATATTCGGGTACAATCGGAACCCGAAAAAGGCTCGACATTTATCTTTACCGTTCAGGCGAAACGCGGGGCGGAAGAAAAACAAAAGCGATTGCTGGATGTCAATTTAAAAGATGTCCGCGTAATGGCGGTAGATGACGACCCGGATATTTTAACATATTTCCTTGATATAACGCGGAGATTCGGCATATCATGCGAGACCGCCGAAAGCGGGGAAAAAGCGCTTGAACTCGTAGACAAAAAAGGCGGCTCCCATATCTATTTTATTGATTGGAAAATGCCGGTCATGGACGGCATACGGCTTACCCGTGAAATAAAGGCGCGAAAACCCGAGAATTCAGTCGTGATAATGATTTCCGCCGCCGAATGGGGCGTTATTGCCGAAGAAGCGAAAGCGGCGGGCGTTGATAAATTCCTGTCCAAGCCGCTGTTTCCTTCCGCCATCGTGGAAACAATCAATGAATGTCTCGGCGTTGACAAACAACAGACGGAAAAATCGCAGGACGAGAACATTGACGGAATATTCGCGGGACGGCGCATACTGCTGGTTGAAGACATGGAAATTAACCGCGAAATAGTAATGGCCCTTTATGAACCGACGGAATTGGAAATAGACTGCGCGGAAAACGGAAAGGAAGCCGTGCGTATGTTCGGCGAAGCGCCCGATAAGTACGAATTGATTTTTATGGATATACAAATGCCGGAAATGGACGGCTACGAAGCGACACGGCGTATTCGGGCGCTGGATATTCCCAAGGCGAAAACAATTCCTATTATCGCGATGACAGCTAACGTATTCAAAGAAGACGTTGAAAGATGTCTCGCCGCCGGCATGGACGGACACGTCGGCAAACCGATAGATTTTGATGAAGTTATAAATATTCTTCACTCATATTTGGGAGAGGGAAAGAGATGAAGTTTAAAACATCGGGGATTTTATTAAGAAGTCCGCTGTATGTGCAACTGATTTTTACCTCTTTCGCGTTTTTATTAATGGTCGTATTAAGCATTATTTTCGCCAGCAGAATCGTACGGGCAAACCTGTTGCGCAATGTCGAGAGCGTACTTAATTCCGTGGAATCCCAAATAGATTCCGATCTGCTGGAATCGCGCATTATACTGGACGATTTCGCGCAATCCATAAAATATTTAATTTTGCGCGGAGCCGACGCCTCGGAGTTACGCGCTTATAACGCGTATATATCAAATCATTTACTTTCAAAGAAGCTGGACATTTTAAGTCCGAACGGCCCTTACGGCTATATCGAAACGCTCGCGGGGGGACCTTTTCTTCTTATCGGTTTTGAATGGGAACAGCCGGAAGATTTTTCGCCCGTGGATCGTCCCTGGTACAAAGCCGCCCTGGAAGCCGACGGCGAAATAGCGGAAACGGAACCATATTCGGATATAATAACCGGTGAAACGGTTATAACATACGCCCGCTGTATATTTGACGGCAAGGGAAACCGCTTAGGCGTTGTCGCCATTCAGGTACTAGCCGGGTATATCGGGGAAAAAGTCGTTAATATATTTACCAAAGACGGCTACGGCGCGTTGATTAGTCAAAATTTAACTATAATCGGCCATCCCAATCCGGATTTTATCGGAAATAAAATGAACAATCCGGTAATCCCCGTTTCTTCCTTCGCGGACGATTTAGTACGCGATGGAGAAATTTCAGAGGCCACTTTTACCAACTGGAAAGGCGAAACAACAATCGCATCTTTTCGTACGCTTGAAAACGGCTGGTATTTGGGCGTAATGACCGAAAAAAGCGGTTATTATCAAAGCGTAACCACCATGGCGTTTATCCTCAGCGCGTTGGGCATAACGCTCGCGGCGGTGTTGATTATAATTCTTATCCGCGTCGATGAGGCAAAAAATAAATCTGACGCGGAGAGCAGGCATAAGAGCGCGTTCCTCGCCAACATGAGCCATGAGATACGCACGCCGATGAACGCGATAATCGGCATGATCACGATAGGAAAGTCAGAGTCAAGCGTTGAACGTAAGGATTACTGCTTTATAAAAATAGAAGACGCGGCAAACCACCTGCTCGGCGTAATAAACGATATTCTGGACATGTCAAAGATCGAAGCCAATAAATTTAGTCTTTCCGAGGCGGAATTCGACCTTGAGAAAATGCTCAGGCGGGCGGTGAATGTAGTCAATTTCCGCATAGATGAAAAACATCAAAAATTTTCCGTACATATCGATCATTCCATTCCGCGTACCTTCATAGGGGACGACCAGCGGATAGCGCAAGTCATAACCAATTTGCTGGGAAACGCCATTAAATTCACGCCGGAAAACGGTTCCATCACCCTTACGGTGCGCCTTGCGGGACAGGGAATGGATCTTTGCACCCTGCAAATTTCGGTAAGCGATACCGGAATCGGCATAAGCCCCGAACAACAGGCGAAACTTTTTAAATCTTTTGAACAGGCCGAATCAAGCACAACCCGCAAATACGGAGGCACGGGGCTTGGACTCGCGATTTCCAAAAACATCGTCGAATTAATGGGCGGCTCAATATGGATTGAATCGGAATTGGGAAAAGGCTCCACTTTTTCCTTTACCATCCAGTTAAAGCGCGGCACGAATGAAAAACACAGGCTTTTGTCCCCCGATATAACTTCTAAAAATGTCCGTATACTGGCGGTTGACGATGACAGGGACGTATTAACCTATTTTAATGAAATAGCGGTGGACTTCGGTCTGATGTGCGATACCGCGGCAAACGGCGAAGAGGCGCTTAAACTTATAAAACAAAAAAGCGGCTACAATATCTATTTTATAGACTGGAAAATGCCCGGCATGGACGGCATACAGCTTGCCCGTGAAATAAAGGCCCATGCTACGAAAAATTCCATTGTAACGATGATCTCCGCCGCGGAATGGGGCGATATCGCGGAAGAAGCGAAAACGGCCGGCGTTGACAAATTTCTTTCCAAGCCGCTATTCCCCTCTACAATCGCGGAAATGATCAATGAATGTCTCGGCATAGACCAACAACAGACGAAAAAATCACATTTTACGGAAAATACCGGAATCTTTGCCGGACGGCGCATACTGCTGGCTGAAGACGTTGATATTAACCGCGAAATAATACTAACCCTGCTGGAGCCGACAAAGCTGGAGATAGACTGCGCGGAAAACGGAAAGGAAGCCGTGCGTATGTTCGGCGAAGCGCCCGATAAGTACGAATTGATTTTCATGGATATACAGATGCCCGAAATGGACGGTTACGAGGCGACACGGCGAATCAGGGCGATAGAGGCGGAGCATAATAAAAACGTTTCGGAAAATGTTGACGCGAATACCGCCGAAGGTGAAAATAAAATGCGATTATCGGAACCGCCGAAGACCGTTCCGATAGTCGCAATGACAGCTAACGTATTTAAAGATGACATTGATAAATGTCTGGCCGTCGGAATGAATAGCCATGTCGGTAAGCCGTTGGATATAGAGGAAGTTATGAACATTCTTCATTTGTATTTAGGTTAGTTTGAATAGACTTAAAATGTACGATAACCGTATTTGAACCGTTACGTTAAATTCTTTCAAAATCCTGTGCGCCATGTTTGCAGAGCGGACAAACAAAATCATCCGGCAAAGTATCGCCCTCATGCACATATCCGCATATTTTACAGACGAATCCCTTTTTATTCGCCTTCGGCGGCTGGGGCTTCGGCTTAATATTATCAAAATAATATTGATATGTAACGCTCGGATCGCGCGACAGCGAAAACGCCTGATTCACCTCGGCGATAAACAGCGTATGCGTGCCGCAATCAATGGATTCCTTCACTTCCGCGGAAATCACCCCGTTTGTCCATTCTGACACATAACGGATGCCGTTTTCGGCGCGTAAAACTTCCCCGTTACCGGCGAATTTATCCGTGTCTTTTCCGCTTTGAAAACCAAATTGTTGAAAAACACGAAAAGGCGCGGCTTCGCTTAAAACGGAAATATTGAATTTCCCCGTCTTAAGTATCATGTCATGGGTATAATTGGCCTTATTCACTCCAATAGTAATCTTCACGGGAGAGGAGGTAATTTGCATAACGGTATTGATAATACAGCCGTTATCCTTATTGCCGTCTCTGGCCGTTAAAATAAATAAACCGTAAGATAGTTTGAACATGACGGCGGGATCAACCGTATTTAACGCCGCCCGATTATTCTGAGCAACTCCCGCGGGAGCGGCGAAGTCCGCGCCAATCGCATCCGCCATTGATTCAATATCCGAAAGCTGTGCGGCTTTTAAACCGGATAGTATGCTGACATTATTTTCAAGAATATCGATCTTTTCGCGTTTGCCAAGTATTTCACGAATCAATCCTCCGCTTGTGGGAGCCCATGAACCGTTTTCGATAATGGCGACGCGGCGGTTTTGAATATTATGCGCGGAAAGATCGTTAATCAAGGCTTCCATTGTTACGAAAATTCCCGCGTTGTAGGTTGTGGACGCGAATACAAGGTGGCTCCATTTGAACGCGGCGCTAACTATCTCCGACGCAGGCGTAACCGAAACGTCAAATATAACCGTTTTGATCCCTTTGTCGCGCAGACGGCACGCGAGAATTTCCGCCGCATTTTCCGTATTCCCGTAAACGGAAGCGTAAGCGATCATAACGCCTCGTTCTTCCGGCTCGTATCTGCTCCAAAGCGTATACTTTGAAATAATTTCATTTAAGTTTGAACGCCATACAAACCCGTGAAGCGGACATATCATTTCGATATTGAGAGCGGACGCTTTATCCAGCGCCGATTCAACCTGTGTCCCGTACTTTCCGACTATATTTGAATAATAGCGGCGGGTCTCGTCCATATAATCCTTCGCGAAATCCACTTCATCCGCGAAAAGAGCGCCGTTCAACGCGCCGAAGCATCCGAACGCGTCCGCTGAAAAAAGTATTTTAGCCGTGGAATCGTAGGTCATCATGACTTCGGGCCAATGCACCATCGGAGCCATAATAAATTTAAGAGTATGCTTCCCGATATTCAGCGTATCGTTTTCTTCGACCAGATGGACGCGCGAATCTATATCAAAGTCGTAGAATTGTTTGATAAATTCCAATACCCTCGCGCTACAAACAATTTTTATTTCAGGATGCAGTCGAATCAAATCAGGGATAACGGCGGAATGGTCAGGTTCGACATGCTGTACCACGAGATAATCCAATTTTCTGCCTTTCAGCGCTGTTTCAACATTTTCCAAAAATCTCTGCCGCACCGCTTTATCGACAGTATCAAACAGCACGGTTTTCTCATCGGTTAAAAGGTATGAATTGTAAGACACGCCAGCCGGTACGGAATAAACCCCCTCGAAGAATGCCAGCCGCCTGTCATTCGCTCCGACCCATATTAAATCATCAGTGACTTTTTTTATACAGTACATTTTTAATTATCCTCCTTATATATTGTTATCCAATGCAAAATACACTCTTGCACATATTTAAAAAACTTTCCTTTCGGAAGACCTTTTATACCAACATCAATAACCGACTCATCATTATTTTTTCCGGTCACTAACGACTCAAAAAGGTAAATTGACTGACAACCTTCTTTTTTGAGTAAATTTTTAGCAATTTCAATATCTTTTTGATATTTTTGAGGAATATTTACAGTCATATTTTTAATTTAGCTTATTTATTTTATTCATCTACGCCCCTTTATTGGGTGCGGTTTATTGCCACCTCGGAGAATTGAACTCCAGACACGCAGATTTTCAGTCTGCTGCTCTACCAACTGAGCTAAGGTGGCTAATAATGCATAACCCCACATTAAATATGCCAAAATCATCAAAAAGTGTCAATAGGGGCTACATTATTGGAGATATGGGGATTCGGCTTCCGGTCGTAAACCTCCTGTTTGCTCCCTCCAACCCGCCTGCGCAATCCCGCCGCATCCATGCGGCGTATTTATTCTAGCAAGGCTTTCGCCTTGAAATTTTAACAGGATTGCTCCGTTTCGAATCCCCACATTTGCCGCTTATACTAAAGTATTGGGTTATGTTGCTTATACGGCAAATAATAACTCCAATGGAGATATGGGGATTCGAACCCCAGACCTATAGATTGCGAACCTATCGCTCTACCAACTGAGCTATATCCCCGGTTACTTCTACTATTTAGCCCAAAATTTTAGTTTTGGTCAAGATGTTAATGGTTACGCTTGAATTTCTAACTCCGTTTTTCCTTCAAAAAAAATTAATCATGAACCAAACTAACACCACGAACTTTTAACACATATCTTATCGCTGTTCGTGGTGTTCGTGAAGTTCTTGTTAAAAAATTCACACAACCAGCGTCATCCACCCCTTAGCATCAGGCAGAGTCCCATACTGAATCCCCTTAAGCGTGTTGCGAATCTCCGTAGTAAAATCGCCGTCTTTGCCGCCGTTGAATATCACTTTTTTACCATTGTAGGTAAGTGAAGTAATGGGTGTGGCTCCCGCGGCGGTTCCGCTGACGAAACATTCCTTTGTTGATTCAAGGGCTTCGTCTATCGAGATTTTGCGCTCCGACACTTTTACTTTCCTGTCATGGGCAAGCTCTATTATGCTGGAGCGGGTAATGCCGGGAAGGATTGTATCGCCGAGTTCCGGCGTTACCAACTCGCCTGATTTTAAGTAAAAGAAAATATTGCATGACGAGCCTTCTTCTATATACTTGCGGTGGGTCGCGTCCAGAAACACGCATTCCATGTAACCGGCTTTTAGGGCTTCGGATTTCGCGAGGGCGGACATTACATAGTTGGAACAGGCTTTAATCCAGCCGGTGCCTTTCGGAGTCGCGCGGATTCGGTCTGATACGACGGCGTCAGAATTGCCGGATGAGAAATACGCGCTTACGGGAGTATTGATCACCATAACATAAGGCTCGTGGGACAGGTTTACACCAATGCCGCCTTCCGCGATGGTAAAGGGTCTTATATAGACAGCGTCCGCTGTCATATACGAGTCTTTTTCCCATTCGCTATTATAGGACGGTTTAAATCCAAGAGCGGCGTTCCTTTTGACTGTTTCTTTGCAAACGGAGACAAATGTCTCTACGGGGAAAGGCGGCATGCACATTCCCTCCATTGAGCGGTAAAAACGACGGGCGTTTTGATCCGGCCTGAAAATGGCAAGTTTTCCGGTTTTTTGCGGGAAGGCTTTTAGTCCTTCAAAACACGCTAATCCGTACTGGCTTGTGTAGTTTACAAGAGGCATATCCGCGTAACAGTTACGGGAATCTTCCAGCTTGGCGCGATCTTCGTCGCCCATAGCCGCTTCCTCTTCCGGCGTCTTGTGCGGTTTTTCCAAATATTCCTCGCTCCATTTTCCGTCGGAAAATCTTGAGCGGTAGGTGATTGGATAAGTGTTTAATGCAAAGGCCATAATTACTCCTAAAGAACATTTAAAACTTCAGTTTTTTGATGTTCTAATTTATAATACAATTGATGTTAATGTCTTGCAATAGGTTATCGTTTCTTTTTTAAATCGCGCAATTTTTTTCGCAGGGCTTCCGCCTTGTTAAAAAGATTGTACATTACCTTTTTATACCGATAATCCCAGCTTCCCGGACGGTGTATGATCTGTCCGCCAAATCCTGTTTTGAATCTGTAAAGACCCGCCATAGGGTGATTGGGATCTTCATTCGGGGGTATACCGAAAAGATCGTAATTTAAACATCCCGCTTCTTTAGCGTCCCGCATGGCTTTCCATTGAAGCGCGTACGGAGCCATTAAATTTCGTTTGTTGTTGGAAGACGCTCCGTAAAGATATGTCGCGTCTTTTCCGCGAAAAAGAACAACGATAGCCGCGATAAGATCTCCCTCATGTTCCGCCGTATATAAACGAATAAATTGATTACTTTTATTTTGCTTTTCGCATACTTCAAAAAGCGTCCTGTAATAATTAATTCCGTGTATCGCGATGCCGTCCCTTGCAGACGTTTCTTTTAAGAGATTATAAAATACTTCGATGTCCCTTACGTCGCAAGTCTTGACTTTTACGCCCTTTTTTTCCGCTAAAGAAACATTGTAACGCCATTTTGATTTCATTGACGTGAGTATTTCCTCATACGAAAGATTAAGATTGACGATGACGGTATCCGGCGGTTGTACTGTCGCCGCCGCTTTAATAAAACCCGCGGAGGTTAACATAACGGATTCGTTTTTAAAATTTTCATCGCCGTCTTTATAATGCCACGGAGGTTCAAAACGGACGAAGGCCGTGTCCTTTGAAAAAAATAGTTTTAACTTTACGGCAAGCTCCGCAAGCGCTTTCGCCCTTTCTTCGCCCGTAAAAAAATCAGGAAGACTCCCCCAGGGGATATACGCAAAAGAGAAACCAAGACCGAAAGCAAATGCGAATCTGCGGCAAAGAGCCAATAACGGCAGTGTTTTTGTAGTCTCACCTTTTTGCCAATTAATTAAAAAGGCCTTCGCGGTCGAGTCAAAGCGGGACTTAAATTCCCCCCACATTGACGATTGTAAAAAAGAGTCCGCGTTTTCACAGACAGTAAGATCGGTTTCTTTTATATTGGAAATAAACGATATTTCAATGCCGCTTATCGTATTAGTATTTTCCGTTTTAACGGCGGAGACTTCTTCCATATATTCCGTATTAATGCACTTCGCCTTCGGGAATTATATTAGTACGCACGGGATTGCCGTTAAGACACAGTTTCTTTCCGCCGCAATAAACGGTATTGTCTTTCACCGTAATCGGATACGAAAAAAACGTGTCAATGTCTATTTCCGCCGCGGCGGGAACCGCGTCTTCGTCCTCCGGCAAAAGCCGCGTCCCCGTGGGACAATCTCCCGCGTCAAGCACTTCCACGCGTTCCACGGGCTGGCCGTCGGGGCCTGCGCCGCCCTTGTCACCGGCTGCAAGAAGCATCCCCTTCGATTCAATACCGCGCAGTTTCGCGGGTTTCAAGTTATATGCGACAATAATTTTCTTTCCAAGCAATTCTTCTTCTTTGTAGAACGGCACAAGACCGGAAACAATTGTCCGCTCTTCACGTGTTCCGGTAACACCCTCCCCTACTTCAAGCTGTTCAATATAAAGTTTATCGGCTTTAGGGTGCCTCTCTATTTTCTCAATTTTCGCGACACGTAAATCCACTACCGAAGAGAAAGGCTTAAGTTTAGCCGCCGCTTGAACATTATCGTTTTCCTGCCTCTCTTTCTGACTCCCCGAAAAACGGACGCGTAAGGTTTCAATTAATTCATCTTCAAGTTTGTTAAAAAGAATTTCGCTCTTTATTTTAATATTCCCTATGCCGTCCGCTTTTCCAATGTCTTTCCAGCTAAGATTGCTTCTGAGTTTAAAACCCAAGAATGAGGCGATTTTTTCCGCGGCTTGAGGCATATAAGGTTCTATTAATACCGATAAATCGCGGACAATATAGGTAAGGTCGCGTATTACGGCCTTCGCTTTTTCGGGATCGTCGTTACGAAGCCGCCACGGTTCGTTGTCCTGAAAATATTTATTCGCGAACGAGGATAATTCAAAAATTTCCCTAAAAGCGTCACGTAACTCGGCCTTGTCAAGTTTTTCCGTAATTGAGTTTTCCATCTTTACCGCGGTCGCCCAAAACGCGTTATCGCTCTTTCCTTCGGGAATTATACCGTCATAGTAGCGCGTAACAAAGGAGAGCGTGCGGTTTACCAAATTGCCCAGGTTGCCGATAAGCTCTCCGTTTACTTTCTCTTTAAAGTCGTTCCATGTAAACATAGCGTCGGATTTTTCAGGCCTGTTATAATAAATATAAAAACGCCACACATCGACGGGAATTCCCGTCTCTTTTACGTCCGTGCCAAAAACTCCGATTCCCCTTGATTTTGAAAATTTGCCGTTTTCATAGTTAAGGTACTCGGTGCTGGACATGTGGTGTAACATCGTCCAGTTTTCCCCGCTTCCCAAAAGGCTGGACGGGAAAATTACGGTATGAAACGGAATATTGTCCTTTCCTATAAACTGAAACAGCTCCGTCTCATTCGGGCTTTTCCACCAATAATTTACAAAGTCACGCCAATTTCCCTTTTCTTCACCTAACATTCCCGTTATTGAAATATAACCTATCGGCGCGTCAAACCATACGTAAAACACCTTGTTCTCGTAACCCGGTTTCGGCACGGGGATTCCCCATTTTAAATCTCTTGTAATGGCGCGTTCCTTAAGACCGTCCCGTATCCAAGCCTGCGTCATCTGCACCGCGTTATTCGCCCAAAAACCTTTTACCGACGCGGTTTTTATCCATTCTTCCAATTTTTCCCTAACCGCCGGAAGATCGATGTAAAGATGATTTGTCTTTTGCAGGGACGGAGTACCGCCGCAAGCGGAACATTTCGGCTCTTTTAAATCGGTAGGATCCAATAATTTGCCGCAGGCTTCGCATTGATCGCCTCTCGCCTCGGTACCGCCGCAGACGGGGCATACTCCGCGAATATATCTGTCCGCTAGAAATCTTTTGCAGTTGGAGCAGTAAAATTGTTCTATCGTTCTTTCGCAGATAAACCCGGCCTTATCCAATTTTAAAAATATATCCTGGGTTACCTCCGTCTGGATGGGACTTGAAGTGCGTCCGAATTTGTCAAACGCGATGTTAAACCAATTATAAATATCCCTATGGATCGCATGATAGCGGTCGCACAATTCTTTAGGGGTTATGCCTTCTTCCGCCGCTTTGTTTTCCGTGGCGGTTCCGTACTCGTCCGTGCCGCAGACGTACAATGTTTCATAGCTACGAAGCCTGCAAAAACGCGCGAAAGCGTCCGCTGAAAGCACCTGAATAAGGTTGCCGAGATGGGGTTCGTTATTGACATAGGGCAGAGCCGATGTAATTAATCTTCTTTTCATACAGGTTATGATAGCTAAAAAAACGGGGTAATTCAATACTTAATGGGAAAACTTTAAGCTAAACTCATTCATCCACGATTCATTGTTTTTAAGGGAAATTGAAAACACCGGCAATATTATTGTCGCCTGATAGATATCGTTGTTGAAAACAGGGGTAAGAAATCCTGAAAACGGCCTTATGGAGCCGAGTAAAATCTGCACTTCGTTTTTTACGTCAAGGATTTTTAAATTGCCCGCGTCAATTTTATTGTGTAAATGGGTATCCTTTCCGTTATTGTCAACGGCGTAAAAACGGACATACTCGTCCATGTCCGCGAAAGAAAAATAAATTATGGGGCTAAATTTAAATTTTCGCGTTTCTTTGCCCGTATTTTTTAAATTATATGAAACCGTAAGAACCTCTTTTTTAATGGAAAAACATTTATTTATTTCTATGTCACCGAACGGCATATCATCACCCATGGCGGGAAGTTTAAAGCATGATTTTCCTTTTTTATCCTGCGCTATCGATTCATATTGCTCAATAAAACAAAGCCTTGAATTTTCCGTAATAATGTCTTCAGGTTTATCGGTCTTCGTCTCAAACGGAAGCAGAACGTCGGCAAAAGCCGCGCGCCTTCCGTAATCGTTTGAACCGCAGTCAAGATAGTTCCATTCCTTGGGCAGATAATCAAGTTCAAAAATACATGCCCCCCTCGGCTGAATGTAACAGTTAATCATGGCATCCTGAAAAATAAATTCTTTTACGCCGTCAAAATCAAAATCATACTGTATTAATGACGGAATAAATTTTCCGTTTTCACGTGTCAACATTTCCGCGCGTAAAAGGGAGCTGTACGCCGCCTTGCGAAGTTCCCCCCTTATATACCCGCCGCCGGGGGAAAAAAGGCTTGAGTCCTGGGCCTGCCAAAGTTCTTCCCTCGCGTTTAACTTTCGGGATTTATCCCCCTTTAGCTGATTTATTAAAACATTGGTAAAAATCATTTTGGAATAAATACCGCCCGATTCATCATGTTCAATAACAAAATTTCGCGGCGAATAATTGTTTTGATCTGCGGATGAGTTAGGGAAACTCCCTTTTTTAAATATTTTATGGCTTCTTAAAAATTTGGAAGGCAGCGCGGTTTCCACAATTTTTTCGGAAAGCGATATTTCCTCAAAAAAACGGTTCCATGCCGTGTCAGGCGCTTCTTCGGGAGACGATGAAACTTTTCCGGGAAAAACGCCGATTATTTTTTCGGATTCGCACTTTCCGCACATCTCCTCAAATTTCTTTTTTAATTCTTCAAAAACTAAAGAAAAACTTTTATTCGCCAAATCTTTTTCCACGGATAAAGAGACGGGAAAAACCGTTAAAAGCCTGCCCTGATCCTCGCTGATACACGGTAAAAAAAGACCCGCGCCCTTTATCCCCGCCTGAACAAATTGCTCCTGGGAAAGAAAGGTGTAGATCATATCGCTTGTGGAAAGCGCCGTCGCGAGATGCTGTTCCCACGCCATTTGAGGCAGCCAGCAGCCAAGAGGGCGTTTTCCGAAATGCTTGCGGATATATGTCGTCATTAATTCAATCTGTCCGATTCTGTCCTGTAGGGGAATCAGCGGAAAACTCGGCTCGTAAAATCCGCCGCCCAAGAGTTCCGCCTGTTTTCGCGTAATCATATCTTCGATTAACATAAAAAACTCGGGATGGGTGCGCTCTACCCAGTAAAGCAATACGCCGGAGTAATGTAAAACAGCCTGAATGTTGGAATAACGGTAAAGATTGGATACGAAGGGGCGCACTTTATTTTCATAAACATATTCAAATTCGCTTTCCGAAGAACCGGACGGAACATGGGCGTGAGAGCCTATAATCAGATATATCTTATTATTTTCTTTCACCCTGCGCTAATCATCCTGAAAAATAATAATGACGCCGCGGTAAAAATAAGGGACAACATCCCCATTGCGATAAGAACCAGCGGTTTTCCCCTGAGAAAAACGGGAACCGTTTCCAATTCCGCCCCTCTGCGAATTTCCCTAATTATAATATTAACAAGAAAAATACCGAACGTAAAACCAAAAGAAAGCATTAAGGCCTCATTAATGTTATTTGCGGTATTTATGCAAATAAAAACGGCGACGGCGGTAATACCGGTGGGAAAGCTTATAAAAGTTTCCGTATTCTCATTGTTCTTATATAAATAACGGAAAATTAAATATTCCAAACCGTCATAGACTATGGCGCTTATCGGAAATATAAGCACATATACAAAAATGCCTGAAAATAATAAAAGAATAACTTTGGAAAAAAATAACCATATAAGAATTATCGATAAAAAAATAAGGGCTAATTTTATAAATGTCGTTATATTAAGATTTAATTTTGACTCAACCGTTCCTTTTATCCCAAGACCGCATTGCAATAGAATGTTCATGGTAAATCCCGAGTAAATAAATAATAGTAAAAGAGGAGTATTACCCATTGCCTATTTTTCCTTTCCAATATTGATATAAACAGATGAAATATCCCAACAACAAAAGCGACCCGGCGGAAGCCGTAAATATGCCCATCGGGAAAAACGCTCCTGATTTAAAATACATAATCGTTATCATCCCCTGATAAGTCCCCGGAAATGATAACATACAATAAGATAACGGTTCCCTTATTATGGAAAACGCGATCAGTAAGCCCGCCAAAGAAGTCGCCCGAGAGACCGCGTCTGAAAGATTTTCAAAAATATCGATGTACGCTCCCTCGCACAGGGACCGCGTCTGTTGAATAAAATCAGGGCTTACGCAGAATAAAGGAACAAGCAGAAGAAGTAAAAAAACTTCCATGGCGGCAAACGGGCATAATAGCCAGAACAACAACAGATATATACTGCTGAAAAACGCCGCCAGGCAGGTAATGAAAATACCTTTGCCGTTTACAGGCAATATTTTTTTCTTTCCCACCAACTCTAAAGAAGCGTAAGTGATAGCGGTAAGTCCGTATACCCAAAACAAACATCCCGCGACGGTAATCGCCCATGACAGGCGACCCGAAGCCATAATTAAAAGACCCGCGCCGGTTAATCCGCCAAGAGGAGAAAGCGATCCCCAAAAAGAATATTGTCGGCTTAAACTCATTTGTCGGCTCCTTGCGGTATTGTAAAATTCATAAGCGCCGCCTCTTCTATCCTGCCCGTATACACCCGCAAAATACTCTTCGGCAATTTGTCGAAAATTTGAATCGCATGGGCGCTCAAAGGCAATATCTCGGTCACCGTACAGTTAGGTGAAACTATGGCTCCGAGCGGGATAAGTATGCCGTCAAGAAAGACCGTAAAAACAAACATTTTATCGGTAGAATTCATTGAATACCAATACCCTAAGGCTTCCGCTTTTCCCGCCTTAGCGTGTAAAAATTTAGAAACCCTTCGAGAATCGTCATTATTTATAAATACGTTATTCACGGCCCGTAAAATATAAAACGCGTGTACCGATTGAATGGAAATCCAAAGAACGGAAATAAGCAGTAAAAGCCCGGTAATCCAGCCGAGTAAAATAGCCTTGTCTTTCATATACGGTTCTCCTGGAACTTGCCGTGCTTAACGCGGCAGAGAAAAACTTTTTCCTCAAAAAGCCTGACAAGGGGCGTTAGGCAATTTGTCAGGGCGATGGCTATTAAGCATCCCGTATATTCCGCGCACTTGTACCTGAAAAACCACGAAAGAAACGCGTATAAGACGACCGTAAATACGAGACCCGGTTTTAATTTTGCGCCGCTTGCCGGTTCCGCCGCGAGAATAAAAGCCGCCGCGATCGTGCCTCCGGAAAAAATGCCGTACAACATATCCCCGTTCCAATACGTCCCCGACAAATCGCCCGCAAACCGGATAAGAAAACCGTAAACGGCAAGGAAGACCACCGGAACCCAGCCCCTGTTAATCCCTACGGCGGTAATGACTATAGTGCCGATCAATAGAAAAAACAAACCTCTGTCCGTAATAATACCGGCGTTGTTATTAAAAAGAAGATCGATATAACCTGACGGCAACTGTACTCCGGCGATGGAAAATATCGAATTGTTAAATAATTCCGTAACCGAATTGTCCAGCCCGCTTATGTCGGGCGCGATTATCATTTCCGAAATCGAGGGTGTTGAGCCGTTAAACGCGTTTGTAAAAGCCGAAGGCCATGAAAACCGTATGAATAACCAGCCGCCAAGAGCAGGGTTAAGCCAATTCGATCCAAGACCGCCAAAACTATACTTTACCACGAGAATCGCGAAAGCGGCTCCTAAAAAAACAAATACCGGATGGATCTGATTCGGCAAAAGCATGGAAAGAATCATCGCCGTAGCGGCGGCGCTTCCGTCTTTAATTTTAGCCGCCCTATGTTTGCGCCATGTAAATAACAGTTCAATCAGGAGCGCCGAAAAAAACGCGGTAAAAGCGATAACCAGCGTCCTTCCGCCGTCGCTGAATGCCGATTGCAGGACGCAAAGAAACGCGCAACCGCAAACAAGCCACATTCTGCCGGCGCTGGGAACGGAGACATTTATCTGGGGTTTCTGCAATAAAGTTACCTTGCTTTCAGGCACTTATACCCTCCTGATCGCTTTTTAAAATAGTTTCCACTAACGGCAGGGCGGAAGGGCAGACTATTTTACAGCACCCGCACCCGTGACAGCCTATCGCTCCGGTGTTTATATCTTCCCGCGCTTTAATACGCTTGTAAATATTCTGGGGATCAAGTCCTATGGGGCAAACCGCCCTGCATTCGCCGCAGTTAATGCAATTCTGCTGGGCGTGAATCGACGCCTGCGACTTCGCCATCGCGACAATGGCGTAACATGACTTACCGACGGGTTCGTCAAGGTACTTCACTTCCCTGCCCGAAAGAGGAGAGCCCGTTAAAATTTTCTCCGGCGGTTCGATAAAGCCGCCGCACTGTTCGATAACTTCGCCGATTCTAGTCCCTATTCTGATTTTCATTATCTGCGGTTTTCTGACGGCCGAACCGCCGACGGCGACATAACGGTCCAGAATGGGTTTCTTATTCACTACCGCGTCATTAACCGCGGCAAGAACGGCGGGACCAAGAATTAACAGTGAACCTAAATCGGCGTTTTCTCTTTTCTCATATATGCGAAGGGCAAGCTCCAACTCCCTGCCGTTTCTCTGGGGATAACGGGAGCCGGTCAAAACAAGAGAGGACGGAATATTTATATTCTCAGCGGCGGACAGAAGTTGTTCTCCCAAATCTTTTTCACGGTATGAAACGGCAAAAATAATCTGCGCTACCTTAAAACACGCGTTCGCCACTATAGCGGCTCCCTCTATAACGGCGTTTAACCTGTCGCGGCAAAGAACATAATCGGCTGCAAGCCAGGGATCGTCAAAAACGCAACGGATTACAAGCGTCAACTTGTCTTTTTTTCTCGCCGCGGAAATAATATCAGAAAGCGGCCTTTCGTCATTGTACATTTCCACAATTCCGTAATCGGAAATTATCCTCTGCAAATCATAACCGTTTAAGCCGTTCCATGAATAAACTTCATCCTTTTTGCCCAATCTTTCAAAAGAGCCCTCCAATTTAATTACAAAAGCGTCGTTAATAATATTGTTTCTGTCTTCCCATGAGACTTTTTTAATAATTCTGCCGGGAATAGTGGCGTGAGCGTTAGCCGTCCCCATCCCCGACGCCCTGCCAACCAACATTCCTTCGCGGACGAATTCCCCGATACTCACGATAGGGTAAATGGGTTTTGTTTTGTTTCCAAGTGAAATAACGGCAAGCGCCGGTAAGAAAGCGTTTTCGGTTGATGTTTTAGCGGGGGAAGTCGGGTCTTCATAGTGAATCCCTCCCCTTGGAAAAGAATATTTCTTCATAATTTAAGCGTCCTTACGGCTGCGCAAAAGACTCTCATCATTATACAACAGTTTATTATTCCAGTTAATACCTATTGAGCGTAATTTTCCTGAATTTTTTTTTAAGCCGTCAAGAGCGCCGCTATTGGAACCGTCGCTTTTTTCCCTGAAAAACAACCTCGGAAATAAAAACAATAATAATACCAATAACGATAAATTCTCCTGAATTCTCCCCGTACTTTTGTCGGAATTTACAATATCGCCGTTATTTACACTATTAAAAAAATCCATTAAGTGTTTCAACGGAAAACCCGGAAAATCGCTCATTTTTACGGATTGGGTCGCGCCGGTTTTATTCATGGAAACAAGTCCGTCCGTATCATAGGAAAAAGCCGGAAAAGACGCGGAAGAGTCGCCCAATCGGCGCGTTGAAAATGACGTTTGATATGTCAAATGCTCGTAATAATCCTGTTCGGTTATTATACTTTCAAATTTATTGCCGGTATCATAACTTCCCGACATAAACGGCGTAAAAAACATGGCTAAAAAAGCGCCGACGACAAACGGAAAAATATACATCGGAAAAACAAATTCGGGAAAACGCCTTCTTAATATCATAAGCGGATTGAATCTTTTATGTTCCACTCCCGAAAACGAAACTATTTTAAGCGAAAAGAAAAAAACCGCGAAAGAAGCGGCCGTAACCGCGATTAAGAATAAAACTTTTAATTGGGAAAATATGACCAAGATTGAAAACGCCGCCGCGAATACCGGAATGAAAAGCCAGTAAAATTTATAAGGCGCGATTATCTCTTTATAAATATTTTTCATTTTTATCTCTTTCTTAATCGACGGCGGCGGATTTACAAGCTCGTTAAGCGGTTCTTTTAACAGAATAAAAAGGGCGAAAAGCAGAGCCGCGCTTCCGATTCCAGCCGCGCCGAAAAACCCAAGCGAAGAAAGAACGGGGATCATCGGTATAATATTAACTATACTGCGGTGGACTTTTCTTTTCGCATAACACAGCGCGAGAAGTATGACGGAAGCGGCGGCGTAAATAATAAAGAAAAGCGCGAGCGGGCGGCCTATTCCGTAATATTCAACGGAAAAATGTATACCCCCCATTAATTCATTAAATTTTTTATCCAAGAAATTGGCTTTCCAGTTGCCGGTAAAAAGAGGCACATAAACAAAACGTTTTCCGTCCCTTACAAATACGTCCTTTAATTTGCCGGCGTAACCGTCGTTACGCGGGTCAAACGGGAAAATCCTCGATGAAAACTGATCCAGAGGTATTCTTTTTACCGAATCAAATTCATCAAGTAAAACCCACTGCGAAGACTCGCTAATCGGGGAACCGCCGAAAAATAAATCGCCCGATTCCAAACGGGAAAGTATAACTCCGTCATCAATTGAATCATCCGTAATTATCACCGCGTATCCGCCGCGGAATTCCTCGTAACCCATCGCTGAACCGATAAAAAGAAGAACTAAAGCCGCCAACAGGGAAACAAGGCTTGCAAGTAAAACGGAACGGAAGAAGGACATATCATGCCTAAAATAGATAAAAACAAAACGCGATTAAAATGCCTAAGCAGGATCCGACTAAAACCTCAAGCGGAGTATGCCCGTGAATTTCCTTTACGGAACGGAATTCCAAGCCCGTTAATTTAGCCGATTGCTTTCCAAGATTATTTAACGCCCTCGCCTGCAAACCCGCGGTCCTCCTGACCCCTAATGAATCGCGAAGAACCACCATGGCGAAAACAAGGCAAAAAATAAAAAAATTGGAATCAAAACCCTCGTAAATTCCGGCGGATGTCGCGAGAGAACATACGGCCGCGGAATGGCTTGAAGGCATTCCCCCCGTGCGCCATATTACGGTTTCTATCGCATCCCACTTTTTCCTGTTTTTATTCATCAATAAATAAAAAAACAACTTTAAAATTTGAGCGACGCACATACTTGAAACGGTGGATAAAAATATTTTATTAGTAAACAAAGACTTTAAGACTGCCGCCGCTGTCATTACATTATAATCCATTAATAAGCGGATTTTGTCAATAGGAGCTTCCTTGGGCATCGGCGTTACGGGTGAAATAACGATAAAAATACGGTATAAATGAACATATATGGAACTTATCACGGGAGAAAACGACAAGGGACGAAGACTTGACAGAATCTTGCGCAAAGCGCTTGCCGATTTTCCGCTACCGTTAATTCACCGCCTCTTACGCCAGAAAAAAGTGCTTGTAAACGGGAAGCCGGGAAAAGCGAATGACCGCATCGATTGCGGCGTAAAAATTTCCATCGGTTTATTAACCGCGCCTTCTTTGGAAAACACGCTAACGCTAGCGCTCAAAGTACGTCGGTTTCCCCCGCCGGAAATTCTATGGCAAGGTCCGGGACTGATAGCCGTTAATAAACCGGCGGGACTCGCGGTTCATGGGACTGACAGTCTTGACGATATCGTTCGAGCTTTTCTCTCGGATAAATTGCCAGTGTCGCTGTCGTTTAAACCCGGCCCTTTGCACAGGCTGGACAAACCGTCAAGCGGCATTGTTGTCTTCTCCACAAGCATAGAGGGAGCCCGTCTTTTCAGTTCCCTCATGCGGGATAGGAAGGTACGTAAAACTTACCTGGCGGTTGTGGAGGGGACTGTAAAGGGCGAAGAAATCTGGCAGGACGAACTTATCCGCGACAAAGAAAAGAAAAAAACATTTGTCTCGCACGGTAATTCCGGTGGCGGTAAAACCGCGGTTACAAAGGTTACCCCCCTGGCGGCTGACGGCGATTATACGTTAATCAAAGCGGAAATTGCCACCGGAAGGACGCATCAAATACGCGCCCAAGCCGCATACCGCGGGCATCCGCTGGCGGGCGATAAAAAATACGGCGGAAAAAAATTCAAGCCGGGGGGCGGCTTTTTTTTACACGCGTGGAAACTTGAATTCATGGAATACGTTATAACCGCGCCAATCGGCGGAAATCATTTGCCGGAAAGCGTTTCTTCAAATTTGCAGATAACATTAAACGCGCTTTGCGGATCTTTTTGAGAGCGCAGTTCCGTTTGAAACAGGGGAATTTCTATAAGTTGGGCAAGATGCTTTAACATCCAAAGAAAATTATCCGAATCTTCAACAGGGGAAATAATCATAAAAAGAAGATACACGGGCTCTCCGTCCAAGGAATCGTATTGTACGCCTTTCTCGGAAATACCTACCGCGCCGCGGATTTTTTTTACCGCGTCAGTCTTACCGTGCGGAACGGCGATACCCTTATGAATACCCGTAGACATTTTCGCCTCGCGTTTTATAATCGCGTCCAGAATCTGATTATATGAAGAGGAATTATCCGCTCTACAATAGTGGGCTACAAGCTCTTTAAACGCTTCGTTCTTATCTTGCGCTTTCAAATTTACTTTGATAAATTCGGGTAATAATATATCTTGAAGGTTCATTAAAACCTCCTATCTTTTACGAACGACATTCCTAATTGTCATTATTGTTATTTTCATTATTGTCGTTAGGAACGAGTACGTCATCCGGGGAGCGGGACGGATTTATCGCTTCTTCCACCCAGTTGGTTCCCGATTCCTGGGTATTAAGCTTCCTTACTTCTTCCTCGATACCCGTTCCGGCGGGGGTACGGCTTAGCAAGGCCAATCCCAGGCTGATGACGAGAAACAAAGCCCCTAAAACGGTGGTAGCGCGGGTAAGGAAATTGCCCGAACGGGAACCAAAAGCCGTATTTGAACCTCCGGCGAATATGCCGCCAAGACTGTCCCCTTCTTCATTTTGAAGCAAAACCAATAATACAAGTAAAACCGCGTCAATAACGAAAAAAACCAATAAAACTACCGTTAAAACACCCATCTGATGACTCCAATTTAAGACTGACCGTTTTTAATAGGTCAGACTGGTTAATCGAATTAATAAAGATATTAATGAGTCTACAGGAAACGCGAACTTTATGCAAGTAATCAAATATTTTTGATTCTGGTTTTTTATTATATTCCGTTGAATTACGTTAATAATATTGAAAAATTGCGGTTTTTCCTTGTCGATAACCCCGTTTTTTCTTATTTTTCATAATGAAAGGATATTAAAAATCTATTTAAATATCGTATCAACCGCTTAACGGCGAATATTACGGCGAAAAACAATAATAATGCGGCTTTTATATCAAATAAAAACAGGAGGGAATTATGATGTTTAAAGCATTACCGATTTCATTTGATTCGACCGAGTTTATCAGCGAGGAGGATTATACACAGACCTTAAAAGGGGAAAATTACCTGAATTTAGGACTGCAATATTTCGGCATAAAAAATTATGTTAAAGCGATAAATTGCTTTCTTGAGGCGAAAAATATTTTTCAAAATACCGCCGACAAAGAACATTCGGGATATATCCAATCATTACACAATATGGGGGTATTATCCTACAGTATAGGCGATTACGCCAACGCGGAAAAATATCATCTTGAAGAGAAAGCCATTTTGGAAAAAATGTCCGGAAAAGAAAATAAATCTTATCTTGAATCGCTGGTTAATTTAAAAAATGTGTACTACGCCTTAGATAATTATGAAAAGGCGATTAAATACACCCTGGAGATAAAAACTATCCAGGAAAAAATCATGGGAAAAGACAACGCCGATTACGCCCAAACATTACATAACTTGGGAATGTTATACGGCGATGTCAGCGATTATTATAAGGCCGAAATATACTATCTGAAAGCGATGATTATCCGTAAAAAAGTTTTAGGGGAAAAACATCCCGATTACGCCGTTTCCCTAAACATCATGGGCGGGTTATATTACTTTTTAGATGATTATAAAAACGCGGAACGCTGTTTATTGGAGTTGAAAGCCATATATGAAAATAATCAGGAAAGCAACCGTCACACATATACCGTCTCCTTAAACAACCTGGGATTGCTATATATCAAAATGGGCGATTTTAAAAAAGCCGAACGTTGTTTATTGGAAGTAAAAAACATCAAGGAAATAAACCACGGCAAAAAACATCCCGAATATAAGACTTCAATAAATAATTTGGGAATGTTATATCATAAAATGGGCGATTACAAAAAATCTGAATCCTATTATCTTGAGGTAAAATCCATTGATGAGAATACGTACGGTAAAGATCATCCGAATTACGCCGTCGCGTTAATAAACCTGGGAATGCTGTATTACAGCATGGGCAAATTTTCAAAGACTGAAAATTGCTATTTGGAGGCGAAAGCGATCAAGGAAAGGGCGTTCGGCAAAGAACATTATAATTATGTCTTGATGTTAAACAAACTTGGACAGTTGTACCATAACATTTGCGTCCACGGAAGACGCATTTTACTCTGGAGACGGAAACAATACAAAAATAAAGCGCAAATTATTTAGCGTCCCTAATTATCGTTATTTATTTGTATACCTTGCTTCCCGGCGGGACGGACTGAGTTATCCACACGCTGCCGCCTATGACGCTGCCGCGGCCGATGACCGTCTCTCCGCCGAGAATTGTAGCGTTAGCGTAAATCGTCACATCGTCTTCAATAGTAGGGTGGCGTTTTTTGTCGCTTTCCTCTTTTTTCACGGAAAGAGCGCCGAGCGTAACGCCCTGATAAAGTTTAACATTTTTCCCAATAACCGTAGTTTCCCCTATTACAACCCCGGTCCCGTGATCGATAAAAAATGATCCCCCTATGTCCGCGCCCGGATGAATGTCGATGCCCGTCCGCCCGTGAACAATTTCGCTCATCATCCGCGGGATTATCGGAACCTGCCGCGTCCAGAAAAAATGCGCTATCCTGTGAATCGCTATCGCCTGAAAGCCGGGATAGGAAAGAATCACTTCGTTGGAACTCTTAGCCGCCGGATCCCCGCGCACGGAGGCATCCAAATCTTTCTCTAAAATAACCCTTATTCTCGGCAGTTCTTCAAAAAATTCCTCAACAACAAGATCGGCTAAGGCCCTACAGCCTTCATGTTTACAATTTAACGCCCCGTGCCGCACGGAAAAAGCGATACTCTTCTCTACCTCGCATTTTAACGCCGCAGATAATTTTTTTACTTTTCCCGTAGTGAGTTTCCGCAGCGCGTCCCTGTCCGTGCAAACATTTTCCAGAAAGCCGGGAAAAAGCAGTTTTTCAAAATCCAGTAAAATATTGTCGATACTTTCCCTTCCCGGGAGATTCACCGCTCCGGAATGGTTAACCATCCCGTAAGCGTCATAATTTTCAAGAAGCGATTCTATACTTCTTTCAAGTCTTTTCATGCCGATTCTCCTTCACCCGCTTTGTCAACTAACGTTGAAAGATCGTCGCCGCCCTTGAAACGCAATACGTTAACCATAAAAATATTCAGTTTGTTGACAATATTCGGCGGCAGAAGGTTACCGTCAACTTCCACCGACAGTATCGGGTAATTACGCTCGCGCGCCCACGGAGTAAACAACCCTTCGATTACGCGTCCGATAAGACAGGCAAACGGACTTATATTCACGATGCCTGAATAACCTTCGTCCATAGCCGCCGCCGCGGAACCGGAAGAAACCGCTATCTCCGAATTGAGTTCCAGATTAACAAAATGCTTCACCGTATACTTCATGATATGGCGCATATCGTGAGGCGTTTTGGGGATAAGGCCGGTCGGCTCCAAAATGGAGAGTACTTTCTTTTCTATATGATGTTTCCACCATTCTTCAATCTGAAGTTTTTTAAGGTCCATTGACGGTTTGGAAAACAACCTTGTTCCCGGTTTTCGCAGTTTAATAAGTTTATTAAGCGCGTATTCGCGCACAAAGTCCAGATAATGAATCCATTCGCTAACGCCGGCTACCTTTACAACGATACCCCTCTCGCTCATAAGCTCTATTAATTCGCCCACAGCAAAATCATCGCGGCGCACATAAATCTCGCCGACAATCAACACGCGCGGACAATCCGGAACTTTTCGTTTTAAAGGTATTTTTTTCACGTCCGCCGCCACGTTTTTAAGCTCATTCCACAACTCTTTCGGGTTATGTTCAACGGCGCGCATAACTTTGCGCCATGAATGTTCAAAATCTTTTTCCGCCTTCACGGGATCAACGGCCGCCGCCAATAGGGAACATTGAATATCTTTTAAATAGTCAGATAACACTATTCCCTTCCACATTTCTTTGGCGAAACTCGGACCGAGTTCCGTGTATGAATTATCGGCGGAGAGGATAAAGACCACTACGTTTTCAAGGCGCAAATCGCGGAAAAGATTTTCGTAGAAGATATAATACTGGCCCGTACGGCAAGGGCCTGTCGTAATCGGTACAAAGAGAAGATAAAGTTCGTCCTTACGATATTTATCGCTGAAGAAAAATTCCAGCGCGCTTCCCAAAACCAAGTGGCTTGGCACGCATTCCTTCCCCGACGCGTGGGCGCGCGCCGCCTGAATCGTCTTCGCGGTAGCGACGGGCATCGCCTCGGCGTTAATGCCCAAACCGCGTATCGCGGCCCCCATGTACTCGGTGGAAATATTTCCCATATTGGACAGGAGAACTTTTACCCTCTTATTGTTAGTAACCGGAATCTTCTCTCCTGTTTTTATATTGTCTATGCGCAAATCGTATTCGCCTGAATTCATTTTCTCACAGACAAACCTCATTCCGTTGTCATAGCGTTCTTCTTCAAACTGACTTCTCTTCGAGCGGTAACCGTCAATTATATCGAGGAACGCCTCAACGCGCGTATCTATACCGGCGTCGGCGGAATGGGAATCCAACTCAAGCACCAGGAACGGTTTTTGTCCCATCATCCATTTCACGTAATGGAGAATGAACGAATCGGGGGCGCACGAGAAGTTTGAAACGAATGTAAGATAAATATTATCTTCCTTTTTAAGGAGTTTCGTCGCTTTTAAATCCTGCTGGCCGTAGAACCAGTACATATTCGGGAAGATAACCTCGTCGCGGAACGGCAGGATGTCAAACGGAACGATTGAATAGCCGCGGGTCGTAAACTTGCGCGGAATACCCATATTCGCCTCAGGCGTGAAGGCGTTGTACGGCCTACCCAACACGGCGATAACGGGCCGATCCGACTTACGCGCGTCTTCAAGCGCTTGAAGACCCATTTTTTCCACCGCTTCAAAATAACTTTTCTGTTTCGCCCACGCCGTATCAAACGCCGCCTTTGTTTCCGCTTCGCCTACACCTAAAAGTTTTGTCATCTCGCAGAATAATTCAAGCGCTTTTCCTTCACCGAACTTAAAACTTACGACAAGCGGCAGCCATTTATTTTTATCGATATCGGGGAAAGCCTTTCCCATATAATAAGGAAGGGCCTGGGTAATCGGGCAAAAGTTCGCGTGTACTTTCTTTTCGTAGCTCGGCATATCGCGGAAATGCGGCAAAAGCACATAGTCGGCTTTCTTGTCCAGACAGTCCTGAATAGCCCCATGCGCGATTTCCGCGGGAAAGCAGTAGGTCGATTCGGCGCGGGCTACTCCCGCATGCGCCACTTCCGTTGAGAGAAACGTTTTAATTCCTAATTCATAAAAAAACCAACTATATAGCGGATAAAGCGTATGAACTGAAAAAGCCCTCGGAATACCGACTATAAAATCTCTTTGCGCCCTACGAACCGAAGGTTCGACACCTTCGCGAGAGTTATTATCGAACGATGCGGGCGCGGCAAATTCCTCAAACAGCATCTTCTGCCGTTTCTCGACATAATCAAACACAGGCGCGTCTTTTACCTGTTTGCGCATATTAGTGTATTTGTTACAACGTCCGCCGAACATATATTTGTGGTTGTTGACATTCAACACCTGAATAGGACAAAGGTTTTCGCAGGACCGGCAGTTAAAGACGCGCTCATAGCCTATCTCGCGGTTAATAATGTCGTCTAACACGACGGTCTGCTCCGCAAGAAGCCCGTCGTCCTTTTTACGCTTCGCGAGTAACGCTACCCCGAAACAGCCCATAAGCTCGGGCGACGGCGGAACAAGGATTTCCTTATTCAACAGCATGGCGAACGCGAGGGGAACGGCCGGGTTTTTGGCGACTCCGCCTTGCAGGAAAATCTTGCCGCCTATGGTGCGGTTTCCCACAACGCGGTTAAGATAATTCGATACTATAGAACAAACAATCCCGGCGGTAATATTTTCCTTGCCCGCGCCCTGCTGAACCGCCTTGCGTATATCGCTGTTAATAAACGCGGAACAGTGTTCGCCGAATTTACACGGCGAAGGAGCGCCCAACGCTATGGGGCCGATATCTTTCGCGCTATGGATTGACAAATCTCCCGCGGCGGATTCCTCCAAAAATGAGCCTGTTCCCGCCGAGCAGGCCTCGTTCATAGCGTAATCTATAGGCACGCCGTTCTTAAGAAGAACGTATTTAGCGTCCTGTCCGCCGATTTCAAAAATCGTTTCCACTTCTTTATCAAAGTACGTCGTCCCGACGGAGTGCGCGATAATCTCATTATAAACGCCCGGAGTTTCCAAAAACACGCCGAGTATTTCCCTGCTGGAGCCGGTCGTGGCGACAAGGCGAATATCAATTTTTTTGCCGCCCGTATCGGCGATTATTTTTTCCTGAATAATCGCGAGGCACTCCTTGAGCGCCTTCACCGGATCGCCGTGGGTACGCCCGTAGTGGCTTGCGGTAATTTCATCGGTCTCGATGTCAACCAGACACGCCTTGGTAGTGGTGGAACCGCCGTCAACGCCGAGAATATACCCGCGTCCCGCTTTCACCTTGCCGTCGGGTTTTTCAAAAACCTTTACTTTATCTTTCCAATCGCGTAACGCTCCCAACGCGCCGAAGCGGACATCGTTCGCCCTAAGCAAATTATCGGCGGAAGGCAGTCGGCTGCCCGATTGCGGAGCCATAACCGCCGCGCCAAAAGCCTCGAAAACTGGGGCGGTATCGGGAATGATAAACTCGATATTCGGAGCCTTCTCGCGGATAAAGCGGATAATATGGCGATTAAGGGTAATTCCGCCGGTGAGCGCCACCCTGCCCGAGGTTACCTTCGCTCGTTTTAAAAAGTCGATAACCTTAACAGCCATTACGTCGGAAAGCGACAGTACGATATCGTTCTTTGTCGCCTCGCGTTTGTTTAACCTGTGGGTACAATCGCTTTTCATAAACACGGAACAACGGGTGGAAAGCGCGTACACCTTCGCGGTGTCGGGAACTTTCTCGATATCGTCAAGAGTCATGTCCATACGGGCAAGTTGTTGTTTCAGGAATTCGCCCGTACCGCTCGCGCATTTATTGCCGGAAAAACTGTTTATTATTTTGCCGTCAGCGTCCAAAGAATAGACGATAAGGTCTTCCCCTCCCATGCTGACCACCGCATCCGCCTTTATTCCAAGGCTTCGCAACGCCGCTTCGACGCAAAGCGGCTCCAAAGTACCGCTGACATCGAACATAAAGCGCCCTTCGTTGCCTGTTACAAGAGCCGGAATGCCTTCGGGGACTTTTCCTTCAGTTAAAAGCTTATGCACCGCCGCGCTAAAATCCCCTTCATGGGGCGTAAAAGCCGTCCATATAGGTTTATTATCTTCCAATAAAGCCATTTTCAGGCTGGTTGAACCAATATTTATACCAAGCGATTTCATTGTGTTATTTTAACAGAGTTGTAATATTGATTCAACAAGGCTATTAGGGCTTTTAAAACGCCATTTTTTCTCCGAAAATTAGGTATGAAGCTTCAGAAACTTATTTTCTTCCTTTTAATGGCCATTCTTCTAAATACATGTAAATCAACAGAAACAGTAAAAGAAATTTTTGAGGAGCCTAAGCCCAAACCGGAAGTTATCCCGCAACAGGGGCATACGGGCCCCGTTTTATCGGTGGCGTTCAGCCCCGACGGAAGTAAGTTTATTTCCGGATCAAGCGATACCAGCATTAAGCTCTGGGACGCGGCAACGGGCAAAGAAATAAAAACCTTCATGGGCCACACTTCATGGGTTAATTCGGTAGCATTCAGCCCGGACGGGAAGCGGATAGTTTCTTCCGGGTCTTATGACAACACAGTCAAACTTTGGGATGTGGAGTCAGGAACGCCGATAAAAACCTTTTCGGGGTTTATGGGCATGGCTACATCCGCGGCGTTCAGTCCCGACGGCAGGCAAATTCTTTCCAGTTTCTCGGACGGCATGGTTAAACTCTGGGACGTATCGTCAGGAAGGGAAATAAAAACTTTCTTGGGACAGTTAGGAATGATTACCTCCGCGGCGTTCAACCCTAACGGTAAACAGATCATCTTTTTGGATCAATCCGATTACACCGGAAATTTTACGGCAATGATAAAAAATATAGACGCGGCTACTGGCAGAGAGGTTAGAACGTTTCCAAAATACAGGGAAAGCCTATATTCGATAAGTTTCAGTCCGGACGGCAATATGGTTCTTTTTGGTTCAGGCGACGGCAAGATAAAAATTTGCGACGCGGCGACGGGCAAAGAAATTAAAACATTAACGGGCCATACGGGCTGGATTAACTCCGTTTGTTTTAGCCCAGACGGCGCTCAAATCGTTTCAGGTTCGGGTTCCGGCGATAACACCATTAAACTGTGGGATACGGCCACAGGCAGGGAAATTAGAACTTTTTCAGGCCATACCTCATGGGTTATTTCCGTAGCGTTCAGTCCCGACGGCAAACAGATACTTTCAGGCTCCCGCGACACAAGCGTCAAACTTTGGGACGTTAAAACAGGCGAATTAATAAGAACAATCGGAACCCAACGTTTGTAAAGAATCTTGTTTTTTTTTATAAAAGTAATATAATTAACTAAATTCATATAATAAGGAGAGAAATATGAAAAAATGGGTTTGTTCTGTTTGCGGTTATGTACATACGGGCGATCAGCCTCCAGCGAAGTGTCCTACCTGCGGTGTTCCGGCCGAGAAATTTAAGGAACAGGTCGCAAGCGGCGGTTTTGCCGCGGAGCATGTGATCGGCGTCGCTAAGGGCGTTGACGCCGACATCGTAAAAGATTTACAGGCGCACTTTAACGGCGAATGTTGCGAGGTCGGAATGTATTTGGCGATGAGCCGCGCCGCCGAGCGCGAAGGCTATCCGGAAATCGCCGACGCTTATAAGCGTTACGCTTTTGAAGAAGCGGAACACGCCGCCAAGTTCGCGGAGCTTTTGGGCGAAGTCGTCTACGACAGCACAAAGAAAAATCTTGAATTGCGCATCGAAGCCGAATTCGGAGCTTGCGCCGGAAAAACGGATATCGCCAAGAGGGCCAAAGAAAAAGGACTGGACGCGATTCACGACACCGTTCACGAAATGGCCCGCGACGAAGCCAGACATTGCGCGGGATTTAAAGGTCTCTTAAAGAGATACTTTCCGTAACAGATAAACTTTTAAGCGTTTTAATCAATACAGGAATTACAACAAAAAGGCTTGCAAGCTCCGATACGGGTCTTGCAAGCTGAACGCCGTCAAGACCGAGAAGAGGCGCTAAAATAAAAAGACTCGGTATTAAAAAAATTCCCTGACGGGAAAAGGCGACGATACTCGCTTCCAGCGCCCTTCCCATTGTCTGGGTCATCATGTTAACCATTATTATGCCCGCCGTAAAAGGAAGGCTAATACATTGAAGCCGCAGTCCCAGCGCGCCTATCGCTATTACGTCCAAATCATCTTTTCTGAATAGCATTATGATCCGAGGGGCGAATATCGCCATCGCGATTGAAATAACAAGTAAGCCTCCGCAGGAGACTTTTACGCAGAACCAAAAAGCTTTTTTTACCCTGCCGTACAATTTCGCGCCGTAATTAAATCCGCACACCGGCTGAAACCCCTGACCGAAGCCGAGAACAACCGACATAGCGAACATGGCAATCCTGTTGGAAATTGAAATCGCGGCGATAGCCGCGTCCCCGTAGGGTCTCGCGAAATGGTTTATTATAATAGAAGCGATACTCATAAGGCTCTGCCTGATAAGCGCCGGAACTCCCCCCTTAAACATTTCAGCGTAACGCTTTATAGAAGGGGAAAAAAGTTTAAAATTAATGGAAATATTTCCCTTGCGCGTCGTACAATAAAAAAAGAGTATGCAAAAACTTATTATCTGGCTAATTAACGTAGCTGCGGCCGCGCCCTTTACTCCCATTCCAAAAACAAAAATAAAAAGCGGATCGAGAAAAATATTTAAAATCGCTCCCGATAACATCCCGAACATCGCTATCGCGGCGCTGCCCTGAAAACGAAGCTGTTGATTTAAAACATTAGCTGACACTATCCATGGGGAAGCCAGTAAAATAAAGAAAATATATTCCTTCGCGTGCGGCTTTATTGTCAGCGTCGCGCCAAGCCACCGGACCAAATCCCCAAGGAACGCGAGTCCTATAACGGCTATTACCGCCATAACGATAAAACCGCTGACAAGCCCCGTCACCGCCATACGTGACGCGCCATCCGTATTTTGCGCCCCCAAAACCCGCGATATATAATTTCCCGACCCCTGCCCGAAGAAAAAGCCCATAGCCTGAATAATCGCCATGAGCGGAAACGCGATACCGACGGCCGCCACATGGCTGGTACCCAAAGAACCGACAAAAAACGTATCGGTTATATTGTATATCGCGGAAATCAACATGATTAAAATACTGGGGCCGGCAAGACTGAGTATATTCTTCTCCACGGGATAAGTAGTCATCTTGATAAATTTTTCATTATTAGGGGATATCGTATCTTCCAACATGGATTCAGTATAACATTTTTTTCAAATTTAATCTCGCAAAGGCGCGGAGACGCAAAGCTGCCGTCCGACAGATTTTCGTTAAACAAGATATATATACTTAGAACAAAAATCCTGATGATATAATGACAATCACTCAAACATAAACTTTGTGCCTCTGTAAGAGTAAATTGGTAATAAAGATTAGTCTACAAGACCGTTAACGGTTCTAATTATACCTTCTTTCATTACTTCTGCTCCAAAATTCAAAATATAGCCAAGTTTTGTATTAGTCAATTTTAAATATGTTAATAATTGTTTCTTATGTACGCCTGTAATTTTTTCTACTGATTTTAATTCAATTATTACTTTTCCTTCAACAAATAAATCTATCCTAAACCCTTCATCAAAATATTCACCTTCATATTCTATTGGAATAGATACTTGTCTTTGGACAGATAAACCTTTTTTAGATAATAGTTTCATTAGGATCACTTCATAAACGCTTTCCAGCAATCCTGGTCCTAACTTTTTATGTAAATTTACGGCAATATCAACTACGATAGAGCCGATTTCATTTTCATTCAAGTCCATAATTAATTCTAATAAATCTATAGTAAAAATACTATATCTTGATATTAACGATAAACCTCTGGACAACGACTCTGCGCCTTTGCGCCTCTGCGAGAAGTATTTTACAATCCCGATACACTTGCCCATATTTTCACTTTAAAATATAGTATAAATATGACGACATACATTAAACCGAAAATTCTTAAAGGGTTTAGAGATTTTCTCCCGTCTGTGGAAATAGCGCGCAGGGGGCTAATCGAAAATATTGAAAACACATTTCGTTCTTTTGGATTTGTTCCCATTGATACTCCCGCTCTTGAATACGCTGAAATCCTGCTCGGCAAAGGCGGCGGCGAAACTGAAAAACAAATTTACCGCTTCAAGGACAACGGGGAACGCGATGTCGCCCTGCGTTTCGACCTGACGGTCCCCTTCGCCCGTTTTGTCGCCCTGCACCATTCGGAACTTATATTCCCCTTTAAACGCTACCACATCGGCAAAGTATGGCGCGGCGAAAACACCCAGAGGGGACGCTACCGCGAATTTACCCAATGCGATTTTGACATAATCGGAAGCGACGGCGCCGCGTCTGATTTTGAGATAATTTTTTTAATCCGCTCCGCCATGTTAAATTTGGGACTGGACGTTACCATTCATGTAAGCCATCGCGGCCTTTTTAACCGTTTTCTTTCACACATCGGGCAAAGCGATAAATCCGCCGACGTTCTGCGCGCCGTCGATAAACTTTCAAAGGTAGGCGCGGATAAGACCCGAAAAACCTTAACGGAACTCGCCGGTGAAAAAAACGCGGAAAAGATACTTGAATTTATAGGGGCGAAAGGCGGCTTTACGGAAACCTTAGATCGCATAACGGAACTGTCGGGCGGCCCTTCCGACGAATCGAAGAGGCTTACGGCCCTCCATCAATTTATGCTTGATGCTCGCGTCTTAAATAATGCCGCGGGTCTCAACGAGATAATAAACATAAACAACGCCGCCGGTAGCCGTGAAACGGATACCTTTATTCTTGATCCTTCGATAACGCGCGGGCTTGATTATTACACCGGCGTAGTATTTGAAACATTTTTAAACGAACTTCCCGACATAGGCTCGATCTGTTCCGGCGGGCGTTACGACAATCTCGCCGGTCTTTACTCCAAAGACAAGGATTCAATCGGCGGTGTCGGCTCGTCCATCGGTCTTGATCGTCTTCTTTACGCCCTTGAAAGCCATAACAAACTGCCCGCTACAAACAACCGCCGCGTCGCAATAGCCTGCGTGAACGCTGAAAAATCGGGACAGTATCAGGCGCTGGCGGAAAAATTGCGGCAAAAGGGACTGCCCTGCGAAGTTTTTACCGAGCAGATTGACCTTGTTAAGCAATACATATTCGCTGAAAAAAAGGGTCTGCGTTATGTGATAATACCGGGCGAAAACCCGCTTGACGGCGTTCTTACCCTGCGCGATCTCGAAGATAGGTGGAATACCGAAGTGTCGATTGAAGAGGCTGTTTCAAGGATTTTATCCTAAAAATTTTACCGCGAACAACGACAAGCCGCGGAGAAAAAGTTCGCGGTAAAATTCTTCGCGCGGTAAACACGTAAAAAAAGGCCCTCCTCGCGGAGAGCCTTTTAATAGTCTGACTACTCTGGAGTGGTCAGGACTACACGTTAAATTAGAAGCTTAACGCGATCGCTATGGGAACGCCCCACTTGATTACGTCAAATCCGCCCTCAGACCAGATTTTGAAACCGGCGAGGAATTGAGCTCCCCATTCTTCTCCAATCCTGACGTACGGGTTGGCGTGGAAATCTACTAATGTATCAGAAGGCGTCATCGACATGGAAAGACCGGCGTTTATAAACATGGCAAAATTGTCGCTGAAGGTGAAGTACGGAACTAATTCAGCCAATAATCCGAAGTAATCCAAGTTAGTAAACTTCGTTATCGCGCGGAATCTGATGCCGAACACGTCCGTCGCGAACTTAAGGCCAACGCCGGCGCCCATTGAATAATCGCCGCTTTCTTCAAACCCGTACGCGAAACCGACATCCAGGCTCAAAGGTCCGATAGGCGCGCCGAAATAAGCGTAGACTTGCCCGCCGTTGCCGTCGCCATGGCCGTCATAGGTAACCGCGATGTTTCCAAAATCAAAATTCAAATCCACTTGCGCTTTAACTTTTAAGATCACATCCGCTATTTCCCCGCCGTCAAAGAACGGAAGAACGATGTTAATCGTTAAAATGTCAAAGGGGGTAATGTTCAGGTGCAACGCGTTGCCGCCAAAACCGCCGTAGAAGGCGTTTCTGGATATAACTGTTTGACCGTAGAGGTTATGACCGTCACCGCCGGGTCCCCATCCCCATACGTTATTACCGCCAATCGCTACTCCGGCGTCATAGGGAGTCTCATTGAACATCCATCCGGTTATACCTTCTTTCCCGTACATACCGTCGGGATTTCCGCCGATGACAATTTTAAGCTGGTCAATGGGTTTCCAAAACGCGTAACCGTTAAAACCGCCGTCAAAGCGAATCCAGCCGCCGAACGCGCCATCGGCCACTTCGCCGTAACCGTCAAAACGTATCCGTTCAAAACCGCCACTTGCTGAAATTTCATCATTGTCGGTGTCTCCCTCTACCAGTGTTACCCTGCCGAATATGCTGGCGCTTAAATCCACAGCGAAAGCGGCGGATGCCACCAACGCTAAAACCACTGAAAGAACAATCAGTTTTTTCATTTCCAAAATTCCTCCTAACTATTTGGATAAGAGAGAGCGTCGCACGAACGCCCTGTGCCTCTTTATCTCCCACTCCCCTCCCTTTAAGGGAGGTTTTTTAAGATCGTTTTTTTTCAGCGTGGAATGTGAAAAACAAACGAACCTTTTTTTTAAGCGGTTAAACGCGCCTAATGCGGGGCGTTTTAAGAATTAAATGAAAAATATTTAGCCGTCGTTATGTGATATTTGAAAAGGAAAATATTGATGAAAAAATCGATTAAAATAAAATTATTATAGTAAAAATGAGAAAATATTGAAAAAAACAGTCGATGAATATCGGGTTAATTCGTCAATTTTCAAAAGGTTACAACTGTAACTTAATTAACGGATTGTTTTTATAGTATTATGGAACTATCAAAGGGATTTTCGGTAATGTCAATTTTTTTTCCGTTACATATTTAATATGCGAAAAAAAAATTATGTATATATCAGAAATATGCGAAAGAATTTTTGATGATTTGGAGCGTTTTGCGACAATATTTAGAAAATATGTAACTTTTTAAGATATTTCCTACATTTTGTATTAATCTTACTCGAAAATTCGCAAATTTTAATAAAAAAATTTGTCAAAAAATAAATTATTATTTTAAAAATTTAGTTGAATACTTGACAAAAGTATGATAGATTGTATATTAGTATTATGCATGGGCAAAAAGGTGATCGTTGATTACCGCCTGTGTTAAATGGGCTTAATTGCTCAAAAAAAAGGTTCGTTTATTTTAAGCACTCCACGCGTGAAAAAAACGGACCTAAAAAAGACCTCCCAAACGGGAGGGGAATGGGAGATAAAGAGGCACAGGGCGTTCGTGCGACGCTCTCTCTTATCCAA
>Ga0268262_10000228_pt1 | contig 74722 bp, 68 predicted proteins | sample TergutNc150P3_FD_190354 | JGI IMG/M metagenome (GOLD analysis project Ga0268262, IMG submission 190354) | Nasutitermes corniger P3 segment gut microbial community from laboratory colony in Florida, USA - Nc150 P3 (SPAdes) (version 2) | ecosystem: Host-associated > Arthropoda: Insects >...
CCTATGTTCAGGGGGTTTATAATCTCCGGGGCGACATTATCCCGATTATTGATCTTCGTTTATTTTTTCATTTACCAAGTGAAAAGAAAAAGGACGGCTTGGAGAATATGTTGATTCTCCGCATAGAAGATCGGGTTTACGGAACGATTGTCGATAAGATCGACAAGGTAGTAGGGATAAGTTCGGATCATATCCAGCCGCCGCATCCTATTTTTGGGGACATTAACATTAAGTATATAAGCGGGGTAGTGGAGAAAGGCGGAGACCTATACATTATTCTGGACGTGATGCGGATATTTTCCGTTAGCGAAAGCGACAAGCAAAAGCCCCGAGGAGCCGTTGAAGCTGCCGGTGCAGGCCCCTATTACGCTCCTCCTGATGCAGCGGCTCAGGAAGCCCCTGAAGAAAGGTCGGCGGTTTCCGGTTCCGCTTTAAATTTTATCAAGGAAAGCCTGCCGGCTCTCAAGCAGTTTCATCCCAGCGATTTAAACGAAAAATGGCTGCACAGCCGTTTTTCGGAATGGAGCGGCTCCCATTCAGGAGACGCGTTGCAGCTTAAAAGCGTCGAGGAAGCGGAAGAATTTCTCGCTGATTTCTACTCTCCCGATGCGGGCAGGTTCTGGTCTGATGAATACGCTTCCCAGATAAAAGCCGCCTTGCCTCCCACTGCTTCCAAAACTGTTCAGGTTTGGAATATTAACTGTGGAAAGGGCTATGAAGCTTTTTCATTTGCGTGTATACTGAAGTCCAAGTATCCGGACAGTGTTATTAAGATATGGGCAAATGACGGCGATATCATGGCCATATCCCAGGCTCCGAATTTGGTTTTTGATTTTGAGGATACACCGGAATACTGCCGCCCTTATGCGGTTAAAGGCCGTACCGGTTATACTTTTAACCAGACAATAAAGGATGCAATAGTGTTTGAATACCATGACATTTCGCGCAATAATCCCCTGCCGGATTTGGACATAATCGTTGCAAGGGACGCGTTGTCATTCTTTCCGGAACAGGATCAGCAAAGACTTGTCGGGTATTTTAAGGAAAAACTTAAAGCTAGAGGCATTGTGATTCTGGGCAGAAACGAAGTTTTACCTGGCATTGATTGGGAGTCTATAGGCAAGGACGCGGTTTCCATGTTTATGTATACTTCACGGTAATAAAAGATAAGGAGCGTTAGTATGAGAGTTGAATACATTAATCCCTTCGTAGAGGCGGCTCATAATGTGCTGAAAGAAGTCTTACAGACGGAAGTAAAACGGGGAAATTTGTATCTGAAATCTACCACAATGCAGATCCAGGGAGTCGCAGCCCTGGTCGGCCTTGCAGGCGATGTGGAAGGTCGCGTTCTTTTTGACATGACCAAAGAGACTGCCCTTTCGGTAGCCAGCGGCATGAACGGCGAAAACATGACGGTTCTTGACGACATGGTCAAGGCTACAATCACAGAACTGGCCAATATGATCACTGCCCAGGCGGTAACAAAGCTTCATGACTTGGGCTTTAAATTCGATCTGACGCCGCCGGCTCTCTTCACAGGAGACAACATGGAAATTTCCAATAACCTGGAAGTGGAAGCCCTAATTGTTCCAATGGAAATTGGTCCCGGCGGTCAAAAAGGGAAGATCGAAATTAACGTGGTTATTAGGGAAAGACCGTAATCTTTCTCCTGGGCGGTTAGCTCAGTTGGTTAGAGCACCAGCTCGACACGCTGGGGGTCACAAGTTCAAGTCTTGTATCGCCCAATAACATAGGGGCTGTTTGATCGTTTGTTCCAAACGGTCAGGCAGCCTTTTTTGCTTAATAATTTAGTAATTTCCGCCGATAATGAATGAGGAGTAATCCGGTTTGATAATTGCTCCGGTAATGAACCTGCAATGAGAACAAAGATTATTTTTGAGTTATTGCTTTTATTCCTCAGTGTTGCCGCTTACGCCCAAGCAGGATTGAAAATAACCCTTGAGGACTATAACGGCGCCTGGACAATAGTAAAATCCCAGGGAAAAACCAAGGAACTTGTCATCCCGGGGACAATCAACGACAAACCGGTAACTGGCATTGGCGATGGTGCATTTACAGGGAAGGGCCTTACTATGGTTACCATTCCCGACAGCGTTACCGAAATCGGCGAGGGCGCTTTCTCATACAATGAGCTTACCACACTGGTAATAGGCAATAGCGTAGAAACAATAGGAAGCAAGGCCTTTTTCAATAATAAAATAAAAGACCTTACCATCGGGACTGCGGTAAAATCCATAGGCATGGGGGCTTTCGCAGACAACGAGCTTATCAAGGTTACAATTCCGGACAGCGTTACTTCAATTGAGCCTTACGCCTTCTTTTACAACAAGCTGACAACGGTAACTATCCCCGGCAATGTAACTAGCATAGGCGAAGGCGCTTTTTCGTCCAACCGGTTGTATAGCGTTACAATAGGGGATGCGGTGGAAGAAATCGGGGACGGCGCTTTTTTCAATAACCAGATTACCAGCATTACGATTCCGGGAAATGTAAGCGCCCTTGGAAAGCGGGTTTTTGAAAGCCGGACTACCAAAAAGAGTTCCGTTCCCCCGGTCGATTATTTGGACGAAAACGGGGACGTGCTTTTTACCACGGCCAGCAGTTTTGACGCTTATTTCGCTTCTACGGGGAAAAAGGCGGGGAAGTATTCATTTTCCAGGGATGGCTGGACTTATGAAGAGTAGGTCTTGCGGATCCGGGAGTTAAGTAATATACTGTTCAATTGTCAAGGAGGGCAAAATGAGGAAGGCATTATTAGGGATAATTTTATTTTTGGCTTTGGCGGTTTTCAGCCAGGGGGATTTTCTTTCCGCGCAAACAACCTCACAATGGAAGGAATCGGAGTATTATTATTTAAATTACACGATAGAGAAAATATATACCCACCGTTTGGGTTATATCGTTGTATATAGAAGGGCGTCAAATAAGCTGGAACGCGTCTATATTCCCCATGAATGGTTTACCACTATTGGGGGCAAGGGAGAAATTGTTTATTTAGGAAGCGGACCGGAATGGCCTTCCATGATTGTATATTACAAGAACGGAGAATTTTCCCATGTGCGTCTCAGGCTTCGCAAGTACGGCCTGCATCGAACCTGGGATGTGGTTCCTTTTAACGTAAATATTGACGAGTTCTTTAAGGATATTGAAGAAGTAAAGATGGTATTCTAGGAGGGAGCCCTGCCCGACTTTATGGGCTCCTAAAGAAACGTCAACAGCCAGAGTATAAACGGAATCGTTACTATAGAAAACAAGGTACTCGTAAAAACAATTTCACTGGCAAGCTCCCTGTCGGAACCGTATTTGTTGGCAAGTATTGTGCCTGTTACCGGCGCGGGGGTGGCGCTTAAAACTACCGACACCCCAGTTACAATCGGTTCCGGGCGGAAAATTATCATAAAGCCAAGTACCATCAGGGGAATTATGATCAGGCGGGCGAAGGTGAAATAGAGGGTCAGTCCGGAAAAGAAATGTTTGGGCTTTACCGTGCCAAGGATGCTGCCTACAACCATCATCGAAAGCGGTGTCGTACAATTCCCCAGGCTATTGGCCAGCCGATATACCAGCGGCGGCGGCTTAAAGTTTGTAACCATAATCAATATGCCAAGGTAAGTTGCCACAAGGCAGGGGTGAAAGGCAATTTTTTTTAGGCTGATCTTTTTACCGGAAAAAATTGCGATGCCCACCGACCAAAGGGAAACTCTTAGCGGCGCAAGGTAAACCGCCGAATAAACAAGTGCATCAAGACCATATATGCTTTCTATTATCGGGTTTCCCAGAAAACTGGCGTTGGGAATAACTGTGGCGTATGTCAGAACTTTTTTTTGATCCACTCCGGCTTTTCTGTATAATACGTATTTGGAAAGCACAAAACAAATAACCATATTGAGAGTTGAAATAATAAAGATAATCCCCAGCGAGGAAAGCTCTGAAAAACCGGCACCCAGAAACGCAGATAATGTCGTACAGGGCAAAAACACACAGAGAATAAGGTCGCTAATTGAGATGCGGGCCTTCTCGTCAATGAGGCCGGTTTTTGCACAAATAAGACCGACCATCATAAGGCAGAGAAGCAAAATCTGCGTCCAGAATAAATTATCCAAAATATCTAACCCCCGCTTCAAATATCCTCTGGCGCTTATTTCCGGGTATGTTGATGTGAACAAATTCCCCACAGCGTTCGGAGTGGGCCATCTTGCCAAGCACCCTGCCGTCGGGGCTGGTCAGGCCCTCGATGGCGAAAGCTGAGCCGTTTGGGTTGTCCGGTTCCGCCATTGTCGCTTTTCCTTCGGCATCGGCGTAGCAGAAGGGAACCTGCCCGGCGGCGAACAAGGTTTCGGCCTCTTCGCCTTTGATTGCCACGCGACCTTCGCCGTGGCTTACCGGTATGACGTGGATGCCGCCTGGTTTTTCCAGGCTGAGCCAGGGAGAAATGTTCGGCATTACAATGGTACGCACCATCCGGGACACATGGCGGCCTATGGCGTTGAAAGTGAGCATCGGGGCGCCGTCCATTTCAACTGAAGGGATGATGCGACCATAGGGTACAAGCCCGGTTTTAATAAGGGCCTGGAAACCGTTACAGATTCCAAGCATGAGGCCGTCCCGTTCTTCTAAAAACTCCGAAACGGCGGCGGCGATGACTGGCGAGCGAAGCACATTGGCGATGAACTTGCCCGAACCGTCAGGTTCGTCCCCTGCGCTAAAGCCGCCTGAAAGGGCGATTATCTGCGCCTCCCCAAAGGCCGCGACCAGTTCATCGAGGGATTCGGCAATGTCCAGGTTGCTGCGGTTTCTGAAAACAACAAGCCTGGTTTTTGCCCCGGCTTCCTTAAAAGCCCTTTCCATTTCCCATTCACAGTTGGTGCCGGGAAATACGGGAAGCACTGCCAGCGGCGCTCCCTGTAAAGTCAGGCGGGTGTGCTTGCACGTATCAAATGAAGCCGCGCCACCTTTAAAGGCTGGAAATTTTAGAACTAAGCTTTCATCCGCCGGTTCCGCGACGGTGGCCCCCGTAGAGGTCTGAGGGTAAACCTGTGCGAGGGGGTACTCGTAGGCCCGGCGCAGCACTTCCAGGGGAATTTCCGCAACAAGTGCCTCGGGGTTCTCGTCTTCATAAATCTCTTCATGTGATCTTGTTCTTACTATGCGAAAGACAGGCTCGCTCAATGTTCTGGCGGCGAGAACCCAATTAGCATTAAATTCGGAAGGCAAAGCGGCTTCGTCAATCTCGGCAAGTACGCTGCCCTGGTAGTTCACATCTTCTACGCGGCAAAAAGAAGAGGCGTATGCTTCCACTCCGGTCATGTTGCCAAAAGCCATCAGCGCGAGGGTTGCGACGACTCCTCCGGGGCCGACTGGGTATGCCGCCTTTAAAGCCCCCCGGTCGGAAAGGGCAGCCAGGGTTTTCATGTTGGCTTTGAAAAGTTCCCACTCGTCCTGGCTATTTGAAAGAAGAACGACGACGTTCCCGCTTTTGCCGCTTAGTGCGCCGGAACGGACTTTATTCGCAGAGACGGTTCCGGCGGCAAAAGCTACCAGGGTCGGCGGCACCGCGAGGTCAATGCCCCGGCCATCGTCGCGGTAATTTCCGGACATGGAATCCTTGCCACCAATAGCCGGAACGCCCAGGCGGAGTTGCGCTTCCAGAGCGCCAAGCAAGGCGGCGGTGGGTGCGCCCCAGGTTTCCGGAGTTTCAGGCCGCCTGAAATACTCCTGGAGGGAAAGCCGCGCCGTGAAGGGATCCCCTCCAAGGCAGGCAAACTTAGCGAGAGCTTCCCGAACGGAACCCTTCGCCCCTGTGTAGGGATCGAGGCTCATCAGCACAGGATCGTAGCCGAAGGTCATAAGGCTCGCGGTGCGGCTCTGTTTGTCCAGAGACGGAAGCAGGGCCGCCATACCACATTCGGGCGTTCCCTGTGTTTCGCCTCCCCATGGAAAGAGCACGGAAAGCGCACCTACTGAACCATCGAAGCGCTCCTGAAGCCCCCGGCGGCTTCCGCTACGGAGGCTCACGAGTTCCCGCTCCAGGTTATCAAGTAAAACTCCAGCTGGAAGATCGTCTTCAATATTATTACTTAAATTTTTACTCCGTGTTCCTCCGTGTTCTCCGTGGTTAATATTTTCTGAATTAGTTTTCGGCAACAATGCTTTTGCGGTACGGGAAGCGCCGTTGGTGTCTAGGAAGTCCCGCGATATGTCCACGATGGTTTTGCCCCGCCAGTTCATGCGGAGGCGGCTTTTGTTTTCGTCGCTTACTTTCGCTATGATAACCGCCTCGAGGTTTTCCGCTGCTGCCGCCTTTATAAAGGCCTCCGCGTCGCCTGATGAGCAAAGTACAGCCATTCTTTCCTGGGATTCCGAAATTGCCAGCTCCGTGCCGTCCAGACCGGCGTATTTTTTTGGCACTGCGTCCAGATTGACTTCGAGGCCTCTGGCAAGCTCGCCAACCGCCACGGAAACGCCGCCCGCGCCGAAGTCGTTACAGCGCTTGATAAGGCGGCTTACTTCGGCCTTGCGGAAAAGGCGCTGGAGTTTTCGTTCTTCTACGGCGTTTCCCTTCTGCACTTCAGCCCCGGCGCTTTCCACGGACGCTCCGGTGTGAACCTTCGAGGAACCAGTTGCGCCTCCTATGCCGTCCCTGCCGGTTCTGCCTCCTACGAGAATCACCAGATCGCCGGCAATGGGTTCCTCGCGGCGTACCCAGGCCTCCGGTACAGCGCCGATTACCGCGCCCAGTTCCATTCGCTTGGCGATAAAGCCTGAATGGTAAAACTCTGCTACCTGCCCGGTGGCAAGGCCAATCTGATTGCCGTAGGACGAATAACCCGCCGCCGCCTCACGGGCGATCTTGATCTGGGGCAGTTTGCCATGTAGGGTGTCCCGAAGGCCTCCTGAGGGATCGCCGCCGCCTGTTACGCGCATGGCCTGATGCACAAACGCACGGCCCGAAAGGGGATCGCGAATCGCGCCGCCTAAACAGGTGGCTGCCCCGCCGAAGGGCTCAATTTCAGTGGGATGGTTGTGGGTCTCATTTTTAAAGAGGAGCAGCCAGGGCTCAGATACGTTGGAAGTTCCACCGGAACTTCCATTGGGAAACTCTGCCTTTACCTTGACCGTGCAGGCGTTGATCTCTGAGGATTCGTCCAGATCGCTTGCAAGACCCCGTTTCTTCAGCGCTTTTACCCCAAGGGTGGCCATGTCCATAAGCGAGCGTTTCCGGTTTTCTACAGCCGCGCCGTAAACTTCCCGCCGGGTTTCCTCGTAGAGCTCCAGGGCCTTTTTAAGGCCGTCGTTTGCACCGGAAATTGCGATTTCTTCCAGAACGGTGTTGAAGGTGCTGTGCCTGCAATGATCCGACCAGTAGGTATCCAGCACACGGAGTTCCGCCAATGTCGGGTCGCGGTTTTCACCGGCAAACCAATCCCGACAGAAAAGAAGATCGTCAATCGACATTGAAAGGCTGAAACGCCCGGCCAGTTTCTCGAGGGCTGTGCTGTCCATTTGGATAAAACCGGAAAGTACCGCCACATCCGCAGGCTCGCTTGCTTCCTCGTCCAGGGTACGGGGCAGATCAAGCGAAGCTTCCCTTGAATCAACGGGGTTGATAAGGTATTTTTTTATACCCTCAAGGGCGGCGTCGGAAATGGGCGAGCGGCCGCTTTCGAAAACGTAAATATCCGCAGTTCTGATCCTGGGCTTTACGCCCGTAACCAGTGCCGCGCACTGTTCAGCCGAATCGGCTCTCTGGTTGTACTGCCCCGGCAGGTACTCAATTCCAAAAAAGCGAAAGCTTTTTTCTTCTATAATGAACTCCGTGCCGTAAAATACGCGGTCGGCCTGGGGTTCGGAAAAAACCGCCTGAGTAAGCTGTTTAAACTGTTCTTCATCGAGATCGTCTGCGTCATAACGCCTGAGTATCCTAAGGCCTTTTAATTCTTTTAGTTCAGGAAATTTTTCCCCAAGAAAACCGACGAGCTCTTCCTTAAGCCTCAGGGCCTCCATGTTAAACCCTTCTTTTTTCTCTATGAAAACACGCCTTACCATTATGGCTCATTATCCTATTAATGAGACCAGGTTGACAATACAGCGTCCAAAAGCTATATATACATAAGGTCCTGTAGCTCAGTGGATAGAGCGGCCGCCTCCTAAGCGGCAGGTCGGCCGTCCGATTCGGCCCAGGATCATTTAGAAGGCAATCAATAGGCATGAATGTTGTCAGAGAACCCCCAAGAATCCATTTTAATATCGGGGTTGCGGGCTTCCTGAACAAAGGACAGGAAACATCGGTTTATCAACAGAAGATAACGGAAACTCTGGGGCAGATAAAAGAGCGCGTCCATCACAATGAGTATGAGAAGTATTCTATCAACCAGGAAAACGTATCTATTGATCTTTATACAAGCCCTCATATTGCGGACGAGTTTTGGTGCGACATTTGCCGCTTATGGAATAAGGGTAATTTACGGATTGTGCTTTCGGAAGATAGCACATTAACTTCCGAAAATAAATTTGTTACCACTCCGAATGTATATAAAACTTCAATAGCAAACTCTTTAAAGGATCTTGCGCAGGTTAATACGATGATTGATTGGGTTACATCCCAAATAGACATTGCGGTATTACTGTGGGATGGCAACGAAAACGCACGGAACGGGCATATATGGAATTTTATTGAGCACTGCAAAAGGGCGGGCATCCCATGTATATGGATTGATACTACGGATTGCGAAAAAAGGTCATGGTTTCAGGATATTTACCCAGTGCCTTTTAACACAAAAGCCTTATGGGATTACATAGACGGATTTTATGTTAATGACGATCTTCCTAAAGAACCGGCTGAAATAACGCCGAAGATGTTTCCGCTTTTGAAGGCGTGGAAATTTCTTTCGGGCAAATATGAAAAAAAACGCGGTATTCCGCCCATCCATGACGTAACTAAAAATGCAGAAGTAAACACCGGTAACTTTGAAGACATTCTTTTACGGCAGACGGAAAATCTAGAAAAAGGCATTAAACCGTTTGAATTGGAAAAGCCAAAAAAAATCAACGATGCCGATTTTAATGCGGTTGAAAACAACTATGTTTTTTTGCGTAAAGCTTTCCATGACTACGAGGATGCCGCGGACAGAATATCTCCTTATATTCGGGCAACTCTATTTTGCCGGACATGGCTACCACTGCTGTCAACCGTTTTTTTAGCGGTGGGTTTTTATCTCAGCTCGATAATGAGAGGTCCTATTATTAAAGAAGACTCTTCTGATTGGACGCTCTGGGCGCTACTGGCCGGCATAGGTTTTTTTATGAGTGTAGTTGTTTATTTTTATAATTTATGTAACAAGAAACCTCATAAGGTTAATTTAAGGAGATATATAGTTTGCCGGTATGTGGATGAGTATTTACGGGTGTGCATTCATTTTATGGCATACGGCTTGCCGGTAAGCGAACATATTTTGAACAAAGCAATTAGAAATAATGACGATCCTGTAAAGCAATTGGCGGCCTGCCGTGTCAGGCGTTTGATTCGCATGAGAGCGCCCGCAAATATTACTATAAACTCATTTGTATGCTGGAATATGCTTGAACACCTAAAAGAATTTTTTGAAAGTCAAGTGCGGTATCAGGAAACAGGCAGGGTAAAAAGGTTTGAAGGAATAAAGAACAGTATCCAAAAATGGTCCGTAAGATTATTTCATCTTACCGTGATTTTTTTAAGTTTACGCGGAGTCCTACAGCTGCTTTTGGGAATGTCTCCGACATTTTTGAGTGATAAATATAATTTAAGCAACTCTTTTGTAAGCTCGCTTGCGAATATGGCTGCGCTTTTAATAACCGCCCTGTATGACAAAATAGACAGGCAAGACGGCATAAACCGTTACAGCGGCTATTATCATATAGCCGATAAAATTCTGTCTGTATTGCGCGTTTATGAAGAACGATTGAGGAAAATCCGGTTTGATTATCAACAAAACGAAAACCGTATTTCCTATGAACGTATCTACTCGTTGATCAATGACGTTATGGACGGCCTGATTAATGAATTATATATGTGGTGCAACGAAACAATGCCTCGTAATTAAAAGGATGTAGATTATGAATGAAAACAAACAGTATATTCCAAAGCCTCTGGACACAAGCAAAACGGAACTTTCGGCAGACTTGATGGAACTGACCGAAATGTTGGCAAAAAACGCCCACGATATATGGTCGGCATTGCGCCTTTCCGAAGGATGGAAGTATGGCGAAACCAGGAATGACAGTTTAAAAGAACATCCCTGCCTTGTCGCCTACGAAGATTTGCCCGAAAGCGAAAAAGAATTTGATCGGAATATGGCTATGGGAACGCTGAAAGCAATAAAAATGCTTGGATACAGAATTGATAAAGGAGCGGGGTTATAATATATGGAAAAAGATTTCGACTATTACGCGTTTATAAGCTACAAACGCGAAGACGAAAAATGGGCAAAATGGCTGCAAAACAAGCTTGAAAACTACAAACTGCCCGCCGTAATTCGAAAAGAAAAATCCGATTTGCCCAAAGAGATACGCCCCATTTTCAGGGACAAAACGGGCATGGAAGCGGGCACTATCATCGATACCATACAGGAAAAACTGAAACGCTCGCAGTACCTAATCGTCATTTGCTCGCCACAGGCGGCCCAATCGAATTGGGTAGGCACAGAAATCAACGCGTTCATAGAGATGGGACGCTCGGACCGCATCATTCCGTTTATCGTAGACGGGGTCCCGAACAGCAACGATTCGCGGGAGTGTTTTCATCCGCACATCAAGGAAAAAATCCCGGAACCGCTGGGCATCAACATAAAAGAAATAGGCAAACAGCAGGCGTTTGTAAAGACGGCGGCAAAATTGCTGAACCTGCGCTTTGAAGTGCTATGGGATCGCTTCCAAATAGCGCAGAGGAAACGGCGGATTATTGCCGCCGTCGCAGGCCTATTGTGCCTTGCCGCCTTAGGCTGGGCTTTTGATTATTTCTACCCCAAATACGAATATTACGCCGATTACACGGACAAAAAGGGCATCCCTGAAGGCATTGTCAAGCTTAACAAAGCGCAGGTAAAAGCGCGGAACGTCCATTACCGGTTTGAGGAATCGCAAAGGAAACTCAGGAAGGTAGTGTACGCCAACTCCGCCGGCACTCCTGTCGAGCACAGCGATATTGAATATGCCGACCGTCCTTCGATACTGGAATTGGAATACGTCGGCGACAGGCTGATTACGACCACAATAAAAAACGCGAAAGGAAAAACGACCGCCACATATTTTTGGCGCGGAAAGGATCACAACGCCATCGACATAATAAACGACGAGACGGGCGAAGCCGGTGTGCTGGGCGCTTCTTATATGTTCCTTACTAATGTATACGAGGACAAAGAAAACAAAGCCACTATAAAACGCTTTAAGCTGGAACGAAACGACGATGGCTATGTCACCCGCAAGGAATTCAAACGAAACAACGGCGACGATGATGTCGGGGCAAGCAATATCGACGGCGTTTGGGGATTCAAATATGATTATGATCCGGACAATCTTGGACGACCTAAAACGATATGGTATTTGGGGCCTGATGGGGAGCCTTTGCCCAATAAGGTTGGCGTCATGGGCAATAAGTATGAATATGACGACTATGGGAATATAAGCAAAAATACATATTTTGGAAAAGACGGGGAGCCTGTTTTAAACGAGATGCTCTGGTCAATTTGCGTTGATGAGGCGGATATAAACGGCAATATTATTTCCGAATATTTTTTAGATAATAACGGCAAACCATGCTTGTATAAAGGAGGTTATGCTAAAGCAGCATATAAATACGATGAGCGGGGAAACAGGACAGAAAAAGCTTTTTTCGGAACTGACGGCAAACCATGTTGGATGGAAGATGGTTGTGCGAAAGAGACAGCTAAATACGACAGGCGGGGAAATGCGATAGAATACGCCTATTTTGGAACTGACGGCAGACCATGTTTGGTTGCAGATGGTTATGCTAAAATAACATATAAATACGACGATCGGGGGGACATAGAAGAAATAGCCATTTTCGGAACCGACGGCAAACCATGTTTGACTAAAGATGGTTTTGCTAAAGTAGCATATAAATACGATGGGCGGGGAAACAGGACAGAAGTTGCCTTTTTCGGGATTGACGGTAATCCATGTTTGCAGGCAGGTGGTCATGCCAAAGTAACGTTTAAATACGATGAGCGTGGAAACAGGACAGAATACGCCTATTTCGGAACTGACGGCAAACCATGTTTGCATGAAGGTGGTGTAGCTAAATTAACATTAAAATACGATGGGCAAGGAAATGCGATAGAGCACGCCTATTTCGGAACCGACGGCAAACCATGTTTGCATGAAGATGGTCATGCTAAAGTAACGTTTAAATACGATGAGCGGGGAAACAGGACAGAATACGCCTATTTCGGAACTGACGGTAAACCAGTTTTGATTGCAGGCGGTTATGCTAAAATAACAGCTAAATACGATGGGCGAGGAAATGAAGAAGAGAGAGCCTATTTCGGAACTGACGGCAAACTATGTTTGATGTCAGATGGTTATGCTGTTGCTGAATATAAATATGATGGGCGAGGAAATGAGATAGAATACGCCTATTTCGGAACCGACGGTGAACCATGTTTGCATAATAAAGGTTATGCTGTTGCTAAATATAAATATGATGAGCGTGGAAATACGATAGAATACGCCTATTTCGGAACCGACGGTGAACCATGTTTGCATAATAGTGGTTATGCAAAAGTATCAATAATATACGATGGGCGAGGAAATGAGATAGAATACGCCTATTTCGGGACTGACGGCAAACCATGTTTGCATAATAACGGTTATGCTAAATTTACATGGAAATACGATGAGCGGGGAAATGTGGAAGAAGAAGCCTATTTCGGGACTGACGGCAAACTATGTTTGCGTAAAGAAGGTTTTGCTATATTGCAATGTAAATATGACGAGCGAGGAAACAGGACAGAATACGCCTGTTTCGATACTGACGGTAAACCTTGTTTGATTGCAGGTGATTACGCTAAAACAACATTTAAATTCGATGATCGGGGAAATTTGGAAGAAGTAGCATATTTTGGAACTGACGGCAAACCATGCTTGTATAAAGGAGGTTATGCTAAAGTTGTATATAAGTACGATGAACGGGGAAATACGATAGAATACGCCTATTTCGGAACCGACGGCAGACCATGTTTGCTTGAAGATGGTTATGCAAAGTCAACATATAAATATGATGAACGGGGAAACGTGGTAGAAATGGCCTATTTCGGAACCGACGGTAAACCAGTTTTGATTGCAGACGGTTATGCTAAAATAACAGCTAAATACGATGAGCGAGGAAATTATGAAGAAATAGTCTATTTCGACGCTAATGGTAATGTAATAGTGTCATGGTCCCCTTAACATTTCAGGGCCAGAAGTTGTTTATTGGAGGAAAGTATGGAAACAAATTTCGACTATTACGCGTTTATAAGCTACAAGCGCGAAGACGAAAAATGGGCGAAATGGCTTCAAAACAAACTTGAAAACTACAAGCTGCCCGCCGTAATTCGAAAAGAAAAATCCGATTTGCCCAAAGAGATACGCCCCGTTTTCAGGGACAAAACGGGTATGGAAGCGGGCTCCATCATCGATACCATACAGGAAAAACTGAAGCGCTCGCAGTACCTAATCGTCATTTGTTCGCCACAGGCGGCCCAATCAAACTGGGTAGGCACCGAAATCAACGCGTTCATAGAGATGGGGCGCTCGGACCGCATCATTCCGTTTATTGTGGACGGGGTCCCGAACAGCAACGACTCACGTGAATGTTTTCATCCGCATATCAAGGAAAAAATCCCGGAACCGCTGGGCATCAACATAAAAGAAATCGGCAAACAGCAGGCGTTTGTAAAGACGGCGGCCAAACTACTTAATATACGCTTTGAAGTGCTATGGGATCGCTTCCAAATAGCGCAGAGGAAACGGCGGATTATTGCCGCCGTCGCAGGCCTACTGTGCGTTGCCGCCTTAGGCTGGGCTTTTGATTATTTCTACCCCAAATACGAATATTACGCCGATTATACTGACAAAAAAGGCATTCCCGAAGGCATTGTCAAGCTTAACAAAGCGCAGGTAAAAGTGCGAAAAGCCCATTACCGCTTTGAAAAATCGCAAAGGAAACTCAGGAAGGTAGTGTACGCCAACTCCGCTGGCACTCCTGTTGAGCACACAATTATCGAATATGCCGACCGCCCCTCGATCCAGGAATTGGTATACGTCGGCGACAGGCTGATTACGACCGTAATAAAAAACGCGAAAGGAAAAACGACCGCCACATATTTTTGGCGCGGAAAGGATCACAACGCCATTGACATAATAAACGAGGAGACGGGCGAAGCCGGTGTGCTGGGCGCTTCTTATATGTTCCTTACAAATGTATACGAGGGCAAAGAAAACAAAGCCACTATAAAACGCTTTAAGCTGGAACGAAACGACGATGGCTATGTCACCCGCAAGGAATTCAAACGGAACAACGGCGACGATGTAGTCGGGGCAAGCAATATCGACGGCGTTTGGGGATTCAAATATGATCCGGACAATCTTGGACGGCCTAAAACGATATGGTATTTGGGGCCTGATGGGGAGCCTTTGCCCAATAAGGTCGGCGTCATGGGCAATAAGTATGAATATGACGACTATGGAAATTTAATTAAGGATACGTATTTTGGAAAAGATGAAGAACCTGTTTTAAACGAGATGCTCTGGTCAATTGTCGAATGTGAGGCGGATATAAACGGCAATATTATTTCTGAAAATTATTCAAATCAAAACGGCGAACCATGTTTGAATAAAGATGGATACGCTAAAGTAACATATAAATACGATGAGCGGGGGAACATAATAGAAGGTGCCTATTACGGAACTGACGGCAAACCGTGTTTTCATAAAGATGGTAATGCTAAAGCAACATTGAAATATGATAAGCGAGGAAACATAACGGAAGTAGCTTGTTTCGGTACTGACGGTAAGCCATGTTTGAATAAAGATGGCTTTGCTAAAACGGCACGTAAATATGACGGGCGAGGAAATGTGGAAGAAGAAGCCTATTTCGGGACTGACGGTAATCCATGTTGGATAGCAGATGGTTTCGCTAAAGTAACAATTAAATACGATGAACAAGGAAATGCGATTGAACACGCCTATTTCGGAACTGACGGTAATCCATGTTTACATAAAGATGGTTATGCAAAAGTAACATATAAATACGATGGGCAAGGAAATGCGATTGAACACGCCTATTTCGGGACTGACGGTAAACCATGTCTGCATAATAACGGTTATGCTAAAGTAATATGTAAATACGATGAGCGTGGAAACAGGACAGAATACGCCTATTTCGGAACCGACGGTAAACCATGTCTACATAAAGAAGGCTATGCTAAAATAACACGGAAATATGATGAGCGGGGAAATTTGGAAGAAGAAACCTATTTCGGCACTGACGGCAAATTATATTTGCTTAAAGATGGTTATGCTAAATTAATATTGAAATATGACGAGCGAGGAAACAGAGAAGAATACGTCTATTTCGGAACTGACGGCAAACCATGTTTGATTGCAGATGGTTATGCTAAGGAAACATGTAAATACGATGAGCGAGGAAACAGGGAAGAAGTAGCCTATTTCGGAACTGACGATATACCATGTTTACATAAAGATGGTTATGCTAAGTTAACAAGGAAATATAATGAGCGGGGAAATGCGATAGAACACGCCTATTTCGGAACCGATGGCCAACCATGTTTGCATAATAACGGTTATGCTAAATTAACATGGAAATACGATGAGCGGGGAAATGTGGAAGAAGAAGCCTATTTCGGAACCGACGGTAAACCATGTTTGCGTAAAGAAGGGTTTGCTAAATTGATATGTAAATATGACGAGCGAGGAAACAGGACAGAATACGCCTATTTTGGAACTGACGGTAAACCTTGTTTGATTACGGATGGTTCTGCTAAAAGAACATTTAAATACGATGAGCGGGGAAATTTGGAAGAAGTAGCATATTTTGGAACTGACGGTGAACTATGTCTGTATGAAGAAGGTTATGCTAAAGTAACATATAAATATGATGAGCGGGGAAATGTGGAAGAAGAAGCCTATTTCGATACTGACGGTAAACCATGTTTGCATGAAAACGGTTATGCTAAAGGAACAGTTAAATACGATGATCGGGGAAACGGGATAGAATATGCCTATTTCGATACTGACGGCAGACCATGTTTGCATGAAAACGGTTATGCTAAAGGAACAGTTAAATACGATGATCGGGGAAACAGGGAAGAGCAAGCCTATTTCGGAACTGACGGCAAACCATGTTTGATTAAAAATGGCTATGCAAAAATAACATGGAAATACGACGATCGGGGAAACTGGATAGAAGAAGCCTATTTCGGAACTGACGGCAGACCATGTTTGAATAATTATGGTTATGCTAAAGTAACATTTAAATACGATGAGCGGGGAAACTGGATAGAAGAAGCCTATTTCGAAACTGACGGTAGACCATGTTTACATAAAGATGGTTATGCTAAAATAACAGTTTTATACGATGAGCGGGGTAACAGGACAGAAACAGCCTATTTCGGAACTGACGGTAAACTAGTTTTGCTTTCAGGCGGTTTTGCTAAAGTAACATATAAATACGATGAGCGTGGTAACAGGACAGAAACAGCCTATTTCGGAACTGACGGCAGACCATGTTTGAGTGAAAACGGTTTTGCTAAAGTAACATATAAATACGATGAGCGTGGTAACAGGACAGAAACAGCCTATTTCGGAACCGACGGTAAACCAGTTTTGATTGCAGCCGGTTATGCTAAAGTAACAGTTAAATACGATGAGCGGGGAAACAGGACGGAAGCAACTTTTTTCGATGCTGACGGTAATGTAATAGCGACGCGGTCCTTTTAACATTTCAGGGCCAGAAGTTGTTTATTGGAGGAAAGTGTGGAAAAGGATTTCGACTATTACGCGTTTATAAGCTACAAGCGCGAAGACGAAAAATGGGCGAAATGGCTGCAAAACAAACTTGAAAACTACAAGCTACCCGCCGTAATTCGAAAAGAAAAATCCGATTTGCCCAAAGAAATACGCCCCATTTTCAGGGACAAAACTGGTATGGAACCGGGCCCTATTGTTAAGACCATACATGAAAAACTGGAGCGCTCGCAGTACTTAATCGTCATTTGTTCCCCCAATGCGGCTCAATCGAATTGGGTAGGCACCGAAATCAACGCGTTCATAGAGATGGGACGCTCGGACCGCATCATTCCGTTTATTGTGGACGGGGTTCCGAACAGCAACGATTCACGGGAGTGCTTCCATCCGCATATCAAGGAAAAAATCCCCGAACCGCTGGGCATCAACATAAAAGAAATCGGCAAACAGCAGGCGTTTGTAAAGACGGCGGCAAAACTACTTAATATACGCTTTGAAGTGCTATGGGATCGCTTCCAGATAGCGCAGAGGAAACGGCGGATTATTGCCGCCGTCGCAGGTTCATTGTGCATCATTTGTTTATTGGGTTTATTGAGTCTTGCCGCATTAGGCATTTTATTTATTGATGAAGCATATCCTATAAAAAAATATTATGCCGATTACACGGACAGATGGGGTATACCTGAAGGCATAATCGAACTTAACGAAACACAGGTAAAAGCGCAAAACGCCCATTACCGTTTTGAGATATCGAAAGGGAAACTCAGGAAGGTAGTGTACGCCAACTCCGCTGGCACTCCTATTGAGCACACAATTATCGAATATGCCGACCGCCCCTCGATCCAGGAATTGAAATACCTCGGCGACAGGCTGCACAGTACCATAATAAGAAACGAAAGAGAAGGTATAATTGTAGTGTATTTATGGAGCGGTGAGGATTATGACTCCATCGATTTAAAAGACTACAGGATGAATGGTGCTATTGCCGCCGATATAAAACGTTTTAGGTTCACACGAAACAACGATGGTTATATTATCCGCAAGGAATTCAAACGACGCAACAGCGATGATGAAGGTGGGGCGAGTAATATAGACGGTGTTTGGGGATTTGAATATGATTTAGACAACTTAGGACGCCCTAAAAAGATACGGTATTTGGGACCTGACGGGGAAAATATCCCCGATAAATCAGGTGTAATGGGTAAAAAGTACGAATATGACATCTATGGGAATATACGTAAAGTTACGTATTTTGGACCTGTCGGGGAAAATATAATTAGAATAACTTATTTCGACATAAATGGTAATGTAATATGGTAATGTAATATTGAGAAAGGAATGATTTGTAAACAATAAGACGCAAGGAAGAAAATGGAAAAAGATTTCGACTATTACGCGTTTATAAGCTACCATCGCAAAGATGAAAAATGGGCGAAATGGCTGCAAAACAAACTTATAAGCTGTAAACTGCCTGCCATATTCCGAAAGGGAAATGCCGATTTGCCAAAATATATACGCCCCGTTTTCAGGGATAAAACCTATATGGAAGCGGGCCCTATTACTGATATCCTACAAGAAAAACTGGAACGCTCAAAGTACTTAATCGTTATTTGTTCCCCCGAAGCGGCTAAATCGAAATGGATAGGCATCGAAATCGACGCGTTTATAGAAATGGGACGCTCAGACCGCATTATTCCGTTTATTGTTGACGGGGTTCCGCACAGTTGCGATTCGCGGGAATGTCTTCATCCGCTTATCAAGGGAAAAATCCCCGATGCGCTGGGCATCAATATAAATGAAATCGGCAAACAAAAGGCGTTTTTAAAGGTGGCGGCAAAAATACTAAACTTAAACTTGTCCGAGTTGTGGCACGGTCGTGGACACATACCGCAGAGGAAACGAAGGCTTGTCGCCGCAATTGCGGGTTTATTGTGTCTTGCCGCCTTAGGCCTGGTTTGGCATTATCACTCCCCTAAAAAAGCTTATTTCGACGCGGACGATAAACCATTTGAAGAGGGTCATGCTAAAGTAGCATATAAATACGACGAGCAGGGAAACGTAACGGAAGAAGCCTATTTCGATACTGACGGTAAGCCATGTATGGCTGAATTCTACTATGCTACAACCGAATATAATAGTTATGCCAAAATTACACTTAAATATGACGAGCAGGGAAACGTGATTGAAACCGCTTATTTCGACACTGACGGTAGGCCGCATTTGCTTGAAGCCAACTATGCCAAAGCTACATCTAAATATGACAGTCTAGGGAATCTGACAGAAGAAGCCTTTTTCGATACTAACGGTGAACCATGTATGGCTGAAAACGGCTTCGGCTATTACTATAATTTTAGGTTTGCCAAAATTACATATAAATATAATGGGCAGGGAGAGAAGTTGGAGACTGCATATTTCGACACAAATGGCAATATGATAGCTTTTTTCGGCGATAAAGATAATCGCTGGATATTGAGGTCTTACGGACGCGAAAAGTTTTGAATTACGGTTGTTTTCTTAATACTACGGACAGGACTATTAAAGTATGGCATAGATAATAAAGCGGCATTACCAAAAAAGATAATTTTTGCCAGCGCAGAAAATTTCCGGCGGCAATGAAAGAATCGGAAATAAGAATGCAAGCTATACCGGCTGTAAATACCCAGGAAGCTGCGGCTCTGCTTTTTAAATCTACCGAAGCGGAAAAAGAAAAGCAGGAAACCACCACATACAAAAAAACGGCAAAAGCCAGAATCCCGTTGTTACTTAGGCGATTGGTAGGCAGCAAAACCGCGAAATACCAAATCAAAAACGGTATCACAATCACGGCTAAAATCGGCCATGAAAACTTTACTCTGGTCAAAGAATAAAACGAAAAACCAACATGGCCCAGAAAAAAGGAAGAAATGCCCAGGACAAACCAATAATCCGGAGGGCGCATTTTTAGGAAAAAATCTCCCAGGATAGAAAAGATAAAAGCGGCCGCCAGGACCAGAACCGCACGGTTGTTTGTCGGCGATATCAGGTATACCAGTACGCAAATGAGAGCGCAGGTAAAAGCGGGGCTTCCCGCCAAAAGCAGGTTGTCCTTGTGAATCAAGACACGGTAGAGCAAGGCAGATATCGCTAACGCGAATGGGATAAAGGGAAGAATTAACAGGTAATTCTTATTCACCGCCATATTTGTCATTTGGTTCCGGCCCACATATCGCGCACGGCGTAATACGAGGGCTTTTCCTGGCCGTCTACGGTTACTAAACCCCAGCGGGTTTCTATGGGGCAATCCCGTTGTCCGCAGTAATAGCAGGCGGAAGAGTCGCTGTAGCAATAAACGAAAGTCCCGATCAAATAATCTCTCTTTACAAGACGCGGGAAAATATCCGTATAAAACTTCGCCTGGCCTTCCGGCGTATGGGGATAACCTTCGACGACCACTTTTTCCGGCAGTTCCATAAATAAGTGATTGGTGAATTCAGAGTTGAATATAAAATCCCCCAAATCGCCTGATGCTTCCCTGCCTATGTTATAACGCATCTTTTCCGGCAAGTTTTCGGCGAAAGCCGTTATATTGCTGCGCGCCTCTTTTTCGGAAGACGCGCCGTACCTTTCCAGAATTGCCTTCTTCTCGGTTGCTGTTTTGGGCGCGCCGCCGCTTATGTAGCCAAACTCGCATAATATAATCGGTTTGCCCGTATAGCTCCAAAGGGCGTTTAGCGTCATGTCATAGAAAAACATCCAGTTGCCCAGCTCAAAAAAAGAGCCTATGTAAATATCTACGCCAACATAATCACAGTATTTTAAATACGGTTTTAGCGCCGCGTGCTGATCCATTTGCGGGCCGGCGGTGTTATACCCTACCAGCACGTTTCCCCGGATTGGATAAACCGCTTCCAGATTCATTCGGATAAAGTTTATAACTTCCTCGCTTGTCATCGGGTACTTGAAACGGGGCGCGTAAAGTTCATTGCTTATCTGCACCGCCCCGATCAGCCCTTGCAGATCGCGTATCAGAAAAACGGCGATTTCTTTGACCCTGCCCTCGTTTTCCGGCAACCTGGGGTCTACGCCGAATTCGATATAATCCCGAGGGTAAGGGGTAACGGCCATAATGCGGATACCGTTTTCCACGAATCGGCGCATTCGTTCCTTCCATTGCACATAACTCTGCCGGATATTCCCATTTTCATCAAACGGGAATGGGACATCCGCACGATCCCATTCGATTCCGGCACCCTTTATCTGTTCGTAATTATCGTTCGGATGGCAAATGCCCTTTATAAAGCCCCCGGCTTTCGCCCTTGCGGTTTCAACCTCCACGGATGTCTTGGCTTTGAACGAATAACTGATCAGTGCGCCGGGTAAATGCTTAACCAAAGCCTCAACCTGCTCCCTGACTTGCGGATCCGTCCTTTGATAGCTCTTTACGCCAAATATGACCAGAATTACCAATACTAAAATAAGGACGCTTATTAATGCCAACTTGATTGGGTGTTTCATGATTCCTACCGACCTAAATAAGGGTTCACTTTCCTATGTCTGCCTTTGTAATAGACAGTTTTCCATCCGCTTTATAAGTGGCGATTTTTCTAAAATATAATGCGTATTGCTTATCCATTACCGCTATATGAGACAAGACCCAATCTTTGAGAAAATAGGCGAATTTTTCCAGAACCAGCCGTTTCCCTGATTCAAAGTCCTTTACACTTTGAATCACTGTCAGCGTAAATTCATCATGGGCTTTTTTATGTTCCGCATAACCCTGATATTTTGTAGAAACCATGAGTTTTTCTTCTGTCTGAAAATGCTCTTTTATGTATTGTACTGCCTGCTGAATTACCTCTTTAAAATAAGCACGTTCTTCCGCTTCGTTTCCTGAAGCATGGTTGAATAAATCATTGACAAAATCCAAAAGTCCCTTGTGTTGGTCATCTATTATTTTTATTCCCATCGAATATGAGTCAGACCATGTAACATGTTCTCTTTTCTTTGATATTTCCATTTTATAGCCCTTCTATATATTATAGTAAACTACTACCCTTCCGGCAACCCTTATTACCTGTTAGTCGGTTTCTTCTTCACGTCGATTGCTTTAGCCGGACAAATTTCGTGGCAGCAAAAACACCTTATGCAACGGCGGTAATCAATCACAACTCTTGCTTCGGAATTATTCTCGGCACCTGTTATGCTAATGGCCTGGGGATTGCAGATGCGCTTGCAGTCCCCACAGCGTATACAGATTTGGTGGTTGATTTCCGGGCCGGGGGCAAGGGAATCTATCCACCTTTTTAGAGGCCGTGGAAGAATAAAATCAAGCAGTTGTGAAGACGAGGTCTTGAAAGGGATTCTAACAAAATCCGGAATTTGCAGGTCGGAAGGCGAAAGGCCAGGGTATTCGATTTCTTCAAGATTAGAGAGCCAAAGGCCGCGGCTTAGGGCTTCTTTGTTCACAGGTGTTTCTCCCGGAGGATAGCCCATGATCTGCGTGGTGGCAACATCCAGGGCAAGCAGATTGGAAGAAGCCATGACAAGGCCGATTTGCCGGGGAGTTCCGGCGGCAGGGCCGCTTCCTTCCATTCCAACGATGGCATCCATAAACGCGAAAGCAGGTTTCACGGCAAGGTTCAGATCGACAATCATCGCCGCAAATGCCTCGCGGCTTGAAAAGCGGGCGTGAAAGGGGCTCTTTGCCAAAGACGGAACAAGGCCGAAGATGTTTTTCATGGCTCCGGTGTATTGCATTAGCTGGTGAGTTTTAAGTTTGGGAAGACTGATTATTAAATCCGCTTCACGGACGGCTTGCGTCAGGGTAAAACTTTTTGCTACTTTTCCTTCGGGGCAGGGGACTTCGATTTTCCCCTTGGTAAAATCAACCCATTCAGCGCCGTTTTTCCTTGTCGCTTCGCCCATGCCCGAAACCTTGCCCGAAAAACCCTGCATCTGCAAACCGGGGCTGTCGCCCACAAGGATGCGGCTTGCTCCCTTTTCCCGAACCAGCCTGATTGCCGCCTCAAGAAAGACAGGATGCGTTGTAATGGCCTTTTCAGGCGGCGAATCGGAAAGGATGTTCGGTTTAAGGAGAACGGTTTTCCCCGTGACATCAAGGTTATCAGAAAGCTCAACTGCCTTTTTCAAAGCGTCGTATACTTCTTGCGGATCGTATGAAGCACAACGGACGATACCTACTTTTTTACCCATGAGATGAATATACCGGTAAATTCCTTCGATAGCAAGTGAAGAAACAAGTGAAGAAACAGGAGGGCGATGTTTTCAATTTTAGGTATATTTGATAGTGTAGGCTATGACAAAAAAAAATAAGGCGCTGGCGGCTGTAATTGCATGCGTGCTTTTTTGGGGCTTCTCGTTTATCTCGATAAAAATAGCCGTGGTGTTTTTCCCGCCAATGACTCTGGGCGCACTTAGATTTACGCTTGCAGTTGTCATTCTCTTTTTTATTAAAAGAAAAATCGCGCCTGAAGAAAAAATCGAAAAAAAAGACCTTCCCCTTCTTGCCGGAGCTGGTATTTGCGGAGTTACCCTGTACTTCTTCTTTGAGAATAACGGCGTGGCATTGATTCCGGCTTCGGAGGCTTCGATTTTTGTCGGCTCAATCCCCGTAATTACCATGATTTCGGAAGCCGTGTGGGCAAAAATTTCATCAAGCCGGAAGAAAGAAAAAAAAGAAAAAATAGAAGAGAAAACTGCTACCAACGACAACGAGAAGCGGCAATCGCTTTTTTTTAAAATCGTACTCCCCGGCATTGGCGCGTTAATTTCCCTTATTGGAGTCGCGCTTGTAGCTGGGGTTTCTTTGGCGCTTTCGGGAACCGCGCTGGGTTATGCCTATATGTCGGGAGCTTGCATAAGCTGGGTAGCTTACTGTTTGCTTACCCGCCCCCTTTTCGCCAGCCACAGCAGGATCTTCATCGTGTTCTGGCAGTCTTTGGTTGGCTTCGTTGGATTTTTGCCTTTCACGTTCTTTGAGGCCTCCTGGCGGATGCCTGGTTTGGATGTATGGGGGCATCTGCTTTTTTTGGGATTGTTTTGTTCCGCCCTGGGCTATTGGTTTTACGTGATGGCGCTGGAAGATCTGGGGGTCGCCAAGGCAACGATATTTATCAACTTTATTCCCGTGGTTAGCGCCATCGGCGGATTTTTTGTTCTGGGCGAGAGGCTAAAACCCCTTCAGTGGTTTGGAGCCGCTCTGGTGCTTGCGGGGGTTTACCTTACCATGCTGGCACCCGGCAAAGACGGATTTGCGAATGGCTGAAGCGGCATCAAGCGCCTTTTTTGCCAGAGTCAGTGGCAGGGTTCAGGGCGTGGGTTTCAGGTATTCCGCCATCAGCGAGGCCAAGCGCTTAAAACTTAAAGGCTGGGTTAGGAACGCCGCCAATGGCGATGTTGAAACCTGGGCCGAAGGGCCGCAAGCGGCTCTTGACCTTTTTTTGGCGTGGCTTCAGCGCGGCCCCAGCTACTCGCGTGTCGATTCGGTTGACAAGACTGACGTTGCGCCCCGGGGCTATAGAGATTTTGTGGTGGAGTATTAGCAAGAAATTATTGGGAATGCGTTTCATCGCCTTTCACCCGGCTTGCTTTGCATAATATCTTTACACGATTTTGCCATCTAATACTTTTTTATATAGTATTTCTTCCAAATTTCTTCTCTGATCAATTATGGAAATGATTTCCATTACGTTATTCTCAACCTTATAAAATATTGTCCATGGGCTTATGTTTAATTGATGAATATCATTTATTCCAAACTTCATTAGCATTGGAGCTATTCTTCTTCCTTTTGCATTTTCTGAAGCCTTCTTGATATCATCGTTAATTTTATTGAATATTTTTGTTGCGGTTATTTTTCCTGCATTGTATTTTAGATAGGAGATTATTTCTAAAAGCTCATCGCCGGCATCTTTTGACCAAATAATCTCCATGGTTGATTAATCCAACACAGCTTTTATTTTTTCCTGAATTTGTTCATTGGAATAAATTCGTTTGTTTTTTATATCGTTTTCCCCAATGGATAAAATTTTTAACAGGTTTATTGTATCTATAATATTCTGATACTGTTTTACATCCATTAAAACGGCTTTTGCTTCCCCATTTTGGGTTATAATTATAGGGTTGTTTTTTTCTTCTACCTGCCTCATTACTTCGGCGGTGTGTGACTTTACATAAGAAATCGGCTTTATATCTTCAACTAAATTAAACATTTTACCCCCGATTCTTTTATAGTACCAAATATAGTTTATAATGTCAATATTCAGTCTCTTATTTAAGGTTTTTAGATGTTCTTTGTAAAGTACCGGCTTTGTACAATGCCGCTTGCCTTTATCATAAGCTCTCTTTCCGGCCTATTGACTATTTTGATTATTTTATGGCAACATCTAAATTCACCTCGATTTAAAGGTTTTGAAAAGGTTATTGGAAAGGTAAAGGTATGAAAACAGAATTTGTAAACCCTGCGAAAGTAGAACGAAAGTGGTTTCTGATTGACGCCGAAGGAAAGGTCCTGGGCAGGGTTGCGGCCAAGGTGGCTTCCATTCTCCGTGGAAAAGAGAAGGCGGTTTTTGCGCCGCACCAGGAGGTGGGAGACTATGTAGTTGTAATAAACGCGGGCAAAATCGCGATTTCAGGCGATAAAGCACAGCAGAAATTGTACCACCATCATACAGGGTATCCTGGCGGCCTAAAAACGGTAAATTTCCAGAAGTTGATCGAGAAACACCCGTCTTCTCCCCTGGAATTGGCGATTAAGGGAATGCTTCCCAAGGGCCCGTTGGGGCGGAAACTCCTTAAAAATGCCAAGCTGTATTCCGGAGCCGAGCATCCACACGCGGCTCAGAACCTCCAAAAGATAGAATTGCAGTAAAAGGAAAGGATCAATGATAAAGAATCTTGGTATCGGAACAGGCCGCAGAAAGACTTCGGTGGCCAGGGTATATGTAAGGGACGGAAGCGGGAAAATATCGATAAACGGCAAAGAGTTGAACCAGTATTTTCCGCAGGGACAGCATGTTTTAATGGTTCGCCAGCCCCTTATGGTTACTTCATCAGAGAATAGTTTTGACGTACTTATCAATGTTTACGGTGGAGGCGTCCACGGCCAAGCCGAAGCCTGCCGCCACGGCCTTGCGCGGGCGCTTTGCCAGGTTGATCAGGGCAACTACACCAGTTTAAGGAGCAACGGGTACCTTACCCGCGACTCCAGGATGGTGGAACGGAAAAAGTACGGTATGGCAGGCGCTCGCAGGCGCTTCCAGTTCTCCAAGCGCTAATTTTTCTTGGAAGAAAACAACTCCACATTTGACGCTGACTGTATAAAAGCTGAAAAGGTCGCGTTACGCCTCATAGCAAGGGCCGAGCAGCATAGTTCGGGCTTGACAGCCAAACTTGAAAAGAGAGGCGTTGATTCTTCCATAGCCCTTCAGGTGATTTCAGGCCTTTTAGAAAAGAAATTGCTTGACGACGGAAGATTTGCTGAGGGCTGGATTCGGGCCCATCTTAGGGGTAAAAAGGCGCTAAGTCCGCTGTGGTTTCTTGTTTCTCTTGAAAAAAGGGGATTAAAAAGGGAAGTCTCTCTCAGTGCAATTGACAAAATATTTGATGAAGAGACGGAATACCCATTGCTTTTAGAGTATATTGAAAAAATGGATGTTCATTTTAAAGCAAATTCAGGCTTTTTAAGAAATAAATTGAGGTATGAACGCTTTTCTTCCGGAGCAATTGACAGGTTTTTTGATTCAGAACAACACTTTTAGTTGATTTTTGCCTCTGTAGGTTGAATTCTCAAATTAAAGGGCTATAATATCTATTATACCATGGGGAAAGGAGCTTTAATGCCCAAAAATGGGCGGCTTGTACGCATTTTTTCAGCATTGGAAGTCGCCAACATCTGCGGAGTTGTTAATCAAACCGCTATAAACTGGATTCGTAGCGGCCATTTAAAGGCTTTTACCACCCCCGGTGGACAATACAGAATTTATGCCAAGGATCTGGCCGCTTTTCTTGACAAGCGTGGAATGAACGCTTCAGGGGAAGTTTTGCAGGTAATAATTGAAAACGCCAACTGGAGCGTTTTGCTTGTTGCCGCCGCACAATCTGTAAATGATAGTCTAAAAGACGAATTAGGGAGCCGTTTTCCCGATTATAGAATTATTCAGGCCTTTGACTGGTTCGAAACCGGCAGAAAAATGGTCGAAGAAAAACCCGGCTTTATTTTTTTGGATGAAGGGCTCCCAGGGGTTGATATATCCAGGTTTATCCAAACCCTTCGGGAAGACCCTGTTTTCGGAAAACCTTATATTTTTCTTCTGACCAACGGCGAATCTTCTCATGATGCGGATTTATTGCTGACACTTCCCCTTGATTTTACCAAAATTGAAGCGGTTTTTAGGGACATTGAAAAACCGAATGACATCGCCGTCAATGCATAAAACCGTCAGGCTTAAAGAGGCTTTCTAGGGTTCCTTCGGAAAAAGTTCCGATGAACGCCGCCACGCGGCTTCAACGGCGTTGATCACAGCGCCCCTGAAAGCGCCGTTCTCAAGGGCGGCAATGCCCGCGATGGTAGTACCGCCTGGCGATGTCACCATATCTTTAAGCTCCCCTGGGTGTTTTCCTGTTTCCTGAACCATGTGCGCCGAACCAAGCACCGTCTGAACGGCGTAACGCAGGGCCTTGTCCCTGGGGAGCCCCGCCCGGACGCCGCCGTCCGCAAGAGCCTCGATAAAGATATAGACAAAAGCCGGCCCGGAGCCGGAAAGGCCTGTTACTGCGTCCATTAGTGATTCATCAAGATTATCGACCAGGCCCGCCCCTGAAAGCATTGTTTCCACTTCCGGGATCCTCTCCGCGGGAAAGCCCGGGGACGTTGACATGGCGATAAGCCCGCGCAAAACAAGAGCCGGCGTGTTGGGCATTATCCTGACAATTGGCATATTTACATCAAGGCATGAGCGGATTTTCGCTATCGACCATCCCGCGACCATTGAAATCAAGGTAAGGCTCTTGCCGCCCTTCTTTTCTGCGGAAAGCCTGTCAATTACTGCGGGCCTGATTTCTTCAAGCACGCTTTTGTAAACCTGGGGTTTTACGGCAAGAAAAAGGTAATCCGCCTGTTCCACCGCCTGGGCGTTGGAGTTGTAGACCAGGCCCCCCACGGAATCGGCGGCGGCTTTTGCCTTTGGAAGGTGAAGATCGCTAAAGCCGATACATTCGGGATCAACTATTTTGGAAATCCCCTTCATAAGCGCGGGCCCCATATATCCACTGCCAATACAAGCGATTGTCTTTTTCATCTTTTTATTCCCATTACTCCCTTAAAAGTTTTACCGTGATATTTCCCAAAAGCGCGGCGCCGGAAATAACCAGCTCAAGTTTTCCGTCCTCAGCGTCTCTTTCCACCTTGCGATCCGTCCATGCGCCGCCCAAAACGGGAACAGCCCTGTTGCTTACCCTGATACCGCTTTCCACGGAGATAACACATTCCCCAAGGATCGAAACCACGTTTAGAACGGTTTTTCGCCTGCTCAAATCCGCCTTGCGTATCTTAATATGCTCGCTGCCCAAAATGCTGACAAATTGCATCCCCGATTCTACCGGGCCGGAAATAGTCCTGGATGAAAGGATGGTCAAGCTGCTGCCCTGGTGTTCCGGGGGATTGTATTTATCGTCATCATCATAATCATCATCGTCCGGCAATTCATTGCCGCCGTAAGCGCTTTTTTTCGGCAATTCGCTGTCGCCGTATTCGGTAACCATTTTTTCAACGACGATAAGTTCCCTTTCGCTTTCGATTTTTTGGATGTACTCCACCAGTCTTTCATACTCTTCCAGAGGAAGCTTGTTTTTGGCGAAACTGTCCGAAAGGTTTTCGATGGCTTTTTCTTTTCTTTCTTCAACAATTTCCCTCAATGCAGGAAGCTTCATTTTTTCTCCTCAGGCAAAAAGGCCGTGCCGCGTTGTGTCCCTGCTAACATGGCTTCCAGCGCCCTGGTCTTTGAGCCATTGGTTATAATAGTGGGAATGTTGTAGGGTATGGTTTTTTCGGCGGCGGATATTTTCGTGGCGATTCCTCCCGTGCCCAGCGCGTTAGAACTGCCGATAGTTACCTTCTCCCTTACCGCCTTTATGTCAAAAACTTCTTCCACCAGTTCCGCATCGGGGAACTCTTTGGGGTTTTTGGTGTAAAGCCCGTCGATGTCGCTGAAAAGAATAAGAAGATCGGCACTCCAGAGTATGGCCGACTGGGCTGCCAGGGTATCGTTGTCGCCGATTTTAATTTCCGCCACCGATACGGTGTCGTTCTCGTTTATTATTGGAATGACCTGATCATCCACAAGGGTAAAAAGTGTGTTCCGCATATTAAGGGTACGGATGGAATCGGCGAAATCTTCCTGGGTAAGGAGTATCTGGGCAATGTGAAGGCCGGTTTTCTCAAACGCCCGGCCCCACGCCTTCATGAGCTCAACCTGGCCCACCGCGCAGAGGGCCTGCTTGTAATGTATGTCTTTTTTACGCGCCCATTTGTCCATTGTGGAGAGGCCCGCCGCCTGGGCGCCGGAGGAAACAACGATGATCTGTTTTCCGTTCCTGACCATGCCGGCAATCTGGGCGGCAAATTCGTCCAGAATCACGGGATTGATATTCCCGTCCGCGGCTGCCAGGGTATTGGAACCAAACTTGAGTACGATTTTGCGGGCTTCTTCCATTAAACGGGCTATCATGCTAGAAGTTTACTGTTAATGGGATTTCAAGACAAGTCTAAGGATATCAAAGTTTCCATAACCATACGTACAAATAAAGTTAGTTTATGTTATACTTAATATGGAGGCTCCACATGGAATTACAGTATACTTATTGGCAGGAAAAAGACGGGTGGTTTCTGGGATACTTAAACGATTACCCAGATCATTGGACACAGGGGAAAAATCTTAAAGAACTGGAAGAAATGCTGGCGGATCTATATGATCTGGAACAAGAAGAAGAGCCGAAATCTATTCCTGAACGGAAAATTGGGACAATTACCTTAAGCCCCGCATGAAAAGAACCGCGTTGCTTAAACGTCTTAAAACCTATGGTTGTGTGTTTGTTAAGCATGGAAAAAAGCATGATGTTTATAAAAACCCCAGGACTGGTATAGAAGAACGTGTTCCAAGACACAGCGACATAAATGAAAATTTAGCAAAACATATTATTGCGAATCTTTTATAAATTGCGGCTCAGCACTCGAAATCCAGCATATTGCGAATCTGGCTCGTTTCGTCAATTCCGGGGAATACTTCTTTCAATCTGAGTCCTTTTTCGGTCAGTTCGAATACGCATCGTTCGGTAACGTACAACACTTTTTGTCCGTGGCTGATGGCGTGTTTACCGGAAAAACTGATCGCGGAAACTTGTTTTTTGAACTTAGTTATTGAACCTTCCTGTTTTATCTGTATCTTGCCTTTATCGTTTGTTGTGAGAAGCCCTTTGGTTGTAAAACTCATGCAGAACACTATGGTTTTGGTGGCGTGGGTGATGTTGGCGAAGCCGCCGATTCCGGCGTAACTCCCTTCCAGTTTGTGGGCGTTCACGTTGCCTTCTTTGTCGGCTTCCAATCCTCCCAAAAAGCAGATGTCAAGGCCGCCCCCGTCATAAAAATCAAACTGGGTCGCCATATCGGTTATTATATCAGCGCCGATTGTCGCGCCGAACGCAAAGCCAGGCGCCGGAACTCCGCCTATACCGCCCGATTCAACAGTAATAACGATATCTTTTAAAATACCAATTTTCGAAGCGTATATTCCTACCAGTTCAGGAAAGCCGACGCCTAAATTGACTATCTGACCGGCCCGCAATTCTCTGGCGGCGCGTTCGCCTATAATGCCAGCGGTATCATCTTCAGCTGCGTTTTTTATCGCTGCATCATTCTTATTGGAAGACAGTTTGTTTATGAAATAATCCATTTGTGAGGCGGGGACGTGTATATCGCCGGACAGGGCAGGATTGTATTCTACGATTTCGATGGGGTTTTCGCACACGACCACATAATCAACCAGAATTCCCGGTACGATTACATTGCGCGGCCTGGAAAACACGTGGCTAACTTGCTCCACCTCTACAATTACCTTGCCGCCGTTGCGTTTTGTTGCCTGCGCCAAAGACAGCGCGTCCACGGTCAGATATTCTTTCTCAAAAGAAATATTGCCGTTCGGGTCAACAGTGGTACCCTTGATAAAAGCGATGTCGAAATTTGGGGTGTGGTACAACAGATAATCCTTTCCCTCTACCTCTCTTATCGTTAGAAGTTCCTTTTTTGATTTCGCGTTAATAGCGCAGGTGTCTATGCGGGGATCCGCGTAAATTCCGATGCCGACTTCGCTGAGAATCCAGTCCTTGCCTGCGGCGGCGGCGCGTATGGAATGTGATAACAATCCCAGCGGGAGGCAATACGCCTCAATTTCGCCGGTCAGCGCCTTTTTCATGGCGGCAGGCGAACTGCGGTAATGGCTCGCAACTATCTCGCTTACCGCTCCGTCCCTTATGTAAGGGTCAGCGTAGCGGCTTTCATCCCAACCACCAATGCTCGCGGCGCAAAACAAGCGCAGGTTTTTTGGAGAACCGGTTTCAAGAAACCTTTGATGCAAGGCGTCATGGAGCTCCTCCGGGTTTGACAACGCCAGAAAAGAGTTCACGGCTATACAATCTCCGTCTTTGATAATCCCGACCGCTTCTTTCGCAGAGATGATTTTAAACATAAATTTATCCTCAATATGAATTATAACGTATTATTTTTGAATTATAGCGCTTTATTTTGAATAATGGCGTATTATTCGCGAATCTGCCCCGAACCTGTAACGCGGTATTTGATGGTTGTCAGGGCGTCAAGGCCCATGGGCCCACGGACATGGAATTTCTGCGTGCTGATCCCCAGTTCCGCCCCAAAGCCGAATACACCGCCGTCGGTAAAACGAGTAGAGGCGTTGGTGTAAACGCAGGCGGCGTCCACCCGGCGGCAGAATTCCTCTGCGGAACGGAGATCGTTGGTGAGTATCGCCTCGGAGTGTTGTGTGCCGTAGGTGTTGATGTGATTAATAGCCTCGTCCAAAGATGCGATGATTTTTACCGCCATGATATAGTCCAGAAACTCCGTAGCCCAGTCTTCGGGGACGGCGTTTTTTACAACAAGGCCGTTGGGCAAGGGGCCCATTGCCGCCAGTGACTCCCTGTCGCAGCGAAGTTCCGCCTTGCCGGCAAGCCGCCGGGCGACAAGGGGCAGAAGTGCACCGGCGATGTCCCTGTGTACCAGAAGCGTTTCCACGGCGTTGCAGGCCCCCGGCTTCTGGAGCTTGGCGTTGGCGATTATTTCCACCGCCCGGTCAATATCCGCCGATGGCTCCACGTATATGTGGCAGTTGCCCTCGCCGGTTTCGATCACCGGAACTTTGGCATTATCAACCACCCGCCGGATAAGCTCTTTGCCGCCCCTAGGAAGAACCGCGTCAATCAAGCCCCTTGCAGAGAGAATTTCGTCCACTTCGTCTCTTGAACCTGAATCGGCCAGTTCCACCGCTCCGGGTATGCCGCCTTCTTCCAGGCCTTTTTTAATGGCCCTTACCAGCACCTTGTTCGATTCAAGTGCAGCCGAGGAACCCCGGAGCAAAATGGCGCAGCCCGCCTTGTAAGCCAGGGAAAAGGCGTCGACAGTTACATTGGGTCGGGACTCGTAAATGATCGAGACCGTCCCCAAAGGTACGGCAATCTGTTCGATTAAAAGCCCGTTTGGCGTTCTCCAGCCGCCCTTAATTTTTCCGACAGGGTCTTCCATGCGTATGACCTGGTTAATCCCTTCGATAATCTCTTTTATCCTTGCCGGATTCAGCGACAGCCTGTCCACGAGGGCTTCTTTCATGCCCCCCGCTCTGGCTTTTTCCACATCCACTTTATTTGCCGCAAGTATTTCTTCGCTGGCGGCTTCGATGGCCTCGGCGGCTTTTTCCAGGGCTAAGTCCTTGACTTTCCGGTCTTGCAGGGCCAAGGCGGCCTGGGCGGCCTTTAACGACTTGAACACGCTTTCTAGGGAATTCATAGTAGCTCTATATATCATGGGGAAAATTGTTCTTCAAGCCTCGAATGTTCTTTCTTGCTCATTTCTTTGCAGCTCTTTTTTCATATTTCTGAAACCCGTGCCCTTTAAAGTCAACATCATAACTGGCGGCTCGGGCACAGTAAACAATCTCATCAATAGCGCCATACAGATTTGATATTATGAGGATAACAACAGACCACCATGGTACATCGCGAATAAATGCCCAGAATCCTACTCCAATATAACAGCCAACAGCGAAAGCCTTTTGCGGGTAAGAGTGCAGCATATTTGCGACACCAAAGAATTTTTTCGCATAGAGATTCATGCTTAACTTATTCGCCGAACAGAAAATTAATAGGCCGATGTAAAGCCATGTTTGAAAATCCGTAAGGTTATCGGAAGCGAATTTGACAAAGACGGTCGCCGCGGCAATTACCAGTAGCACTGTGTCGCTGAAGGCATCCAAAAAAGCGCCGAGATCGCTTTTTACGTTGAATTTTCGGGCAATTGTGCCGTCAATTGTATCTGTAAAAACCAGAAAGAGGTATATGATTAACCAAACCCAGGGAACCGCCTTGAAGGGACCAATGTCTTTCACTGAATTCATCACGAACAGAAGTGAAAAGGAACCGAAAAGGCGAATGAGAGTCGCAATATTGGGCAGATATTTTTTTATTCCGGTGGTTTTTATGTTTTCCATAGCGTTGCTCCAAATTAATCTATTTAATATAAATAGACAATTATTTCGTATTTTTGTCAAGTTTTGTTTCACTCTATTCTTCGCAGCATTATTTGCCAACTTATTTTCTTCTGTAAAATACTTTATCCAGCCAGCTAGCATCATTTCATTGAATACACATTTATTTCCAAAACCAAAATGTGAAATAATTTCACCATCAATATATTCTGCTTTCTTCCCACATCTGCCACGTCCATTCATAAATTCGGCAACCGCTTTCAGGTATTTCGCTTCATAGCGCATTCTTCCCTGATTTCAATTAAATCCTTTTCATCAATATTCTTTTCAAGGTGTTTTGACAATGATGTAGCCCATTTTGCCATTTCCCTCGGAGATTCGTTTTCAGTACTATTTTCGAATGAACCAAGGAGTTCCTTTCCATTGTCTTCAACCCCCAATTGGATTTTTACATTTTTCAAAGATTAAATACTTAACATTTTTAATCATTTTAGGGCTTCTCAGTTACCGGAGTAAACCATTCCATTTGGCAGTAGGTTCCGTCGTATTGCCTTGTGTCTATCCTTTCAAAATATATTTTGTCTCTTAATAAAGAATATTTTGCATTTTCATCATTCATGTATTTCTGGATTTCGCTGTACATTTTGTTAGCTATTTCTCTGTTAATGTCGTAATAATGATGCTGTCCGATATAACGAAAACGCGCGCACATTGAAGTTTTAAAAGTAGCGCCGCTAAATCCTTGGGGGACGTTGGATAAATTCCGCACTTGAACCGAGGGTAAATATTCAGAATACTTTTCTTCATGGTTAATGTTGTGGGTATAGCCGATATAAACATCGGGATTTATTACCTTTTTAATCCGGCGGCGTTCATTTTCCCAAAAGAGCTTTCCGACATTAGGAGCTGTTTTTATGGATATTTCGAAAGGTATTTGATGTGGTTTCCCTATTAATTGAAACTGTGGAACTATTACAAATTCAGGACCAAAGAAAGCATTGTCATTAATTTTATTGTCATCGAAAAGATATAATGGCGGTTGTATTTTTACAATCTGACCAGACTTGCGTAAATTGTTTGGCGATATGCCGAATTCACGCCTGAACGACCTGCTGTATGAATTCTCAAAACCAAAGCCGTAATCAAGCGCAATATCAATTATGTTTTTATCTGTATGCAACAGATCGTTAATACTTTCGGACAATGTGCGGGAACGTATATAACTCGATATTGTCTTATTAAACGCAAAATTGAATAGCCTTCGTAGATGTACTTCCGAAAGTTTGTATCTTTTTGAAAGAGTAAAGGCGGTAATATTATTTTTGATACCTTCCTCAATATCAAGTAATATGTTTTCAAGTAATTTATAAGGTTTCATTCTGATGATATTTGGTAATTCACGGAAAAAGACAGTCCCGGACTGTCCGCAAAGTCCTTATAAAAATATATGCTTCAATAGGAATTATGTAAATAGGCAGGGCCAGCGCACTATCCCTCACTGTGACGGGATTTTTGTTTGTATCAAGCCATAATCAAAGCATATTCCATCCCCGTGCAGTAACAGGGTATGAGACTTTTACTCCCTTTCACCCGTTCCTACGGGGAAATCAAGCGCCTGGCCAGGGAAAACGCCGAACGAGCTAAGCCCCTTAGCCCCACAATCGACTTCGTCTTCAAAACCCTCTTCTCGGGGAGGGGAGAAGACTTTAAGGAGGCAAAGCGGGTATACGTCATTTTCTTTCTAGACTTTGTCCTGTTTCCCCAGAGCGCCAAGGTTCCACGACGCTACGTTCTTATGGAGGAATCGGAGCATGACCGCCTGAACGAGCTTATCGAAGTCGTTTACTACGAGATGCCTAAGACTGCGGATGCGGTTAAAGAGTACCTTTGAGGGTAAGGAAACACTGAAAACCTTCCAGCCGAGCAGAAATGGTGTATATACTTCAAATATCGCGTGGAAGAGGGGATGGAGCCCCTTATAGATGAATTACGCCGCGAAGAGGAAGGGATCATGAGGGCAAACAGGGCATTAAAAAAGATAAAGCGGGATCGCGATAAGAGGGCGCGTGCGATATTCTGGGACAACCAAAGGCTGGTTTATAACTCCGATATGTACGCCGCCGAAGAAAAGGGCCGTATGGCCAGACAGGAAGAGATAGCCCGAAATGCCCTGGCGGAAGGCATATCTATAGAAATTATCCAAAAAATAACCGGCATTGATTTGGATACAATTAAAAAACTTTGATGGGCCATGACGTTTCTTTCACCAACTACGCTGGCTCAGGCGCGATGAATTTTCCCTATTCCCCTACTTCCGCAAAATACCCCCGCCAGGCTCGTTCAATTCCTGCCAGATCTGGCTCCCTGTTCAGGAGGTTTTTTACATGGTTACCCCATTTCAGGTTGTCGCAAAAATAGCTGAAAAAGCGCCTTGCCCGGCTTAGGTGGAATTCCGGGGGCTGGTAGCGGGAGAGCAGCCCCAGAAAACGAACCCCAATTTCTTCTATAAAGGTGATGTTAGACACCTTTTTTTGCATTTTTTCTCCGTGAAACTCCAAGCTGTCCAACGGACAGCAGTACTCTGTGGTTAAATTAATTCCATTTGCTTCTGCGAAGACCCATGGTTTGCGTACCGCCAGGCGGCCTATCATCACGGCATCGCAGTCCTCGCTGTGGCGCAGCATCTCCCCGGCGGAGGCAATGTCGCCGTTGCCAGCTAGCGGGATGTGCAGTTCCCTTCTAAGAGAGGAAATGTAGTCCCAGCGGGCCCTGCGTTTGAATTTTTCCCTGGCGGTTCTGGGGTGAAGGGTGATTAATTCGATACCTTCTTCTTCAAGGCGGCGGCAAAAGTTGACAAGGTACTCAAAATCGTCTTCCAGGCCGATGCGCAGTTTAACGCTGAGTCGGCGGCTGGTTTTGGGCCGAATTTGACGGATAAGGGCGCCGGCGCGGTCTATATCGGCCATCCAGCGGACACCAGCGCCGGTGCGGGTTATGGCAGGCGCGGAACAGCCCATGTTTATATCAATGCCCAGACATTCGTAGCTGTCCAGAATGGTGGCGGCCCGTAGGAGCTGTGCCTCATCCGCGCCCACAATCTGGTAAACAAGCTTCTCCGGGCAGGGGCCGCCGTCTACGTACCATGCCTCGAAAGGGCCGCCGCTGGCTAAAGCGCCGGCGCTTATCATCTCGGTAAAGTATTCATCCGCCCCGGTTTTCGCCTCTTTGCTTCCCGGGGCCTTGAAACTTTCTATCAGCTCCCGAAGGGCCCTATGGCTTAATTCCGCCATAGGTGCTAGCAAAAGAGGTGTAACCATGATATAATTATTAGACGATGTAAAGGAAATAAGGAATACTTTTACTCGGATAGCCGGAGCTTGACATAGCCGGTTCTTGTCAGGGGCTTGACTTGTCAGTTACACTGGTTTAAAATACTAGGAAGAAGAGGAGCGTACCCATGATAGCAAAGAGTGATATGCCCAGCATCAACGACAAACCCCCGGAGGGAGCAAAGCCGGAAGGCGGTAGTTACCGAGTGCTTATAGTTGATGATTCAATGTTTATTGCGAAACAGCTTGGTCAGATTTTTACTTCAGAAGGATTTGAAGTTGCAGGAACCGCTGCCGATGGGGCTCAAGGGGTTGAACAATACAAAACATTACACCCAAATCTTGATCTGGTTACTATGGACATTACCATGCCGGTTATGGACGGGGTTTCTGCCCTGGAAAAAATCCTGGAATTTGACAAAAATGCCTGTGTAATTATGGTCAGCGCCCTGGGAAAAGAAGATGTTGTAAAAAAATCTCTTCTTATGGGTGCAAAAAGCTATATTGTCAAACCTCTGGACAGGAAAAAGGTTCTTGAAAGGGTTGTTTCCGTTTTAAAGCGCTAGATATTAAGCTTTAGAAAGGTGCTAAATGAAAAAAATCGTCTCTTTTTGCTCAATATTGACAGTGATTATTGTGTGTCTTACCGGATGCGTCTCAGAAAGCCATAGGAGCGTAGACGTTCATCAAACCCAGGCCTCATTGAGGCCCTATGACGGTCCGCGGGCGCCCATAGCAGTCGGCAACTTCGACAACCGTTCCGACTTTCAGCGGGGAATCTTTTCGGACGGCGTAGACAGGCTGGGAAGCCAGGCTAAAACCATTCTTGTAAACCACCTTCAGCAAACAAACCGCTTTACCGTACTTGACCGCGACAACATGGAAGGGGCCAGGCGGGAAGCGGAAATTAGTGGGGCAACCCAGGAACTAATGGGCGCGGCCTACCTTGTTTCGGGGGATGTTACGGAATTCGGGCGCAAGGAAGTTACAGACTACCAGGGTTTCGGCATATTTGGACGCGGCAAAAGCCAAATAGCCTACTCCAAGGTAAGCCTGAACATCGTGGATATCCGTACAAGCGCGGTAGTTTATTCGGTGCAGGGCGCGGGCGAATACGAGCTTTCCGACCGGGAAGTCCTGGGCTTCGGCACTTTGTCCTCCTACGATTCTACCCTGAACGGCAAAGTGCTCGATCTTGCGATTGCCGAGGCCGTTGACAAGCTTGCCGAAGGCATCGACAAAGGCGCATGGTTACCTTTAGGCAAATAAAAGCCTGCCTCTTTTTTCCTGTTCTCTTATCCGCCATCTGTTTTTCCGCCTGCGCCAATATGCCGGGGCCGCTTTACTCCTGGGGAAATTACGAGGACAAAATTTACGCTTACCTGCAGGGCGAAAGTCCGTCGGCGCAAATCAGCGCTTTGCAAAACGACCTCTTGAAGATCGAAAAAAAGGGGAAAAAACCCCCGCCTGGCTATTACGCCCACCTGGGAATGCTCTATGCGGAAGCAGGCGATCGTGGGCAGGCTGTTTCCTGCTTCATTGTTGAAAAAACCCGATTCCCCGAATCCGCCGTTTTTATGGATTATCTGCTTGCCCGGCTATTGCCGCAGACCGGCGAACCTGCCGACCCTTATGCCGTTTTAAGTGAGGGCAGCCCGCGTTCCATTCTGGTAATGCCGCCTGTGAACATGTCCCCGGATATAATGGCTCCTACGGCATTCCTCGCGACTTCAACATGGCCCTTGGCGGAATCCGGGTATTACGTTATCCCGGTGAGCCTTTCAAACCGGATGTTCAGAGAAAACGGCATAACCGTAGCCGAAGACGCTTATGCTATAGAGCCGTCCAGATTGCGGGAAATCTTTGGCGCGGACTCTGCCCTTTATATCACAATAACCCGTTACGGCGCAAAGTACGTCGGAATAAGCAGCGTGGTAGAGGCGGCGGCTTCCGCAAGGCTAATTGACCTGAGAAACGGCCTTGAGCTATGGTCAGGGCGGGTTGCGTTGGCAGAAAGCAGCAATAGCGGAAGGGGTAATTTTTTGGATATGCTTATTTCAGCGGCATTTGACCAAATCGCCAATGTCCTTTCTGACAGGGCTTACGATGTAGGCAAGCAGGCGAACCACCAAATGCTTTCGGCTGGACAGAAAAAAGGCCTTTCTTATGGGCCATACCATTCCAAATATGGAACGGATTCGATATCGAAATAATTTTCGGAGGTAGTATGAAAGCGCAGGCCATTGCGGATTACATTTTTTGCATCCATGCTGATATTCAAACGGACGAGCTTTTTGAGGGCATCTGGCCCATCCCCAACGGGGTGAGTCTCAATTCCTATTTCGTAAAGGGCGAAAAAACAGCCTTTATCGATCTTTTTCGGGATTGGAGCGGCTCGGTTACTCAGGTTGAGGAAGCCCTTGCTTCAGTCGGCGCGAATTTTTCTTCCGTGGACTACCTGATTCTAAACCACCTGGAGCCTGATCATACAGGCTGGCTCAGGAACTTCCGTGAGAAAAATCCCGGCGCGGAGATCATTTCTACCCAAAAAGGCATAGACCTGGTTAAATCTTTTTACAAGATCGATACAGGCTTGAGGGCAGTGAAAGACGGGGACACGCTGGATCTGGGGGGAGGGAAGGGTCTTAAGTTTTTTGAAGCACCAAACCTGCATTGGCCTGAGACCATGGTTACCTGGGAAGCCGCGTCGGGAACCTTGTTTTCCTGCGACGCCTTTGGTTCCTACGGCGCTCTGGGCGACAGGGTCTTTGACGATCAACTTAACGAAAAAGAACACGCCCTTTTTGAGGAAGAGTCTTTAAGGTACTACGCCAATATTGTTTCGTCTTTCTCGGCTTTCGTGGAACGCGCGATTCAGAAATTGGTAAGCCTTGAAATTAAATGCGTGGCCCCCAGCCACGGCCTCGTATGGCGAAAAGACCCCAAAAAGATCATTGCCCGCTATTCAAAGTACGCGTCCTGGGCCAAAGGGTCGGCGGAAAAGGAAATCGCTATCATTTGGGGCTCAATGTACGGCAACACCAGGGCCGCTCTGGACGCTGTGATATGGGGAATCGAAAAGGAAGGCGTCCCTTTAACCCTCCATCGCGTACCGGACGAAAATGTCTCTTATGTTCTCTCCGCCGCTTACAAAAGTTCCGGCCTTGTTATCGCCATGCCCACCTACGAATACGCCGTCTTTCCCCCAATGGCCTATGTGCTGGACATCTTCCGGCGCAAGCATATTTTCGGCAAGAAGGCCCTCCGCGTCGGTTCATGGGGCTGGGTTGGGGGAGCGAAAAAGGAATACGATGCCGCCCTGGAAAGCCTTAAATGGGACAGCATCGATTCTTATGAATGGGCAGGCTATCCATCGGATGCGGACTTTGCGATTCTGGAGGCACGTGGCAAGGAATTGGCCCGAAAAGTGAAAGCGGGCTAAGCCATTCACGACCCTGCGGAGCTGTAGTGCCTTACCCCAAAACGCCAGACAAGAACGCAGGGCAGGATGAACGCGAAGCCGAGAAGGGGCATGAGCATATAAACCCAGGCAGGCAGGAAGATGCCCTGGGTGCGGCCTGTGAGGTAAAGAAGCGGAAGGTAGTTCATGCAGCCAAAGGGAATGATAAACGTGAAAAAGCGGGCTATCCACTTGCCGTAAACCGGCAGGGGGTAGCTGGCGAGTTCCTTTCCGCCGTCGGTGAAAATGTTGATCACCTCAAGTCCCTCTAGCGTGAAAAAACACACCGTGGCTCCCAGAATGAAAATGCCGGTAAAAACAGCAGCGCCTCCCAGAACCATCAGCGCCAGGGTTATCGCTTTTGGGAAGTCCCAGCTTATCTCCGTTTTGGGGATAATTGCGCAGAGTATGGCAATTCCTAAAACAGCTTTGCTTAGGCGGGTGATGTCGGTTTTCGTTCCCAGCACCTGAATGATGGTACTGCGGGGCCGTAGCAGTACCCGGTCAAATTCGCCCTGAATGACCATCCGCGAAAAGGAATCGAAGCCACGGGCGACACATTCCGAAAGCGAGAACGCCATGCAGGTTACGCCAAAGCAGAGGGCGGCCTCCTCGAAACTCCAACCCGCAAGGCTCCCGAAACGGCGAAACATCAGGTCGAGGCCGATGAAGGCAAAGAGCATGGTGAAAGTCTGGGCAATGGCGACAAGCCATGCCGAAAGCCGGTATTCGATGATCGCCTTCAGGCTTATGGACAAATATTTGAAATAAATAAAATTGATCCGTTTCATCAGCCCCCCTGTATCACAAGACGCTTCAACGCCGCTCTGAAACCCAAAAGCCCAAGGCCAATCAGAGCCAAAAGCCAAAAGATCTGTGCGGCCAAACCGAGCAGGGCCTCAGTCCCGGCAATGTGCCCAGAGTAAACGCGGAAGGGGAAATCTGCGGTGTAACGGAAAGGCAGGAGGACAGTTATCCGCTGTAAAAAAGGCGGCATAAAAGGAATAGGGATAACAGCGCCCATGAGGAATTCTCCGGTTACGCCCAAAAGGAGCCTTGCCCCGTTCGGATTCAGCGAAACAAAAGTAACCAGGCATATAATCATGGAGAGGGCTGTGGCAAGGAAGGCGGCAAGGATGATGGAAGGTATGAACAAGGCGAGGGCCTGAAGGTCGCGGGGAAGATGGAAGCCCCAGGAACCGGGCAGTAGAAACGCGATGATGAAAATAGGAAAGCAGCGGAGCGTTGTTCGGGCAATCCTGAACGCCAGAACGCGGCTGGACCAGAACAAATAAAGCGAAAGCGGCCTTGCGAGCTCGTAGGCCACATTGCCTGAGGCAATCAGTTCCAGCAGTTCGTTGTCCATGCTCCAGAGCATCACAAGCGCCAGGAAGGCCTGACGAAGCCAGATCAGATCCGCAAGCTGATCCATGCTCATCGGTGGCGGCGCGGTTGAGCTTTCATAAAAAGCGCGGAACACCAGGAGCTGTATGGCCCCCCAGAAAAACTGAGTGGCTACGCCAGCCCAGGCGGCGGCCCGGTACTGCATCCCCGCGATTAGCCTGATTTTGAAGATCGCAAGATAGGGCCGCATTTCGTTCGCCGGCATTTTCACAGGTTCCTTTCGAGGTACAGCGAGGCTATAAGTTCTTCTATGGGTCGGCTGCCCGCGCTCATGTCCCTTATGTCTAGGCTCTCCCCCAAAACGCGCAGGGCAGAGGAAACGCCGATAACGCCGGTATCGACTTCGTAAACAACGTGTTTTTCCTTTTGCGAAACGATCCTGGTTCCGGCAGGCTCGGGCAGCGGCGCGGAATCGCCCTCGTAGTGCAGTTCCAGCCGCCTTAGCCTGTCGTAGCGGGAACGAAGCGCACCCAATGCGCCGTCGTAGAGCAGCCTTCCCTTGCCGATGAGGAGTATGCGGTCGGTGAGGGCCTCAATGTCGTCCATGTCGTGAGAGGTCAGAATCACCGTGATTTTCCGTTCATGGTTCAAATCTGCGATTATGCGTCGCACCGCAAGCTTGGAAATTGCGTCAAGGCCTATTGTCGGTTCGTCCAGAAATAGAACTTCAGGATCGTGAAGCAGGGACGCGGCAATCTCGCAACGCATACGCTGACCCAGGCTCAACTGCCTTAGGGGAACGGAGAGAAGCGGCTCAAGCTCCAGGATCTCCGAAAGTTCCCCAAGGTTTTTCCTGAAGCGCTTTTCGTCAATCCGGTAAATGTCTTTAAGAAGATCAAAGGAATCCTGAATCGGCACGTCCCACCAGAGCTGGGTACGCTGGCCGAAAACCACCCCAATATGGCTCACGTACTTTTGGCGCGATTTCCAGGGACACATCCCCAGTACCGTGCACTCCCCAGAGTCCGGTGCGAGGATGCCGCTCATGATCTTGATTGCCGTAGACTTCCCCGCGCCGTTTGGCCCGACAAAGCCAACGACCTCGCCTTTTTCAACAGAGAAAGAAATGCCCTCCAGCGCGTGAATCTCCGTATACTCCCGCCTGAAAAGAGAAAAAAGCGCGGCGGCGGCTCTCTTTTTGCGCTTCGCTACCCGGAAGGTTTTTTTTATTTCTTTTAGTACTATCATTAAAGGGAAAGGTTACTATGGAAAGGAATATTTGAACAGCCGTATTGTGTGAGACTTTGATCAGCGATATAACCCAACTTATACTTAAGCTCTTATTCCTATTTGATACTGAAAAACACAAAATTAACAGCGTTGAGTAAATGTATTCTTTTTACACGGATTTATAGAAAGCGGCGAACGGGTTTCCAGCAATGGTAGGGCAACCTGACACAAATGAAGAAAAGTCTGCAGAGCCTCAAACGGTTGAATCCTTTGTGATACAGTCAGAGCGCTTTCTGTTTGACAACATATCCAGCTTGAAAGTAAGTATAGTTGCCTATGTCACTCCTAAGTTTTCGAATTAACCAATTGCATGAGCCCTCGCTCAAGTTTGGAGGTTTCAGTTGATTTAAAATTATCGGTTTCCTTTCTCAACAGCTCTTCCAGCTTCAAAGTGAATTGGTTTAGAATGACATGTGTCAAATAGTCGGATTTAAGTTCGATTTCGATTTGATAGTCAGAATTCTTTTTTACTCCATCGCGGCTGCTGTAAATAACACGGTCAAGACATACTTCACATTTAAAATCGCTGTTGGCTTTTTCGATGGTACCTTTTTTCCTATTATTCTTAACATTCAAGATGGGCTCCAAACTGTTGACAACTTCCTCTGTTATTACACCTTTACTACTAAGTCGTTTAATGATAAACGTTTTTTGAGCTTTTAGCAATTCTGTTGGATCATCCGAGTTTGATGAAGCAGCGGATTCATATTCTTGACGAGCTGTTGGACTGTTTCCGCCGAAATTTATACTCTCAATAGGTAATTTAACAGTACAGACATAATTATTATTTTCTAATCTCCTGATACGTAAAGTACACCCCTTATTTAACAACATATGATCCTTGGTATCAAAATAGGTGTCTGATTGTTCCTTTTCGTTGAAAGGCTCACTCAGGATAAAAGAATTGTCATCTTTAGCATTCAGTTCATTGGTCAACAAACTTTCAGTCAATTCTAATACTTTATCGCTACATAAGTATTTCCGTTCAATTTCAATGTGATTACGTGGTTTGTAGCTTTCTAGTAATTCTTTCATCTGTTCGACCATTTCATCTGCCTTCTTTTCTGTGTACTTGCCCTTTATCGCTTCACGTAAAACTTTTTCACTCCAAAACAAGTAATGCCATGAGATTTCGGCAGAATCAAAATGAGTGATTTTAGCAAAATCCTCAATTTCCCCATTCTGGTTTGAAACGATTATAGTTTTGCCTATATCATTTCCTATGGCCGTATCTGGATAAATTGTTATAGACTTGTCCGTTCTGAATATAGCGAAACTTTCCTCTGGCGCTGTATGATTTGGTGACATATCCCAATTGGGACCTAATCCCAAAAAGGATTCAATTTCTTTTAATAGATCAGCACGTTCATTGCTCCCGGCAGAAACATCCAGTGCCTGTTCATAAAAATTTTTATTTAATACAGAACCCGTCAACATGGAAAGTATGGGGTCTTTTACTTCTTTATGCCACCTTTTGAAACATTCATACATTGTATAATCGTCCAGCAGTAAGTATTCACTTACATTCATACGAACGCATTCTTTAAAGTTTTCCAGAAGTTTGCGATCAGATTCATTAAGCTTATCGCGTATTTTATAAGCCCGTTGTATTATTTTCTCTACGAGAGTTTCCAGCAACACTTTGCGTGAATCATAGTAAACGTTATTATACATTTCTTTTCTGGCAAAAATCATCTGTTCCAGGTATGGCAAATAGGCTTTATCGAAGCAAAGGCAGTACACTCCATTGATAGAAGTAAGTTTAATGGCGGAAATTATTTTTGGGATGTCAATATTGCCAAATTTTGTGGCGGTATAATAAGCGTCCCGCAAAAGATAATCAAGACGATCTACATCCAAAGCCCCGTTTACAAGCGCAGAGTATATAAAAGAAAAGTTCAGTTTTTCAGGGAAAGTCGACCTGACACTGTCTTTATGATTTAGACAATTGACAACTCTTTGAGGAGCATCTGAGCCAAATCCCTCTTTTATGGCATTGTTGAGTTCAGGCGACTCAAGGATGATACGCTTTGTCCATTCTTCATGGCTGGTATTCATTACGCGCTCAAAAGCATGCGAAAAAGGCCCATGTCCAATATCATGAAGCAGGGTTGCCAGTATTGCAATATCCGAATCGTCGGAATCGATTTTCAAATCAAGGACCTTGAAATGGTCAACCACTTGACACATAATATGGTAAGCCCCGATTGAATGTTCATAGCGAGTATGATTTACAGTCGGAAAAACCAATGAGGTCAATGCAAGCTGTTTTATGCGTAATAGCCGTTGAAATTCCTGTGTCTCAATAATTTTCCAAAATTTATCTTGAAAAACAATATCACCATGAATAACATCCCGAAATCCATGTGTTTTTTTCAAACTTATACCCTCCCCCGCGAAACCCATTGATTTTTCTCTTTCCTTTTTTTTACAGAATTCTTTAAAATCATTCCAAAAAACTTTCTTTATGTGTTCTAGCTTATCTTCTTCTTTTAATTTGATGAAAAAATAAGGGAACTTGTATGGAACGCCCCAATTTATACTGTGGGGAAATTCACTTAGTCTCTGCCTGTCTCCATTACCAAAATCTACTATGAGATCGTTAAAATCTTTATTTCGAACATTAACTATCTTACACACACACCTGGGATATGAAAAATAATCATCTTTAAATTCTTCCGGCAAGGATCCAATACCATCATTGAATCTATATATGTACTGATCCTCATAATACTCAATGGGATGTTCTCCGCTGGCTTCTTTGTAATAGAGGGGGCAAAAGCTTAGTTTATTCATGTATACTTCATCACCTTCTTTTTTCCTAGGTGATTCTATCAATTCCATCATATAATTATTAACGGTCTCCCATGGGATACCCAATTCTTTTGCCAATGACTTTATACGCACCAGATATTCCGGATAAGACTTCCATAAACTCCGTTTATATCTTTGGCTAATGTATTCCTTAATCAAGGTAATAAAATTTTTATTATGGGTAGTCGAATATAAAGGTTCATACTGCTTATCTATGGATTCAAGCTCTTGTAGTTCAACCTCTAGGGTCTTAAATAATGTATCAAATGAAGCATCCGTTGTGCAATTCATAGTATATTTTGAACCCAAGTAAGGTATAAGTGGTGATATCATGTAAATCCCGTGAGGTCTGTAGCGAGCGGTACACGCTTCTTCTTTATCAAAAAAAAGGGAATCAATTCTTTTATCTTTATTGATTTCCGAAATGCTTTTCACCCTTTCTATTTCATTTGGAGGGGGAAGATTATTGGATTTAGCGTCCAAATAGCTTAAATATCTTGATGAATAAATAAATAGCATCTTGAGCAATACATCATAATAAACCACCTTGTGATGACTATAAAGCCAGGTAGGTTCTGCGTTACGTGCAGATATAAAACCTTCAAGCACGCTAATAGAACTACTGCTAAAACATGATTTTAAAATGTTGTCTTCAAAATATACCGAAAAAGCCTGACATAATCTGTTATAGTCCACTTTATGTGTGTCATAGCCGGCTGTATAAGAGTTTCTCATAGTGTAATCAATATTATCAGCATCTATCGTTCCGTTTATTATTTTTATGATACAGTTTTTAATGCTTTTCCGGTAATTTATAAAACAGAATTCTGATTTGTAAGTGGTCGCATATAATTGCCCCGTAATCATAAAGCATATAAAGCGTATACTCTCTTTAATCAGCTCATTGTTTATTATTCTGTCTTTTCGCGCCGCAATCCCAATGTACCCATCCGGCTGATCGTGGCAAGTCAAATATGCCTCAATAACCTCCGTAACATAATCGTAAAGACTGGGCTTTTCTTTTTTACCCTCCATGCCAGCAAGTATCATATACGCGCTCATACGTTCGTGAGGGTTCCCTTTAATATTCTTAACGTCCATGATATTTTCATCAGGAACATTAAAATACTTGTAAAGTTTTTTCTTGAGCCATGATCTTTCATAGGATGGTCCGTTATTCTCTGGCTTATCCTGTAGTTCTTCAAACTTACTTTGCAGTTCTTCGTTAAATTCCTGCCAATGCCTGTATTTCCCGGGTTTTCTCATGTCAATAGAATCTAATGAAAACAAATCCGCATATTTTATATCGATCCCATCCGGGCATTCGCCATCAGGAAAGATCATGAAAATATCATCGTATAAAAATTCAAAAGAATGAGAAAAAGCAGGGTGGCCGACATCATGGAGCAATGCTGCGATGGAAAGTAAAACTTCACAAAAATTTAGGTCCCACTCTAATGAGCGATATTCATTTTCCTCCAGGGTTTTACATTTTTTGATTTCACACGCATTTAATAATATACAGTCTCTTAATTTTTTATATATCATCATGGAAAAATGATAAACTCCAAGTGAATGGGCAAAACGATTATGCGTAGCGGAAGGGTAAAGCGGGTAGATACCAGTTTGAGATATCTCCTTTATACGCTGCATATAAGGAGTATCAATGATTCCTGTAACATAAATCTTTGGAACTGTAATATAACCATGTACCGGATCTCTAAACTTTTTGGTTTTCCCCTCCTCCCATTTCAGCGAGGGAGCATCACTACAGATATAATCCCCCAAAGCGAATCTCCTAATAGATACCTGCTTTTTTGAGGAAGCCAGGAGGGTAATTATTCAATTGTGGCCGCATCTGCCGCACCAGATAAAACACTATTCGCCGTGCGTAGTCATCATAGTCGTCTATTGGCATGTCTCTCTTTCTTAGAGAAACATAACCTTCACTGTCAAACTCGAAAATTGTCTCCCATTTTTCCTTAAATGAACGGACAAGCGATTCCTCGGTAAAACAACGCGTAACATCATCGTAACGCTTCAAGATGCGCGAAAAATCTACAATGCATTTTGGCTTAAAATGCACTTTGAAAATCTCGTCGAATTTTTCATTTTGACTGCTAATTAATTCAGCAATGGTGGAATAAAACGACGTAACTGCCACATCAGAATCCAATGCAACGCACATAGGTTCTACCTCTCATTCATTGTATTTTTGAAGGGAAAAAGGTGCCATAATAAAAACAGCAGTTTCATACAAATGAAACTCATTGTCCAAGTAATGCTCATTTCCTCTCCTGACTCAATAGATAAGGTTGTAACCTATGTCCATTTAAGTCAATGGGGCATTGCCGCATAGGCTAGGTATAACTTGCAGGTTACCTTACCGATTCTGCTTGGCAAAGAAATGCCTTCCAGCGCGTGAATCTCTGTATACTCCCGCCTGAAAAGCGAAAAAAGCGCGGCGGCGGCTCCCCTTTTGCGCTTCGCTACACGAAAGGTTTTTCTTATTTGGTTAAGTACGATCATCAAGAAGTTTGTCATCATTTTAGAACGGCGCTCGTATACCCTGAAACGGTAAGAAGGGTTCCGTTCAAGGATGCCTTGCCTTCTCCGGCATATCCCCTTACAACAGAAAAATTCATGTTCGTAAAATTTGCAAGATCAACGGTGATTTCTTTTTCGCCTGTGTTGTGAAACACCGCAACCTTGCTGCCGTTGTAATCTGAAACGAAACCGCCGAAAGCCGTGTACTGCGAAAAGTCCAGAGGCGCGATCAAGCCCCTTGCTATTTCTGGGTTTGCCTTTCTTAATCTGATCAGTTTTTTGTAGTGGTTGAGGAGGCTGGCCTTCTTGGGTAATTGGCTTTTTACCGTGCCGTTTGTCTGCTTCGAGCGGTCGTAGGTGCTACCCTCAGGGTCTTTGACCGTATCGCCATCGCCCCAAAGCATGGCGAGCCTTCTGTTGGCGTCGGTCGATTCGTTGCCCCTTGAGCCTTTCATGCCTGTTTCTTCGCCGTAATAGATGAAGGGGTTGCCGCTTGAGAGCATGTACAGGTTCGCCGCGATGTACATTTTATATTCGGCGACATCCAGAAAACCCGCCGACCTGTCCATGTCGTGGTTTGAAATAAAGGGGTTCAGAATCGCTTGTTGGTTCTTCCCTAAAACCTGCCTTTGATATGAAGCCAAACGGTCGGTGTATTCGTAAACGCTTTCAATTCCCTGCGCCGTGTAATAAATATCCCCCGATGTGCCTGCCATTCCGAAGTCAAAACAATTTACCGCTTCGTAATAGTTTTGTATGGTAACAACACCCGACCAGTTTTCGGCTACGATGTACACATCGTTTTTGATCTTTTTACATTCATCGACGAACAATTTCAAAAATTGAATGTTCCGGTAATCCTCACCGTAATAAATAAACTTTACGGCATCCAGCCTGAAACCGCCTACACCCTTGTCAAGCCAGAATTTGACAATGTCAACAATCTCCCGAAGCACGTCAGGATTGTCCATATCAAGCTCTGGCATAACGTTGGAGAAATTTCCCTCATAGTAGTATTGGGTTCCGTCGGGCGTTTTTTCAAATTTGTACCAGGTCTTTCCGGGAATTTCCTCAGTTTCTTTGGTGTAGTATTTCGCGTAACGGTCTTCGAGGTTTCCTTCTTTTATAGCCTGCTTCGCCTTGATAAACCAGGGATGCCGGTCGGAAGTATGGTTGAGAACAAGGTCGATGATTAGCTTGATGCCGCGCTTGCTACATTCGGCCACAAGGTTGTCAAAATCTGCCATTGTTCCGTATTGGGGATCAATGCCGTAATAATCAGTTACGTCGTATTTGTGATAGCTCGGCGACGGCATAATCGGCATAAGCCAAATTCCTTCCACGCCAAGGCTCTTGCCGGAATTCGGCTTGCCGTCGTTAAGGTAATCCATCCGCTTGATCACGCCGTTGAGGTCCCCAATGCCGTCTTTGTTTGTGTCCGAAAAAGCGCCGACAAAGATTTCGTAATATGCGCGGTAATTGTCGGCAATTGGATCGCATTCGAGTTCTTTGCCTGTAACCCTGTACTGAGAACAGTTTGTTACGACTAAGATAACAAGTGTAAAGAAGAACCCCGCAGCAACAAGCCGCGAGGTTCTTCTTAAAAAACCAGTCATAGATACCCTAATTTTTTACAGAACCGGCTGTAATTCCCTCAACATAGAACTTTTGCATTGAGAGGAACAGCGCTACAATGGGAACCGCAATCAAAAGACAGCCCGCCGCAAACAAGGTAAATATATTGGAATCTACCCTTTGGCCGTACAGCATGTAATACAGGCCTACGGCCGTTGTGTGGAGATCGACGTTCTGTTCGCCCAGAATTACCCTTGCCATGATAAAGTCCATCCACGGAACCATAAACGTGATAAGCGCCGTGTAGATAATAATGGGCCTGCTCATTGGCAGAATAATCGAGAAGAAGATTTTCGCCTGTATCGCCCCGTCAATTTTTGCCGCTTCTATCATCGAGTCGGGAATCGTATCGAAGAAGCCCTTGCCAACATAAAAGCTCATGCCCGCGCCCGCCGAGTACACAAGAACCAGCGCTGCAAGCGATTGGGTAAGGCCCAGCGCTTTAAGGATATAGTAGACGGCAATTATTGACATAAACCCAGGGAAAAGCCCCAGTATCAGCGCGATGTTCATAATCGGCTTTCTCATTTTGAACCTCATTTTGCTCATGACATAGGAAGTGCTCAAAGTAAGCAAAGTCGAAAGGGTCGTACTGAAAACCGCTACTATAAGAGTGTTTCTGACCCATTTGGCAAAAGAGGTTGTGGCAAACAGCCGTTTGAAATTTTCAAATCCCAGGCTCTTGGGGAAATAATGCGAAACAACAATTCCGATAAGGTCGCCCTGATCGTTGTATTCAACCCTGAACGCGTTAAGCACTATCCACAAAATAGGATACAGCCACATCAACGCCAAAACGATCAATACCGCATGGGTAACAGTCAAAGAAACAGCATTGATTGTTTTTTGACTTCTGTAATGCGTTTTTAGGGCGCGCTCTTCGGATATAGATTTTTTTGATTCTGTCATTGGAAGGCGTCCTCCTCTTTGTAAGCTTTGGAATGACGGTAGGTAATCAAGGTTATTGTTGATGTGCACAGGAAAGTCAGAATTCCTATAAGCGAACCCAGATTGTATTCCCTTTCATTCACGGATAACTTAAAGAGCCAGGTTACCAGAAGATCCGTAGCGCCCGCTTTATAGCCTCCCACGGCATTAGGTCTACCCTCGGTCAGAAGGTAGATAATGTTAAAACTGTTGAAGTTGCCGATGAAAGAACTTATTAAGTAGGGGGTGGTAACAAAAATTATAAAAGGCAAGGTTATTTTTACCAAACACCTGAAGGGCCCCGCCCCGTCAATTTTTGCCGCCTCGTAAAGATCGGCGGGGATGTTAAGCAAAATACCGCTGGTCATAAGCATCGTGTACGGAACACCGATCCAGAAATTGGTCAGGATTATTACCACCCTCGTTCTCAAAACGCTGTCCGAGTTTCCCAAAAAGGAAAGAGGTTCGGTCAAAAAACCCATTTTGATAAGAAGGGTATTAAACGGCCCAAGTTCTCCCAGAATATTTCTGATGGCAAGTATAGAAACAAATTGAGGCATGGCAATAGTCAGAATGAAAATAGTCCGAAAGAGCGTTTTGAACTTTACGCCTTTTTTGTTAATCAGGATGCCGAGAAGTATTCCGCCGAAGTAACAGGTAAAAGTTGAGAAAACCGTCCACGTAAACGTCCAGCCTAAAACCGGGAAAAACCTTTGCCCAATTTCGCCGCTTTTGGTTAACAGGCCATTCAGATTCGCAAGCCCGACCCAGTCAAACAACACCTCGCCCTGATGGGAGCTGTCAAAGTTTGTAAAAGCGATAAAGACCATAAAGACCGTGGGCAGTATGGTAAAGAGCATAACGCCGATGAAGGTAGGCGTAAGCAGCATTATATGAAAACGGTTGTCAAGCAGTTCTTTTAAATCTTCCTTAAAGGTAGCGGCTCTTCCTTTGGAGCGCGTGTCACATTCGGCTTTGTACGCGCTGGTCAGGTTGCTCAAATAGATAATAAAGAACACGGCAATTATTCCCATCGTTACCACGCCGAACAGCAGCATGAGCATGGAATCATCGGCTTTGGTGAATATATCCCCTTCTTCGGTGCCGAGGGTTATAAAGTTTATCAGCGCTTTGTACCCAAGGGGAGTGTCGTTCACCTTCGGGCATAACACCATCAATAAGATGAAACCCGTCTCGAACAGCAGGTAAATCAGCCCTTTAACGATCTGTTTGTAGTAGAAATTGCCGAAGCCCATAATTAGATGGGACAACTTGATTGCTGCGCTTCCGTTTTTAAACCTGTCAAAAAAGGTAACGAAAGGTTTTTTTATTTTGTTTAACCAAGCCATGTTATTCAGGCCTTTTACCGGTTTTCCAGATGGTTTCTACAACCGCCAAACCTGCCCTGATCTTATCGGTCGTATTGTACAACTGATTGGCGTTTGTCAGAATGTCAAGCACGATAGCCGGTGCGCCCTGCGAATAATAAAAGTTGTTCATCCTCGCGTTGGCTCCGAACGGCTGGGGCCTCCCGTTTGCAAACATCTCGACCTGAACCTGGGCCAGTAATCCCTCAGGGGTATTTTCCATCATCTTTGGGAATTCGGTAGCGGCGTTTTTGTATGCGGGAAGATTCGCGCATTGTGCAAAGGCTTCTTCCTGGACTTTTTTGCTGGACAAATACAGGAGTATTTCCTGTAATTGCTCGGATTTCTTGTCTCCCTGGGGGTGCTTTTTCATCACGAACATCTTCGTGTCGGCAAAGGTCCCGGAGCGCATAACCGTACCGGCGGGAATGTTTGTACCCGCGACATCGGCGGCGGTCAGGGTGAAGTTGGGCAGGGGTGCTATGCCGAGCTGGCTTCCCAGCGCCGCCCGCGCCGCGTTAAAATTCCACGCGCCGCCGATCAGGGAAAGGGAAACCTCGTTTTTCAACTCAACCTCCCAACCTGAGTCTGATACTTTCTTTGCTCCGTAGATGATCCGTCCGTCGGCACTGCCGTCGGTAAAGAACCTCTGTCCCCATTGCATAACGGCAACGGCAAGATCGGAAGTAAAATTGCAATTTTCAAGCTTTTGATCCAGGTAAAGCTGAGCGGCGGGAGTTCCGTCAGACGCTTTTGTCGCCAGTATCAGGAACGAATTATTGTAGCCGTCGTCGCCGTTTATGGTAACGGTCTGCTTTCCGTTAGCTTTCGCTTTTGCCCACATCGCTTCCCATGTTAATACATCATCATCGGTAAAATAGCCCTTGTTGTAATAAAGGACCAGCGCCTGGGCGATGTACGGAACGCCGAACGTATATTCCACGCCGGGGTCTCCCACCTTCCCTTTGATGACATCAAAGAAAATGGAAGGGTTGTCGTTGGCAATTTGAGCCAGCAGCTTTTGGTTGGTGATGGGAGCGATAGCGCTCGTGCCCGCGATCAGCTTGCCCAGGTTGTCATGGGGGACGGTAAAGATATCTGCGCCGGCGGCAGTATCATCCAGGAACTTCGACGCAGCTGCGCCTGAGTCCACGCTTTCAACTATTACCGTCCATGGAAACGGTTTGCTGTTTGCGGCGTTGTATGCCGCTACCCAATCGTTCATCTTGTCCTGATAGAATGTTTTGGCTTCGGTACCAACCCAAATCTTGATTGTTTCCTCTTTTTTCTTACAGCCGCCTAAAACACTTAAGCCCGCGATTATAAGCGCGACTGCACAAATAAACCTGAAACTGTTTTTATTCATATTTTTGCTCCTGTGATGTTAAGAGGGGACACCAGATAGGAACCGCCAGGCTCCCCGGCATCCCCTTAGTTATGATATATTTTTACTTTTTGAGGACTGCGCCAACTCCCCTGCTCTTATCTTTGAATACCGCGAATACAATATAGTAGGGTACTGCGCCCTTTAGCAGAACGGGATTGTCGTTGCAACTGCCAAGGCCGTCCTTAGCCGCGTCGCGCTCTTCATCACTGCGATCTTTCGGTACAAACAGCGTATCTGGGGACAGGTTTTTGACCCCGCCGGCTTCGGTGCTGGGTATCCACATGTCGTAGATCCAGCCGCTTGCTTCATAGGAGTCCGGATTAAGCCTGATGAATTTTACCGCGAAAACGCCGTCAAGTTTGATATTCGCTCCGGAATATTCCACATTCCAGCCCGCGGCCTTCGACATATTGGGCGTATATTCATACAGATAAACATACTGCGCGTCTTTCAGCGCCCCTTTGATGTCTTTGATCCTCGCGTCAGATTTGGAAACGGGTGTCATCATAAATTCTTTCGCGTAATTGGATCCCCAATCGGCAAAATGCCCCGTTACGCGGTAATTGTGCGCGGGGTCTTCAACGACCTTGCTGTCACAGGCAATTAAACCCAGCGCGATGATGGCAATTACCGCAAATGCGGCGCCTCTCGCGATGCTTTGTTTAATTGTAGAATTGTTCATAAAAGCCTCCTTTTTTCTTTGTTTTTTAATTATTATCTTAGTTTTCTTCCGGGTCAAGATAAAAACTAAAATTTCCACACGCCAAAACTCTGCGGCTCCAGTTTGAAAATTCCATTCTCTATTCCGCACCCGCCAATGGAGTAAACAAGCTCTGGAGTTTTCGGATCGGAAACCGAAACTTTCACAGCGTCGGCGCCGGGATTGAGTCCTATGATAAAAGCGCCGCGCTTATAGAAAAAAGAACGATCATCCTGACTACCGGTGTGGAGTATTTGGAGATTAGGTTTAGATCCAAGTTCCTCGTTGCAATTACGCAAACGCAGTAAGCCCTTAACTGTATTTATTAGCGACAGCGGATCACTCTTCTGGGATTCAACATTGGGCGCGCCTGGTTCTCCATCGACTGGCAGGTAGAGCTTTTCAGGCGAGGCGCTTGAAAAGCCGGCGTTTGCGCCCGGATTCCACTGCATGGGACTGCGGGAACCGGTACGGCCATAGCCGCCTTCTTTTGTGGGGAGTTTGTAAAGGTAGCGCATTCCAATTTCATCGCCGTAATAAAGGAAAGGCACACCAGGCATGGTAAAGAGCAGGGCGTAGAAAAGGGATAGCTCACGCGGCGAAAGTCCGTGGCTAACGCGGGGGGTGTCGTGGTTCCCGCTGATCATGCTGATAAATCCGTCGTTCTTCGTGGCTTCGTACCAGGGCGTATACTGGTCGAGAAACCGCGTAATACTGCCGTTCCCTTCTTTTTTGAAGTAACTGTTATCCTTGCCGCCGTCCTCGTAATGACGAACAAGACTGCGGTACCCGCTGGTCCCGTGATCCAGCAGAAAGTCCGCGTGGAAACCTGCCTTAATGGAAAGGGGAGGGCAACTCCATTCGGAGATTATTGCCGCTTCGGGGAATTCGCCGTCAAGCATTTCCCTGATATTTCGCCATATAGCGCTCGTGGCGCTTTTTTCGTTTTTATCAAACTTCACCAGCGAATCGGCCATGTCCACGCGGAACCCGTCGCAGCCGCGCCCTTTATCGCCCTGCAGCCAGAAACGCATAATGTCCTTGAGGGCTTCCCGCGTGGATATGCAGTCCGGATGTTCGGGCAGTAATTGCCATTTTTCGCGACATTCGAGAAAACCGTAATTAAGGGCGGGCTGAGATTTGAAAAAGTTGATAATGTAACAGCCGTCCCTTTCCGCCTCGCCCGCGACAAACTTCAGGCCATCAAGCCCCCAGAAAAACCAGCTGTCGGTCCAGATATAGCGGTTTTTTAATTCCGCGCACGGAGCAGCTTTTTTGCTTTCGAGAAACCACGGGTGTTCTTCGGAAGTGTGGCCCGGAACCAGGTCCAAGAGAACGTGCATATCCCGCTTGTGGGCCTCGTCAAAAAGCCGGAACAGGTCCTCGTTACTGCCGTAGCGGGGCGCGACCTTTTTGTAATCCCGCACGTCGTAACCCGCGTCCTTGAAAGGCGAGTCAAAGCAGGGGTTGAGCCACAGCGCGTTGCAGCCGAGACCTTTGACATAATCGAGTTTTTGGATTATCCCCTGGATGTCGCCAATTCCGTCGCCGTTTGAATCGTAAAACGTTTGGGGATAAATTTCGTAGAAAACCGCGTTTTTTAACCATTTGGGCATAAGTTAATCACCTCTATTTTAAGTTATAGTACATTTTTTTAAAATGTCACGTCTGTATTCGCGATTTACTTTTTTTTATGCATGAGGGTATAATTGTGTATAAATATTGGATACAATCAAGAAGGATAACTGCTTCAATGAAAACTTTATTTGGAAATGTTAATTTTCTTATTGATAAATTAAAAAAAATACGATTAAAGAAGATACTTGTAACTGTCCCACCAGAACTAAAAGTACAGTTTGATCAAACGCAGTTGAAAAACAGCGTATTCAGGCTTAGAGTATTCGGCGCTATTACAGTTTTATTTAATGTATTGAATTGGCCTATTTATTTTATCCATGCTGACGAAATCGGCTCAGTACTGTTTCGCAACATTTTCTTTGCGGATTTATTCCAGCTTTTTGTAACTATATTGTTTTTTTTATTGACTGGTTATTTTTCAAAAAAAACCAAGGATTCTGTCCTCCGGGTTTTATGTTATTTTTTTATAGTACTATATTTTCTTATATCATTATATTCTATGCTATATACCGAAATATTTCTGCTTTTGCAAATTTTCTTTACCTGTACTTTTCTATATATATTTATACCTGACTTTAAGCCTAAAATATTTATAAGCTTTTTAACACTCTGGTACCTTGCATTAGCCGGTTTACTTGCATACAAAAGTCAATCATTTGTGTTTGGCGGCCCTCAAGTATTTGCTCTGAATATCTTTTTAATTGCCCTGGTAATTAGAATATTACATTATAATAGCATAGTTAGGACATTCATCAATACACTCAGAATTAGCACATTAAATGAGAAATTAGAGGCTTTATCCATGACGGACGAACTGACAAAACTCAATAACAGGCGTTCGTTTTTGTATTATATAGATATGATATGGAAACAAAGCCGCCGTCTACAGCTTCCGATAAATTTATTAATGATAGACGTAGATTATTTCAAAAAATACAATGACTCTCTGGGGCATTTGGAAGGCGATAAGGCGCTTATTGCCATTGCCCAATGTATGAAAAATCAAATAAAAAGGGATACTGATTATGTCGCAAGATTTGGCGGCGAGGAGTTTGTTTGTCTTCTTCCGTTTCTTGAAAAGGATAAAGCTTTTAATTTCGCAAAAGATTTAGTTCGAAAAATTGAAGACATGATGATTCCTCACCCTATGAGTGAACACTCAAAATATGTAACCATAAGTATAGGTATGGCAAGTACAATCCCTGATGATCACAATTCACAAACCCAATTATTGGATAAAGCAGATAAGGCATTGTATATGGCAAAGGAATCCGGTAGAAACAGAGTTGTGGCGGGGTAAGGGAATATAATAATTCTCTTTCCAAAAAGTTTGAATTTGCCTTATATTTGAGCTATGAACCCAATCTGCCTCCATAACGGCACCGTAATGACCAGTTTTGCGGCCATGGAACATTGCGCGGTATTTGTCGAAGACGGCAAGATTTCGGATGTTTTCTCGCAAAAGCGCTTTGAGCAGAAACGTTTTGATCCGGAAACCCAGATCATCGATGTCAACGAAGCCATAATTGCGCCGGGGTTTATCGACACCCACATTCACGGCTTCGGAGGCTGGGGAACCGAAGACAGCTCAGCCGAGTCGGTAATCGAGATGTCCCGCCTTCTGGTGCAGTACGGGGTGACGGCGTTTAACCCCACCATTTACCCCATGGAAAGCGAGCAGATGCTTGAGGCGGTAAAAGCGGCGGCCTCGGCCATTGGTAGGGAGGATGGGGCCCAGGTCATGGGGCTTCATCTTGAGGGCCCCTTTATTTCGCCGGAACGCCTGGGGGTTATGAAGGCCGGGACGGTACAGAACGTTGACCTGGCTTTTATGGAGCGGCTTTGGGAAGCGGCGGGGGGCCGGATTGTAAACATGACCGTAGCGCCTGAGCTTAAAGGAATGAGGGAGCTGGCCCTGTTCTGTTTGAAGAAAGGCATCGTGCTACAGGCCGGCCATACGGAAGCCGAATACGAAAATATGGTAGAAGGGATGCAGGCAGGCATCCTTCACAGCACGCATCTTTTCAACGCCATGAGCAGTATGAAACACCGGAACCCCAACGCGGTAGGGGCGGTTCTTATTCATCCTGAAATGTCCTGTGAAATTATCGCCGACGGTTTTCACATACACCCGGACTTGTACAAACTGCTATTGAGGGACAAGCCCGTAGACAGGATCGTGCTTGTAACCGACGCCCTGAAACCAACAGAGCAGGCCAAAGGCCCCTTCTTCGCCAACGGGGAAGAAGTGATCTTTAAGGACGGGGTTTTTCACCGCAAAGCCGATAATGTAATCGCCGGTTCGGCGCTGACCATGATCAAGGGCGTGCAAAACCTGGTGAACTTCGGCTTTAGCCTGGAAGACGCTGTAAAAACCGCTTCGTTCAACCCTGCTCAGGTAATGCGCTACCGAAACAAGGGCGCAATTATCCCCGGCTATGACGCGGACTTGGTTGTCTTTGGCAAAAACTTTAGGATGATGGCTGTTCTGGCACGCGGGGTCATCAAGAAAAATTTATTTGAGTGAGCCATTTTCAAAACTAAATGCAGTTTTGAAAATGGCTTTGAAGGAGAGCTTATGCGTCTGTTAATTCACAAGAGTTACGAAAATGTCTGCCGTTGGACTACGGGCTATATTATGAAAAGAATAGGCGACTTTAAGCCAAGCCCTGAAAAGCCTTTTGTGCTGGGGCTTCCAACGGGAGCAAGCCCTTTGGGCGTGTACAAAAAACTTATCCCCATCTGCAGCGAGAAATGGCTTTCCTTCTCCAATGTGATTACTTTCAATATGGACGAGTACCTTGGGCTTCCTGCGGATCATCCTCAAAGCTACAGGCGCTTTATGAAGGACAATTTTTTTGATGCGATTGATATTAAGGGTGAGAACATCCACATACTTGACGGTATGGCCCCTGATCCGGAAGCGGAATGTCGCGCTTACGAGGAAGCCATAAAGGCCGCCGGAGGGATCGAGCTTTTCCTGGGCGGGACCGGCGTGAACGGGCATATCGCATTTAACGAGCCCGGTTCTTCTTTCAGTTCCAGGACGAGGGTCGTAACGCTTACCGATGATACCCGCAAAGCCAACGCCCGTTTTTTCGGTGATGATCCCGCGAAGGTGCCGGAGCGCGCTCTTACCGTAGGCATCGGTACCGTCATGGACGCCAGGGAAGTGCTTATCATCGTGTCGGGGCGTCAAAAAGCAAAAGCGCTCCAGGCCGCTGTTGAAGGGGAGGTGAGCGAGCAGTGCCCCCTTTCCTGCCTGAAAAAAAATGAGAAGGCGATCATCGTCTGTGACGAAGAAGCGGCGGAAGAATTGAAGTTCGGCACAGTCCGGCATTTTCAGGAAATTGAGAAGGCAGAAATTAAATAGTAATGAAAAGCAGGCGGGCTTTTTTTGCCTTTCTTTTATTGGTTTCTATTTTGCCTCGCCTGTCCAATGCCGCGGAGAACGACGAATCTCAACTGGCGGCTTATTCGAACCCGGAGCGAATCTGGGGCTCCGGGGTTGAACGCGCGATTGAAGAAGCGTACAGGCTCTGTTTCCGAACGCGCATCCTGGGTGGCAAGGTGATGAACCTGCGTATGCCCTTTGCCCAGGACAACGAGCGCGACAAGCTTACGGCAGAGGAGTGGGGCTTTCTCGGTGGCGGAAAGGGGAACCCTGCTTTTCTTTGGGAGAAGATCAACCAGGTTCTTGACAGCGATGATTTTAAAAAATACACAGAGACGCTCTCTGACGGGCGGGAAAAGGTGATCATCTTTGACCTGCCAAGCCAGAGCTGGACAGCTTCGCGTGACCTCTTCGACATAGCAAGAATGAAGGTCGGCTCTTACCGCGGCCTGCTTCACAGGCCCTACGTGCTGACAAGCGGTCGCAGTCTGGAAGAAAGTGATGTCTACAATTACCTTTACTGCGTGGGTTTAATCGGCATGGACTGTTCCGGCTTTGTATGGCACATCCAGTCCTACATTGCCAAAGCCGTGGGCGTTGACCTTGGCAGTACGCTTGCAAGGGCCCTTGGAGCGCCCAGGGGAGAAGACCCTTCCAGGTATGCGGGAACTGGTTTTTACAACTCTAAAAGTTCCCAGATCATTTCGGTAAAAGATGAAATACGCAATCTCCGCCCTGGTGACATTATGCTCTTCCGGGCGCAAGACGGCGGTATGTCACATTCGGCGGTAATTCAATCCGTCAATTTTACTTCGGGGACTATTCGCTACCTTCAATGCACCGACGAAGCGCCGCTTTCAGAAAGGGGGGTTCACGAATCCTTTATTCACTTTAATCCCGCTTCTACCGCTGTGTCCCTTTCGTCGCCCAATCTCACCTGGACTCAGTCAAGATATCCTCCTTTCCCCGGCGAGAAAGCTTCTCCCTTTTCCGACGACGGAAAACGCTACCGCGCCTTTCCGGAGCTGGGTGGCGGACGTGTTGTGCGAATTAAGGCAGTCGCGGAAATTATTGATAGATATTATTAAAATTAAGAAAAGCGCATTTTGACAACGATCTGAAAAATGCAAAAAGGCAAAACCTTCGCGGATTAGGAGTTAGGCGCAATTCAATTTAAATAAAGAAGAGCATTTTTCATTAAATAGTATGTTGATCTTTTTATTATTTTATGATAATCTATTATTGGAATTAACGATCAAGCATTTTGATTATGACATCGCGTAAAAATATGTCGAAATGACTTGTTTTACGATTACTATTCCACTTATTGTTTAGGAAACAAAAGGAATAGTAAATTGTACCAAATTGTTTCTTTTAATTTCGGGGTAATATGAAAAGTGAGGAAACTGAATCAAAAATAATAAATAACATAAATATGATGCTTAATTATAGACGGCAAGAAAATGCTCATATGTATTTAAAGGAAATAGCTGAGTATTATGAATATTTATCTGAAAATTTAGATTTCCCTTCATTGGGATCTGATATAAATTTTAAGTTAATCACATCTTTTGAATCAATTTGGTATATTTTGCAATATTGTTTAAAGGATGACGATCCAAAAACATTAAAGACTATTGAAGACATTTTTAAAGAATCGAATATGTTCAATTTTTTTTCAATATTGGCAGTCCTTATTCCTAATAACGGTCTTCTACGTTACCGTAGAAGAAAACTATTTCGATCAATTTCGTTTACTGTCCCATCAATAATATTAAATATAAAAGATAATAATGCAGAAAATAATGTAATAAACTCAGATACAGTACTCGGCATTAAGGCAGCGATTTTTCGTGTTGCTAATATTGTTCGTACTATTAATAGTGACGATTTTTCTGAAGATATTGGTTTGGATAGAGATATTAAGACTAGATATAATCCAGAACTTATTGACAAAGAAAAAATCTTGGCATTATTGGAATTATTAAAAAATAATATTATTAGTATTTCTGAAACAGAAGATACTAAAATACTGTTGTCTAAGATAGATATAATTGAAATAGAAGTTAAAAAAAAGCAAAATATAAAGTGGGGGAAAGTTTTTGCCTTAATATTTACTATTTTTGGTTTTGTATCGAATATGAAAACTATTTTCCCTGAACAATATGATAATGCATTTTATCTTCTTTCAAGAATAATAACTACTGTAACGAATGAAGGACAGGTAGATAGAGTAAATAGTAATAAAACTTATTATGTTGTTGATGAAACAAAGATAAATGAAATAGAGCCATTTATCCTACCAAGAAAGATCAAAGAAGAAAAGGATGATGATGAAAGTGAATAATTATTTTAGCATAAAATTGAACTGCGCCTAACAGGACTGTTTACGCATCGCCGCAAGTATGCGGCTCGGCCTCCATTCGGTTAGGTCGCCTAAAGGCTCCCACGCCTCATTACGGCAAATTTGGGCGGGCGGTCGCGTACCTTTGGTACGATGCTTCGCAAGCCCTTATATGCCGCCGTCAACTTCGTAAACAGCCGGAGTATTAGGCAACATACCTATTTTAAGATTCTCAAAATTTGACAAAATTGATTGAAGTTGACTATAGATTTTCTTTATAGACAATGATAGAATCATTATATTATGGTATTGGGGCAATATCTGTTACAAAAAAGTATACACCCCTGTTTTTCTGCTTATTTATTCCCTACTAAATATCTTTTTAGAAATTAAACGTGTATTAAAGGATGGAGGGTCTTTTTGGTTAAATATAGGCGATTCTTATAAAAATAAGTCACTTCTAGGTATTCCATGGTGTCTTGCAATAAGAATGATGGATGAACAAAAGTGGATATTAAGAAATGAGATCATTTGGAATAAAGTAAAAGGCGGTATGGATAATTCAAAAGATAAATTAGGTAATGTCCATGAACCTATATTTCATTTTGTAAAATCTAATAAATATTATTATGATGCTGATGCTATCCGTTCAAAGCAACAAAAGCAATGATAAAAAATGGCTTTGTTATATCGGCAACAGGCGTAAGTGGGATAAGGTATAAAAGGCAAGTTGAACTTTCAACGGCATTAAGCGACACAGAAAAGAAAAATGCTTTACAGGGCCTTGAATTTCAAACTTTAGATACAACTGGTACTGTTTGGCCTGAACGTTTAAAATTATTAAATGAAATCGGTATAAATATTTCCGAGAAAGAAGATAATCGTAATTTTGGAATAGCCAAATGTTTAGGCTTAAATACCGAAAAAAGCGTAGATTTGGAAATAATGTTTGAAGCAATTGAAAAGAAAATCTCAGATAAAACATTACTAAAAATTTAAAATGCGGTACGTCGCATAACGAGGCTGTATGCGCTTCGCTGCCTAATAACGGCGGCTCGCATACAGCCTGAACCTTATGTGCAATTAGTCTAAATTGGTTGAGAAATGTATTTGAAAGATTACTTAAAAAGACTTGATTAAAAAATAAAAATTGTTTATATATAAATCGGTAAATTAGGAGTAAAAATGGAAAAGTGGACAGATAAAATATTTTACCATATATATCCGCTTGGAATGTGTGGATCACCTAAACGAAATGATTTTTGCTCGCCCGTCGGAAATGGATTGTTATCGTTGGTAAAACATATACCGAGGCTTTTACTGCTTGGAATAAATGCGCTTTATATAGGACCACTTTTTGAGTCAAGCTCTCATGGCTATGACACCGTTGACTATTATCATGTAGATCGCAGGCTTGGTAACAATAAGGATCTTAAAGAACTGGTGAGAATACTCCATGAAAATGGTATTTCCGTAATTCTTGACGGAGTTTTTAATCATACCAGCAGGGATTTTTTTGCTTTTAAAGACATTAAAGAAAAAAGGGAGAACTCTCAATATTTTAATTGGTATTTAAATATAAAATTTTTTCAAAATAATGAATATAACGATGGTTTTTCCTATGAAGGGTGGGCTGGACATAAAAGTCTTGCAAAATTAAATCTTGCTTGCCGTGACGTTCGCGATCATATTTTGGGTGCTGTGAAATACTGGATAGACGAATTTGACATAGACGGCTTACGATTAGACGCCGCTAATGTTATTTCCGTTGATTTTCTAAGAGAGTTGTCTTCTTTTAGCAAAAATCTGAAGAAATCATTTTGGCTCATGGGAGAAATTGTTGCAGGCGATTATCGTAGTCTGGCACACGAAGGCTGTCTCGATTCGGTAACAAATTATGAGTTATATAAAAGCCTTTGGTCAAGCTTTCAAAGCCAAAATATTTATGAACTTTCATGGACATTGAAGAGGGAGTTTTCTAATGGTGGTCTATACAAGGACCTTGCTTTGTATAATTTTGTGGATAACCATGATGTAAACCGTGTGGCCTCTTCATTAAAAGAGCAAGCAAATCTTTTCCCATTATATGGCACATTATTTTGTGCCCCCGGTATTCCTTCTATATATTATGGCAGTGAATATGGTGTTTATGGAAAAAGAAATGATCACAGTGATTATGAATTGCGACCTGCATGGGAGGATGGTTGGTCAGAATTAAATATTGGAAAGGACCTTTTTAAGGAAATATGCCGTTTTTCTAAATTACGACGCGAATCGGAGGCATTAAAAAATGGTAATTATTGTGAACTCTTGGTAAGTTATGAGCAAATATTCGCATTTTCAAGAGAAACAGACAATGAAAAAATTATTGTGATTACAAATCCGGCACAAAAAAAGAAAAAGTGTATCTTAAATAATGAAAAAATCGGAAATTCGGAATGGATAGATTTGCTTTCAGAGGAAAAGTTTATAGCCAAAAATAATATTCTAGAAATATTATTACAGTCTTCATGGCTAAGAATATTAAGGAAATTATGAAAAGATCAATACCAATATCTTATAAATTTTGTCCGTTACCGCTATTTCTTTATGGCACATATAAAGAGGATAATATACCTAATTTTGGTTTATTTGGCTGGTTTAATTTTTATTGGGACGTTGAAATAGGCGTAATGGCTTGTATTGGAAATAATAAATTAACAAATGACCGCATACAGGCCACGAAGGTTTTTTCAGCTAATCTTGTTACAGAAGAATTATTGCCTATTGCAGATTATTTCGGCAATAAGGAAGGATATTCAAAAGATAAAATGGATGTTAATGTGGAAATTGAGAAGGGGCAAGTTCTCGATGTTCCGGTTTTAACGAAAAGCCCATGGATTTTTGAATTGGAAGTTAATAGAACAATAACTTTAAAAAACAGCGTCATTTTTTTATGCAATATCAGGAATGTTTTAGCTGAAGAATATTTGTGTGATGAAACATTAAGCGTTGAAAAATGTATAAAAACAATTCTACCAGTACATACCGTAAGTCACAAATATTTTTCATGGAATGGAAATGAAATTTGTGATTGGGGTAAAGCAATGACTGAAATATAAAATGATAGTTATGCTTTGCCCTGCCCTCCGACTGTCAGCCTGTAGAAGGGCTCCTTGATATTCTTTGCTGTGAGTTCATCCAGTTTTTTTAGAGGCAGTTCCACGGCCTCCAAAATCGATCCTGAAACGATAATTCTGGTATTGTAACTGCCGGCTATTCGTGAAAAAATTTTCGCCTGTTGAACCGGCGCGCCAAGGGCGATGTAGCCTGAAAGGGCCGTCCAGGCAAAAGCGCAATTACCTGTGTCCAGGCCGAAATGCCAGGATGCGCATTCAGGATGCTGGGCAATTTCAGAAACAAGGCCGACAGCTCTTATTGCGGGAGCCGCGTTCGCGTTGATATTGTTCTCATAGGGAGACTCCTCTTTCTGGCTGGCAAGGAATATTCTTTCAAGCGGAGAGCCAAAGCACACTATAACCAGATCTTCTTCTGTTCCCGTAATGACGCCTCCGGCCTTTATGAAAAAATCCGCGGCTTTCTCCTGGAATGCAAGAACCTGTTTGGCATAACGGACGGATGAATCGGCATTTTTTACAGCCACAACCGCCGCTCTGGCGTTTATGATCTGAGACTGAACGGGCTTTCCCGCTTTGATAACGCTTTTCAGATAAGGACGTGAAACATAGGGGCCAAAGGCCTGGCGAAAGCGTCTGGAATAACGGCTTTTTGCAATCAACGCCCAGATAATGGAAACAAGAACGCCTGTCGCGCATGACGCCGCAGGAACCAAAGGATCATACCAAAAGCCGGTTAAAATAAAGCTTAGTGAAAGCCCGGTTCCAAAAAGCAGGCAAAAGAGAAAGCCAGTACCCAGGGCGGAAAGCGGGCTCCGTTTTCTAATAACGAGGCAAACAATAAAAGCTGCCAATAGGGATCCAAAAAAGAGGTATTTGTTTATTCCCGGTTTTACCACCCGTCCTGTTAGGATGCTGTTTGCCAGGAGCGCGGAAGCTTCCGCATCCTGAGTGCTGCCGAGAATACAAAAAGACAAAGAAAGGGCTGTTTCCAGTTTTTCCCTCAGTTCCACAACTTCTTCCTGCTTGGCCCTGATACTTGCAAAAATTCGCATCAGGGAATTCCTCATTTCGGATATTTTTAAAAGCTCCGCTTCTGCCTTGGGATTTTTATCCGTGAATTCTGAGGCGATTATTTCTTCATAACCATTTACCAAAGTCATTTCTGCAGGGCCGTTGAGAAAACTATCAAGACTCGAAAAATACCTTTTTCTGGCCTCGACCCAGGCGATTTTTTTTTCTTCATCCCCGTTGGAGAAAACGGACGCAGGCTCTTCTCTTATGGAAAGGGCATAATCGTAAAGAATACAGGGATTATTCTCGCCTTGTGTGGTTTGGAAAATTCCCAGGGCTTCCCCTTCAGAAAGCAGTCGTCTTAGGCTGTGGTCGGCTTCGTCATAAGCCAAAAAATCCGAAATCCCTATGCGCCTGAAATCTTCTCCCTTGTGGGGCTTTTCAAAAAGAACAGCGCCGTTGTTATCCAGGGGAAGAATTCTGCTTGTTTCATCCGGGCCGCCCCTCATTGCAAGAACGGGGCCGTAGTTTCCCGCTTCGACATTGGATTCTCTGAACCGTGTTTTAAGGGCGGCGTAAATGATATGCTCCAAAGTCCTTTCAACGGCTACGGGTTTAGAAAGATCCAGCGCAGTCATTAACGGAGCAATCCGCCTTAAAACCCCGTCACGGTCGGCTTTGGCTTTCGAGTATTCGTACCTCTCTGCCAGCGCTCCTGGCCTTCCGCCCTCGCCTGCTCTTATCAGTTGCACTTGCAGGTCTCCCGGACGCCGGACATGGCCGAAAAAGGCCGCCGCCTTTTCCATGTTGAGAACAGCCCCTTCATCCCGCCGGACAAGGGCGGAAATCAGCCTTTCCTTCCCTTTTTCCGAAAGCTCGACCAATTCCCCTACAAACCTGGCCGATTCGGTGGGCGCGACTGACCCTGTTCTTATGGCCTCAAACAGGTTCTGGATGTTTCTGCTAAAAACGGAAAATTCTTCGTCAAACTGGTAGAGTATTTCCTCTTCCCCCACGGTTCCGCCCGCGGAAAGCCCCAGAATTGGAACCTGGATGATCAGGGTTTTCCCGCCCAATTCTGTCATTGTGTAGAGCAGGGAAGCTGCGGCTCCCGGCTCAAGGATGCCGTCGCCCGATTCCTGTGTAGAAACCGAGCTGTCAATAATTAGAAGCTCCCTTGAAATCGGAAGGGCAGGGCGTAATTTAAGGAGAAAATCATAAACAGGGCCCAGTTTGGGGCCGTCGAGAAGAAGATACAAAAGCGCTGCTACTCCGGCGGCAAATAAAAATGAGATCAAGAACCGGAGAAAAGCAGACTTTTTAGTGATATATCCAGTTGTAGCCATTATCTCCCTATATCTTTATTTTTCGGCATTTTCCCGATAATATTGTATGAGGAGAGAAGATGAAAAGTAATATTTGTCCTTTCGCGGCGGTTTTCATTCTGGTTTTGGCTTTTTCCGCCTGCGCCTCGCCTCCCCTGGAAGAAATGCAAAAAGCCGAGGACGCGGTTACCCGTGCCGAAAACGATGCCGACGCGGTTACCTACGCCGGGAATTTAGTTACTCACGCAAGGGACGCCCTGACCAGAATGCAAAGCGAGGCTGACAGCAAGCGCTACGATGTGGCAAAGGAATTCGCCGCCGAAGCTATCAACAACGCCGAAAAGGCCATTGCCGAAGGGCAGTCCGCAAAAGAGCGCTCAAAGACGGAGGCCGGGGCTCTTCTTGACAGCGTTCAAAACACATTAGCAGAAACCTCAAACGCAATCGATAACGCCAGGAACGTACCAAATATCCAGCTTGATTTTGATGCCCTTGCACAGGAAACAGACGGAGCGCACGAAACTTATAATGACGCCCGGCAGAGCTTTCAGGATGGAGATAACCCGGATGCCATTGCCAAAGGTCAGGCCGCCCGGGACCTTTTATCGGACATCAACACCAAGGTGAATGAGGCGGCTTTTGACACGTCCAGAAAGCAGTAGCTTTTGGAGGCTGCCACAGGAACTTCTGCCTCTCCCCCGGGGAGGAGTTTTTTGTCATTGCCCATCAGGTTTCCAGTGTCATTAAGGGTTAATAATACTCAAAATGAACACGCAAATGGGGATGTTTACGAAAATAATCCGGCATTAAACACTGTTGGAATAATAATGGGTCTGCAATTTTAATGAAAAAATATTTTAATAAATTAAAAATAGGTTTTTCCTTATTCGGTTTTTTGGCATTTATATTGCAGGAATTGCCTTATTTGCCGTGGCTAATATCGCCTCCTATAGATAACCCGCTTGCAAACAATAATCCCGCGAATATTTTTTTGGGGTGGTTAGAACAGGCCGGAGGCATTTTAACAGTAGCGTTATTGATACTAGTTGTGCCGAAAGAAACTATGAAAATAATATTTAAGAATGTTTTCTTCATTATTGCCGTTATGTGTTTGGCTACTTATTATGTATGTTGGATTTGTTATTTCAACGGCATTACAAATGGGTGGTTAATTGTTATTGGTTTATCCGCAGTAGTGCCAATTTATTATTTTTTTGTCGCATTGTGGTTAAAAAATAATTTTGCAGTTATTTCAAGCATTTTATTTTTTATTGGACATACGGGCTCAAATATGATAAATTTCTTATGGAACAAAATTTAAAAATTAATGCTATCGTAAAGGTAAGGTATGGATAAAATAACGTTTAAATTAGGTTTTTGGTCCGCAATTATTGTCGCAATATCAATAACAGTTTTTATGGTTACTTTAGTTTTTACTTTTACTCCAAACCTTGCATCATGGGACGGAATAGAAACTTACTCTGCAAATTTTAAGCCTATGCAAATGTTTACGGTATTCCCTTCGATAATAATGGCCTGCGCGTATGTTGTTTTTACCGTTGCAGTACATTATTACGCTCAAGAAGAAAAGAAAATATTTAGCCATTTATCAATTGCATTTGGGCTTATGTATGCAATAATTTCAGTAGCAAACTATCTGATTCAAATTATTACGGTTATACCCAGTATTGAAAAGCAATACTTAAATGGATTGGATATATTGGTAGCCGGATATCCGAATTCCATCTTTTTTGCATTGATGGCATCATATTTCTTTATGTGTGTATCTGCTCTATTTGTTTCACTTGTTTTTAGTAATGAAAAGGGACAAAAGGGTATAAAGATTCTATTTCTAAGTTCCGTTTGTTCTATTCCAATATGTTTGTTGTGCATAATTATAGATTTAGATGTGTTAATGCCATTTGCGGGAATTATATGGTTTGTTTGCTTTACGATAGGATTATTTAAGGTTGCTATATTGTTTAAAAATTGTAGAAATGATTAATATTTTCATTTTCAGTCGGAGAGAAATTCTTCCCCAGCAACTTTCTCCATCTGGCGGATAAGGGCGCTCATGTCTCTGGGAAGCGGGGCTTTAAGTGCAATGCCCGTCGCTTCCGCGTCTTTTCCGGCGTAATCGGGAATGAAGAGCTCTGCGGCGTGGAGGCCCAGTCGCGAGAGGAGCGGGCGTTCATCCAAAGGATCACCGCGCCAGGAGCGCTTGATGGCGGAAAGCAGAACCGGCTTTGCGTTTCCGTAAAGCTCATCGCAGACAACAGGATGCCCAATAGCGGCAAGGTGTACGCGTATCTGGTGAATCCTGCCGGTTTCAGGCAGGGCTTCAAGAACGCTGTAATTCCCCGCGCTCCCCAAAAGGCGGAAAGTGGTCAGTGCATTCTTGCCCCGGAACCTGTCGATGATGGTATGGTGCTTCTTGTTTCCGTTCGGGACAAGGGCGAGGTCGCAAGCGGTTTCCTTCCAGGAAGGCCGTCCGCAAACCACCGCTATATAGCGCTTTTTAATCTGCCTGTTTTCAAAAGCCATTGAAAGGGTCTTGTGGGCCTCACTGTTTTTTGCGAAAACCACCAGCCCCGAAGTTTCGCGGTCAATCCTGTGAACCGTGTAAATCTTCTGTAGAGCGAGGGATTCCTCAACGAGCTTGTCCAGCCGTTCCCTGGAAAGATCCCAGCGGTCGGGGCTTACGGCGATGCCGGAACTTTTGTCAACGGCAGCGATATTTTCATCTTCGTATACAAGTGAAAAAAGAGAATGTTTCATTTTAGGGTATTAAATCTTCCTTGAGCCAGGCTTAACCAGCGGGACGCCCTTTTTACAGAGCTCGCAGTCTTCCGCGTCCCAGTTGCCTGCTTCAAGGCGGCAGGCCGGGTAAAAGGGCCACTTGATTTCTATCCCCGAAGAGCGCCTGTCGACAACGCAGGCCAGGGCCGCTATTTTTCCCCCGGCCTCTTCCAGCGCCCTCGCACATTCCCCGGAAGATTTGGCGGTGGTAACCACGTCTTCGGCAATAAGAAGCGCCATGTCCGGTTCCAACTGAAAACCGCGGCGCAGGATCATCATTTCCGAGTCATCCCGCTCGGTAAAATAAGCGGGCAGATTTAACTGGCGGCCAAGCTCGTAGGCGACTATAATGCCCCCCATTGCGGGCCCCACAACGGCGTCAATCTTCAGTTTTCCCGCAGCCATGTCCGCTTTTATTTGCGCGGCAACTCCGGCAAGGGCCGCTTCCGCACGGCTGGGATTCGCCAGAAGTTTGGCGCATTGAAAGTATCTATCTCCGTGCCTGCCTGACGAAAGAAGAAAATGCCCTTCCAGTAAAGCGCCGGATTCTTTAAGAAGGGAAACAATGTCATTCATGGGCAAAGTGTACCATTGTTTCAAAAGGCGGTAAATGACTATCATAGGAGCATGGCAGGAAATCTCCCCCAGTATCTTGAAATTCTCAACCCCGAGCAGAGGGAGGCAGTACTGCACACCGGGCGGCCGCTTTTGATCCTGGCCGGGGCAGGTTCTGGTAAAACCAGGGTGATAACCACCAAGATTGCCTATCTTATTCGGGAGAAAAACCTGGATCCCCGCTCCATTCTGGCGGTGACATTTACCAACAAGGCCGCAAGGGAAATGGCGGAAAGGGCAAAGCGCATCGAAGAACGCGCCGGGGACGCCATGCTCAGGACCTTTCATTCGTTTGGCGCGTGGTTTTTGCGGCGGAACGGAAACCTGTGCGGGCTTGACAGCGGCTTTGTAATTTACGACGACGACGACACGATGTCGCTTTTGGCTACCATCATGGAAGGCTCTCCAAGGGCGGAAGTAAAGATCGCGGCAAACAGCATAGCCCGCGCTAAAGATTATTTTCTGTCGCCCGACGATCCGGAGCTTGACCTAATCGATTACCGCAAATCGTTCAGAGGCATTTACAAAAAATATGAGGAGCGGCTTGCGAAAATCGGCAACGTTGACTTCGGCGACCTCATAAAAAAACCCGTGGAGATTTTACGCAACGAGCCGGAAGTCGCCCGGCGTTTCCGCGACAGGTTCAAAGTGATTCTTGTAGACGAGTACCAGGACGCCAACATCGCGCAGTCGCAGTTACTGAAAGAGCTCTACGCCCCCTCCGACACCTATCTCTGCGTTGTTGGCGATGACGACCAATCCATTTACCGCTTTCGGGGCGCGGAGGTAAAAAATATTTTGCAATTCCCGGATCGCTACGACGACACGGACATCATCCGGCTGGAGCGAAACTACCGTTCCACCGCCCCCATACTTAACACAGCCGCCTCGGTGGTAGATCACAACATTGGCAGATTGGGGAAAAAGCTTAAATCGGAGCGGGGCGGCGGAAAAGCCCCCGTGCTTGCCTTCCTGCCCGATCAGGACACGGAGGCTGAGTTTTGCGCGGAGCTTATAAAAAAAGGCGCGACAGACACAAAGCCGGTTCCCTATTCCGACTGGGCAGTGATTTACAGAACCAATGCCCAATCCCTGGGATTTGAAACCGAATTCTTGCGACGAAAAATACCGTACCGCGTGGTGGGCTCGCTAAAATTTTACGAAAGGGAAGAAGTAAAAGACACCCTTGCGCTTCTTTCTTTTTTGGTAAACCTAAGGGACGAGGTTGCTTTTCGCAGAATGGTAAACAAGCCGACCCGAGGCGTGGGCCTTGCCACGGTGGATCGCATTATCGAGGAAGCCGCAAAGGAAGAATACAACGGGAACCTTGCTTTGGCGGCTCAAAGCCTTGCGCCGGAATTATCAGCAAAAGCGCGGGCGGGCATAGCGGCTTTTTTAAAAGCCATAGAAGCGGGAAGGGCCGCTCTTTCATCTGAGCAGAATGATTACGATAATGATGGGCCGGATGCCTCAGGGCCTGCCGCCGAAAACCCGCTGGCCGCCAATGCGGGGAATAAATTTATTCCGCCCAGCGCCGGAACTCTAAGGGCAGGCGAAGGGCTTTCAGCTTGCGTCATAAATTTATTAAACGAAGGCGGGATAGCCGAATACCATTTGACCAGGGACGAGATCACCGGAAACCAGCGGCTCGGCAATTTACAGGAAGTGGCAAACGCGGCCAGCCTTTACGAAGCGTCCGAGGCTGGGCTTTTTGAATTCCTGGAACACATAGAGCTGGATCGCTCAATCGAAGAAGCGACCGGCGACGGCGAAAACGTGGTAACGCTTATTACCCTGCACAACACTAAGGGGCTGGAATTCCGCAGAGTGATCATGACCGGCGTTGAGCAGGGAATTTTCCCAAGGGAAGACAAAAGCGGCGAAGACCTTGAAGAAGAAAGGCGGCTTTTTTACGTCGGCGCGACAAGAGCCATGGACGAGCTTTACCTTTGCTCCTGCGCTTTCAGGCGGATGTTCGGCAGGACTCTACCCATGAAGCCGTCGCTCTTTTTAAACGAAGTAGACCTAAATGGGCTGAGAATAATTGGTTCCCGACCGCCAGGCTTCGGGAAAAAGGCGTTTCAAACCAGCGCCATTCCCACGGGTTTTCGCCCCGTAAGCAAAAAGCCCACAGTTTCCTCAGATGGTCGCTGGACTTTGGGGGACAGGGTCTTCCATAGCGATCACGGCTACGGCTCGGTTACGCAGATTCGCGAAGGCGGAGACGGCCCTATCGTAAAAGTTTATTTTGAGACCGGACACGAAAAGAGCTTTTTAAGCCTTCATCAAAGCTCGCATTACACAAAAATAAAGGATGATTGAAATGGCGAATAACGACGAAGAGCTTTTGCGCCTGCTGCCCAGGGTGCTTCGGGCCAGGGATTTCCACCTATACACCGAGGGAGGAAAAAGGCTCGTCGATCTGTGGCTACAGGGGGGGAGGGCGGTTCTTGGCCACAAGCCGCACCGGGTTTTGCTGGAATTAAAGAACGTCGCGGAACGAGGGCTTTTTAGCCCCTTCCCCCATCCGCTGGAAAGGCGTTTTGCAAAAGCCCTTACAGTGTTTTTCCCCGACCGCTCATTCCGCTTTTATAGTAATCCTTCCTCCATGTACCACGCAATTGAAAAAGCCTTATCTGTTAAAGGCGCGTCCTTTAATTGCTCCGCTATTCCCGACCCGGCTTTCCCCGACAGTAAAAAGGTGACTGTCACCCTTTGGCGGCCTTTCGTTGAGCCAGTCCCCAAGGCGCCAATACTCATCCCCGTTTTACCCTGGCCGCTGGGCCCGGTTGTGCTTGCGCTCGACAAAAGCATGGAAGCCTCCTTCCCGCAAGGGGAACTCATCCCGCCGGTACTGCTTGCCCCGGCGGCCAGAGCCCTCTACGGTCTTGCAGCGCAGATTCGCAGTCCCAGCCGCCAGAGGTACTACCGCGTTGAGAAAGCCATTACTGGCGTCTGGCAACTCCGGGGGATTTACTTAACTACGCGGGTGGACAGGGAGAAATATTCGGAATTGTTTCGGAGCTTTCTGGAAGCAGGGTTTCTCTTGCCGCCTCAGGCGAGCGAACCTGCTATTCTTCCGGCGATAATGTCAAAGGGAGAAGAAACAAAATTAGTGGAACTGCTGGCGGGTGAAAAGTAAATTCATTAAAGAATTTTACCACTAACCACACTAACCAACACGAGGTTCAAAGAGTTCGTGAGATTGGTGTGGTTTGTGCTAGAACCTTTTTTAATGGAATGTTTATTCCTGAAGTTGAAGAGGAATATTCCCATATTTAGATGTATTGAGGGTCCAGGAAGGATTTGAAATAGTTCCTGTCCCAAATACACCGCCGCCATCATAATCATAATACTTAAGAGTTATAGCGTTACTATTCTGAGTAAAAATACCACTGGTAGATTCCTGTCTGTCAAACGTTTGATTTTTAAAATAATAAATCGTAAATAAAAACGTATCATCACTGTAAAGACTCAAAGTGACATTGTCATTACCATTATTTGCTTCTCCTTTCCAATACGAAAGTACTGTATAACTGCTGCCTCCATTATCATCACCACCGCCGCTTGTTGAATCGTCGTCACAGGAGACAAAAGCCAGACCCAGGATAAAAAGACTCACCAAGACACCCAAAAAAATTCGAAATCTCTTCACAAAAAACTCCTTCGCGGTTTTAACCATAGCGGTCTTACCGCTTACAAAATAAAAAAAGCCGGTGTAGCCCTATACAGGGCAATCCGGCATTTTAACAAAGATAAGAAAAATCGTAGGAAACTGATAGAGAAATATTGGCGAACTATTGGTTAGTTGACACGAATATATGTGTATACATGATATAATTGCTGAGTTGCTGAGTTGCTGAGTTGC
>Ga0268262_10000229_pt1 | contig 74676 bp, 79 predicted proteins | sample TergutNc150P3_FD_190354 | JGI IMG/M metagenome (GOLD analysis project Ga0268262, IMG submission 190354) | Nasutitermes corniger P3 segment gut microbial community from laboratory colony in Florida, USA - Nc150 P3 (SPAdes) (version 2) | ecosystem: Host-associated > Arthropoda: Insects >...
TGCTCGCTTTGGAACTGGACGAAACTGCTGCGCTTGAACTGCTTGAACCTGTTTTGCCCCAGTCGGATTCGGGAATTAGCTTTACAAGTTCGTTGTATGCGGCTTTTTTATTTCCAGAAGCATCAAAGACCAAGGGCTTTCGGGCTTTGCGCCAGGATTGGTCGTCTCTAATGCCCCAAATCACAACGGCTGTAATGGCAGTGCCACCTTTGGTTAAAATCTCGTTCATTATATTTTTATAATATGTTGCCTGTGCTGGAAAATAGCTTTCATTGCCGTTTTCAACAGTTGCATCCAATTCAGACACATGAATTTCAACACCTAAATTCTTATAGGTTGTTATAGCTGCTCCATAATCAGCTGGACTTGGATAAGGAGTTCCTGTCCTCACATCAAGATGAGATTGCATTCCCATTCCATCTATAAGCCCTTTTTCTTTGAGAGGTTTTACTATTGAGTTGGCAATATAATTTCTTTTTGCCGTAATATACTCGTTGTAGTCGTTATAGAACAATTTGGTGGTTTTTGGAGCGTATTTGCGAGCATAAGTAAAGGCTTTTTCTATAAAGGAATTATCTTTATACACCTGAACCCACATGGATTGACCATTGCTGGCATCTGAACCTGCTGTTCTTGGACTACCGCTTTCGCTTGCGGCTTCGTTCACAACATCGTAGGCATAGAGGTTCAATTTTGGATAGCTAGTTGTTATTAGTTCAAACATATTTTTTATATAGCTTTCCATGCGTTGATCCATAACAGACGTGCTTACCACCGCACCATTCGCGCTAAAGTTCTCTCTGAAAAACCACCCAGGCGTTTGGCTGTGCCATACAAGTGTGTGCCCACGTACTGGAATGTTGTTGTCTTGGCAGAATTGCAAAATGGCTTTTGCTCCGTTGTTCAACTGAACCTTTACATTGGTATTTGTGGAACCGCTTTGAACTATTGTGGCATCTGGCTTTAACTCGTTTTCTGGGGTGATGCTGTTGAATTCTCTAAGCACTAGAGTTTTCATAGCTTGGTTGTTAACCGTGCTTCCGTTCAGTATATTGCCGAACTTGAACTTGCTTGAATACACATCTTTAAGCCCAACAGTAGTTTGGGCAAAAGAAGTTGCAGAGGCAACCGCGATTAGAAAAAACACTATATTAATTTTCACGGTATGCCTCCGGTTTTTATTTCAACACAAATCTGATGCTTTTTGTTCCGTGCGCTTTGGCGAAATATACTCCGTTTGGCAGGGATAATTTAACCGTTTGCTGCGTTTTAGAAACATTGAATTTTGCAACTTTATTTCCTTTTAGGTCAAAAATTTCCACAACCGAGGGAGAGCTTACTTCTATGCGCAAAGCTTTGTTGCTCAGTGTTTGAATGGAGAAATGAGTTAAAGGAATGAGGTTTTTCAAAATTGGTTCTGGGTCTTCGTCACTAGAACTACTGGTTGGGCTTCCTGTGCCGGAACTGCTGGATGTGGTTGTTGCTCCAGAACTGGAACTACTCCTCGCTCCAGAACTGCTAGATGTAGTTGTTGTGCCAGAGCTGCTGGAAGTTGGCGTTTCGGCAATGTAATTAAGTTTGACATCGCTTATAGTTATGTTTCCAGTCGCTTGCCCAAAGTTAAACCCTATACGACCACTTTCATCACTTGGAAATTCCATTTTAAACTCGTATGTAAAGGTCTGCTTTGTGGTAGTCAAATTTATCTCTTTTTCAAAATACATATCATAGTTACCGCCAGCTTTTTGTATATACAAGCTTATTTTTCGTGTCTTGTCAGCAGAAGCGTCAAAAGTTATTCTGTAACTCATCCCTTCAACAAGGGTGATGCCATTTTGAACGAGCTGCGGTTCCCACTCTTTAGTTCCAATTTTTGTCACATTTAACGTGGCTTTATTGCCCGATGCGCTAAAACTGCCATCGGAATCGCCATAACTACTGCCTTTGTTAAAAGTCCAACCGTCTGTATTTGCGAAAGTACCGTTTGTTACAAGATTTTTATTGGGATCTATAATGGGAGAAAATTTTGCTATAACGCTCTTGTTTGCGTTCATTGTGACGGTGGCGGTGCTTGCAGTACCAGAGGCATCTCCGCCCCAACTTGCAAATTTCCAACCTGATGCTGGAGTGGCGGTGAGAGTTACGCTTGTACCAGATGGATAATAAGATGCCTTGGGATCTCTGTTTGCAGTACCACCCTCAGAAGGAGAAACTGCTAATTCAAGTGTGTAATTGCCCGCAGGAATATCAAAGCCGCAAGTGCCTGTTCTAGAAAATTTGAGGAAAGCGGTTTCTAGCCAACCAGTGCCACCTTGTGCCTCTGCTAAAAATTTGGATTCATAAGTTTTAGCATAGATATATTTAGCTGGAGATTGTCCGCTTTTTTCGGTTGTCATTTTCGTCCATTCTTCAAAATGCTTTTTTATAGAGATTGTTCCGCATGTTTTAGGTGTACCACTTCTCATGCCTTGGCGTATGCTAAAAACTTGCCCGAATTGTTGCCCGTTGCAAGTTACGCAACCAGAACCCGCTGGTCTTATGCACGTGACAACTTGATATTCTTTACCGTCCACCGTAATCTTACCGTGCTCTTGGCAACCATTGCCCAAATTATTCGCACCTTGTTGATTTTCCCCAAACCAGTCTTCTACTATATAGTACTCAGCTTCGGTATTGTTGCCATTTATTGTCCATCCATAAACTCCTATATAAGAATATGAACCTCCGGTACCATTGGCAGACCTTTTGTAGTTATAATCAACGCAGAGTTCTCCTAATTTGTCCCATTTTTTTCCGTCAATACCCCAAAAATAACCAAAGCGACCTAAGTAATCTGTGGAATTTGTCCATTCCGCTCTATAAGCGAAACCTCCACCCTGATTCGGTCCAAACCATGTGAATTTAGTAGCGTCTCCGCCCGCTTCTGTCCAAGTCTCAACTCCATAAGCATCGTCCCCTGAACCACCTAGGGTTGTTGCACCTTTTTTGCCAGTCCAAGTTTGTGCCCCTGTAGCGGTAGCATTTAATGGAGTATTTTGCAAACAAGCATCTTCTGCAAAGGCAAAAGTGATTGCAAGGCATAGGGCGATTGTGAGTTTTTTCAAGAGAACCTCCGTTTTATTTCAATACAAATCTAATGCTTTTCATTCCGTGAACTTTGGCAAAATATACCCCGCTTGGCGAGGATAATTTAACCGTTTGCTGCGTACTGGAAACATTGAATCTTTCCACTTTATTTCCTTTAAGGTCAAAGATTTCCACAACAGCAGGAGAGCTTATTTCTATGCGCAAAGCTTTGTCGCTTTGGGGTTGAATGGAGAAATAGGTTACAGGAACGCGGTTTCCTAAAATAGGAGTTAGGTCTTCTTCGCTGGAACTGGAAACATCTGCTGTGCCTGAACTGCTTGCTCCGGCACTTGCGTTGGAACTAGAAGAAACACTGCTTGCTCTAGAACTTGAAGAACCACCTGCCACGCTTGAACTGCTTGCTCTGGAGCTCGAAGATGCCCTGGAACTTGAAGAAGATGCTCTAGAGCTGGACGAAGATGCTCTGGAAGAACTAGACGAAACTGCTGTGCCAGAACTAGAAGGGCAAGTAACTTCTTGATACCAATAACCGTTTTCAAGGTTGGATGCTATTTGAGTTCCATCCCACACCCAGCCCGAAGCGCACGTGTTTACATTACCTTCAAATTCACCTTCGCTTGATACTTTGCAAACATAGCATTTGTTGTTTGTGTATTTAAAGCAAGCGGTGTATGGGTCTGATGGAACTGTGCTTGTTGGGTATGTTATTAAAGGAGTTTTGCAGGTTGTTGCCTGAGTTTTTGCAGCACTTGAACTGCTGTTGGCTTTAGAACTGCTAGAAGTTCCGCCACCTGTGGAATTGCTGGAAGTTGTTCCTCCACTTGTGCTGCCGCAAGCACCTGTTCTGGAAAATTTCATATAAGAGGCTTCAAACCAACCTGTGCCACCAGCTGCTTCTACTAAAAATTTGGATTCGTAGGTTTTGTCATAAATATATTTGGCTGCTTCTGGTATTTTCATCCATTCTTCAAAATGCTTTTTAATAGAAATTACTCCGCATGTTTTAGAGTCACCGCTTCTCATGCCTTGGCGTATGCTGAAAACTTGCCCAAAAGCTTGATTATTGCAACTTACGCAACCAGAACCTTGGGGTCTTATACATGTGACAACTTGATAACTTCTACCATCTACAGTAATATTACCCCGATTTTGGCAATTGTTACCTAAATTATTTGCCGCTTGTTGACCAGACCCAAACCAATCTTCAACAATATAATATTCAGCAGAGTTGCTGCTGCCTATTGTCCATCCATAAATTCCTATATAAGAATATGAACCTCCAGTGCCATTGGCAGACCTTGTGTAGTTATAAGCAACGCAAAGGTCTCCTAAACTGCTCCATTTTTTGCCGTTGGTGCCCCATTGATAACCAAGGCGGCCTAAATAATCTGTGGAATTTGTCCATTCTGCTCTAAAAGCGGAACCACCGCCCTGATTTTGCCCAAACCAAGTCAATTTAGTGGCGGAGCCGCCCGCTTCTGTCCAAGCTTCTACTCCAATAGCATCGTCACCTGAGCCGTATAAGACAGTAGCACCTTTAGTGCCATTCCAAGTTGTTCCCCCAGTTAATTTGGTGGTTTGCGAGCAAGGATCTTGCGCAAAAATTGGTACAGCAAAGGTTATTGCTAGGCATAAAGTGATGGCGAGCTTTCTCATATAACAGACCCCCTGGTTGGAACTACTCCAACATATAATATACATTCTTTTTACATAAAAAGGACAAAAAAGGCAAAAAAATTCAAAAATAAGCCTTTTTTCTAGAAATCCCAAGCCTTCGCTTAGCCTCCGCCAAAGGAACCCCCCTTTTCCAAAAGGGCAAGCATCTTTTTATCCTTGTTCATAAAATTTCTCTCTTTTGCGTTTATGAACTTCAAATTCCTGTTTCGCTTCGTGATTTATGTGCTCAAAATACAAATGCCTTTCTTCTGGTGTCATAGCATTTAATTTGGCACTTATTTCATCTTTAATTTTTCTTGCCATATCTATGCAACTAAAATTATCCCAATTCATAATACCCCCATATCTTTTGGTGAACGAATTTCTAAGCATTTATATCCGCTTTTCATATTAACAGAATTATAATCCTTTATTCGTTTGTAATTTACTATATGTTTAAAATTCCAGCTAACTAAAACATCAATATTATTAACCGTTGCCGTTGCAATATGGATACAATCTTCTCTATTAGTTGCGCCAACAACGCCTTCTTTAATATATTCATCTGCCAATGTCTCACATTCAACAGACACTTTTATAAGAATATAATTTATTTCATTTAAAATATTTCTTACCTTTTCCGGTGCTTTTTTCAATTCTTCCATAACAGAGCTTGAAATGAAAGCATCATATTTCTCATTTTTTATATTTTCAAAAAGCAAGTGAGTATCTTGCTCAAATTCTTTATCAAAATACCCGCCTATAACGGAAGTATCTAAATACAATGATATTTTCTTGCTAACCATAATTTAAAATATAGATATTAATTCCCCAATTTTTACTATATTACCCCTAAATATGACAGCAAAACCATTAAATGGCGCTCAAGTTCTCATAGAGTGCCTCAAAAGAGAGGAGGTAGATACCATTTTTGGCTACCCGGGCGGGAATGTAATCCCGATTTTTGATGCGATTTTGGACTCAGACATAAAGTTGATCCTAACTCGCCACGAACAAGGCGCAACACACGCCGCAGACGGATATGCTAGGGTGACGGGGAAAACGGGAGTGGTTTTGGTCACCAGCGGGCCTGGCGCAACAAATACATTGACCGGCATTTACACCGCCTATATGGACTCCATACCTTTGGTTGTGATAACTGGGCAAACGATATGCCCCGTGCTTGGAACAGATGCCTTTCAAGAAAGCGATATCAGCGGAATGAGCTTTGCTACCGTTAAGCATTCTTATTTGGTAAAAAATTCGGGCGACTTGCCGCGTATAGTTAAAGAGGCTTTTTATATTGCCCATTCCGGCAGGCAAGGGCCGGTTTTAATCGATTTGCCAAAAGATATAAGCGCGGGGGCTTGCTCTGCTAATTTTGTTGATAGCGTTGATTTGCCAGGGTATAAAATACCGAGCAGGGCAGAGGAAGATCACATTGAGCAAGCAGCAGCAACAATAAAAAAATCCAAAAAGCCGTTGATTTTAGCGGGACACGGAGCAGCCATAAGCGGAGCTGGCAGGGCAGTGAAGGAGCTGGCAGAAAAATTGGGTGCTCCTGTTAGTTCAACATTGCTTGGGCTTGGCACATTCCCCGCAAGCCACGAACTTTCGCTTGGAATGACCGGCATGCACGGGACGGTTGCGGCAAACAAGGCCATTCACGAATGCGATTTGTTAATAAGCATAGGAGCGCGTTTTGACGACCGCATAACCGCAAAACTCTCTGAGTTTGCAAAGCAATGCGAAGTTATACATATAGACATAGACCAAGCGGAATATGGAAAAATAATAACGCCCAGACATTTTTTGCACGGAGATGCAAAAATTATTTTGGAGCAGTTATTGCCTTTGGTGGAAAAACTGGATTCTGGTGAGTGGTTAAAAACAATCAATTCTTGGAAAAATAAATATCCTATGCACTACCCTAAACACGGAGGTTTACGGGTTCAGCACGTTGTTCAAACTCTTTACGAGGTCACAAATGGAAAAGCTATAATTGTAACCGATGTGGGGCAGCATCAGCTTTGGACTGCGCAATTTTTCAAGTGCGATTATCCTGGCCAGTTTTTAACTTCTGGCGGAGCTGGCACTATGGGCTTTGGGTTTCCAGCATCCATAGGGGCAGCACTTGGCAACAAAACGGGATTTCCCGTTTGCGCGGTTTTGGGCGATGGCGGTTTTCAAATGACGCTTTGCGAACTTTCAACCGCTTATGTAAATAAATTGCCCATTAAAATTTTTGTTATGGACAACCGCTTTTTGGGAATGGTTCGCCAGTGGCAAGATATGTTCTGGAACAAACGTTATTCGGGCGTTTCTTTGGAAGGGAATCCAGATTTTGTTAAACTCGCAAAAGCCTATGGCATAGAAGCTTTTTGCATTAGCCGCAATGCAGATGCAAAACGGATAATAGAAAAGGCTATGGAATATAATGAAGGTCCGGTTTTGATTCATTGCGAATGCGAACAAGAAGATAACGTGTTCCCTATGATTCCTCCTGGAGCATCTGTTGACGATATTTTAATTGAACCGCCTAAAGAGGTTTTGGAAAAACCAACAGGAGGCACTTGATATGTTCCCAGCGCACTCCATAAGCATTTTAGTTTCCAACAAGCCCGGAGCCTTGGTTCGCATAGCTCTTGTGTTTTCAAGGCGCGGCTACAATATAGACAGCCTTGTTGTTTCGCCAACAATAGATACTTCGGTTAGCCGCATGAACATAGTGGCACACGGCAATCCAGAGATTTTGGCTCAGATAATTCAGCAGCTTGAAAAATTGGTCGATGTTATACAGGCAAAAGACCACACTAGGCAAAATGTGGTTGCAAAAGAACTTGTCCTTTTAAAGATACGTTGCAAGGCAGAAGAGAGGGCGGAGTTGCTCCAGATTTGCAACCATTTCAAAGCCCATACCGTGGATATGACCGAAGTTTCCATGATAGTTCAGTTGACTGGAAGTTCCGAAAAAATAGATTCCATGGTTTCTCTTTGCAAAAAATTTGAGATTGTGGAGTTTGTTCGCACGGGCAAAATAATAATGATGCGAGGAGAGAACAAAACCTAATGCTAATTCAATACCTTTTTGATTTAACCTCAAATCCGATTTTTGACAGCCGCTTTTTTAGAGCTGGACTTTCTGCGATACTTGCCGTGCTTTTGGTGTTTTTAACAATGCCGCATTATATGGCTTTTTTAAAAAAAATAGGCGCAACGGCAGATTTTAAAGAAAATGCGCCACCCATTATGGGAGGTTTGCTACTTGTGATTATAGTTGTTGTTGTGTCTTGCATGACGGCTATCTTCAATGGCTACACAATAGCCGCGCTATCTATTTTGGTGCTTTATTCAGTGGTGGGTGCAATAGATGATATTGCAAAAATACGCACAAAAAGACTGGTGGATTCCGGCAAAATTTCAAAAAAAGATTACGAGGAAAAAGCCAATGGCATTAGCTCAACAGTTAGAATATTCCTCTATTTTCTGTTCAGTTTTGTTATAGCTGTATTTTGCTATAAATTTATACCAGATTTAACTGGCGAACTTTATGTGCCTTTTGTAAATCCCAAAGACTGGTATCCTCATTTGCCAAATTGGTTGTTCATTCTTTTCATAACTTTTGTTGTGGCATCTAGCGCGAACGGGGCAAATTTCACAGACGGCATAGACAGCCTTGTGAGCATTCCGCTCATAACAGGAATGTTCTTTGTGGGCGTGGTGGCTTATGTCAGCGGAAATGCAATTTTCAGCGATTATCTTCACATTCCATATTTGAAGGGTTGCGATGAATTGTTCCCCATAGCGATGGCTTCCATAGGGGCCTTGCTCGCCTATCTTTGGTATAACAGCCCGCCTGCGGAAATTTATATGGGCGATGCTGGCTCAATAGGTTTTGGGGCCTTGCTCGGCATAATGTTCATACTTGTGCAGGCAGCTCTGTTTTTGCCCATTGTTGGCGTGATAATTTTGGTGGAAGCCTTGTCTGTAGCTTTGCAAATAGGGCATTTTAAGATGAACAAAAAAATGCGTGGCTGGGACTATGCAGATAAGCACAGGTTGTTTTTGCGCGCTCCCATACATCATCATTTTCAGTTGAAATGGAAAGGTCGCTTTGGCGATTCCAAGCCTCTTGTAAATGCCAAGATTGCCTGGCGAATGCACCTCATATCTTTCTTTGCCCTTATAATCGGTTTAATAGTGTTTTTTGGGCGTAGATAGCAAATGAAACTGGCTGTTGCTCTAAAGCACGAACTTGGCAAACCAGATGCGCCAAGAGTAGTAGCTTCTGGCAGAGGCTCTTTTGCAGAGCGCATAATAGAAAAAGCTACTGAAAACGAGGTTCCCATACACAAAGACGATGATTTGGCAAGCCTGCTTTCAGAGCTTTCCGTTCCTTCTTTTATACCAGAAGAACTTTTTGAAGCCGTAGCAAGAGTTTTGGCATTTGTGTATAGAATAAACGATAAAATATCTGGTTAGCATTTTTAGCATTTACTATATTACCAGATAATGCCCTCATCTGAAAATAACTTCCTTATTGAATTTCCCGCCGATAGGGAGTATATTCCTTTTGTTCAAGACTTTCTCAGAGATTATCTCAAAAGCCATAGTTTTAACAAAGAATTTTCAGAGTATGTGGCAAAAGAATCTTCATTTTGGTTTGATTCCGTTGTTTCAAAAGAAAAATTTTTGCACTCTCTGCCGGTGATTTCTTTTGATTGCAGAATTTCCGAAGATGTTGTTTCTGTGGAAATACTCACAACAGATAAAAAAGAGTTCATAACATCTTTAAGTCCGCAAAATTTGGAGGCTAGAAAATGACCCTCTCAAACAATGCGGATTTTTTGCTAGAAGGCCTAACCGTTTGCTCAATGGAACCTGGGATTACCATCATAAGCGTTGCCAGCTCTTTGGATATTCCAGCCATTGTTCCTTTTAAAGCCGCAGTTGACAAATGTATAGACAGCGGCAATATGTTTATAGTTGTCAATTTGGAGAATGTAAATTTTATAGACTCTCCATTCGTGGGTACCCTTATGGGTTGCCGCAAAATGCTCCAGCAAAGAGGCGGCGATTTGGCTATATGTTCCGTATCTCAATTTTTGCAAGACCGCTTGTCCATAATGGGACTGGACAGAGTGTTCCATTTTTATTCAACTCCCGAAGCCGCCTCGTCTGATTTCCATTTTTTAAGCTCAAGGGAATTATTTTCGTTTAACCTTCCTTTAGATAGAACTTGCGTAACAATTTTGAGAAGGTTTATTTGCGCAGTGCTTGCAAAAAAAGGTTTTAAGCCAAAACTGATTTTTCACATAGAAACCATAATTGACGAGTTATCTAACAACGCTGTTGATTATTCCGGTTTGGATAGCAAAAATTTTTCACTTAGCATTTCAATAAGTCGCAAAAAAATTATTTTGATTGTTAAAAATTCGCATGGCAAATTGAACAAAGCAGAGATGGACTCGCTTTTTAGCAAATATCAGAATCCTTCAATAGATGCAGATTCTGCAAGAGGCAGGGGAATACCCTTGATTAAAATGCTTTCCAACTCCGTTAGTTTAGATTTTAGCCAAACAGAAATAATTGTACAAGTAACCAAAATCGTTGAGGTATAGAATGCTTGAAGATACAATCCAAATAACTTCTTCACCCATAGCAGACAAACCCGATTGTTTTCTATTAACATTGGAAGGAGATTTAGATAGCTCCAATGCACAGGACATAATAAAGTATGTGCAGGGATTATCTAAAAATGGCTTGGTGCATTTGGTGGCGGATTTTTCAAAATTGCGCTACATAAACAGCACGGGGCTGGGTGCAATACTCAGAATATCAAAAATGCTCATATCAAGGGAAGGTTCTTTTAGAATAGCAAACCCAAACGAAAGCGTTTTTGAAATTATTGAGATTGTTGGAGCCAACAAACTGCTCAACGTTTATCAAACTATGGAAGAGGCTTTAGAATCATTAAAGAACTAGGAGGTTTTTATGCGTAGAATTTCTACAATTTTTGTTATTGCAGTTTCACTTTTTGCCTTGTTTGGTTGCAGTTCCGCGCCGCAAGACAAAACCATAGCTAAAATAGGTAACACATCACTGTTTACCTCAGATGCTGAATTTTTAGCTTCCATAAAACCAGAAGCTTATCGCGATAAAAAATCTATTGCCGCAGATTTGCAGCAAACGGCAGACACAAGGAGAACTGCAGAGGTTGCGCGCCTTATGTTTGCGGCAGAACAGAATTCAGTTCAAAAGAACTTAGCCGAAGCAGAAAATGAAAGGCTTGCCCAAATATATTCCTATTTCTATTTGCAGGCAAATTTGGGGCAAACAAATAAGGCATTGCTAGATTTTTACAAAAAGAATAAAAGTCGCTATCCCGATTCTTCTTTGCTCTCTGCCAGTATGCCGCTTGCAAGCTTTCGCGAAAAACTAGCAGAAGATTTATTCCTCTCAGAAACACCCGCACTTGCAGCTCTGGTTAACGATTCCAACAAAGCATCCATTATAGACAGTTGCCGCCGCGCAATATTCAATTCAGAAATGGACAAACTCAAAAAAGCATACAAAGTTGAGCTAGTGAAAATAGAACCGCCAGGCGCAGAAGAATATTACAAAACTCACCCTGAAGAATTTCAAACAAAAACAGGGTACAAATTGTGGAGCATATCCGACTCGGATTCCTCTGTTTTGGCTGGCAAAATAAAAGGCATTTCCACAAGGGACGAATTTGCTAAAATTGCCACTGAACTGCCGCTTGCCAAACAAGGGCACGCCATTATTGGCATTGGAATGTTTCCCGCCCTTGACGCAGAAATCTCGAATTTGGGAGCAAAAAAATTCACCAGCATTTTGCGTGCGCCAGACACTCAGGCCTATTATGTGTTTTATATAGATTCCATTATACCGCCTCAATTAAAACCGTGGGAAAGGGCTAAAAATCTCACAAAATCCATACTTGAGGGCAGAGGTGATTTTCCATTGGATTCTTCGGTGGTGCTCGCCACTATGGATGGCAAGCCTTTTATAACCGAGAAGGAAGTTTTGGAATTGCAAGCAAAAATTCCATTTCAAAGACGCGCATATTTCCGCAGAGAAACAGCCATTAATAACCTAATGGAGAGAAACCTCTATGCCAAAGCAGCCAAAGAAAAGGGGCTTGATAAATCTTATGAATACATTGCGTGGACTAGGCAATTAACCGATCAGGCTTATGCGCGAATTTTAATGGATTCCCTTTTAACCAACACGCTTGGCGTTCCAGAAGATTCTCTAAAAGCAGCTTATGAAGCAGAAAAAGATTCTCTGTTTTTGCCAAAAAGCTATGAGGATTCCAAGTTAGATATAGCGGTTTGGCTCCGCATTCCAGATGTGTCGTATAAAAGAGAATTTGCGCTCAATAAACAATACTATGGGGAGGCCGATAGTTGGGAGAGCATTAAAAGAACACTCTATAAAAACATAAGGTACAGGGAATTTTCTGGCCTTCAAGAAAGGGAACTTGCCAATTTGCATAAATCTGTTCCTGTTGCCGTTATAGATACCTCTTGGGGTTTGGAATTTGCGGCAAGCAATTTTGCAGAACTCGTGGCGCAGGCAAAAGCTCAATACGATAGTCGCGAATTGCAAAAGGCAAAAACTCTTTGGGAAAAAGTAAGGGTATTGTTCCCGCAAAACGATTCTGCGCAAAAAGTTGCCTCTTTTGAGCTTGCCAATATTTACCAAGAACTTGGCTCATACTCTGCATCTGTAAACGAATATAAGGCTATAACGTTGCTTTGGGCAAACGACCCAGACGTTTACAAAGCTTATTTTATGCAGGGTTTTGTTCTAAGCGAATACGAAAAGAAAGATTCCCTTGCCCTGATTGCCTTTGAAGAATTGCTAAAAAAGTTCCCGAACAGCGAACTTTCTGGCGATGCTAAAATAATGGTAGAAAACATAAAAAGTGGTGGAAAAGTTTTTGAAGAATTAATTAAAAAAATTGAAAATTCCCCCGAAGAATAAATGCGGCAAATAACATTCCCAAATTGGCTTGTTTGGATAGACGATAACTTTAAATGGTTGTCTATACCCAAACTGCCTCTTATTTTAGCAATAATACAATCACTCGGATTTCTCTTGGATTGGGTAAAACCGTTCGGATTCTATATTGATTTGCTGGCTCTGCATCCGTATCTTGTTTTTAAAGGGGAAATTTGGAGAATTTTCACATTCATAGCTATTCCGCTTCCAAATAATTTGCTTGTAATTTTGGTTCTTTGGTTTTTTTATGATTTTATGGTTTTGCTTGAAGAATCTTGGGGTTCAATGTTTTTAACGGTTTATTTTATGATTGCTTGGCTCGGCACTATTTTTGCAGCATTCTTGACCGGTGTTTCCGTTGAAACTTTTGCCTATATGGAGTGTTCTTTTGTTTTTGCGCTTGCAACTCTTAATCCAAACAAAGAATTGCATCTGTTCTTTATATTGCCCATAGCATTTAAATGGATAGCGCTTTTTATTGCCGGAATTTTGCTTATTGTTCCATGGGTTCTTAATTCTTATAGCCAGTTGATTTATGTTATTCTGTTATTTGCAAACTACCTGCTCTTTTTTGGAAAAGACTATTGGCTCATGTTTAGAAAAGAATTGAATAAAAGGAAAATGAAGCACTAGCGTTTATTCTTTGCCAAGTATTATTAGCCCTAGGCTCATTGGCTCGCCTTTGATGTTTAGGTAGCTCTCCAAAAAAAGCCTTGAAGAAAGTGCCGTTATGCGCAAATCCAGCATTGAGCCGCCGCTCCGAATGCTCTTTTTGCCGTAGGCAAAGAACAAAAATTTTTTCCTTTCATATTCAAGGCGGTTATCGGAAATATTCCAATTCCAAAATGTTTTGCCATCTGAGCTTTGATTATATTCGCATACATTGCTTGAGTTGCATTCAAATGTGGCGGTTTCGCTGTATTTTTTGTTCCATTCCCTGTTAAAAGCGCAACTTCGCACGGTTTTTCCGTACATGGCTTCGCTTATGGTTGGTATATCCATTTCAATTTCCTTAACTTGTTGCCAAACATCCAAAAGAATTAAATAAGCCTCTACATCGCTTGGGCACTGCCCGTCTTCTTCAACGCCTTTGTGAGCTTTTAACAATTTCATTTGCAAATCTGGAGAAATTATGTCTGGAATTTGGCTCCTTTCAATTTCTTGAAGAATTTTTTTAGGCGGAATAACAATTATTTTTCCAAGTGAATCAGTTGTTGCATAACCAATGCTATCTCTAATGAGTTCTATGCATTGCTGAACGTGTATGCCTGCTGTGTTTGAACTGCCAGATACAAAGTCCACTCCTATATTCACGTTCCAGTTTTCTGCACTTGTTGTTTTTGAAAAATCGCAATACGATTCTTCTCTTATGCCATCTATGTAAATTATGTTCACTTTCAATTTTGTGCTTATATTTTTTTCTTTGCGCAAATTCTCTATGCTCCATAAGCCTGGATTTGAGGCAAGAAGTTCTGCCAAAGCCATATCGCCGTTAAGGGCCGGCAAAAGGGAATCTACCCTTGAATTTTTTTCAAGCATTAGAGGCGAATAGCTTGTTTTAATATCGGGGTTATTAAATATGACTCTTTTGCTCATATCGCGGCTAATGGTTTGCGGAGTAGCCGCAAACAAAAATGAAGCCAATACGAGAAGCAGGCGAAACATAGAGAGAATTTAGTAAAGTGGCTAGCGGTTTTCTATATTTTTATTATGCGTTATATAATTCTACTTCTCGCTATTGTATCTTTTTCTTTTGCTCAGCCTTTATCGCTGGGTAAGCCAAACAACGAAGAAGCCGCACACTCCTCTTGGCTCAATATGGGTTTTGGCATTGGTGTTCTAAGTCCAACCTCGTCTGAATTCAAAAAACAAAGCAAGGCTTTTGTGAACCCTGCTTTTTTAATAGGCATTCAGTTTGCAGAGCTATCGGCTCTAACCTTTGAAGTTGATTTCATCGCTCCAAAAGGTGGAACAGGTGTTTGGTTTGGCTTTGAGCAACAATTTCTTCAAAGAGAAATCACTCCATTCGCTGAAGCTCAAATAGGAGCTAGGAGCCCTGGCGAGAGCGATCTCGGAATGGCTGGCAGCTTGAACGCTGGTGTTATATTTTTTCGCGAGAGTCAGTTCCGCATACGTTTAAAAGGTGGTTATGAATACATCTTCAATAAAAGCAAAGATATGGCTTGGAATGCAGAAGGCGGTGTTCTCTTTGCCATTGGCAGGGCCGGACTAAAAACCATAAAAACAGATTAAATAATTTTCTAATTTTGGAGAGCCACGGAATGTAGCTCAGCCTGGTAGAGTACTTGAATGGGGTTCAAGTGGTCGGTGGTTCGAATCCACTCATTCCGATGATTTGCGCTTGCTATATAATATATCTTTCTTCTGTTTCTTTAAGAATTTCCATAAACTCTGCTGGAGTTTCAACATCGTTGAGTTCCGAGCTTAATTTTGCTTTTTTGCTTACCAAGTGACTTATTGCAGAGAGTATGTTCAAATGAGGACCAACGGTAAAATCTGGACTTATTATTAAGAAAAACAAACTAACGGGCTTGCCATCCAAGGCTTTGTATTCTATGCCGCTTTCTGAGGTTGCCGCAGCGCAATAAAGCTGCTTCACCAAGGCGGTTCTTGCGTGAGGAATGGCAATGCCGTGGCCAATGCCGGTGCTTCTGACTTTTTCGCGCGCAAAAACCTCGTTCAAAATCTCTTCGCGAATGTCTGGACTAAATTCATCTGAGAGTATTTGCACCATTTCACGCAAAATATCCTCTGCACTTGTGCTTGACGAGTGGATGACTATATGTTTTTCAGAAAGCTGCTCTGATAAACGAATAATGTTATACATAGCTTAAAAATAGATAATTTAAATGTTATTTGAAGGCATTTAACACCATTTGTGCTTTTTTTGCCTCTGAACTTTGAGGTGAAGAAGATATAACTTTTTGGAGTTGTTCCCTGCCTTGCTTTTCTCCTATTTTATTTTTCAAGCGCAAACTGCCGCTCAAAAGCAAAGCCGAAGTGGAGAGCTTGGAGCCGAGGCTCCCTTCTATGGCTTGGTCTAAGTAGCTTATAGCCTGCATTGGTTCGTTCTTTGCGCATTCCGCAGCTTTGCGGAGCAATGCCTCCTGTACTTTTATGGGCTTTGCTTGCCAGGGAATTGACTGCCTAGAAGTTGTTGGCCTAAAAGATGGTTCTATTTTTATTTTGTAGGGCTTTTTATTTTTTTTCTCACCACTCCCTAAAAGACTAGCAAACAAAAAGGTGAAAAGCAAAAGCAATGCGCATGCAGCAGAAAGAGAGGCCAAACCACCGGTGTTAAAATCTGGAACGTGCTCTGCGTCCAATTCTTTCAAAAAAATATAACTCTTATATTCTGGGCTTTCTGTTTTGCGCTCTTTGTACGTTTTCATTTGCGCACGCCATTCTCTGAATTGTTCAGAATAAGCGAGGCAAGGTTCAAGATTTTCATTGCAATTATTTTGCTGCAACCAGCTTGAATAAATAGCTTCTGCCCTAGGCTCTACCTCATTTAACGCATTGTACTTGCGCTCTGTTTCAAAAAATAGATAAACAGATGCGCCAGAAATGGCGACAGCTATCATAACAAGAAGAGCGCGTAAAAACTTCACAACCGTAGAATATAGTAAATAACTAAAGCTCCATTCCAAAAATTCTTATTTCTGAAATTGCCAAATCATCGTTTTTGGAATCGTTTTGCATGCCTTTAAGTTCAAACATAAGCTCGGTAACCTCTACAGGAGTCCAAGGCACATATTGAACGCCCAGTTTGTCTTCCAAAGAAATTTTCCGCACGGAAGACTGCTCATTTACCTTATGCTCCTTGACCGTGGAATTGGCATAGCGAATCCAAATGTCTTTTGGCTTGTTGTATTTTTGGAAATTATCCCAGTCGCTTTGGTCGCCTATGGCTATGCCTAAATTGCTTATAAAAACGGGTTTTGTAAATCTTATTGTCACCAAAATGCCGTTATTTGCCTTTAACGCTGAATTTTTTTGAATTATCCAGGCTGTGCCCAAATTTCCATCAAAAAGCGAGTTTATGGAAACTTCCGAAGGAACGCTTTGCAGCATCCACGATTGGTTTGGTTTTAAATAATTGATTGCAGGCAAATTTTCTGGCGGTTTTTTAAAAGACAAAAGAATTACCATTAAAACCAGCAAAAATGGCAAAATGATGCATAGAATAAAAAACATCACGCGCTCTGCTTTTGAAAGCCTGCCAGCAAGAGATTTCGGGGGCTCTTGCGTGGTTGTGCCACTCATAATATTTTTTAATTCTTCTATGAATGTGGCAAATTTTTTGTAACGTTGGTCGGTTTTTTTCTCAAGGCATTTGAAGATTATTTTTTCCAACTCTTCTGAAACTTCATCATTCTTTTTTCTTAAAGATTTGGGAGCCTCTTGCAAATGCCTGTTTAAAATGGAAAGCGATGCCCCGCCCACAAAAGGAGGGTCGCCAGAGAGCATTTCGTAAAAAACTATTCCAAAGCTGTAAATATCGCTTTGCAATGTGACATTTTTGTTTTGGCATTGCTCAGGAGACATATATTCCGGTGTTCCCATTGTCATGCCTGGATTTGTGAGCCTCTGCGAGTGAGTTGATATTGAAATTCCAAAATCTATTATGCAAACTTCGTTGTTCTTCTTTATCATTACGTTAGAAGGCTTTATGTCCCTGTGAATAACTTCGCGTTCATGCGCATATTCCAAGCCTCTTGCTATTTGCCAGGCTATGTAAATGGCACGCTTCACAGGCAATTTTTTTTCTCTTTTAATGATATCAGAAAGCGATTCTCCCTCTACGAATGTCATAGCTATGAATATTTTATCGTCTTGCTTTCCAAAGTCATAAACCGTTGCCAAATTTTGGTGGTTTAGTTCCTTCATCGCCTGGGCTTCGCTGTAAAAGCGTTTTTCGGCCTCTTTTTCCTCTTCGCTATCGCCCTCTATATGCAAAACCTTTAAAGCAACAGTCCTGTTCAGCTTAACTTGCCTTGCCTTGTACACGCTTCCCATGCCACCCTTGCCGAGTATGCCAAGAAGTTCGTAGTCTGCATTAAAAGGTCTTGGGAAAATTTCGCTGCTCATTGTTGGTAAATATAGTAATTTAACTTATGTTAGAGCTTTGTTTATCTTGTAGCGGAGGCTTGTGTTGTTTTCCAAGAAAAAGAATGTTAGGGCAACCTGAGACACAGACAACCTGCCCTCTTTTTGAGCGCAAATAAATTGTTTTAAAATTTCCTCTTTATAGCTGCTGGTTTTACCACGAGTGGTTCTGTCAAAGCTTATAAGTTCGGGTTCCACAATTCCTTTTTCGTCTATATGTTTCCTAAAATTTTCGTCTATTTTACTATCAAATACAATAAAAGTCTCTAATATGCCGCAGGCTATGTTAAAAGCTGTTTCGTGGGTTATGCTGGCTTCTGCATCGCCTAATTTTTTGTTGAAGCTGCCAAAAACATTGAAGGAATGACCATCGGTGTTATCAACAAAGGCAACATAAAACAAAGCTGCCACTGTATGCCTATCCAATCTATCATCTTCTTTTATGTCAAGGCATTTTCTAAATCTTCTTCTTTCATTTTCGTATCTGCTGTACACAGTTTCTTTAAAGCTCCTGTTGCTTTCTCTAGCTTCTACTTTGTGCCAGTTGTGGCGGGCATCTATAAGTTTTCTTATTTCTTTTTCTGCCGTAGATTCCCATAGTTTGTAAAAAACTTCTCTGTCCATAAAAAACTACCAAGAACTTTTGCGTTCACGCCATTCAATTTTTTTAATATCTGTTTCATTATTTGTAGGTTTTAGCAATTCCTGTACCTGCGACTCCTTAGCTTCGTCAAAGTTATCTGGGTTATCGCCTACAATCTCAATGACTTTCAGAGAAAGTGTTTTTGCTGACATTTTAAATACTCCTTTTGGTTGTGAATGCCTAGGGTATAAGGTAGAAAATTTATTATTTGTCTGAACCTGAATTTGCAGAATTTGCAGTATTACCAGAATGATACGATAGACAACCGAATGATACGTTTGTAGGGGCGTGATTTATCACGTCCCAAATGTGAAATGATGTTTATTAACCACACGACAATCGTATTTAGGGTGCGATAAATCGCACCCCTACGGTCGCATTTTTTTGACAATTTCGCCACAAATGGTAATCGCCGCCACAAAAAACAAAAATCACCCAAACAAATTTTCTATATTTATGCTCAAATATGACTTTGGGTAATAAAACAATTTTTGATAGGGCTTGCGGTGCAAGCTCTAAAATCGTTTTTTCCGATTTGCATTTTAAGGCACCAAATACGCAGAATACGCCCTTTCATTTTCGGGGGTCAAAAAACAACCCCCAAGCCGAGTTTTGCCAGCCTTGGGCTTCTAAAGCGTGTTTAAACGCAAATCTGCCCCCCCCCCCCCCCCCCCCAATTTTTATCTAGGCAAAAATTTTCAAAATTATGCAGGAGCAAAGCGGTATGAATAAACGCTTTTTCATTTTGCTATTTCTTGCCATTGCCGCCTATGGGCAGCAGGAGAGAGTAGCTATACTCAACACTTTGGATGATAGCGATTCCATCAGTATTTCCGAGGGGGCTTATCTCACGGATAGGCTGCGCGAGATAGCTGCCGATGTTTTGCCCAAATCACTCTACGGCATTATGACCACGGAGAGCATAGTTGCCTTTCTAGGCTCGCAGGAAAGACTCGTAAAAGTGTGCAATGAATCCAGCTGCCTTGCGGAGCTTGGCAGAATGGTAAGTGCGGATTATGTCGCGCAGGGGCGAATAAGGAAGTTCGGGGAGCTGTTTTCAATAAACTTTGAGCTTTACAATACCAATAGCGGCGTATTGGTGGGTTCTTTCAACGGCAATTCCAAAGACGCACAGGGCTTCGTAGCCATAATAGACGAGAAGGCACCCGCTCTGTTTACGAAGATTGAGAGCCAGAAGATGCACCTGATTAATCTAGTCACCGAGCCTTCCGGCGCGATTTTGAGCTTCAATGGGGGAAATATCTGGAGCTGTCTCCAAACACCCTGCAAAACAGAGCTTCGTGAGGGCAATGTCCATATTATAGCCGCATTGGAGCGGTACGAGACGGCAGACACCACCGTTTTCATAAATGCAAACAGCCAATTCATAGCTATGAGGCTAAAGCCAAAGCCTAACATAATAGTCTATGAGCAAGCGAAGCCTGCCGAGAAAAGCTATGCCAAGGTAGCCGTTGCATTGGATATTGCAGGGGTGGCACTTGTCACTGCTGGATTAGTGGCAAACGCAAATATGCAGAAAGCATTGGACAGATACGGCAAGCGTGGGCAACCTCAGTCGCATTACAACGATGCTTGGAAAGATGTGGAAAACAATCGCAGCGCGAGGAATATTTGTTATATCGCAGGCGGAGTGGCTTTGGCTTCGGGGATAGGGGTACATATATGGTTTTAAGATTTTTTATTCTTGCCGCTTTGCTTTTTGTGACCTGCGCGGAAGGTGAACGCGATAATCCTGATGATAGGGAGAGCAGGTATTACCGTGGGGGTTCATCAAGCTCTAAGCAAAGCAGTTCCAGCTCGGCAATACACACGCTTGCTTGCGCTGCCGTGCCTTCAACAGGCATTGCAGGCACAACGATAATCCCTCCGGTAGTGACCTGCAATGGCATGGTAGTTGGCTACGGTCTTGATTGGGAAGGGGCACCGAATTGGAATAATCCTGCGATAGGCAAATATAGCAGCATATCGGTAATATCAAGCTACGGAGAATGCAATGGCAAAACCGCAAGATGCAGTGGCACATTGACAGTGATAGCTGCGCCATCTGCCGATGAGCTAACTTGCACAGGCATGCCAATGACTGGGGTCGCAGGCACGGCTATAACACAGCCAACGGTTAGATGCGGAATCAATACGGTTACCAGCGGCATTGCTTGGGCAAATGCACCGAATTGGGTTAATCCTGCTGCTTCCACATACAATGTATCGGCTACGGCAAGTTGCGGCGGAAGCAGCAAAACAGCAAGCTGCGGCAAATTAACAATAACATCCGTGCTGTCTTGCGGCTTTGTGCCACCATCAGGCACGGCAGGCACGGCAGTAACCACACCGACTGTGACTTGCGATGGCAAAACAGTTAGCAGCGGTCTTGATTGGGCAGGCGCGCCGAATTGGGGCAATCCTATGGCAGGCACATACAGCGACATATCCGTATCGGCAAGCTCTGGAAATTGTAGCGGCGAAACTGCCAAATGTAGCGGCACGTTAACGGTAGGCTCCGTGCTAGCTTGCTCTGCCGTGCCTTCAACAGGCATTGCAGGCGCAACAATAACACCGCCGACAGTGACTTGCAATGGCACAAATGTTCCCAGCAGCGTTCTCAACTGGGCTGGGGCACCGAATTGGAGCAATCCTGTGGCAGGGACATACAGTGGCATATCTGTATCAAGCTACGTAGAATGCAACGGCAAAACTGCCAACTGTGGCGGCACATTAACTGTAGGCGAGGCACCTTCTGCCGATGAACTCACTTGCACAGGTATGCCAATGACTGGAGCAACAGGCACTGCTGTAACGCAGCCAACGGTTAGATGTGGAATCAACACGGTTGCCAGCGGCATTAGCTGGGCTGGTGCGCCGAGTTGGAATAATCCTGCGGCTGGCACATACAATGTATCGGCTACGGCAAATTGCGGGGGTAAGCAGCAAACCGCAAGCTGCGGAACATTGACAGTAGCCTCCGTGCTAGTTTGCGCAACTGTGCCGTCATCTGGCACGGCAGGCACGGCAATAACCGCGCCAACTGTAACTTGCAATGGCACGACTGTTAGCAGCGGTCTCAGTTGGACTGGTGCACCGAATTGGAGCAATCCTGCGGCAGGCACATACAGCAACGTATCTGTATATGCAGGCTCTGGAAATTGCAGCGGTAAAACAGCTGCTTGCAGCGGTAGATTAACGGTAGTGTCAAGCTCAAGTTCTGCGATGTCAAGTTCAAGTTATGCGTATCCTTCGTCAAGTTATACGTATCCTTATCCTTCGTCAAGCTCAAAACCGAGCAGTTCGTCTATTGCGCCAGTTAGCAGTTCTAGCATAGTAACATACACGCTCACTTGCGGTAGTTTGCCTACAGGAGGCACTTACACGGAAGGCACATCAATGACAACGTCTAAGCCAGCAGTAGCTTGCAACGGCACACAAATTACCACCGGTATTACTTGGATTAATGCGCCGAATTGGGCCAATCCTGCGGCCGGTTCATACAGTGACATAAAAGCTACGGCAACTTGTGGCGGCACCATTCAAACTGCTAGCTGTACTGGTTCATTAGGTGTATTGGCCTCCTCAACATACACGCTCACTTGTGCTAGCGTGCCTTCAACAGGCACGGAAGGCACAGCAATAACCGCACCGACAGTGACTTGCAATGACGGCAACAGCACATCAACTGTTAACAGCGGCAATCTTACTTGGACAGGTGCGCCGAATTGGAATACTCCTGCGGCAGGTACGTATAGTGGCGTATCTGTATCTGCAAGGTCTGGAGATTGTAGTGGCAAAACAGCTACTTGCAGCGGCACATTAACAGTTGCAACTCCTGTTTCTTGCGATATGAATTATAGAACCGTACCGATAGGCGACCAGGTTTGGATGGCAGAGAATTTGAACTGCAACGTGAGTGGCAGCAAATGCTATAACAACAGCGAAGCAAACTGCGGTAAATACGGTAGGTTGTATGATTGGGCAACCGCAATGAATCTACCTTCTAGCTGCAACTATAGTAGTTGCTCTGGGCAAATAAAAACAAAGCATCAGGGTATTTGCCCAGAAGGTTGGCATATACCTAGCAATGCGGATTGGAATGTTTTGATGAAATATGTCAATCCAAGCTGTTCTGACAATAGCTCTTGTGCAGGTGCAGGGACAAAGTTGAAAGCAGAAGACGGTTGGAATTCATATAGCGGAATTCCCAAAGGCACAGACGAGTTCGGCTTTTCCGCCCTGCCGGGCGGCCTCGGCTATTCTGGTGGCGGTTTCAACTTTGTCGGCGACCACGGCCGCTGGTGGAGTACCACGGAGTACGTTAGCGACGGCGCCTACTACAGGTACATCTACTACTACTACGAGGACGTGTACTACAACGACCGCAGTAAGAGCGACTTGTTCAGTGTTCGGTGCTTGCAGGACTAGGCGCTTTTACGCGCCACCGCTAGCGAAGCAAGCGGTGATGCTTAGGGTTGTGAGCGTTTATTGATGGCTTTTTGCTGGGGCGTAGATGGGATTTTTTTATGAAGACGGAAAACATTTTGACAATAGAAGAAAGCGGTGAGAACCGCATAAATCTTGTTCGTGATAGACTGTTCTGGCAGGCTTGGAACAGAAGCGCGTTTTTGTTTGCAACACATATAAAAAGCTATCAGGTACACAAAAGGTTTGTTCAAAAAGTTGCCCAAGACGTAGCTTGGCTTGGCTTTCCATCTTCTGCTTTGCAAGCAATTCAAAAAACATCGGAAGAGAAAGGCTTTTCCTTTGAGCAAAAATCAAGCGACCATATAATAATCGGTAGCGTTCCTCAAACAACGGGTGATTCACCATTTTCTTTACAACAGAATATATCCTATTTTGGATAGAAAATTTATTTACGATTCTTATAGTTGCAGGGTAGGCAAGGGAACATTGTTTGGCATAAAAAGAGTGATGGGATTTTTTATGGCAATTGACAGGGATATTTTATTCGGTTTGATTATGAACGGATTGCGTGGCACACAGCCTATTTGCAAATTACTGGAATTTTTAATCCACAAAATAGTATTCAACGAGCCTTTGAAAAATGCGTTTTTCAAAAGTCCTGAATATGCCTGGGAAGGACTACCGCCAGACAAATCCTTGATGAATTCCGCCCCGAACTGCGGTTTGCCAATTGGGAATTTAACTAGCCAAGTTTTTGCGAATGTATATTTGAATCCGTTGGACCACTTTGTGAAAAGGGAATTGAAAATAAAATATTACGGCAGATACGTTGACGATATGGTTTTGGTACACAGCGACAAGCAAGTTTTGCTAAACGCGATTTCTAGTATTCGCAGCTTTATGCAAAATAAGCTAAACTTAACTTTGCATCCAAAAAAAATCAAGTTGCAACCAGCAGCCAAAGGATTTGCCTTTTTGGGTGCATACATTTATCCGCACGGCTCTGTTGCAGGCAGGCGTGTTGTAAACAATTTCAAAGAATGTATTTTTAGCTCCCTATCAAATTATGAAAAACAAGCCCAAAGAGTGCAGAGTTATTTGGGCTTGCTAACGCATTTCAGGGTTTAGAGAATGAAATCCTAAAATCGGGTGAATCGGGGTTCTGACAAAAGGAATGCGGTTGTAATTGTGTCCGTTGTCTGTAAGATTCACAAATTTGCGTATCTAACTTCATTAACCATTTCTTGGATTTCATCTTCTGTGATGTTTGCGTTTTTTGGGCAAATCTTCAAATGCTCATTGAATATGGCATCTTTTACTCTTTTAGGAACTTCCAATTTGGAAAATTCAACATAAGGACTATCAAAGTCCATATTCGCAATTTTAGCCGCAGTAGCATTTTTTATCATAATCACCCCTTCATTCCCTCAACAAACTCCTTAAACTTGGGCACAGCCACGCTTATAGTTGGAAGCGAAGCGGTAAATGAGAATCTGACGTAAGAGTCGTTGCCAAATGATATGCCCGGAACTATGACGAGGCCTTGTTCGTCTAGCAGAGCTTTGCAAAATTCTATTGAGTTTGAAACTAAAGTTCCTTCTTCTGTTTTTTTGCCATAGTACGAGCTAACATCTACAAATAAATAAAAGGCTCCCTCTGGTTCCAAAAAATCAATGCCCGGAATGGATCTGAATATTTCACTCATTCTGCGCATTCTTTCGGAAAATTCTTGCCGCATTGCAATGACAGAATCAAAGGGGCCGTTTACAGCCGCTATTGCGCCATATTGTGAAATGTTGGAAGGATGATGCGTGGTTTGCCCCTGCACTTTTGCTATTCCTTTTGCTAGTTCCTTGTTTGGCGCGGCAAGGTAGCCTATTCTCCAACCTGTCATGCAATAGGCTTTTGAAAATCCGTTTACTATTATTGTTCTCTCTTGCATATTTGGGAGTGCCGCTATTGAAACATAAGGTTCCTTGGTGTAAATTAAATGCTCGTAAATTTCGTCTGATATGCAATATAAATCGTTTTCTACAATCACTTTCGCAAAAGATTCCAACTCTTCTTTGCTATAAACAACTCCGGTTGGATTGCAAGGGCTATTTAGTATTATGGCTTTGGTTTTTGGTGTTATGGCTTTTGAAATTTGTTCTGCCTTTAGCCTCAACTTATTTTCTTTGGTGCATTCCAAAATCACAGGGTTCCCTCTGCAATACTTCACTAATGCCGGATAAGTATTCCAACAGGGAGCCGGTATAAGCACCTCGTCGTCTGTATCTACTATAGCTGCTATTGTATTAGAAACAGCGTGTTTTGCACCAGAGGTTGCAACAATCTGCTCTGGCGTATAAGTGAGTTTATTTTCCTTTAAAAGTTTCTCGCTTACAGCCTCTTTAAATGATAGCATTCCGCTTGGCGTGGTATAGCGAGTTAAACCCTTGTTTATAGACCTTATAGCCGCTTCTTTTACGTGAACGGGCGTGTCAAAATTAGGTTCTCCTACCCCAAGGTTCCAAATAGACCTGCCTTCTGTGGATAAACGTTTGGCAAGCGAATCTATTTCAACCGTCATAGAAGACTGAATTTCGTCCATTCTTTTTGCAAAAGGCTTCATAAATGCCTCCAGTACTCTCTCATACGTAGAAATTAGAAAAACTTTGTAATTTATAGTTAAATGATAGCTTTGCATATACTAGCTCTGTTTATAATGATTCTGGCAAATGCCCTATTTGTTCTAATAGAGATAGCTGTGGTTTCTGCAAGACCCTCTCTTTTGCGGCAAATGGAACAGGAAAATAAATGGGGAGCCTCTCAAGCACTTGCAATAATAGAAGACCCCAATGTATTTTTGTCAACAGCGCAAATAGGCATAACCTTGGTTGGGGTTTTGTCTGGTGCTTATGGTGGTGCAACTCTGGCAGAACCTCTTGAGCTTTTTTTCTCAACCTTGCCTGTGGTAAAGGAATATGCAAATATGATAGCCTTGCCCTGCATAGTTATAACTGTTTCTTATTTTTCTCTTATAGTTGGCGAGCTTGTGCCAAAGAGGTTGGCTCTGCAATTTGCAGAAAAAATATCCTGTGTTTCTGCGCCGCCGATGAATGCTCTTGCCATAATATTAAAACCCCTTGTTTGGTTTTTTGATTTTTCTGGCGATATAATACTTCGCCCCTTTAGTCTGCACAAAAGAATAAAACGGCCTGTCACAGCAGCAGAGCTTCAGCAAATGGCTACGCAAGGGCACCAAGAAGGCGGCATAGAGAAAGACGAACTCAATATGGTAAAAAGAGTTTTCAATTTATCCGACAGAACGCTTGCCTCTGTTATGGTGCCAAGGATAATGGTGGAGTGGCTAAAGCTGGATATGGACAAGGCGGAATTGCGCGGAATAGTTATGCTCAGTCAGTTTTCTCGTTTTCCGGTTGCAAAGGATAGTTTGGAAAACCCAATAGGAACCATAGATTCTCGCGACTTGCTTTGCCAACTTGCCGCTGGTGGGGAATTGAATATGCAGGCTATGATAAGGCAGCCGCTTTTTCTCCCAGAATCCATAAATGCTTTAGACGCTCTGCACAAAATGCAAAAACTAGAAGACCCTATGGTGCTTGTTATAGACCAATACGGAGTTTGCAGCGGCATAGCCACCATAGAAGACATAACCTCTGTACTAGTTGCAGAAACCGAGCTTACTGAGTTGCCTGTTGGCAATTTGAAAATGCAAAACAACGCTTGGGTAGCAGATGGATTAACAGATATTCATTCCATAATGGAAATGTTCTCTTTTACAGAACTACCTGGAGAAAACCCCGATTCTTACCACACTCTTGGCGGAATGGCTATGTGCGTTTTAAACAAAATTCCACAGCAGGGAGATATTTTTGAATGGAAAAATTTGCAGTTTGAGATTTTGAGCATGAACGGTCAAAGAGTGGACAAGGTTAAGATAAGCAAAATTGCATAGCGAAATGAATTCTTTTATACCAAAAAAACTCCTCGCATTCACAATTATCTGCGAAAGTCTCTCGCGTGTAGCTTTATTGTTTGCTCTTTTTCAAATATCAAATTTAACAAAAATTGAATATCAGTTTTTCATAGCGATTTTTCTCTTTGCTCTGCTTCATTTTTTTGCGCAAAAATTATCCCTTAATTTGGGCGGAGCCGCAAAAAAAAAATTGAGAGCATATTTCCAAAATAAATTCTTGAACACCTTGCCAATTCAAGACCGCGCTCAGAAAGGAATGCCGCTCCAAGAGCTTTCCCTCCACTATATGAAAACCGCAGATTTAATGGAGCCTTGGTATAGCCGCTTTTTGCCGAGTGCCTATATTGCCGCAGTTGTTCCCATCATAATTTTATTTGCGATGTTTTTTATAGATAAAATTACATTTATAATCCTGTTTTTCACAGGCTTGTTGCTCCCTCTTTTTTTATTTTTGATAGGAAAAATAGCAAAGCAAAAATCTGAGGAGCAATGGCAGAGTTTTTCAAGGTTGAGAGCATTTTTTTTGGAAAGTTTGCAAGGTTATAAAACCATAAAAATATTCAAGAAGGTAAAAGAACGAGAACGAGATTTGGAAATTGCAGAAAACGAGTTCAGCAAAAAAACCTTGGCTGTCCTAAAAACCGCCTTTCTCTCGGCACTTGTGCAGGAATGGGCGGGTTCGTTAAGCATAGCGTTGGTTGCGGTTGGTTTGGCTCTGCGTTTGCTAAACGGCGGCATAGAATTCAGCACAGCATTTTTAGCTTTATTGCTAACGCCGGAATTTTACCGCCCAATAAGGCAATTCGGCACAGCGTTCCACACAGCGATAAATGCAAAAACGGCTTGGGAGAAAATAAATGATTATTGAATTGCCTTTGCAAAAATCCTTAATTTACGTATCTGGCCCTCCAGGTTGCGGAAAAACGCGAATGGTTTTGGAAATGCTAGGGCATATTGAACCGCAGAATACCGATACGAAATTGATTTACGAGGGCGATAAAAACAATATTGCTTGGATGCCGCAAAATCCTGTTTGGTTCAAGGGAACTCTTTGGGAAAATCTTTGCCCAGTGGGGGAGCGGGATTTTTCTGAGGTTAAGGCGGCTTTGGAGAGTGTGAATTTGGGGCATTTTACCAGCAGGTTAAATGAGCAGGTTTTGGAATATGCAAATAATTTCAGCGGCGGCGAAAAACGGCGGCTCGCCCTTGCGAGAATAATTTTGCTAAATCGCCCCGTTTGGATTTTAGACGAGCCTTTTGCCGGTTTGGATAGGGAAAATATCCAAAAAATTGAGGAATTACTGGAAAAAGAGAGCGAAACCAAGAGCATATTATGTATTAGCCACCATAATTTTACTACATTATCCTCATGCAACATTTTGCCCCTCAAACACATTCGGTTAGAGCCTGTGCCGCAAGGTCTAGGTTCATAAATTGCGTTTCAGGGCATTTGGCGAAGTTTAGCCATTCTCGGGCATTAGAACTGCCTTTGGTGGCGTTTTTGAACGGCATTGCCCCCCCCCCCCCCCATATATATATATACTAATTCCCTTCAACAAAGGAGTTCATTATGAAAACTAACCGTTTTCTATCGGCGGCTATATTCGTATTAGCCATTACATTCACATTTTCTTGCTCATCGGACGATGGCGGCTCAGACGGCGATGGATCTAGCTCGTCTGTTGCAAAAGGTAAGTCGTCATCTTCCAAGCTGGGCCAGTCTTCATCAGATGGCACGAGCATTTCCAGTTCAGGAGATAAAGGTGCTTCCTCATCTTCTGTTGGCAGTGGATATAAAACCGTTAAAATTGGCAACCAAACTTGGATGGCTGAGAATCTCAACATCGCTACGGGTGGCAAATGTTATGACGGCAAATCTGCCAACTGCAATAAATACGGTCGTCTATATGATTGGAAAACGGCAAAGTCTGTATGTCCTTCTGGCTGGCATTTGCCTACCAATGAGGAATGGGAAATTCTGATAAGTTCTTTAGGCGGTGAAGAAGAAGCTGGAACCAAATTGAAATCCGCTAATGGCTTTGCGGCTCTGCCTAGCGGCTTCGGCGACTCTGATGGCGATTTCTCAGATGCCGAAGAATACGGCTATTGGTGGAGTGCAACTGACGAGGGTGATGAGGACTATGCTTGGCACTGGAAAATAGATTATGAATACGAGGAAGTGAGCAGTGATTACGATGATAAGACCAAATTATATTCAGTGCGTTGTGTGCAAAATACACAGAATGTTAGATATTCTTCATCTGTCGGCAAATCTTCATCATCTAGCGGTAGTGCTTCTAGCTCGTCTATTGCAGGTGGTGGCAGTTCCAGTTCCTTAAAAGGTAATTCATCTTCGTCTGTCAGTGGCGGTTCTTGTGATATAAGTGGTCACGAAACTGTTGAAATCGGCAACCAAACTTGGATGGCGGAGAATTTGAACTGCGATGTTGCTGGTAGCAAGTGCTATGACAATGACCCAGCCAACTGCGACAAATACGGCAGATTATACGACTGGGCTACCGCAATGGCATTGCCTGCAAGCTGCAATAGCAGTTCCTGTGCTTCGCAAATAAAAGCAAAGCATCGTGGCATTTGCCCTTCTGGTTGGCATATACCCAGCAATGACGACTGGAATGTTTTGATAAAGTTCATCAGTCCGAACTGTTCTGATACTGACTTTTGTGCTGGTGGGATTAAATTGAAGGCAAAAGAGGGTTGGAATGACTATTATGGTAGATCAGGCAACGGCACGGACGACTTTGGCTTTTCCGCCCTGCCAGGTGGCTCCGGTAATTCAGGTGGCTTCAGCGATGTCGGCAAGTACGTTGACTGGTGGTCTGCTAACGAGAGCAATAGCCGCAACGCTTACGACCGGTACCTATACTACGACAGCGAGATATTAATCGGTCGCAACTACAGTAAGGTCAACTTGTTTAGTGTTCGTTGTGTGCAAGACTGAGCACCTAAATTAGCTAAATACGCAAAAAGATGGGGGCGGTTTTTTTCTACCTTTTCCTAAGAGAGGTAAAAGGTATGGCAACAGTAACCGAAGTTATTGCGAATGAAACGGAAATAAAGCAGGCTATGGGAGTTCTAGGGCTTGAAGGTCTTACCGATGCATTGCTGGATGAAATAGAGCTTGACCGACAGCTTAAAATAAGCGAGGAACAAGAAAAACAGGGACGTGTGATTCCATTGGAAGAAGCCGAAAGAATAATGAACGAAAGATTTGCGAGCGGTTACTATGACAGGTGATAACCTCGAAAGAAAGCCTGTAGTAATAACAGAAAGATGTTTTGAAATGCTAGATGAAGCGGTAACTTACTTAAAAGAAATAGCATTAGTACCAAAACAAGCGGAAATAATGAAAAATCAGTTTTTCAAGGCGGTAAAGCAGCTAGAGGCAACGCCCTGGATAGGGACTAAATACAAAAACAGAATGAGGAAAATAAAACTTGGAAAATTCCGATATAATATCTACTACATAGAACTAGCGGAGTTCATAAGCATAAGAGGCATTTGGCACACCAGAAGGGGAACGGAGTTTGAGGATAACGAGGATTAGCTTTTCAGTCTTTGGGAGAGGCTACGACTTATCGATGCCATATACCAAGAAGTCAATCTCGTCTTGTTTTTTGCCAGCCTTTAAAAGTGCTCTCGCAAATTCCGCCTGAATAGCAGATTTGGAGAGTTTGTTGCCGGATTCATCTACAGGACCGCTTGCAAACTTCTGATTTATCATCTCTTGGACATTTGAATTGTCTAGACCGCTTCTGCTTACAGCCATTACGCACCCCCATTGGTTACAGGGTAGCGTTCTATATAATTCCTTGCTATTGTTAATACTTCTAAAATGGTTATAGGTGTAGTTCCTTTTTTTTCTTTCTCTGCTTGGCAAATTTTGGTGACTGCGTTTTTTGCTACTGGGTCTGTGATAGTGTTATTTTCAAGTAATTTTTCTACGCTTAATTTTCGCAAAAGCCCAATTTCTTGTGTAGGGTACCACATTATATTACCATAACCGTCTTGCCTATTTGCTACATCAATTACCCCTATTTCAGCAAGACCGTCAATTACAAGACCTTTGTTTTGTGCATCAAGTATTATTGTAATTCTTTTTGTGACTTTGCCGGGCTCTAGGTGTTCGTCAAAAAGAACTAAAACATTCTCTGCGGGAACGCTCTTCTCGAGCAATTCCTTCGTAGGAGGCATGAATGCAGTTCTTTTCTTCAAGTTTTAAACCTTCCTTTTATGTTACAACACAAAAATTCCAAAATATGGGAATTATATCCTTAATTCCCATATAAATTAAAGTTTTATTGCATTAAAATTTAAGCCATAACAAAGCCTCCCGCAAGAATTTGCTCAAAAGAAACACCAGAATAGCGACAAAAGGCAGCTATTTTCATAAAAAACCTCTATTTTAAAGACCAAATTCTTACGGCGCAAAAAGTATGCCACTTTTTTTTGCATTTCCCCCTTGACAAGCCCAAAAAAATTTTCTATATTGCCTTCGGTGACTTGCATAAGCAGGTTGCGGCACACAAAGGCGTGTGTTTTTTCTTGTTGCCAAAATGCAATGGGGGAGAACGCACGCCTTTTTATTTGAGGAGAAACTATGAAAGATATTCAACATCTTTTCGGAAGCTGCGTTTTCAACGATGCAGTTATGCAAACTAGGTTGCCCAAGGATACTTACAAGGCGTTTAAAAAGATAACCTCTGAGGGTTCGCAATTAACCCCTGATGTTGCCAATGTAGTTGCCAATGCTATGAAAGACTGGGCTGTGGAAAAGGGTGCAACGCACTTTACCCATTGGTTCCAACCCATGACCAACATAACCGCCGAAAAGCACGATAGTTTTATCTCCCCCACCGGCACCGGAAAAGTGATTATGGAGTTTTCGGGCAAAGAGCTTGTTCGCGGAGAGCCAGATGCCTCCAGCTTTCCTTCGGGCGGGTTGAGAGCCACCTTTGAGGCAAGGGGCTACACCGTTTGGGACATAACCTCTTATGCCTTTATAAAAGACGGAACCCTCTGCATTCCAACCGCATTTTGCTCCTATGGCGGCGAAGCTCTTGATAAAAAAACCCCGCTTTTGCGCTCAATGGAAGCCTTGGACAAACAGGCAATGCGCATTTTAAAGCTTTTTGGCAACACAACCGCCAAACGAGTTATCACAACAGTTGGCCCAGAACAGGAATATTTCCTCATTGACAAAGAAATGTACCTAAAACGCCCCGATTTAATCTACACCGGCAGAACCCTTTTCGGTGCCCGCCCACCAAAAGGACAGGAACTTGAAGACCACTATTTTGGCACCTTAAAGCCCAAAATTTCTGCATTTATGAAGGATTTAGACGAAGAGCTTTGGAAACTTGGCGTTTATGCCAAAACCAAGCACAATGAGGTTGCTCCTGCCCAGCACGAGCTTGCCCCCATATTCTCCACAACCAATATTGCCACCGACCACAACCAAATCACAATGGAAATTATGAAAAGCGTTGCGGATAGGCACGGCTTGGCCTGCTTGCTCCACGAAAAACCTTTCGCAGGCATAAACGGCAGCGGCAAACACAATAACTGGTCAATTTCCACAGATACAGGCATAAATCTATTGGAACCAGGCGAAACTCCTTACGAAAACGCTCAATTCTTGCTATTCTTAGTCGCAGTTATCAAAGCGGTTGACAAATATCAAGATTTGCTCAGAATTTCAGCGGCAAGTGCCGGAAACGACCACAGGCTTGGCGCAAACGAAGCCCCTCCAGCCATAATATCCATATTCCTCGGAGACGAGCTAACGGCAATTCTAGAAGCACTAGAAGCTGGCACGGAATATAAAGGCAAGGGAAAAAACCAAATGGAAATTGGCGTTACCACACTGCCTAGCTTCCCAAAAGATTCAACCGACCGCAACCGCACATCGCCTTTTGCATTTACCGGCAACAAATTTGAGTTCCGCATGCTCGGTTCCGCATTCTCCATTGCAGGGCCAAACTTTGTGTTGAACACAGTGGTTGCAGAAATTTTGCGTGAATTTGCAGATGGCTTGGAAAAATCCAAAGATTTCAAAGGCGATATGGCAAAACTTGTGAAAAACACTTTCCACGAGCACAAGCGCATAGTCTTTAACGGCAACAACTATTCCAACGACTGGGTGGTAGAGGCTAGCAATCGCGGGCTTTCAAACCTAAAGAATACAGTTGAAGCTATGCCTTCCTTTATTTCCAAAAAGAGCATTGAAGTATTCACTCAGCACCGCGTTCTAACAGAGCAAGAGATTCATTCCCGCTTTGAAATTCTAATGGAAGGCTACTGCAAAGTTATTCATATAGAAGCTCTAACTATGGTAGATATGGTTAAGGGAGAGATTATACCAGCCTGCATAGATTACCAAAACGAATTGGCAAATCTTTTGAACCAGAAAAAGGCTTGCGGGCAATATGATAATTCGCTAGAAGCACATTTGCTGGAGAAAATTTCCAAACTATCCGCTACTTTGCTAAAGAAGCTGAACACTTTGGAAACCTCTATTTTAGAGTCCAAAGAAGAGCAAGATGTTACCGCCCACGCAAGTTTCTACAGGGATAAGGTTTTCACATCCATATCCGAGCTTAGACTTGTTGTTGACGAGCTTGAAACATTAGTTGCAAGAAAGCATTGGCCCTTCCCAACTTATGCGGAACTGCTTTACAGCGTAATTTAACCTAAACCAAGGAGGAAACATAATGGAAACAGCAACAGAAGCAGTGTTGAATTCAGGAGATACTGCATTTATGATAGTCTGCACAGCACTGGTGTTTATAATGACACCGGGGCTGGGCTTTTTTTACGGCGGTCTAGGTCGCCGCAAGAACGTGGTGAGCAACATGATGAACTCCGTATTTATTTTGGGGCTTGGAATGGTGCTTTGGTGCCTTGTGGGTTACTCCATGGCTTTTGGTGGCGATGGATTGTTCATAGGCGGTTTTAGCAAAATCGGCTTGTCGGGCATTGGCGTAAAAACTCTAGATGGTAGCATTCCAGAATTTGTCACCGTAGTTTTCCAAATGACATTCGCGTTAATCACGCCTGCAATTATCACTGGATCACTTGCGGGGAGAATGAAATTCAAGGCGTTGTTTGCCTTTATAGGTCTTTGGTCTCTAGTAGTTTATTACCCGCTTGCGCACATGGTATGGGGTGGTGGTGGCTTGCTGGGAGACGGCTGGCTAAACTCGGTTGATTTTGCAGGCGGAAACGTTGTGCATATATCTTCGGGTGTGTCAGGACTTGTGGTTTGCTTATTGCTAGGCAGGAGACAAGGCTATGAACTTCATACTTATAGAATTCACAATATTCCTTTTGTTATGCTAGGCATGGCTCTTCTGTGGTTCGGCTGGTACGGCTTCAATGCTGGTAGTGCTGGTGCCGCAGACGGCTTGGCTGCACACGCATTTGCAACAACATCTATTTCGGCAGCTACGGCAATGCTTTCGTGGATGGCAATGGATATTATTTTCAGCGGTAAGCCCACTCTAATCGGTGCCTGCACAGGAGTTGTGGCGGGCTTGGTTGGCATAACTCCGGCTGCGGGATATGTTCCAATTTGGGCTGCTTTTATTATAGGTGCCTTTGTAAGCCCTGTTTGCTATGGCGGCATTTTGCTGGTTAAAAAGAAACTGAAAATAGACGATTCATTAGATGCCTTTGGTTGCCACGGCATAGGAGGCATTTTTGGCGGGCTTATGACCGGTTTGTTTGCTGACCCCAATGTCAACGAAACCGCTGGCTTGTTCTTTGGCGATCCCGCACAGCTTGGCCGTCAGGCACTCGCTATTGTAATCAGCATAGCACTTGCTGTTGTAGGCTCATTGATTTGCGCTGGAATTGTCCGTTCTTTCACATCACTGCGCGTTGATAGAAAACACGAACTTACTGGGCTAGACGTATCTGAACACGGCGAAAACGCATATCCAGCATATAACGGTTTGGATTAAGGAGGTAAACAGTTATGATTAAAATAGAAGCTATTGTTCGCGAAGAGAAGCTAGAGGATGTCAAGGCAGCCTTGAACAAAATTGAAGTCACTGGTATTACCGTTTTTCAGGTTATGGGATGCGGTGTGCAAAAAGGATATACCGAATTGGTACGTGGGCAGCAGGTTGACTATGCCCTAAGACCAAAAGTGAAATTCGAAATTGTTGTTTCTACTGAAGAATGGGCAGATAAAACAATCAAGGCCATTCAAGAAGCAGCCTATACAGGAAGTGTTGGCGATGGGAAAATTTTTGCTTATGATTTGCGTTCCGTTATGCGGATTCGCACTAAGGAAACTGGAACCCAAGCCATAAACTGAAATAGGCTACGCAATGTTGCACTTTACAAAAATGCACGGTTGCGGCAATGATTATGTCTATATCAATTGTTTTGACGTAGAAATAAATTTGTCGCAATCGCAAGTGGTGCAATTATCCAATAGACATACAGGCATAGGCGGCGATGGAGTTGTGCAAATTTTGCGCTCCAAAGTTGCCGATGCCAAAATGAGAATGTTCAATTTAGACGGCAGCGAAGGCAATATGTGCGGAAACGCCATTAGATGTGTAGCAAAATATCTCTACGATAATGGAATAGTAAAAAAAGAAGAAATGCGAATAGAAACGAAAAGCGGAGTGAAAGAACTTCAATTATTTACAAAAAATGAACTTGTATATTCTGTGAAAGTAAATATGGGGAGAGCAGAACTTGCCCCCGAAAAAATACCAGTAAAGCTAAAAGGCAAGAACGCCATCGCAAAACCGGTGATTATAGGCAGCAAAAAATATTCAATAACTTGTGTTTCTATGGGAAATCCCCACGCTGTGAATTTTGTTAAAAATGTAGCCAAGCTCGATTTGCCAAAAATAGGCCCTATGTTTGAAAACAATCGTCTTTTCCCAGAAAAAGTAAATACAGAATTTGTTGAACTTGCAGGCAAGAACTGCTTGAAAATGCGAGTATGGGAGCGCGGTAGCGGAGAAACTCAGGCGTGTGGCACAGGTGCCTGCGCCTCTGCTGTGGCAGCGGTTTTAAACGGCCATTGCGATAAAGACACAGACATAAAAGTTCAGCTCCCTGGCGGCGAGTTAATTGTTAAATACACAGACGAAGCCGTTTTTATGACGGGCAACTGCGAGAAGGTTTTTGACGGCGTAGTTGAGGTGTAAATTTCTATATTATATCCAATATGGCTTCCATGTCTAAACCTTATCCCTCAGGGTCGCAGTGACATTGCAGTTAGCAATGTCGTTCTTTTATCACATAAATGAATATACAATTTTACAAAATTATTATTGTCTGAACCAGAATAAACAGAATTTACAGGATTTTCAGAACGTAGGGGCGTATTGCATACGCCCTTTGTCTGCGATCAATTTCAATTTTCAACCCTTAAAACGGAGGTAACATAATGAGAAGTATATTCTCTAAAATCGCACTGGCGGCAGGCATTTCGCTTGCCTTGGCATTCACACTCAATTCCTGCGCCTCAAAAGCGCAGCAGGCACAGGTTAATACCCCACAAGTGAGCAATAATCCTTTAGCAGGTGCCACGCAACTGCCTTGCGCGGATTATGACACGGATGAGTATTTTGTGGGATTTGGTACAGCCAACGGTTCATATAAAAGGCTGGATGTGGCTCACCCTGCAGCACTCGCAAACGCCCAGCAGAATGTAAGGCTAAAAATGCAACACGCCTACAAAGGAATGATTACCAATTACATGGATTACATTGGTAACAATCAGGGTACTGATGCCGCAACTCATTTGGAGGCGGGTGGCAACCAAATTATAGATAAGGTGGTAAATGATACCAGAGTTCACTGTGGTCCAATGGTTACGCCACCTGATGCAGATGGACATATTACAGTTTTCACAGGCATTAGGATTTACAAGCAACAACTTGCATCTGATATTGCAAGCAACATTGCGAACAAGGTTTCCGAAGAGGATAAACTGAAAATTAAGTTCAATCAGCAAGAATATGAAAAAAAGATGAAAGAAGCCTTTGAAAATTACAAGGAAAGCCAAGCAAATAAATGAGAAAAATCTTATTTTTACACATTTTTATGGCATCTGCAATGCTTTTGCTCTCGTGTGCTTCTGCGCATCCGGAATGGGTAAAAAACCTTCCGCAAGCGCCAGATGGCACCAATTACAATTATACGATAGGAATAGCATCTGGGAACACAAGAGAAGAGGCAACAGAAAAATCTAAGGAAGATGCTTATAAAAAAGCATCTACTTTAAGAGGTGGAGTGGATATCCGCAAAACGGCAGGGGTTAAATACGGTGTTCGTTGCGAATATGTGGTAAAGAAAAATGATTATAAATATGAGGTCTATGTTTTATTGAAATATCAAATTGCTTCAGTTGCATCAGGAGCAAAAGACGATTACAACGAACCTGACGGCTTGAAATGCGAAACTCAAATCATAGAATCTAAAAATAGTAATAATGATAGAGCTATAGGGGATAAACTTGGGCTACAAAAACGGAAGATAGAGGATTTGGAAGCAATAGCAAAAGAATTTGAATCAACCGATAATCCAAAGAATAAAAAATTATACTGGCTCAAAGGTAAAAAACTATATGATGAGATTAACGAATTGCAAGCAGATTTAATGAATTTGGGTGCGGATAAAGATTTGGAACCAATAGCAAAGATATATGGCAATATGCGCAATAATTGCATAGCTCATAGCAAAACCTACAAACTGTACTGGAATTCCAAAATGGAAAATCCATGCTCGGAAATTGCTTTTTCAATGCTTTCAAAAAAAATAAAGATGGAAAAATCGCAATGTTACAACGGGTTGAACCTTAGTTTTGATTGCTCAGAGAAATGTATAGATTCTTCTCTGGGAATAGAGTGTTCTTTTAATCCTTCTTTAGCTATTGAATCTTGTAATGGGGAAAAGTATTCTATGCTAAAAATCAAAGAAACCATAACCGGTTTTGATACGTACAATAAAAATATAGCTAACGAAAATTTAATTGAAAATTTGTCCAAAGCAGATTTTTTCAAGGAATGGGAAAAACAAATTACGGAGTGGGTGCCGCAATGCGCAGAATAACATATTTATTCATTTTGCTGTTGGTTTTGGCTGCTTTTTCCAAGCCGTCCGAGAAACTGCCTTTGTCAAAGGAATTGCAGGCAGGTGAATTGCCCTGGTTTGCCTTTGATGTAAAAGACAGCAATGGAACTTATGAGAAAACCGTAAATAGGGATAACTTGAAAGAACTTGTAAGGCAGAAGAAGTACCGCAAAGTTGTTTTTTCTTTTTTCGCCACCTGGTGCATTCCCTGCCGTGAGGGTTTGAAAAGAATGAGCGAGAGTGCCAACGAACTGAAAAAGAATGGCGTTTTGGTTGTTTTGGTGAATGTGGCTGAAAGAGATTTGGATAATTACAGTCGCAGAAAAATAGATGAATGGGTAAGGAAGAACGGATATTTCAAAGAGGAGTGGTTGCTTGTTTTTGACAAGTTCAGTAGCTCGCTTGAAGATTTTGGTTTGCAGAAAAGTGGAAACGAGGAAGCTCCCTTGCCGAGAACCTTGATTACAGATGAAAATCTGCGACCTCTGATGCTTATTGGAAAGGAGGAAGATGACTATGTACAGATTTTGTGGAAATAAGCTGTTTTTTATTCTGCTACTTGTCCTTGCCGCTCACGCACAGGAGCAGAAACGGCTTGCTATATTGAATACGGTAGATGATGGCAAGCCTTCACTAGAATCTACGGATTTAAATCACTTGACTGTGAGGTTGCGTGAAATTGCAGATAGTGTTTTGCAAGGTCGTTACGGTATTATGTCCAGTCAGAGCATCATAGATAAATTAGGTGCTAGCGGTGCAATAGACGTGTGTAAAGAAGCTAAAGGATGTTTAGCACAAATAGGCAAAAAAATAAGTGCGGATTATATTGGACAAGCAAGAATTGGACGTTTCGGCAAAAATTTAACCATTAATGTAGAATTATACAACAGCGGAAACGGATTGCAAACATCTGTGATTAGCGGAGACGCTGAAAATTTATCTGGCTTGCTTGCGGTTTTGAATGAAAAAGCCCCCGGAATGTTTAGGAAAATGCTCGGCACATCGGGTAAAAAAGACGGTATAGGAAACGTAGTAGTTGCGAAAGATTATAAATTTGATAACGAAAAAAGCTATTTGGCAAACATAACAAGTGAACCAGAAGGAGCGGTTTTAAATATCAACGGAGTGAATGCTAATGATTGCGCCAAAACGCCATGCAAAATTGTGCTTGCCGAGGGTAATGTCCGCATAATTGCGACTTTGGATCAATACGAAAAATCAGACACTACAATCTTGTTAAAACAGAATAACCAAAATATAAACATCAAATTGAATCCTAATTTTGGGATTTTGGAAATAAAACCAGCCTATACAGATGGTATAGGAAAAAATGAGCAATGGAATTTGGTCATAAATGGCAAAACCTTCTCTTCTTTGGAAAACAGGCTACCGCCAGATGAATACGAAGTGAAACTCAGCCATAGATGCTATGAGGAAATAAGTTTTGAGGTAGGCATAAACAAGGGTGGCAAGCGCACAGTTTTTGATATGACTGGATATAAAACTCTGAAGAAAGGCGGCTTGTTTCTGAACGCGAAAAAGAATGGCGAGCTTACGAGCGCACCTGTTTTTGTGAATGACAATCAGGTAGGGGAAACACCTTTCAACGGACCCGTACCTGTGTGTGCAAAGATAGAGATAGGCAACAGCCGCGAAAAAGTGGAAGTTAAGTTGAAGCATAACGATAAGGTTTCGCATACGGCAAATATCAGCGACAATATTTTCCCCGACCTTAGAGATGGCAAAAAATACAAAATCGTAAAAATTGGCACCCAAGTTTGGATGGCAGAGAATTTGAATTACGAAGTGAAAGGTAGCAAGTGCTATGATAACAAACCTGACAATTGCCAAAAATACGGCCGCCTTTATAATTGGTCAATGGCTGAGACTGTATGCCCCCACGGTTGGCATTTACCTACCAAGGCTGAATGGGATGTATTAGCGGCGACTAATGTTGCGGGCAAAAATATCAAATCTTCTAACGGCTGGAACTGGAGTAACAGTAGTAAGCGATCCGGCAATGGTGATGATATTTACGGTTTTTCCGCCCTGCCGGGTGGTTGGAGCGATTCCAGTGGCACTTTCAGCAGTCTCGGCTTTAGCGGTATTTGGTGGAGTAATTACGATGTCTTAAAGAATATATTCCGATTAATTATACGCTACGATAGCGATGCCGTTAGATGGGATATGAGCGGTAAGAGCAGTTTGCTTAGTGTCCGTTGCTTGCGAGACTAAGGAGAATACTATGAATGTAAAAGCTATCTTTTTTGGAACTTTGGTGTTATTGGCTACTGCTAATGCCGCTCCCAAGGGGGGATGCGACTCAGAAACTGCCAAGGCTTCAACTCTTTATGAGAAATGCGTAAAAATGGGCAAAGGTGCTGCTGGGTATGCCAAATGCAAAGAAAATTTCATATCTCAAAGAATGAAACAGGAGCTTGCTTGCCGCGTTGAACAGAAACGAGGACCGGGGATAAAAGAATGATGAAATAATGTTGATGCCAAAAAAGTCTTGAAAAAATCTATCAAAAAAAGCTGGAAATAGGAGAACAACAATGTCAGCAAACCAATCCAAATCAATCTCTGCAACTTTCGGAAAAGTTGTTCTGCACTATAAACAATATTTTGCTAATAACTGGAGGTTCTAAATGAATAAAGATTGTATTAAACCATATTCATTGACAGATGAAAGAGAAGAAAATCTTTGGAAAGATGCGATATTTGTATTTGATTCTTCTGCCTTGTTATATTTTTATTCCATACCTAAAGCTACAAGGGTAAAAATATATGCCGATGAATTTGAGAAACTTTCTAATCGTTTATGGATACCTTTTCATATTCAATATGAATATATGAAAAATAGAGAACGTTGTATTTATGAAACATATACTCCTATGAAGAAAAAAGTACAAGATATTAATATTAAGGCTCTTGTTTCTATTAAAAAAACTGATCTATTAAATAAAATCGATGAAGTATCAAGAGAATCTAAAAAAGAAGACAAACATCCTTATATAGAACAAACTGAAATTGATAAATTCAAAGAAAATATTGATGCTACTATATCTCAAATAGAACTTTCTATTAGCAAAATGTCTGAGCAAATAGATTGTTTTAAACAAAATGTATTAAATCAAATTGAAAATGAAGTAATCTCTGTAAAAGATTCAGATGATGTTTTAGAAGCATTAGATAAATTTTTTAAAATTGGTAGAGAATATTCTTATGATGAAATATTAGAAATAACAAAAGAAGGGAAACATCGCTATGAATTCAAAATTCCTCCAGGTTACGGAGATGAAAAAGAAAAGAAAGGTATGCAAATCTTTGGAGATTTAATTATTTGGAAGCAAATACTAGAATATTCAGAAGAAGCAAAGAAGCCCATTATCTTTATTACAAATGATATTACGAAAGATGACGATTGGTGTTATTTAGAAAAAGGAACCAAAAATCGCATTTCTTATCCTAGGGAAGAGCTGATTAAAGAAATTAAAGATTTTTCAGGTGTTGACTTTTGGATGTATAGTTTTCCACAATTTTTAAAGAATGCAAACAAATATCTAAAATCCACTATAAAAGAAGATGTAATTCAAAATGTATCACAATTTCTAAACACAAAAGATGAAGAAGAAGGGCATCTTAAATTCATATGTGATGAATGTAGAAAAATACATAAGTATCATAAATCAGATTTTGATTTAGATTTTGAATGTGTTGGTGGTTCTGAAAGAAAAATGGGCACCGAAAATCATTATGTGGCAGAGGAATATATTGAGTGTAGATGTGGGAATGAGATTCATATTACTTTTGAAGTCTGGGAATACCCTATGGGTATTCATAATTATGATTCGATTAAAATTGATGGAGCCGAGTTAATTGAATCTTTTTATTTTACAGTTGACTTTTATGGCGAGTTTGACGACGAGGATTTTTCTTGTGAGGAATTAAAATGAAATCCTCACTCTCAAAATGGCTATCCCACCAAACCAAAGCGGAGGCAAAAAAATGACCTATATGCCCTATACAACCGAGGAATTGCGCATTACAAAAAAGACAACTATGACCTAGCTATCAACGACTTAGAAACGGTATTAAAAATTAGCCCAAATTATGACAACGCCAAACAACTCCTTGAAGAAATCCGTCAAGCGTAGCCAACCGTCCAAAATCCGTCTAAACACTGTTTAAACACTTTTTGGACACATTAAAACCGCAAATACAAGTTAAATTCGCGGCTTTTGCAATGGCACGGTTATTGCGTTTACTATATTATAAATAGAGGTAAAATATGGCAAGACCAATAGCAGAAACTCCGATTTTGACAGGCAACGATGCCCGCCGTTTCGATAGAGCTATGAAAAATTTGAAACCAGCTCCTAAGAAAGAAATTTTGGCACAACGCAAGGCTTACGAACTAGCTAAACAACGTGCTACCTTCTTTATGCCATGAGCAAAATATCAGACATTCAATGGAAATTAGACGTACTTCAACAGAGAACGACTTTAGGTGCTTTTGACTGTTCAGATAAAGACCTCAATGATTTTCTACTTAAAGATGCAAAAAAATATATTCTGTCAATGCTTGCCACAACTTACCTAATTAGGGATAACAATAATATTATTGCATATTTCTGCCTTTCTAATGATAGAATAACAAGAGATGAAAATTTAGGCAAGGCTCAATGGAACAAGCTCAATAGAACGGTTGCAAATGAGAAACGCAGAAAAAGTTATCCTGCTGTGAAAATTGGTCGTTTGGCTGTTTCTACCGAATATGCAAATTCTGGTTTTGGAAAATTGATAATTAGAATTGTTAAAGAAATGTATGCCAATCTAAAACAGCAAGCAGGTTGCCGTTTTATTACTGTTGATGCTTATCAAAATGCACTAGAATTTTACAAAAAGAATGGTTTTGATTTTTTAACGGAAAAAGATGCACAAGAACAAACAAGAGCTATGTATTTAGATTTGAAAGCGTTTGTTTGAGATATTTAAATTAATCTAACAAACTCCGCCAATTCCTTCCCGTTCTTCTCCGACTGCCTCTTGCTCGGATGCCAATCCGCCCCATAACCCAGCGAGCCGTCTTGCCTAGAAAACGAAAGTCTGTGAACCGAGATGCCTTGTTTTGCAAGTTCGTTTTTTGCGGCATCCAAAAATTTTCTGCAAAGGGTTAAACTGGGAACTCCTTTGGGCCAAGAATCGTTTAGCATTGGGCCGTCTGTTATTATTATTTGGGCTTCTGGATATTTTTCCTTCACCTGCTTTGCGAACTTCACAACTGAATTTACAAATCCTGCGGAATCTGGTGCGTTTACGGAAAAATCATTTGTTCCAAGCTCAATAACGGCAATGTCTGGTTGCCAAGAAAAATCCCAAGGGATTTTTGCATTCACGCTTATATACGGAAAAAATTCCGGCAGAGTGCGTTGGTCTCTTGAATCTGGATGGTTGCGGAAAATCCCTCTGCCAGAGAAAGCCACTGTTCGCATTTCTGCATTGAGTTCTCTTGCGGCAACTCCTGCATAAGAGGCAAATACATCTTGCGTTATGGGGGAATAAGTATGCTCCTTTACGGAGTCCAAAACTCCGTAGCCTGCCGTTATGGAATTCCCTAAAAATTCAATCTTGAGTTTTGGTTTTTGCGGCAATGCTTCTTTTTGTGGAACGCCTTTTATTTCAAAACCTTTGAAAAGAGCATCGCCCTGTATGGATTCCGTGCGTTTAGCAATGCTGATTACGTGAATCCCTTTTGCCAGATTTTTCGCTATGAGATGTTTTTCCTTGAAATTTACCGATAAATCAAGAGGCGGCATTTGCTTGCCGTCTAAAACCACTCTAAACACATTGCCGGGGCTTTTTAGCAGAACGCTTGCCTCTGTTCCTTCAAAGGCAATGGTAAATTCAACACCAGAAAACGAAGCTCTGGCAATATCCGCTTCTTTTGCAAAGCGGCCATTTATGCGCACCGCTGGGTCAAAGGGCGAGATTATCGTTTGGGCTATAACATTGCTCACGAGTATTCCAAAAAGTAGGTAAATGTGCATCTGGTAGAAAATAAAAAATTTGAAGGTGAAATTTTACTCAATTTTGCTAAAAATAACGATTTTTTAATTTTTTTTGTTTTTTTTGTTGACATTCTTTGAAAAATTATGTATATTATAGGTAGCAGGATAATTGGTGATGAGATCAATTCTGTTGGTCTGCACGGGTAGCGTTACCAAAACGGCTATCACGATTATAGGTCGTAATCAACATAAAACTCATTTCCTGCTTAATGGGTGAACATAAAAACTAGGCAACAGCCCGAATACGGTTGTTGTCGAAACGGCGGCATTATTGTCGCGTGGAGAGTGTTATGGCTATGAAACAACCCAAAGTATCGGTGTTTATTGATGCTGAGTATGTTATTAGCAGTGTCAAGAGCTTAGAAGGCAAGCCTTTTGGAATGAACATTCCAAAAGGAAACATTAACTGGCTTAATTTAGCAAATAATGCTGCCAGAATAGGCAACTTGCAGCATATTTACTACTATACGTCTGCTCTTAATCAAAATGAAAATAAAAAAACATATAGTGAACAAGAGCATTATTTGGAAAAATTGCAAAATGATGGTATTGTGCCAAAACTAGGAAAAATGGTAAAAGTAAAGGATACTTGGGTACAGAAAGGCGTTGATATCCAAATGGCAATAGACATTGTTACGGAAAAATGCGATATAGCAGTTTTAGTCACTGGCGATAGCGATTTTGAGCCAGCGGTAAAAAAAGCACAAGAGACAGGAAAGGAAATTTTTTTAATTACCTTTTCCAGAAATGGAGGGCAAACGCCAAAAGATTTTATAGATATATGCAGTTCCCATGATGTTATAGATTATGAAACTGGAAAAAATTTAGGAATTTTAAATTAGGAGGTTTTATGTCAAAGATTAATCCCGAAGTTGAAAGCTTAATGGCAAAAATTAAGTATGATAACCATGATGATTTAAAAAATCTTCTTTTTGGAGAAGATATTTTGTCACATATACTTGAATGTGCGTTGCAGAAGGAAGGTATATACTCATCTGAATTGCGAAAGATATTTAAAGATATCATAAAAATGCGATTGAATTTAATAACAAGCAACGGAAAAGATTTGTGCGAAGAATATAAAAATCACAAAGACTTATTTATTTTTGAATTTTGCAGAGAAATTTTTCATTATCAAAAAAATGAAGAATTAACTCGTCTTTTTGAGATTATGTGCCAAATTGTAGGAGATAGAGTAAATAATTTAGTAAAAGAAATTGTTTCTTGGCGTATAGATAATCCAAAAGACGAGCAGGATTTGGTAGATTTTATTTTTGTTGACAAGCATAACAGAAAACTAAATTTTTTCAAACAATGCCCAAGACTTATTGAGCGCATAACGCCCAATATTTGGAAAGAATTAAGCGAAAAAGAGAAATCAAAATTTTCATATATATTATTATGGGATTTTCAGGAACAAATAAATTCTTTGCAAGATATAAACCTTAAAAATGAGTTGGAAATATATTTTGATAATTATATAATGAAACTATTAAAAAATATTGAATCAAAAAAACAAGAACTATCTTCTGATGGTAATGAAATAACGGGTTTGAATGGACACGATTTTTTTTACTACTATAAAAATGAAGCTCTAAATAAATTTGTATTTAGAAAAACTGGTTATCCATTATCCATTAAGGACAATATTAGCGATGAAGAATTTATTGATTACATAATCAATGTAGAATTGAATAAAAATTTTAATTCACGTACACCTGAGTTAGAAAAAATTTATACCGATACGGATTCTGATTTTATATGGAAAATTATATGTACTCTAAATAGTCCTCATAGTCATAGTATCAATTATGAGTTACGTGAAAAAATTAAAAGTGTATTTTTGAAACGGGATGATTTAGTAGAAGTGATAGAAAATGCGAAAATTCGCTTTTCTGAAAATTTTAAAAACGAGCACATAGGAATTGATAAAAAAATTACCCTATTGTTTTATATCAATACCCAGAAAGCTTTCTATAAAGCCTTTGAGCTACTTGTTAAAATATCAAATGATACAGATATATTTTCTATGCTAACACGTTTGGATTGTGATGGATATGAAACTATTTTAACTGAAACCCGCAAATTGCAAATAAATGAATTGCTAAAAAAGGGGATTCTGGAACAAAAAGAAGCAGATAAACTTATTGCAATGGCAGAAGATAAAGAAAGAAATTACTATGCTTGGTCTGACACTGAAATTAAAGAAAGTTTGCCAGAAGCAGATTTAGAAAAGTTACACGTAAATTTGGAACCAGAATTTATGGTTCGACTTTTTGAAATATCAATTCTATCTGTGATAAAACATAAACTTAATGAACATGACGAACAAATTTCTTGTGATTTGAAACGTCCGTTTGTAATGCGAGTTTTTAATAAAAGCTATGCAGACCGCCCATCTATTTGGGCAAAACATTTAATTAAAATCGCAGAAGAGTGGCAAGGTAATGAAAATATGTTAGTAAAAATTTGTTTTGCTTTAGGGTCTTTGCGAGAACCATTAGGGGGTAAAGTTCCTATTTCTCTGCAAAAAATTGCCGATAGGCAAGAAAAAGATTCTATTAAAGAGTATATTTTATCGCAGAGAAATCTTTTCAATCGCGATAATTTTAATAGAGGGCATCATATAAAACCTTCTAATAGGGTTGAAGATTGCAAAGAAGAATTGATAGACGGAATAAACTGTCCAAAACCTGTTTAAACACTGTCTAAACACTTTTTGGACACTTTAAAACTGCAAATACAAGCCAAATTTGTAGTTTTTGTAGTGGCATAGTTATTGCATTTGCCATATATGACCAAACTGGAAACCTTAAAGCAGTATTTTGGCTACGATAGTTTTCGCAGCGGGCAAGAAACGCTCATAGATGGCGCGGTTGCTGGCAGGGATGTTTTGGGGGTTATGCCAACTGGGGCTGGAAAATCGGTGTGTTTTCAAATACCTGCGCTTATGATGGATGGGATTGCCATTATTGTGTCTCCGCTCATTTCGCTGATGAAAGACCAAGTGAACGCACTCACTCAGTCTGGCATTCCGGCGGCTTTTATCAATTCTTCGCTTAACGGGTGGCAAATAAACAAAGTGTTGCAAAAGGCACAAGAGGGGGCTTACAAATTGATTTACGTTGCCCCCGAAAGATTACTTGCACCCGATTTTTTGAGTTTTGCGCAGTCTGCAAAAATTTCAATGCTAACCGTTGACGAAGCACACTGCATATCGCAATGGGGGCAGGATTTTCGTCCAAGTTATTCAAAGATACCTGAGTTTGCCGCAAGTTTGCCCAAACGCCCAGTTTTGTCGGCGTTTACGGCAACGGCAACAGCGAGGGTGAGAGAGGATATAGTGACTTTGCTTGGGCTAAATGACCCTGTTGTTTTGGTGACTGGTTTTAATAGAGAAAATCTCTATTTTGAGGTGCAAAAAATAAAAGACAAATATGCTGCACTCACCGCATTTCTTAGCGCTCAAAAAGAACGCAGCGGAATTGTCTATTGCTCCGCTCGTGCTACTGTGGAAGAGGTTTGCGAAAAATTAAAAACAGAAGGGTATAGCACATCCCGCTATCACGCTGGACTTGCCGATGATGAGCGGCAAGATAATCAAGACGATTTTCTATACGACCGAGTGCAGATAATGGTTGCCACAAATGCTTTTGGTATGGGAATAGATAAATCAAATGTATCTTTTGTGGTGCATTACAATATGCCCAAAGATATGGAAAGCTACTATCAAGAAGCCGGCCGCGCAGGGCGCGATGGCGAACCAGCAGATTGCATTTTGCTTTACAGCGGGCAAGACGTGCGCACAAACTTATGGCTCATTGAAAATGCCCGCGATGTGCAATATCCCGACAAAGAAACTGAAGAATTGCTAAAAGAGCGCGACCGCAAGCGGTTGCGCGAAATGACTTTCTACTGCTCTGCAAACGATTGCCTGCGTGGATATATCCTCAAATACTTTGGAGAAAATCCACCGAATTACTGCGGTAATTGCGGTAATTGCGATACGAATTTTGAAATGGTTGATATAACTGTTGAAGCGCAAAAAATCCTCTCTTGCGTGGCGAGAATGAGAGAAAGGTATGGGCAAAAAATGCTGATAGATGTGCTTAGAGGTAGCAAAAGCGAAAAAGTGCTGCGTTCAGGGCTAGACAAACTCTCAACTTATGGCATAAGCGAAAAAACCGAAAAACAACTGCACGAAATAATCAACCAATTAATATTGAACAATTATCTTTTAAAAACCGATGACGAATATCCCGTACTCAAATTGGGAAACTACGCAAGCGAAATTTTACGAAACGGCAAAACCGTGCAAATGAAACTGCTGAAAGAAAAACAAGCACCGGAAATCGCAACCAATAAAAAACAAACCAGAGCAGTTGACAACAGATTATTTGCTGTTTTGCGAGAACTAAGACTATCAATAGCAAAAGAACAAAACGTCCCAGCATTCGTAATTTTCCCAGACAGCACTCTGATAGATATGTGCATGAAAGTTCCCACGACAGATGAGGAATTTTTGAATGTATCTGGCATTGGCAAAGTAAAGCTGGAAAGGTATGGCGAAAAATTTTTAAAAGCCATTGCAGAATTTTTGCGAGACAATGACGGGTTAAAACCACAAGAGACGAAAGCATTTGATACATCTTCCATAGAAATTTCCGAGGAACCTGTAACAGTAAGCGTAATTGCCGATAAAATAAATTGCGTATTGATGGAAAGCGGTTATGATAAAATAAGCGCAGTGCGAATCAATGACTGGCTAGTGTCCAAAGGCTATATGAGTGTGAGCAATGAAAACGGCAAGAATTTCAAAATCCCTACGGATTTGGGAAAGGAACTAAGCATATCTAATGAAGACCGCGTTATTCGCGGTGAGAATGTGAAAATTAATTTATATGGTAAAGCGGCGCAAGAGTTTATTGTGCAGAATGCTTTGGCTGTGGCGGGGTTTAGAAAATAAATTTCTACATTAAGAACAGATATGCCCCTCAACTTTAAAAAAGCATTCACCTTGTTGTTCCTAGCCATTGCCGCTTACGGGCAAATACAGGAGAGGGTGGCTATAATCAACACTTTGGACAACCTTGATTCCTTAGGCTTTAACGATTTGTCTTATTTAACCGACAGGCTACGCGAGACGGCGGTCAATGTTTTGCCTGAATCGCATTATGGTGTTATGACAACGGAGAGCATAGTTGCTTTTTTGGGTTCACAGGAACGTGCCGTAAAAGTATGCAATGAGGCTAGTTGCCTTGCGGAGTTGGGTAGAATGGTGAGTGCGGATTATGTGGCACAGGCAAGGATAGGGAGATTCAACAAAAATTTTATAATTAAGACAGAGCTTTACAGTGTTAAAAAAGGGACTTTAATAAATTCATTCACAGGGGAATCAAAGAATTTGCCTGGCCTGTTAGCTATAATAGACGAAAAAGCACCGGCTTTGTTCAAAAAGATGCTTGGCGCATCGGGCGGCTCAAAGTCTTCCCTTTTTGTTGCAGGCGGCATTAGCGGTGTGCAATCCACAGGCGGAGATTACGAGTTTGAAGGCGGGAAAAATTATTTGGTAAACATAGTCACCGAACCAGCAGGAGCAGTTGTGAGCTTTAACGGTGTACCCGATTCCCGTTGCGCCAAAACGCCTTGCAAATTAGCACTTGGGGAAGGCAATGTACGTATTATCGCTGCGTTGGAGCAATACGAAAGGGCAGATACAACGGTTTTCATAAAACAGAACAATCAAAGCATAATCATTAGGCTAAAATCCAATTTCGGTGTTTTGGATATAAAGCCAGCTTACTTAGACGGGATAGGCAAAAACGAGCAATGGAGTTTATCCATAAACGGCAAGGCATCTTCCTCTTTGGAAAACAATCTTTCGCCAGCTAAATACAAGGTAGAACTCAGCCATAGGTGCTATGAAACTTTGAGTTTTGATGCAGGGATAAACAAGAACAAGCGTGAGGTTTTTGATATGTCTGCTCATATAAAACTAAAGAAAGGCGGTTTGTCTTTGAACGTGGAAAGAAACGGTGAACTTGTTAGCGAACCCGTCTTTGCGAACGGCAAACAAATCGGTGAAACACCATTCAGCGGTTCTGTGCCTTTGTGTGCGGAGATAGAGATTGGCAAAAATCGTGAAAAGGTAGATGTGAAGTTAAAGCCTAACGAAAAAGTGGAGCATACGGTAAAAAGCGGTAGCTATAAATCTTCTGTTGCAGTAACTCCTGTAATTTCAGTTACTCCTACTACTTCAAGCATTAAAGATTCCAGGGACAACAAGACATACAAGGTGGTAAAAATAGGTACTCAGACTTGGATGGCAGAGAATTTGAACTACGAAGCGGCAGGCTCAAAGTGCTATGACAACAAACCTGCCAACTGCAAGGAATATGGACGGCTTTATGACTGGAAAACAGCTATGATGGCTTGCCCCAGCGGTTGGCATTTGCCGAGCAATACGGACTGGTATGTTTTGATGAAATTCGTAAATCCGAGCTGTTCTGACAATAGAGATTGTGCTGGTGCAGGTACCAAGCTAAAGGCTGCGAGTGGCTGGAACAAAAATGGCAATGACGACACAGATGCCTATGGATTTTCAGCTCTGCCAGGTGGCTTCGGCGATTCGGATAGAGATTTCTACGAGGTCGGCTACAACGGCCGCTGGTGGAGTTCCGCTGAGTACGGTAGTAACGCCTATCATTGGTATATGTTCCGCATCAACGAGGACGTAGGCAGGACAGGCCACGGTAAGAACCTCTTATTCAGCGTTCGTTGCTTACAAAACTAAACCAACGCTCACTGAGCGAAACATTGCCAAACTCTGTGTTAGCTTTCCTCAAGTATCTCCATAAATTTTGAAAACGAAACTATTTCTGTTTGCTCGTATTTTCCAAGTGCCAATAAATCTTTATCCCCTGTAAGCAAAAAATTTGCTCCAACAGCGGCAGACAATGCAAGCAAATATAAATCATCCTGATCTTTAAACTCTGGCATAACAACATTATCAACTGGATCAGCAACGCAGTATTTTTTAATAATATCAAATACAATAAAAATGCTTTCTTCGTCTTGAATATATTTTCTCACTTTTGTTCGCGAACTTACATCAAGATATTCTTCTACGATTTTATGACTGCTAACAATAACAACATCTTTGTTTAGGCATAAATCCTTTAGTTTTTTTAATCTTTTACTTATAAGAAGAGAAACCCATAAATTTGTGTCTATAACTATTTTATACATAAGCGTTTTGATATGGATTTCCTTATTTTTTCAGTTTTCTTTAAATCTTCTTCCCAGTTCCTATTAAGTTTGCCGTACTTATTCCCATACCTGACCATATTAACCTCTTCCTGGATTTCTTCATCGGTAAGAGAAACATTTTTTGGACAAATTTTTTCAAGTTTTTCAAAAAGATATCTGCTTTGCCCAGCTAATTCTAAATCATTAGCTTCGGTTGTCAAAGTTTTTTTAGCGGTCATTGTAGCCATTTTGTACCTCTAAAGATAATATAGAAAATCTCAAACTAATCAGGTAGAATACACCACCGGCATTTCCCGCTTATGCTCACTGACCTTGTGAAATTTCTCTATCACAGCTTTATCCTTTTCACTCACAACACCATTCAACAAGAAATCATCTAAGTTGAGATAGCTAACACCCATCTCGCCCTCATCCGTTTGCCCGTCAAAAAGACCAGCCGAAGGAGCCTTGCTTATTATAAATTCAGGGGCTTTTAGAAAACGTAAAAAATCGTAAATTTCGGTAACCGTGAGGTCTGCAATTGGATTGAAGTCAAAAGCGCCGTCTCCCCATTTGGTGAAATAGCCCATATATCCTTCGCTCCTGTTGCCTGTTCCTGCAACAAGTCTGCTTTCGCTTGCGGCGATGGAGTAGAGCGTAGTCATTCTAAGTCGCGGTGCTATGTTTGCAGTTGCTAAATCGGTGAGCTTTGTATTTTCGCTTACGGAACGCACAAGTTCGTTTTTCACAGCAGACAAATCAACTACTCTAACAGCTATGTCAAATTGCTTGGCAAGAGCGAGGCCATCTGTTTTGTCTATCTCGTAGTTTCGCTTTGAACCGCAGGGCATAATTATGCCAACGGTGTCGCTGCAAGCCATTTTGCAGAGAATCCCTACAAGTGCGCTATCTTTGCCGCCGCTGTTTCCATAAACAACGCCTTTTGCGCCCGCAGATTTTATAAGGCCGCGTATAAATTCAACGCGTTGCTTTGTTTCTGTTTCATAGTTTCTCATAAACCCTCCAAGTTGTGGAAAGAAGCGTATCTAAATCGGAATATTTTGCTTGCCAATTTAAAAATTCTTTTGCATAAGCGGGATTTGCGAGAACAACAGCCGGGTCGCCTGATCGCCTGCCTGTTATTTTATAATTTACTTTTTTTCCAGAAATGCGCTCCGTTGCTTTTATAACTTCTAAAACGCTGGTCCCGCTATTGACACCCAAATTGACGGTAAAACTATCGCTTTCTTGCAACTTGTCAAAAGCCGTTCTGTGAGCTATTGCCAAATCGTTCACGTGAATATAATCTCTAACACCTGTGCCGTCTTTGGTTTCGTAATCATTTCCAAAAACATCAACAGAGGCTCTTTTGCCCGCCGCTACTTCCATAACAATGGGAACCAAGTTTGCGGGATTTTGCTCCAAGCCGCTTATTCTGCCTTTAATATCGTAGCCTGCTGCGTTGAAGTAGCGAAGAGCTGCGTATTTTATGCCTCTTAATTTTCCATACCAATGCAAATATTGCTCAATGGCAAGTTTTGTGTAGCCGTAATAGTTTTCAGGTTCTGTTGGATGCTTTTCGTCCATAGGCAGGTACTTGGGGCTGCCATAAACAGCGGCAGAGCTGGAAAACACTATGTACTTAACTCCGTGCTTTGATGCTCCGTTTAAAATATTCAATGAACCTGTTATGTTATGAACGCTGTATTTTTCTGGATGCGTCATTGATTCGCCTGCTGCTTTGAGCGCAGCTAAATGCACAATGCCAACTGGTTTTATGCTGCCTAAAAATTCATCTAGCTTTTGAACGTCTAAAATATCGCCGTGCGTGAAACTTGCCTCTTTGAACAAATTTTGTCTTAGGCCGCTGCTCAAATTATCGTAAACAAAAACTTCATTGCCAAAATCCAAAAGTTCTCTTGTCACGTGCGAACCTATATAACCAGCGCCACCTATAACAGCTATCTTCATCTGTTTAAAATCCCTGCCCTATTATGAAGTTAAATTCCATTGAGCCAACGCTTGGTGCATCAAAACCACCCCACTCACCTGGGTCAAGAGGCCACGCAAAATCAAAGCCTATAATGCCGAGCATTGGAACTATAACTCGGAAACCAAATCCAACATCCCTTTTAAGCGAAGAAATATCCCATTCGCGGAGCGGCGAGCCAATATCTTTGCTAACTTTTTCGTTTGTGGAATAACGCTCGCCAAACACATTTCCTGCATCAAAGAACAGAGGAAGCAAATAAAAACGATTGGGTGCAACTGGGAGTGTTAGTTCCGCTCCAAAATACTGGTAGCTGCGTCCAAGCCTGAACGCGCCAAGAGAACCGGCAGTATATCCACGCATCAAACCCTTGTAGCCGAGTGCGCCGCCCATTTGATAAAGGGTGCGGTATTGCAGAGAGCTTCCAGTTATAACGCCAAATTCGTTCACTATGCCGAGGGCAAGTTTATCGGAATAAAGCGGGAACCACCATTTTATGCTCAGGTCGGTTTGCAAAAAGCTGAAATTTCCATACAAGAAATTCGGAATGGCCCAAGAAGTTGATAGCACGTAGCGAGAACCCTCGGTTGGGAAAATAGGCAAATTCTTGTCGTCTCTAATTATGACAAAATCAAGCGAGGCTTCGTTTCCAGTAAAGAGAACAAGGCTGCCAGGTACGTTTGGTCCCTGCTCATTTCTTTGCCAGCTAATACCGGTTTGCGCATAAAAATAATCGTCTGGCCAAGTGAGCCTGCGACCCAAATAAACACTGCCGCCATAGCGAAGAATATCGTGCGAGTAGCCATAAGAATTTCCTCTCCACCAAGAATAATTCGCAGAGGTTCCTATTTTGGTTGGGGTATCAAAAAGCCAAGGCTCGGCAAAACCTAGCGAAATGCTCTTTTTGTCAATTCCGTATTCGGCATTCATATTTGCCGACTGACCATCTCCCATGCAGCAATTTGGAATGGAGAGGTTAAGGGTGAATACCAAGCCGTCTGCCTGGCTATATGCCGCGCCCGCGCCAAATTGCCCTGTGCCAGCCTCGCGTTCAGTAACTGCAAAAACCAAATCCACATCTTGCTCGCCGGCAGGCTGAATATCCGGCACAACATTGTCAAAATAATTCAACTGCATTATATCCCTAAAACTGCGCTCCAAAAGGGATTGCCTATAAGTATCACCTGGATATAGCTTTATTTCTCTGCGTATAACTTTATCTTTTGTTTTTGTATTTCCGCGAACATGAACCTTGTGAATTTGAGCAGGCAAACCCTCTCGCAGGGCATAACTCAAATTGACAATGGAATCATTCAAAAAACTTTTTGTTTCTTCCATCTGCACAAACAAATATCCATCTTCCCTATAAGCATCGGTAATGGCTTTTCTGGTTGCTTCATACTGATAATAATCAAAAACTTTGCCGCTGTCTAAGCGAACCTGTGCTTGCAAAAATTCAACGGGCAAAACTTCATTGCCCATAAAATGCACACTGCCTGCATAATATTTTCTGCCTTGCTTAATTTTTATGGATATGCGCACATAGCTCGCCGTATTAACGCTATCGTATTGCATAAGGGCAGGGATTGTTTCTTCCAAAGAATAACGGGTTAAAAGCCTTTCTTCGTAGGGAGTGCGTTTTTTCATTGAAAGCAGGCTATCTATGCGAGGATTTTTCCAAACCTTGCCCTTTAAGGTCTTTATCCACTCCTTTCTAATTGCGCCATAAGTTATTATGTTATTCAAAATATCTGCTGCCAATTTTTCGTTCTGCACATCTGGCAAAGGAAAAGCCTGAGCATCTCCCATTTTTGCTCTGTGTTCCCTATAATAGTGAGAAGACATAGCCATCGCCTTGCCAACTAAATAGTGCAGGGGATTTCCATTGTCTTGCATATTTTTGTTGAGCAGGGAATAGAGAATCGGTAAACTTGAACCATTGCGCGCCATGCGCCCCAAATAGAAGCGGCAAGTGGAATCGGGCATATAATTGGCATTGTATTCCAAAAGTTCCGCATCTAAAAAGCCATAGTGCCTAGCCACATTGATAACGGTATCTCTATCCGAATTGAAAACATCCAATTTGAAATCGCCGCCTCCCCACCAAGAATCCGTTTTTGTGAGCATACGGTCAAGAAATTCCTCTCTGGGTATATTATCATTGCCAGAAATCAAAATGGAATCCACTTTTACCTTGTTTCCCTCGCTGACATATATTGTAACCCTATTTTTATGCCCCTCAACGGGAATTTCTCTTATCCAAACCTCAACGAGCAAATACCCCTGAGAGCGATAATGGTTCAAAATAGCCTGCCTGTCGCGCTCCAAATCGCTTTTGCTGTAAACATTGCCTTTAATCACTCGGATTTTCAGCCTGAGGTCTTCTTCCGTAATATCATCGTTGCCTTCTATGAACAGGGTGTCTAGAGCAGGCTGCTCGGCAACCTCAAAAATCAAATCCACATCCCCATTCTCGCCATACCTAGCAAAGGCTTTAACATCGCTGAACATTCCAGTTTCATAAAGAGATTCTATGGATTTTTTAACTTGCTCCGCCAAAACAGAGGGCTGGTATCTTGTATTTTCCTTAACAGATATGCGAGATTTGAGCGAATGAGTGTCTGTATATAAAACTCCCTCTATGCTTATGCTGCCAACCCTATTGCTCTCCGAAGAACTCAAAGGCATATCCACAAATTGCGCAAAAGCAGAAACGCACAAAAACAATAAAAATAATAGTATTCTAAAAAACATTGAAGGTTTAATATAGTAAACATCGCAATGAGCCTCAGGCTGAGGCTGGCAAATATTTACTATATTTGAAAAGTGAGCTTTATAGGAACTATAATAATAAAAGAAGAGGAAGACTGGTTCGTAGCCACTTGCTTGGAAAATGATATTGCTTCACAGGGTAAAACCATAAACGAAGCGATAGACAACCTAAAAGAAGCCATTGCTTTGTATTATGAAGACGAAGAAGACGTTAGCATAGCCAAAAGCAAACAAGTTTATGTAACCACTTTGGAAATGGCTATATAATGGGTGATAAATTTCCAATTTTAAGACCGAATGAAATCACCTCGGCTTTATCAAAAAAGGGATTTATTTTCAAAAGTCAAAAAGGCAGTCACTCGAAATATTCAAATGGCATCAGAATTGTGATTATTCCTATGCACAGTACTGTTGCGAAAGGAACATTGAAAAGCATTTTAATTCAAGCAGGAATAGAATTAAATGAATTTTTAGATTTATTGTAATCCCCCTTGACAAACCAGCAAATTTTTTCTATATTTACCCTCAAATGACTTTTATTAACTGCAACAAATGCTTTGCCGAGCTTCCACCACAAGCCCCACGCAAAAGTTTTGCCCCCCCCCCCCCCCCCCCCCCCCCCCCCCCCTAATTCCCTTCAACAAAGGAGTTCACTATGAAAACAAATAAACGTTTTCTCTTGGCGGCTATTTTCGGATTAGCCTTGGCATTCACCCTCAATGCTTGTTCAAGCGATGGAGATGATGATAAATGGAACAGTTACATCAATAGCGATGGTACTGGCGGAAATGATAATTTTGACGTAAGCTCGCAAGTTTACGAGCGGAATGGTGGAGAATATAAAAACAATGGGAAAATTCAGTTTCGAATGTGCGACCATTCAATAATGACTGATTTGGTTTGTATAGCTACGTCAAAGTTTTATTACGCGAACGCAGGAAGCGTAACGGATGGAATTGTCAATTTGGATTTGCCTAATAAAATCTCTGATAAGTATTTAAGTATTTTTGAAGAAGAAGGATGCAATGTTTCTCCAAAAAATATTCAGTACTATTCACCAAAATCGCTATCATCTTTGGGTTTTATAATTACCAACGATGAAGAGAGTAGAATAGGTCTGAATCTTAGATATTATCCTTGGCTAGATGAACCTACTGAAGGCATTGATTACATATATTTTTCAAAAGCTGGAAAAATAACCTGTAATTACGAGTATGAATTCGAAGGTACTAACTTTAAAATAATCAAGAACATCAATGCCAAAGCAGGTTGGAATAAAATATATCTTAGGGGGGGCGAAGAAAGTACAAATAACATTCTTACAAACGAAACAGAATTGAAATGGTTTTTGAATTCAATATAAATCCGAGTGCGAGCCAGTGCGGGAAGCCGTCAATACTAGCCTATTGTTGTCTATTGCGTATATGAGCAACCAGTCTGGAATTATGTGACATTCGCGGAAGCCATTGTAATCGCCTTTCAATGGATGATCGTGGTGCTTAGGGTCAAGTGGCTCTCGTTTTTTCAGCTTTTCTATAATCTCTTCCAATAAACTGAGGTCTAACCCTCTTTTATGCATAAGCCTTACGTCTTTGCGGTATTTAGCTGTGGTCTCAAGCTCAAGCATTAATCTTCTGCCTCTGCCAGAATATCGGAGTGCATTTCTGCCGCCGTCTTATAACGTTTGGCTTCCACTTTCCCAGACATTATGTCCCTAGCTTCCTGCATAGCTGCTAAAGTCTCGGCATTGTACGCGGTATCACCATCAACTGGAAGCATTATTATCTCAATCTCTCGCCCGATATACTCATTTGGTATAAGCGTCTCTATCCTGCTGGATGCAGGAATGCAGGTCGTGCGGTATGCGCGGGGTATGACGTTCATAAAAACTCCTATTTAAAAAAGTAGAAAATTCAAAATTACTACCTTCCCCTATGTGATTCACCCTTCCGCAATAGTCTCTGACAAAGCCGAGGTTTGCCAAAGCGCAAGCATCGGTCCTTGGTGCGTAGTGGAAGACGGGGCAAAAATAGCGGAAAATGTTGTTTTAGACACAAGAGTTCACGTTTTTGGCAACACGAGCATTGGGGAAGGAACCCGCATATTTGACGGAGCTGTGGTTGGCGGCGACCCGCAAGCGTTGAAATACGAAGGGGAGCAGACTTTTTTGGAAATAGGCGAAAATTGCACCATAAGGGAATACACTACCGTAAATAGAGGTTGCGGGGAAAACTCGGTCACAAAAATCGCAAATAACGTTCTTTTAATGGCATATTCCCATATTGGGCACGACTGCTTTTTGGAAAAGGGGGCGGTTATATCCAATGGGGTTCAGCTTGGGGGGCACGTTATAGTAGGGGAATTTGCCACCATTGGAGGCGGAACTTATGTTCAGCAGTTTTCAAAAATAGGAGCCTATTCGTTTGCGGGCGGAACGCTCAAAATAGACAGGGATGTGCCTCCGGCAGGCAGAGCCCTTGGCAATCCGGCTCGTTTTGCGGGGCTAAATTTACACGCCTTGCGAAAACATAATTTTTCGGAGGAGAGAATAGCCCTTTTGGAAAAGAATTACAGGGAATTGTATCGCAGCGGCAAGCCTCTAGCAGAGGCAATTTTGGATTTTGCGAAGGAAAAAACGGACTGCGACCCGCTTTTAAACGATTTTTTTAAGGATTTTGATGGCAAAGTGAGCCTTTTGCCCTTGTTTTCCCCCTAATTTTTTACTATATTTTAAACCTACAATTTACAGGAAACATTATGGCAGCAGTAATTCGCTTATCTAGATTTGGAAAACGCCACCACCCCACCTACAGGGTTGTGGTTACAGACAGCCGCAAGGCTCGCAATGGTCAGTTCATAGAGCAGCTTGGCTTTTACGACCCAAATTTGAAAATCCCAGACGTTCGCTTTGTGTACGATAGAGTTATGTATTGGCTAGGCGTTGGTGCTCAACCCTCCGATACCGTGCGTTCCTTGTTAAAGCAGCAGGGCATAATGGCTCTTTTCCACGAAAAACGTGCTGGCAGAAGCATTGAAGGCAAAACTCCAGCACCTATATCCCTAAAGGCTAAAAAAGCAAAGCTCAGCCCAAAAGCCAAAGCCCGCATTGAGGCAGAAAAAACCGCAGCGGCAGCTCCGGCAGCAGAAGCCCCGCAGGGCTAAAAAATGGATTCTTTTGTAGCTGTGGGGCGTTTAATGCGAACTCATGGCATTTATGGCGACATTCTCTGCAAACCCTTAAGCCACGATTTTGATAGACATTCCTTGTTGAAAAAAGTTTATTTGGAAACCACTTCGGGGGGCATTAAAGAAGCATTTATTTCGCATTCTGAGGCTTATGGCTTTTTATGGAAATTCCGTTTTGAGGATTTTAACTCCCCAGAGGCGGTTCAGCCATTTGTGAATGCTTATGTTCTGATACCAGAAACCGAAAGGCTGCCTCTGCCGGAGGGTGAATTTTATTTCAGCGATTTTGAAAATTTTGAAGCGGTGGATAAAGATGGGAACTCGGTGGGCAAGGTTTTAAGCGCAGAAGAGATGCCCTCGGTGAATGTGTTTAATTTGCTCGTGGGCGAAAAGGAAGTTGTAGTGCCTTGGATTGATGACTGTGTTTTGAAGGTTGATATGGAAGGGAAGAGGATAGTTGTGAATGTGGACTATATGCAGGGGTTGGTTTAATAAGTCTTCGCAAAACTTTCATAATGGTTTGCCGTGTAATAAACAATTCCATTCAATGTATAAACAAGGCGTTTAGTTCCTCTGCTACTATCGTGGTAATCAACATCACATTCTTGGTAGGAATTTTCTGATGGTAATAAACCTTCATTGTTGTAATAAATATCTCCGCCAATCATTACGCCAAGCGATGTCCAAGGATTAAAATTCCATTTTGAAAACGTATTTCCAGTTTTATTTTCATATAATGTTTGACCTGTAGCTTTGTTCACATAATTTGAAGGTAATTTGTGAAATAAATATATATACGCAGCAACAGAATCTTTTGCGGTATATTTTCCAGTTTCTAAAATAGCATCTAAAATACCCTGCGAAGAAGAACTGCTTATATTATTTCCAACTTCTTCTACTTTACCGCAAGACAAAACAAATGCTACAAAAAGCAAAAGCGAGTATTTGATTATGTTTTTGTTCATAGAGGGTAATTTAGAAAATTGCGTTTACTATATTTCCAAAAGAGGCATTAATGGCAAAAAATCCATGCCTGCTGGCGTTCTTTTTATCTGTAAATGTTTTCGCCCAAGGCATTATTCCCGATTCCCTGCCCGTGTGGAAGGGATATGAAAATGCAATGGATTCAGCAGAACAAAAAGATGTTCCTCAAATAGAAAATACTCTGCAAACCAAAGGCAGCAAAAGCCTGCAAACATCAATAGGAAATGGCGGCGCAGATATTCAGCAAGAGTTAAGGCTTTCTATGCAGGGCGAGGTGGCAGATGGAATTTTTATAGATGCTTATCTTATGGATTTGGGAAGACCTGCTGGAACGGAAGTTTCCACAACACTGAGAGAGGTGGATGCGGCATATATTGGAGTGGAAAGCAAATGGGTGAAATTGGAACTAGGAGATTTGAACTACGAAATAAATAAACTCTCTCTCTTTGGATTTCGCAGACAAACTCTCGGAGCGAGCGGCAGATTGAAAGGCTCTAATGCAGAAGCGGGTGCAATTTACGGAATGGATAAAACGCTTAGGCAAAGCACAACAATTCGCGGGCGGCCAAGCCAACAAAAAGGTTATTTGCTTTTTGCTGATAGTGCTTTTGGCATTATTGCTCCGCACACGGAACGTGTTTATTTGAATGGTGTTTTGCTCGTCAATGGCAGGGACTATGAAATAAATTATGCAGGTGGCGTTTTGGATTTTTTGGGAAAGGTTATTCCGGGGCCAGAAGATGAAATAAGAGTGGAATACGATTCTTACAATTCCCTGAACCCAAGCGAACTCAGAGGCACAGATGCTACTTATCGCTCAAAATTCGTGTGGATGGACATTGCGGCTTTTAATTTAAGGGATTCGCTTAAAAGCGACAAAATGCTCGGTGCAAGGCTCAGAACTGGAAATTCGTTTTTGTTTGCGGATTTGGAAACGGCGATGAATGAAAATGACAATAAAGCCTACAAGTGGTTTTTTGAAAGTGATAGCAATTCGCGGCAAAAATCCATAATCAAAGTTTCCATAAAAGGTGGCTTTGCAGATAGCGGTTTTGCAAAACCAGAATATGAAGGGAGTGAGAATGTATGGGATGCTTTTATTTTGCGAGACAAATGGCTTTTAGACAGCGTTTCTAAAGGAGATTTACGCTACGATGAATTTAAGGCTACTATGCGTTTGCCTTTTGGTTTTTTCCCAGGTTTTTATATAGGTCACAGAAATTTTGAATCCGTTAGAAGCGAGGGATTTTTACGCAGAGAAACGGAAAAAACAGAAAGCCAGCTCTCAGTGGCAAACATAAATTCTTCCTTATGGCAAAACGAAATTTACAGCAAATTTTTGCAGGGAACATACCGCCCTTATGGAAATTTTCGCATAGATAGCAAAGAAAATCTGCGTTCAATTTACGGCTTGGAATGGGGAAATGAAAATTCAAACTACGCAAGCTCGGAAATTGCACGAGAGCAGGCAGACACAAGTGAATTTTCCAACTGGAAAACCTTTGTTTCCTTAAAAGAAAAAGATTGGCATTCAAATACGCTTTTTCAAATCAGAAAAGATTTCACCGAAGGGCGGCGGGGTTTCTCGTGGCTTTTAGACCAAAACGCAGGCTACGATAACCCAAATTCATTTTTGCGAGGCGAAGCATATTACTCTTTTAACTACACCGATGAAGTTCCTTGGATTCCCATATATCGCAGAGTTCCAGACGGCACAGGCGATGTTTATTACGATTCTTTAAACGGGCAATACATAAGCGGGGCAGATAACGGAAATTTTGTTTACGAAGGCTTGGGGCGTGTGGATTCGTTAGCGAGCAAGAGCACCAAAAATAATCTAAGATGGAATTTGTCTGTACATCCCGATATAATCATAAAAAAAGGTTTTTTAAGCGACATTGCATTTTTCGCTAATGGCGAGTGGCTTTTGCATAAAACGGATAAATTGCTGTTGCTGGAAAATTCCGCTCTTTGGGAGCATCCAAAAAATAAGGGTTCGTTGATGCTTGCGATAAAAAATAAATGGGATAAGGAGCCGCAAATAAATTTTGATGAGGTTTCTTTTGGACAAGAGGCAACTATTCACTACAAGGCAATAGAAAAAAATGATTATTCTTTGAGGCTTAAAAGAGAAGAAGCTGAATTTGCCCTTAGCGATTTGAATTGGATTTCTTATGAGGGTGAATTTATTTGGCAAAGAGAACTTGCAGCTGGTTTTTCTCTATCTCCTTTTTATTCAAGAAAACTCACCTCTGGTTTTTACATAGAAGAATCTTGGAATGCCGTTTTGCAAAAAGGCGGTATAAATGGAAAATGGCAAAACGAAAAAGGCGATTTGGCGCAGCTTGGCGTTGCTGGAAATTATGTTGAAAAATCAAGTGAAGTTTCTCCCTATTCCGCCGTTGACGGTTTTGAAAAGGGTTTCTCTTGGCGAATCAATGCGCTTGCTCAAATATCTTTCAGCGATAATTTTTATATGTCTTCGCAGTATATTATGAGAATATGGCGTAGCGAGGTGTTTCAGAAGCTAAATTTAGAAGCGAAGGCGGTGTTTTGAATGTTGGGAAACACAGACAACCGCATATAAACGTATGAGGTTTGCATTTACTTTGTCTGAACCAGAATTTTCAGAATTAAAGAATTTACAGAATAATACAATTCGGCACAACAACCCGATACGTAAAACAACACAATGATACGATTTGTAGGGGCGTGATTTATCACGTCCTAAATGTGAAATTATTTGCGGTGATGGCGGTTGTTTATTTGATTACAAAAGGGTGCGATAAATCGCACCCCTACGGTCGCACCATTTTGTGACAATTACGCTACGAATGTTGGGCGGTGGTAAAAAACACCCACAATCTAATCCTGCACACAACGGACACTAAACAAGCTACGCTTGTCAAAGAACGCCTTGTCGACCGCATCGTTGGACCACATATTCAGACATTGGAAGGTGCTGCGAGTATCGCCGGTAGCACTCAACCAGTGGCCAATATTGCCGACATTCACAAAACCACCGAAACCACCGTGACCGCCAGGCAGAGCCGCAAAACCATATTTGTCCTCGCCATTGCCGCCGCTGTTCCAACCAGTCAAAGCCTTCAAATACCTGCCTGCGAGCGATGAACTACCGATAACATTTATTAGCGTAATCCATTCATCATAGCTTGGGATATGCAAACCTTCTGGGCAAATGCCTTGATGATTTGTGCCTACCGAGCAAGAACTGGAATTGCAGCTATCAGGCAGAGCCATTGCCGTTGCCCAATCGTACAATCTGCCGTATATTGCACAGTTGGATTTTTTGTTATCGTAGCATTTGCTGCCGCTTGCATTGTAATTCAAATTCTTTACCATCCAAGTTTGTGTACCAATTACAATAGTCGGGTAAATATAACCCTCGTAAGTAACAGCACCGTAAGAAAACTTATCTCCAATATAGCTAACACCTTCTGGGTCATACGGGTTATCACGTTCAATATTTGAGCAAGACAGAAAAAAACAAAAGGTTGCCGCTAATGTAAGTTTTGAGATGTGTTTATGTTTCATTTTTCATTTTCCTATTGATTAAGGTTCATCTTGCAGACAACGAACACTAGTCGAATTGAACTTATGGGAGTAGCAGTCAAAGCAGGCCACATCCTCTATGTCAAGGTCGGAGTTTATTCCCATTAATAAGGCTACGTCGGGATCCTTCTCCGTCACCGTCCACCAGTAGCTATCGTCAGAAGAATCGGCGTTTTGTAGAGCTGCAAAGCCATATTTGTCCTCGCCATTGCCGCTCCAACCAGTCAAAGCCTTCAAATACCTGCCTGCGATTGATTCACCGCCAGCAAATTCTATTAATGTATCAAACTCTTCATCTCTTGGGATATGCCAACCTTCGGGGCAAATACCTCTATGATTTGCGGATATTCGCGAAGCACAAGATGTGAAGTTGCAGCTAGGTGGCAAATCCATTGCGGTTGCCCAATCGTACAATCTGCCGTATATTGCACAGTTGGATTTTTTGTTATTGTAGCATTTGCTGCCGCTTGCATTGTAATTCAAATTCTTTACCATCCAAGTTTGTGTACCAATTACAATAGTCGGGTAAGTATAACCCTCGTAAATAACAGTACCGTAGGAAAACTTATCTCCAATATAACTAACACCATCTGGGTCATACGGATTATCACTCTCAATGCTTGAGCAAAACATAAAAAAGAATGAGACTGCAAATAGAAAAAATCTTAAAACCATATATGCACCCCTAACCCAGAAGCCAAAACTATGCCGCCAACTATATAAAGCATATTCCTGCTGCTGCGAGCACTTTCCGCTTCTTCCCAAGAATCTTTGTAATTGCCGAAAGGTCCGAATTTTTTATATGTCTCGTATGCTTCCACCATTTCATTGTTTTTTCTATATCCTGCGTAAATAACCGCCGCCCCTGCCAAATCCAACCCAACAGCAACCCAAAAGCTGTTTTTTTTTGAAGAAAGGCTTACCCTTTGGTCTTCCAGTTCTGGCTTCACAGGAGCAGGATCCGACTTCGCAACCTCAGGCTTCTCAACCACTATAGGCTTAGGCTCCGCAAGCATCCTTTTAAACAAATCCGCAGCCTTCTCATCTATAAGAGCGAGCGCACTATATATATCTTTGAAATTGCCAGTAAAAGAGCCCATCAAATTTCCAGTTTTGACATTGTAGAGTTCAACCTTTATGGTTAAATTCTCGCCAAAACGCCCTATTCGCCCCTGAGCCACGTAGTCCGCACTCACCATTCTGCCCAACTCCGCAAGGCAGCTAGATTCCTTGCACACCCTTACAGTGTTCTCCATTGAGCCAAGGAAGGCTACTATGCTCTCAGTAGTCATCACGCCGAACCGCTCGGCAGGCAAAACATTGACCGCCGTTTCGCGGAGCCTGTCGGTTAAATAAGTCAAGTCGGCAATGCTTATGGAATCGTAGTCATCCAAAGTGTTGATAATGGCAATACGCTCCTGCTGTGCGTAAGCGGTGAGGGCAAGCAATAGCAATGTGAAAAGTAGTTTGTTCATAGCACAGTAACGTATAAAATTTCTGGCGGAAAATCCTAAAAAGCCACTAAATGCGGTTCATTCTGTTAATCCTGGTTCAGACAAATTAAATGCGGTTATCGTGCGTTTGGGGGTGGTTGTTTTGTAGGGGTGCGATTTATCGCATCCTTACCATTTTGTAATCGTACCGTAAATCATTTCACATTTAGGGCGTGATAAATCAACGCCCCTACAAATCGTATCATTATGTTGTTTTACGTATCGGGTTGTCGTGCCACATTGTATTATTCTGAAAATCCTGTAGAAACATACCCAAACAACAACTTAGCCGCATTGCTAGATGCCTTGCACAAAAAGGCATTGAAATCGTGCTCATTGCCTTCGCCAGAGGCTGGAACATCTGATAAACTGCGTATAACTGCAAATGGTATCTTAAAACGGTTGCAAACAACCGCTATGGAAAAAGCCTCCATTTCCACACATACAACCCTATTGTTGAAACGCCTGTGAATTTCGTGCACTTGCTCGCTTTGGCAAATAAAAGCCTCCGAGGAACCCACTGTGCCTGTATGCACATTTGTCAAAGCTGCCGCAGCTTCAACAAGTTTGCTTTGCAGTTTCTCATCGGTATAATAAGATTTTGGCTCACCGAGTACTTGCCCGTATTCGCAACCCAAAGCGGTTAAATCAACATCCACAGCTACAACCTCTTTGGGAATAACTATATCCAAAATTTTTTGTTCTGTTTGCAAACCGCCTGCGGTGCCAACATTTATTATTTCACTCGGTTTAAATTCTTTTGCAACCAAGGCGGTGTTTAATGCTGTGTTTGTTCTGCCAACTCCAGATAATGCGAGAATAAATTTAATTTCGTTATGCTCAAAAATATACACAGGCATTCCATAAAGTTCGGTTTTGCTTGGGTTTGCAGAAGCGAATAATTCAAGAACTGCATCTAGTTCTTGTTGCATAGCGGTTAAAACAGCGATGGTTTTCATTTGCAACACCTAAATCCTACGAATGGATATTCGTTTTGAGGGTAAAAACTATATGATGTTTCGGTGCAGGAACTTTTGTTTTGCGTGTTCCACGCGCCGCCCGCAACCAAAAACAAACCTTCTCGCTGTGCGGGCGTGCTTGTCCACTCCCAAAGGTTGCCGCTCATATCGTACATGCCATACCAACTGCGGCAATGCTCTTTATAACCGGAGCGGCCTGGCTCTTTGGCAGATTTCAAATCGGTTGCGCATTTAGTTTGGTTATAGCTGCTCCCATAAGGATAGCGGGCATTTGAATTGCCTTTGCAGGCGGCTTGCCATTCTTCTATGGAACACAGTCTTTTTCCAACGCTTACGCAAAGGCGGCTTGCCGCGTCTTGGTTAACCATATTGTGCGGCTTTTCGCCGTGCTTGTTTGGAAATTCATAAGCATCTATACAAACGGTTTTTCCCTTAACTGGAACGGGATAGGAATTTTCTGCGCAAGAGTTATCACTTGCCATATCATAAGCGGCAAGTTCCCAGTTGCTCGCATTTTTTGCAGAATCTATTGCTCTAAAATAAACATTGCCTGTTTTGTTGTAGTTTTCAATTTTTCCACCCTTAATGGCATTCAAAGAATCTCCTGCGGAAATTTCCGTTTCGCATTTGGGTTCACCGCATTCAACACGCAAATTCACAGGCTTGTAATAACGGCCAGCAGGTGGCAAAATAGATGGCGTTGGAGGAATGGAATCGTTTGAACTGCTAGAACTTTCAGGTGCTTGTATTTGCTCTGCTTTTTCTTCTTGAACAATTTTACGTGATTGCTTTTTAGGCAGAACAGAATCCCCGCTAGCCGAATCCACTTTACCAATGGTATCTGCTTTGATTATTGAATCTGCTATTTTTTGAGCTTTTTCTATTGCAAACAACAACTGCTGCTGTTTTTGCTCTTCCAATAACGTTTCGTTTCTCTTTTTTATTTCACATTGAAATATTGAAAACAAAAGCAATAATAAAAATATTATTATGAGCAAGGCTATAAAACGGCGGCGGTCTTTTTTCTTTTCTTCTTCCTTCTCTTTTTCAGTCTTCATAAAGTTCTTTCCAATGGCGTTTTATTTCTTCTTCCAATTCCCTTTTGCTCTGCCTTGTGCGAAAGCTATCGCGATAGGCTATGGATATATAGCCCGTTTCTTCAGATACAACGATTACAAAAGCGTCTGTTTCCAAAGCAAGGGCTTTGGCTGCTCTATGCCGCATTCCTCCAGATTGTTCGGCGGCGGCAGCTCCGCTTGGCATAGGCAACACGCAACCTGCTGCTATAATTTTATTTCCCAGAACTATCACCGCACCATCGTGCAAGGCGGTTCCGGGGTAAAAAATGGAGCATAAAAGTTTCTTGGAAAAATCGCCATTTATCACTTCGCCAGAGTCAACATAAGATTTTAAACCAACCCTTTTTTCCAGCACAATCAATGCTCCGTACCCTTTTCTCTGCAATTCCAAAACGGAATCCACTATTTTTGCTGTTATATCTTCTAAGCCGCTGCGTTTATAAAATAAGGTTCTGAATTTAAAAGCATTGGCTATTTGTCCTATTCTGGTTAGCATACCTCTAATTTCGGGCTGAAACACTATAACTATTGCCACCACGCCCAAGGCACTCAAACTGCCTATTAGCCAAGTTAATCCACGCAAATCAAAAAGCTGGGAGAGAAACCAGATTGCCGTAATCAAAACCACGCCAAAAAACATTTGAACAGCGCGAGTACCTTTGAAAAGCAAGAAAAAACAATATATTATACAGGATATGAAAAATATGTCCACAAAATCTGAAAAGCTGACATCTATTATGCCAAACAACTTAAAATTCAAAATTTCATTGAACACGTTTCCTCCACGCCCACAGAGCAATTCCGCTTAAAATCATAGCGGAACACAACATTTGCCCCCTACTCATGCTCAGGAAATTCAAACCGATATGGGCATCGGGTTCTCTGAAAAACTCTATAAAAAACCTTGCAGTACCGTATCCAATTAAATAAAGTGACATAACGTGGTTTCTTAAACTCGGATAAATTCTCCACAAGGCATAGAGAATGCCAAACAGAACAAAACCTTCAAAACACATCTCGTAAATTTGGCTGGGATGCCTTAAAACAGGCGGGCGTTCAGGCGCAAGAGGAAAGAACATTCCAATTCCAGATTCGGTTACCCTGCCATAAAGTTCTCCGTTTATGAAATTCCCCAGTCGCCCAAAGGTATAAACCAAAGGCACAACTAGGAAAATTGTATTCACGCTTTTCCAATAGTCCAATTTTTGCTGCTTTATGGCATAAGAAGCTGCTAAAAAAGAACCTATAAGCCCGCCGTGATAGCTCATACCAGAAATTCCTGTGAAGTGAAACCCCCCGTTAAAACTGAATGGCATTATGATTTCAGAAAGGTGGTTCATATAATAGCCAAAATTATAGAAAAACACATACCCAAACCTAGCACCGAGCAAAACACCCGCTATTAGCCAAGTCATAACGGCTTCCAGTTGCTCCCTTTTCATAGGCTGGATTTTGTATTTGTTTGTGAAATGCCAAATTAAATGATAACCAAAAAAGAAAGCAAATAAGTACATCAACCCATACCATCTAATCGGGAAATTCAGAATAGTGATAGCCGTTGGGTCTAAATGAAGAGGGATTGTGTTCCACCAAGAATAGGACATAAGGTGTAATGTAGCAAATTTTTAAGAAGGGTACGGATTTGCCAAATAGTTTGCTTTTTGAATGCGGGAGGGGGGAATTTGGTCTATTAGCTTTGCTAAAGGGGTTATTGGCAGGTATTCATCGGTTTCGGGTTTGGTTTCAAATTGCCTTAGGGTTTCGCTTTCTGTGTCTCCAACATAATAAAAATTTGCTCTTGCATGCAAAATTATCTCTTTGCTATGCGAAATAGCAAAGGCTTTTAAGGTAGAAATTCCGTGCAGGCTTCTTTTGCCGCTAAAACACAAACCTTCGCAAAAGGCAATTCCAGCACGAATGCCAGTGAAGCTGCCGGGGCCAAGCAGCACCAGAACTCGCTTTATATGCTGGGTTTCAAAATTGTTTTCTGCGAGCAGTTTGTCTAGCAAAGGTTTTAATTCATCGCCTTTTGCATTATGCTGGCAAAGCTCATAACTTGCATCTTTTGAGTAAAGCCCCAAATTAACGCCCTTGCGGGAAGAGTCCACAATTAAGTCCATTTATTGAACAGCTACCCCATTTTTTATTTTTATAACGCCTATGGTTTTTTTGGTACCATCTTCAGTATTAGCGGCAAATATCCCGCTTTGGTTGGCAGCAGAAAATTCAAAAATTTTTCCATTGAGATATGCAGAAACAGTGTATCTAGTTGGTATTGTTATGCAATTACTGTACATATCAACCTCAATTAAATAATCTCCATCTTCAAGTGGTGCGGTGAAAAATACATTTTCGTTTCTTTTGTCTTCATCACCAGGGCAGCCCACATTTGCGTCCAAATCCAATTCACCGTTGTCAACTATTTTATTGTCAAAATAAATGGTAGTTCCCGAAGGGGGAGTGATATGCAAATCCAAATCGACTACTGTAGTCCAAGACAAGGATATTTGCAAAGCGTCTCCGCCAACTTTAATGGTTTCAATGCTTTTTGAAACAGAGGGAAATACAGCCGAACCCGATGTTCCGCTAAAAATAAATTCCATATCTTCTGTTGTTTGCGAAGCCTCTCCTTGCAGCAAATTTTGAGTGAATTGCAAAAGCACATTGTATATGTATTCGTTGTTAGCAGAAGAAACCAGGTCGCTTGGTGATATATTCATCTCATAATAGCCGGGGTAGTTTGCAAATTTAACATACAGTTTGTTAAGCACTCTATCGCTGGTTATTATGAGTATAGTTGAACCACCAGAAATTATTGTGTTGCCAGTTTCTACTTCAAATTTTCCAGTTGTTCCAGTGGGAATGTTTCCTGTTCTATAAGTAGCATTTTCCAATAAATTGCTTGTTCCGTCACTAGACGAGCTAGCAGGGCGCGAACTGGAACTGGAGCTGGAACTGAAACGGGAACTGCTACTTGGACTACCGTTTGATGAGCCTTTTACACAACGAACACTAAACAAGTAGTTGTTAGGGTGGTTGTAGTGGTCAACATTTTCGTAGTGGGAGCCCATGTTCCGGTGCCAGGCTCCGCTGGCACTGCCCGTAGCACTCCACCAGAAGCCGCTGGTGCCGAGATTGCCAGCGTTGAACTCGCCAGAGGAACGGCCGTCTCCGCCCGGAATAGCCGCAAATCCGTAAGTATCCCGACCGTTGCCAGATTTACCATTATAGTCATCCCATCCGCTTTTCGCTTTCAGATGTTTACCTGCACAATTACTGCACATATTCTCGCTCTCAACGTAGCTTATCAGCTCTTCCCATTCGTCATCGGTTGGCAAATGCCAACCGCTAGGGCAAGCAACCATTGCAGTTGTCCAGTCGTAAAGTCTGCCATATTTGTCGCAGTTGTCTTGTTTTTTGCCATTGCATACGCTTAAACCGTCTTTCACATCGTAATTAAGGTTCTTCGCCATCCAGATTTGGTTGTTGATTTTAACGGTTCTATATTTTTTGCCATCGTTGTCTGTCATAGAACCATATTCAATACTGCTATCACCGCCCCCGTTGTCATCGTCTGATGAGCAGGATAGCGTGAATGTCATAACAAACCCAAAGGCTGTTGTGAGTGCGAGTTTAGAGAATTTATTTCTCATAGGTGTCCTCCTGTTGTTTTCTCCAGCAGCACTTTCTGCGCCGGATATGCCATAATTATATTTCTTTCATCAAAGGCATCTAGTATGTCTAAATATATTTTTTCTTGAACATTCAAGTACTCCGAGGTTTTTACATCAAACACAAACTCATATTCTACTGCACCTGCGGAAAAGCTTTTTAAATGCCCTCGATTATAAACAGCATCGCTTTGCTTTTCTATAATGCTTTTTACCAAAGCTACTATTGTCTTCAAATTTTCTTTTGATGTTTGGTTGCTAACACTGATGCCAAACGTCATGCGCCTCTTTGTTCTATTTGCGAAATTGGTAACTCGGCTTTCCAGCAAATCATTATTTGAAACAATAATCTGCTCACCTGTTTCTGTTTCGGGATCAATCCTAGTTGTTTTTATGCTTATTTTGTTTATTTTACCAGTAATCGTACCGAAGCTTATCAAGTCTCCTTCTTTAATGGGTTTATCTAGTCTTATTAAAATATAGGTGAATAAATCTCCAAGCACTTTTTGAGCTGCAAAAGCTATTGCAAGGCCACCAATGCCAAGCCCCGCCAAGAGCGAAACGACTTTCACGCCCAAACTGTCTAAGGTCAAAAGCAGAATTATAATAAAAACAAGTAATTTGCAAACTTTCATAAAAATTGAAATTGGTTTGCTCGGTTTATTTAAAAATTCCTGCGGCAACATTTTACTTATTCTTTTAAAAATAAAATCTAATACAAAATAAACCGCCATAGCTACTACTATAGCCCAAATCAACTTACCAATGGTGGTGTCCATTATTTCATTGTAATAAGTCAGCAATTTGTCCATAGGTAGAATTTAGAAATTCTTTTTGTCAGAACCTCGATTCGCCCGATTAAAGGATTTTCCCGATTGCTGAATTTTATGCTTTTTTAGGTTTTAGATGGTCAAATTTGCTAATCCATTCATCACACACCAAAAGATTTGAGAACTTTACCTTTATCCCGTATTTATTTTCTAGTTCGCTTTTGAGTTTTTCTCGTTTGTCTTGTGGAATTTTGGGAGAGAGCGTTATCCATTTTATTAGGCTTTTGTCAATGGGAATTTTTGGAAATTCTTTGGTTGTTCCATACCAGATTGCTCGGTATTCTTTTTCACATTCATAAGGTCGGCGTTTTATGAAGGGGATGTTGTTTGTTCCTATTTTTTCTAAGTAAGATTTTGTGACTTCTTTGGCTGGTTTGTATTGAACGAATTTGGACAGGAAATTTAGGCTTTTGATTTTTTTTAGGAGTTCTTCTTCCCTAAATTCTATGCAGCAGCCGTTTTGGGCGTGTTCAGTCCAGTTGTGCATCATTTCTTCGCCTTCTGCGAAGCATATTGCTCTGGCTTCTATTCCATTGCCTTTGAGTCTGCAAAAAGCTCGCAGAACTGCACTATCATTTTTATCTGGCCAGTTTTCGGGATTGCCTAGTTTTAAGCCTTCGGCGAGAATTTTGTGCAAATACTCTATGGTTGTGTAATGCTTTAGAAACTTTGGAGTTTTGTTAATCATTGTTTTACTCTTTCCCTCTCTGCTAGTTTTTTACCCTTGCCAAATCTCCGCAGAGAAATGAGGCTTGACAAGGTTCTTCGCCACTATGGCGCAAGTTCTTTTTCGGCTACACGCTCAATCCTGAAGACAACGAATACTAAACAAGTATTGGTCCTTAGTGGCGTAGCTCTCAATGACACCATCGTTGTCGCTGTTCATTTGCTGGTAGTAGGCGGCAGAGCCCTTGTACCCGCTGTACTCCGTATCAGTCCACCAATAGCCGGAACCAACTTGGGCTGAATGGCCGAGGCCTCCCAGCAGAGCCGCGAAACCATGCTTGTCATTGCCATTCCAATCACTAGTTTTCAAATATTTGCCTGCATTAGAAGAACCGCCAACAAAACTTGTTAATGTTATCCATTCTGTATTGCTAGGTATATGCCAGCCACTGGGGCATATACCTTGATGACCTGCGTATATTTGCGAAGAACAAAAACTAGTGTTGCAACTAACAGGCAATACCATTGCCGTTGCCCAATAGTAAAGCCTGCCGTATGTATCGCAATCAGTATTGCCATCTCCGCCGCATTTACTGCCACTTGCATTGTAGTTAAGATTTTCCGCCATCCAAGTTTGTGTGCCTATGGTTACATACACATATTTTTTGCCATCACGAGGATCGCAAAACTGTTCTTTCTCTTTTCCATAATGTTCCCTCTTTGTCCCATTCACAAAACCCGCACACGGACCAGACGAACTACTCAGAATTGAACTTGACGAAGGCTCTACAGCAGAGCTGGAGCTTTGAGCAAGAGACGAACTGCTCGGCGGTTCACTAGAACTACTGCTCGGTATTGAACTTGACGAAGACACTTCCACAGAACTTGAACTTTTGACTACGGAAGAGGAACTACTCCTTGGTGCACTAGAGCTACTGCTCGGTTTTGAACTTGATGAAGTTACCACCGCAAAGCTAGAACTACTACTCTGTATTGAGCTTGACGAAGACACCACCACAGAGCTAGAACTTTGAGCAAAAGATGAACTACTCGGCGTTGAGCTTGACTGCGGATAAATAACCTGATACCCGCGATAATCATCACTGCCAGGGTCATTCGGGTTGTCGCGTTCAATTGTCCCGCAGGATATGAAGAAAAACACGCCCGCAAGCATAAAAAATCTTAAAACCATATATGTACTCCTATTCCCGAAGCCAAAACCGTGCCGCCAATCACATATAACATATTTCTCGTTTTCCTGCTTTTTTCAGCATCTTTCCAAGCATCCTCGTAATATTCGGTAGAACCCCAGCTTCTGTTGTATTTTTCGTATGCTTTATTCATTTCAGCGTTTTCATACACGGCATAACTTATAAGCGCAACTCCAAGCACGTCCAAACCAATGGCAATCCAAAAACTTGTTTTGATAGGTTTCTCGGCCTCTGGCATTGGCACATAAGGTTCCGTTTTTTCCAAACCGCTAATGTCCGATGCGCCTGGCATCTGTCTGAACAAATCCGGTGCCTTTTCGTCTATTACAGCTAGCAAGCCGAATATGTCTTCGGAATGGCCTGTGAAAGAGTCTATCAGAGTTCCGCTTTTGGTGTTGTAAAGGTCAAAATTTATGGACAACTGGCTTCCAAAACGGTTTATGTGCGCTTGCGCAACGTAGTCCGCGCTCACTTTCCTGCCTATCTCCACCAGACAGCTTGATTCATTGCAGGCCTTTCTGGTATTTTCCATTGAACCAAAAAAAGCAACTATGCTTTCGGTTGTCATAACCCCGTAGCGTGATTTAGGCAAAATTTTGACCGCCGTTTCTCTAAGCCTGTTGGTTAGATGGGACAAATCAGAAAACCCAATGGAATCGCGGTCATCCTCGGTGTTGATTATAGCCACTCTATCCTGCATTTGCCCGTAAGCGGATAGCGCGAGGAACAAAAAAATGAAAAACGATTTTGCTATGGTTTTTGCCATATTCATAACCTCCTGCCTACGGAGCCGAGAAAATCCGCGTTTATGCGGGGGGGGGGGGGGGGGGGGGGAAATTTT
>Ga0268262_10000230_pt1 | contig 74605 bp, 54 predicted proteins | sample TergutNc150P3_FD_190354 | JGI IMG/M metagenome (GOLD analysis project Ga0268262, IMG submission 190354) | Nasutitermes corniger P3 segment gut microbial community from laboratory colony in Florida, USA - Nc150 P3 (SPAdes) (version 2) | ecosystem: Host-associated > Arthropoda: Insects >...
GGCAAGCGTTTCCACGTCGTCCTTCCGCGCCCTGTATTTGACCTCTATGACCGCGACGGAGGCGGCGTTGGTCATGAGAATGTCGAACTGGTCTTTCACTCGTTTTCCGTCGGGGAGTTTGCGCCTATATCCGACGTCATCCTCTACTTCGTCGAAGTGGATCCCGGCGAACTCTTTCTTCTTCGACAGCGTGTTTAAAAAGAACTCTTCGGCGAACAGACCGTTGCTGTCGCTGATACCGCATATTTTTTTGTTCGTTTCGGCCATTATGGCGTCCAGCTTGGCCTGGCGCTTGTCGTACTCGGCGGACGACTCCGCAAACCGAGCTTTCATTTCGGCCATCTCCTCGGCAAAACTGTCCAGTTTAGCGCCAAGCTCGTCTAACCACTCCGGTCTTTTGTCCCACCACATAATCCCTACCCTCCAATTTTTCAGTGTTTTAACCCAAAACAAACAGCCTAAGAGAGAGACGCCGTGGTAATAATATAATGTTTTTTGGCAGTAAATGCCAATATATTTTGTATATTTTTTTGCGGGGAGTTATTATCAAAATGAAAAGAGTGAAAATTCAGGTTTCGCACAAGGCGGCTTTGTCGGCCATCAGTACATCAATGAGCGGCTTGATCAGTTTCGCCGCCCCGTCGAAATCGCTGGATACGTATAGCTCGTCGCGGATCTTTTCCAATGACTCTGCCGTCGACGGTTTCCACCGCTTCTTTTTCAATCGGTCGAGGGCGGCGTAGGCCGCGTCGTCGTTGTAATTTTCGCAGGCGGACCTTATTATACGCAGTTGTTCCATGAGATAGTCCGTGTCTTCCGCCGCGATAGGATTGCCCGATTTATCGGCGCCGCCCGCGTCGGTACTTCCCACTCGGCTGAATTTATCGATTAACGATTCCAGCGTTTGGATAAACTCATCAATATTCGCCGAGACGTACCCCATATCCCCGCTTCTCCCGACGCTTTCCAACGCGGCCGCAAGATCGGACGCCTCTTTCTCTCCGACATTCGCCAACGCCGATTTCATGGCGTGGGCGGTGATCGTGAAGAGTTTCGCGTCGCTGCTTTCCATCGTTTTTCGCAACGTGGCAATCGCCTCTTCCGCGTCTTTACAGAAGAATTTGAGCAATCTGGGATTCATCGCGTAATCGGCGGGTTTAGTGTATTTAATTTTCACCGTTTCCGTAACAACTTTTTTTGCCTTCTCCGAATGCTTGCCGCTGACAAACTTGTTTAAGACCTCGTCTAACCGGCAAACGTCAATGGGTTTCGAGATGAATCCGTCGAATCCCTTTTGCTTGAACATTTCGTCGTTGCCGACCAAGGCGTTGGCGGTAAGCGCCACTATCGCGCCCGTGTAACCAAGCTCACGCAGCTTTTGCGTCGTCTCTATGCCGTCCATAAGCGGCATCATGTGATCCATGAAGATAATGTCGTAGACGCCGCCGTTCTTCACTTTCTCAATGGCCTCGAATCCGTTGTCAATAGTTTCTACTTTTAACCGATACAGCGACAGCAGCCCGTCCGTCACATACAGGTTCGTGGCCACGTCGTCCACCACCAGCACGCGGCCGTAGGGCATAAGCTCGCGGTTGACCCGCAGACTCGTCGTACACCTGCCTCCGGCGAACGCGAATTTACGCAGCTGCTCCGCAATGTTCGCGCCTATGGCCGGGCATTCCACCGCTTTCTGCCGGACGGTCACGATGAATACGCTGCCTTTGCCGTATTCGCTCTCAACAGATATTGTACCGTTCATCATCTCCACTAATTTTTTTGTGATATTCAGACCAAGCCCCGTCCCCTCCGTGGCGCGGTTGGCTTCGGCGTTGAAGCGCGTGTACTCCGAAAAAAGCCGCTCCTTGTCGTCAAGCCTCATACCCTGCCCCGTATCCTCTACGGTAAAACGCATCGTCACGCCGTCGCTATCCGCGCTGTAGCCTACCGACAGTTTCACATACCCGTTATCCGTATACTTTATAGCGTTGGAGAGTAAGTTGTTTAGTATCTGCTTGATACGCAGCTCATCGCCGTAAAGCCTCGACGGCAGATTTTCGTCAATGTCGACTACGAACTCGATCCGCTTTGACCCTATTCGGACGACGTTGAGCTGCACGGCGTCGTTGATCAGGCTCGGCGTATCATATTCTATCGGGTTTAGCGCCATCTTGCCGGTTTCGATCTTGGAAATATCCAGAATATCGTTGATGATACCGAGCTGGCTATGGGCGGAGCGATATATCTTCCGCAACGCGGCGGCGTAGTCGTCAGGCAGATCCTCGCGTTGCAGCTGTATCTGCGCTATACCTATGATCGCGTTCATCGGCGTGCGGATTTCGTGAGACATGACGGCGAGAAAATTCGATTTGCTGCGGTTCGCCATTTCCGCCTCGTTTCTGGCTTGCTCCAGGGATACCATCGTTTTTTGTTTTGATTTTAGAAAAGCGGAAACAAACACCATGAACAGCAGCAGAAACGCGCCCCACGCGACGGCGCAAAAAATACCAAGCGTTATCATTTTATTCCGCGCAGCCTTAGACTCGGCCTGCAAAACCTCAAGGGACACGGCGTAAGCAAGCGACCACGGCAATTCAACCCGTTCCAGCAACACCGGAACATAGGACACTAAGGAAAAATCGCCCGTCTTCAGGCTCTTTTTGAGCACACGGCGGTACTCGCCTTTTTTTACGGCATCCTTTAGCGCCACACGCTCCGCAGTCTCCATATCCTCGCCTACATCGCCAAGCACCAAATCCTCCATTGGGTGCGCGACCATCAACCCCTTGTTGGATACCAACACCGCGTAGGCGCCTAACGTATCGTCTATCATCTTGTCAAATAGGTGTTTCTGCATCAAATCCAACCGCAAGTCAATTCCCACCACGCCGATGACTTTTTCGTCCGCCGTAACAGGGGCGCTCAACGTGAATATTTTGCGCCCATGCTTTTCGCTAGGGTATGTCCAGCTGTATGGTTCCGTTATGTGAATCTTTTTCGTCTCTTTCGGCCCGCGGTACCGCTCATCGGCGGCGGCGACGTCAACCGGGTCTAGAAAGATCTCCCTCTCGCCGGATTCCGTAAGGAACGCCTCTATATTGTAATACTTGCCGGCTTCCGTCTTATCAGCGCCGAAGTACGCCCCCCTCTCAAACGTAACGTAGACATCGGAAACGACCGGTTGGTCGGATATGGCGTATAGCAGTTTGCTTATAATTTCCGCTTTGTCCTTATCGCTTAGATGCATTATCGCCAGAATGTTTTGTTCCAGGGTCGTAAGCTCGGTGATTTTCTTCTCCAAAAAGCGCTTGACCTCCTCCGACCGGACCTCAGCCATAGACTTCCCGATCTCGTACTGCAATTCTTTGCACGTTTTGGCGGATTTGGTCAGCGATACCGTGAACACCAGGGAGATGACGGCGACGAAAGCGATAAAGAGGATCAAGGATAATTTGTGTTCGAGCCTCACTTCAGAATCTCCTATCCAGCGTCCGCCCCCCCAAGCGTCCTGTGGTTTATGATGTCATTACTAGCAATATAATAGGTGGGATTAAAAGAAGTCAATATTAAAATGAAAAAAGTGAAAAAAAGCGGGTTTCGGCTCCGCCCAGTCGCCGGGGATTGGGGCGGATTTCGGGGCTGGGCCGCCCTCCGTCCCCCCAAAAACCGCGAAATTTCGCTGTTTTAGGGGTTTTGGCAAAATAGCGACGCGCTCAGCTTCTCGGCTCCCTCGAAATCGCTGAATACGTATAAGGTCTCGCGGATCTTTTCTAACGACTCCGCCGTGGACGGTTTCCACCGCCTCTCTTTCAATCGGTCGAGGGCGGCGTAGGCCGCGTCGTCGTCGTAATTTTCGCAGGCGGATTTTATTATACGCAGTTGTTCCATGAGATAATCCGTGTCTTCCGCCACGACGGAATTGTCCGCTTTATCCGCGCCGTCCGCGTCGGTATCTCCCGCGCGGCCGTATTTACCGATTAACGATTCCAAGGTTCGGATAAATTCATCGATACTGGCCGAGACGCTCCCGATATCACCGCTCCGCCCGATGCTTTCAAGCGCGGCGGCCGTACGGGACGCCTCGTCTTCGCCGACATTCGCCAACGCCGATTTCATGGCGTGGACGGTGATCGTGAATAGTTTCGCGTCGCCGTTTTTTACCGTTTCCCGCAGCGTGGCTATCGCCTTCTCCGCGTCTTTACAAAAGAATTTGAGTAATCTCGGATTCATCGCGTAGTTGACGGGTTTACGTGATTTAATAACGTCCGCCGCTTGTTTATCTTGACCCGCGCCCTCGTTCTGATTTATTTCTCGATGTTGATTTGCGCCGCTTTGCGGACGCTCTTCCTGCGCCGCCGTTTCCGCCGCGCACATTTTCGCTTCCTCCGGATGCTTGTCGCGGACAAATTTGTTTAAGGTCTCGTCTAATTGCCGGACGTCTATGGGCTTGGAGATGAATCCGTCGAATCCCTTCTGCATGAACATTTCGTCGTTGCCGACCAAGGCGTTGGCGGTCAGCGCCACTATCGTACCCGTGTATCCGAACTCACGCAATTTCTGCGCCGTCTCTATGCCGTCCATACGCGGCATCATGTGATCCATGAAGATAACATCGTAAACAGCGCCGCCCTTCGCTTTCTCAACGGCCTCGAAGCCGCTCTCCGCCGTCTCCACTTTTAGTTGATACAGCGACAGCAATCCCTCCGCCACATACAGGTTCGTGGCCACGTCGTCCACCACCAGCACGCGGCCGTACGGCATAAGCTCGCGGTTGATCCGCAGATTCGTCACGCGTCTATCGCCGGTGAAAGCGAATTTACGCAGCTGCTCCACAACTTTCACGCCGATGGCGGGGCATTCCACCGCTTTCTGCCGGACGGTCACGGTGAATACGCTGCCCTTGCCGTACTCGCTCTCCACGCCGATCGTACCGTCCATCATCTCCGTTAACTTCTTTGTGATATTTAAACCCAGCCCCGTCCCCTCGGTGGCGCGGTTGGCTTCGGCGTTGAAGCGCTGGTATTCCGAGAAGAGACGCTCTTTGTCCTGCGGCTTCATGCCCTGACCGGTATCCTCCACGACAATGCGCAACGTCCCGCCGTCGCTATCCGCCAAATAGCCTACCGACAGCTTTACACACCCTTCGTCGGTATACTTTATGGCGTTGGAGAGCAGGTTGTTCAGTATCTGCTTGATTCGCAACTCGTCGCCGTAAAGTTTTGACGGCAAATTTTCGTCAACGTCAATTATGAACTCGATCTGTTTTTCACCGATTCGCACGACGTTGAGCTGCATGGCGTCGTTGATCAGGTTCGGCACATCGTATTCCGTCGGGTTTAGTTCCATTCTACCTGTTTCGATTTTGGACATATCCAAAATATCGTTGACGATGCCGAGTTGGTTGTTGGCGGAGCTGTATATCCTCCGAAACGCGGCCGCGTAGTCGTTCGGCAAATCCTCGCGCTGCAACTGTATCTGCGCTATACCGATGATCGCGTTCATCGGCGTGCGAATTTCGTGAGACATGACGGCGAGGAAGTTCGATTTGCTCCGGTTGGCTATCTCCGCCTCGTTTCTGGCGTGTTCAAGGGACACGATAGCCTTGTGTTGGGACTTGAGAAAATCGGAGACAAACACGTTGAAAATGATGAATATCAGCAATATGACGACAAGCACCACAAGAAACAACGCGGTCATCGAGGTTTTATAGTCGTTTATACTGTCCGGCATATACACAAGAGCGTACCATTTGAGTTGCGGAATGGTGCTGATTACAAGATTACCGTTCGGCACGGCAAGCGCCCGCGTTTCGCCTGCCGCAAGGCTCTTAGCGATGGCCAAGATACCGTCGGCCGCCGTGTCGCCCGCTTTTATCTTCAAGGAAACTCGCTTTATATTCTTTGCGCCGAATGTTTCTCCGTTGGCGGCGACCGCCAAAATACCGTCATGCAGATTGATTGCCACATCATCTATTTTCTTCTTCGAGGAGATGTGCTCAATATCCTTCGCGCCGGTGATCTCGCCGTCGGCGTTGAAATAATAAAGCTCTATTCTATCTTTCAAATCGCTGAAAAGAGCGTTCACAAACGCGGATAATTCAAGACCGGTGCCCACCATCCCTATAGGTTTTTTGTTGTCGTCAAAAACCGGCGCGTTGATCCAGAGGTTGATTATATCAAGATCCGGATTGTAATTGATGTTAAAGTTATACACTTCTGTCTTGTAAAGAGTCAGGTTATACCAATAATTATCCGGGGAATCCGGATCAACCACGTACGGCGCGTTGTCGTTTGTGTAGAATATTTTATCTATATTGTTTATCCAGAATACCGATTTGTTCTCGAAAGCCGCGCGGTAGGCGGCTATTTCCTTAATGGCTTGCTTTTTCAGTACCGCGTCGGTGGGATTCGCTAAGTAATCCTTGATAAGCGGGGAACTAGCCATCTTTTTGACGATGGCGATCTCGTTCATGACGTAGGTCTCCAGATTTATCCGCTTGATCTCAAGCATCTGCGACAACTCATTTGTCCTGTTTGTTCTGACAATCTGCCGCATAGAAAAGAAAAACGCCAAACTACCCACCACGAGGATGATCAAAAAAAGCACGCTCGAAAAGATAATAAACTCGCTCCTCATGGGATTTTTATTTTCAGCCATCAAATCTCCATTCAGAATGGACGCGTTCCCCATCTTGGCTCCTTTGCCGTCATTGGGGTATAAAATTTTCCCAGATTTGTCAAAAAGCCAAATCCCCATACTAATATACATTACGGGAGGGTAGGAAATCAAGTATCGGAGATTTTTATTATTTGACTTTGAGTTTAGAGATTTTGTATATTATAAGTATGGATACGAAACCTAGCAAAAACCGAACCCGTTCGCCGGCGATAATCGCGCTTGCCGCTCTGATAGCGCTTACCGCCGTGACCGCCGCGGCCAAGGATACTTTGACGTTCGCGGCCGTGGGCGACATCATGATGGGGCTAAACTACCCCGACAACGCCCCGGTTCTGCCCCCGCAGGACGGCGCTCTCACCTTTCAGAGCGTGGCGGGCGTCTTACGCGACGCCGATATCACCATCGGCAACCTGGAGGGGGTGCTGCTGGATTCCGGGGGGTGGGCTAAGAGGTGCGCCAATCCCAGCGTCTGCTATGTTTTCAGGTCGCCGGAGCGGTACGTTAAGCACCTCGCGGACGCCGGATTCGACCTGATGTCCGTGGCCAACAACCACTCCGGCGACTTCGGGGACGCCGGGCGGGCGGGCACGGTGAGGGCGCTGACCTCCGCCGGGCTGGGGTTCGCCGGGTTTGAGGGGACGGCGGAGAGCTACGTCCTCGAGCGGGAGGGGATCCGCTACGGGTTCGCGGCGTTCGCGCCGAACGTCGGCACGGTGAGCTTCCACGACCAGGCCAGGGCCAAGGAGCTGATCGCCGAGGTGAGGAAAAAGTGCGACATCCTGATAGTCAGCATGCACATAGGCGCGGAGGGTCCCAGGCACGGGCGCATAACCCGCCAACCGGAGCTTTTCGTGGGCGAGAACCGCGGCAACCCCTACGCCTTCGCGCGCTTGGCCATAGACAGCGGCGCCGACATGGTCATCGGCCACGGGCCGCACGTCCCCAGGGCGGTAGACCTCTACAAAGGAAAATTCATCGCCTACAGCCTCGGCAACTTCGCTACGAACACCAGCGTAAACATCTCCGGGGAGAGCGGCTACGCGCCCATCGTGAAGATACGGACAGACCGTAAGGGCAACTTCATAGACGGCGAGATCGTCTCCGCGATACAGCAGGGCGAGCGCGGCGAACGCAGGCCGTTTCTAGACCCTACGGGCGCGTGCGTCAGGGAGATCAAGCGGTTGACGGAAATCGACCTGCCGGAAACCGAAATTTCGATTGACGGGAAGACGGGGAAAATTACCAGAAAATGAGCGCGGCACCGGCCGCGTTTGACCGCAAATACCGTTTTGTACCTATAAACGGCGATACACCGGCGAAACTCGGTTTTACGGTTTCCGCGAAAACACGCTTTTGGAGAGAGGGCCGGATTATGACATTGATGGAGGCGCGGGGATGAATAATTCTTCCACAATCGCGATATTCGTAGAATATTTTAACAACGTGTCAATAATCGTCATGGCCATTTTCGCGGCCTTGGGGATCATCGCGATTTCCAATAAAAAGCTACGCGTCAAGGTGTTATTATTGTCTGCGTTTTGCGTTGCGGCGCTTGCCGCGTTCGCTTTGGAGGCCACGGTTTTTAATTTTCCGCACTATCTGAAATACCTCGCCGGCCCCCAAACCAGTATCACGGGAGTATCGGAAACCGAACCTAACGTTTTGTTGACTAGCGACGACACTCGGGCGGAATGGACTGGAAACGGGGTGCGTTATTACAATCTTAACAGGAAAGTTACCTCCGTCTACGTAAACATGGATTTTGGCGGTGTCGAGCAGTGGGATATGATCGTAAAATGGACCGATGACGGGGCCACGCAACAATACGTCAAAAAGCTTTACAAATATCTGCCGCAAGAGAATTACTTGCCGCTCCAACCGTGCGGAAAGGTTTCGGAGTTGACGATTACCATGAGCGGCGGTATTGTTGCCGCCGTTGATACCGAGACAGGCGACGCCGCTAAAGAACCCGTGCTTAACGAGGTCGTGATAAATAAACCCATTCCTTTTTATTTCAGCGGGCTACGGCTTTTTGTCGTTTCACTGTTGTTTTTCGCGCTGTTTGCGCTTGTAAATAAAGATCTTCGCGCAAAGGCGGCGTATTATTTATTTGAGTGCAGGTTTGACCCGAAAAACAGAAAACAGAATGCCGTTTATGTTTGTACCGTCGCGTTGTTGATACTTTTTTCGGGCGTTTGCGTGTACACTTCCGCCACCGTGACGAGGTATCATCAATATAGTAAACATTTAGTCGATGCGCTTATCGCCGGCAGAACATATTTGGACTACGGGAATCCCGAAAAACTACTTATACTGGAACGCCCCTATGATAGACAATGCCGGATAGCAAACGACTACAACGAGGTGACCGATTGGGCATGGTACAAGGGTAAATATTACTGTTATTTCGGGGTTGTTCCCGCCGCGCTCCTTTATGTTCCGTATAAACTGATTACCGGAGATTATCTGACGGACTATACGGGAGTATTCTTATTTAGCGCGCTTGCCGTAATTTTACTGGCGTTACTGTGGCGGCATTGCGCCAAAAAATATATGCGAGACATTAGATACGCGTTTTATTTGCTGGCGCTCCCAACGCTCTTTTTTGCGAGCGGTATATCCATCGCGTTAAGATTTCCTACTCTTTATAGCATAGTACAATGCGCCGGATTCATGTTTGTCGTCGCCGGGGTTTTATTATTGCTTAAGTCGACGGATCATGAAAAGATAAATTACCTGAAATTGTTTTTCGCCTGTTTGTGTTTGGCGCTTGTTTTCGGTTGCCGCCCGAATATGGGGCTTGCGTCGCTCTTGGTTCCGGTTATTTTGTGGAAAAGGCGCTCGTGGAAATTATGCGCGTTTGTCCTGCTGCCGTATGCGCTTGTCGCGATACCGTTGTGCGTATATAATTATGTCCGCTTTGATTCGATATTTGAATTCGGCGCGATATACAACTTAACATCATATAATCTCGCCTTGAACCTCCGACAAAATATATTAGGTAAGGTTATTAGGGTACTTATGTGTTCCGCGTATTATCTGTTTTGCCCAAATCAATTTTCTATTAATTTTCCTTTTGTCAGCATAGCGAAAATGGCGCAGGAGGAACACGTTTCTTGCGGTTTTGTATATTATATAAGCGATGTTTGCGGGATAATTAATTTTCCGATCGTTTTTTTCCTCGTTTATTTATTCAAAAACATCTTTAATAAAAATAGACCCGATACGTTTTACGTATTATTTACGTCTTTAATCGTTGCCTTCGCCTTAATCGTTTTGAATTCTACGGTGGTGGCGAATGTGTTGGCCAGATATTCTTTTGACTTCGCGATATTTGTCATTTTCCCCTCGCTCTTTTGCGCTTATTATTGGTGTGGAAATGCGGAAAATATCGGTGGGGGGGGGGGGGGGGTGGACGACTCATCCGCCTTAAAAAACCGTTTGAGCATAACTTACGTTTTAATTGCCGTAAGCATATTCGTCGGTTTATTTATTTCCGTAAAAGCGTCTTCCTTATTCGGCGATCTTACGCTATACGGTTATCTCGAACATTCTCTTGGGTTTATTCCTTAAACAATCAACCGATATCGGCCAGTCAACATGCAACATAATCCTATAGAGCTAAAATACCCGCAATATCCGTTCACCCCCATCCTCGGCTGGTCTATAAGCCGCCACGAGGTGTTTGACAAGTGCAAGCGGCAGTACTTCTACCAATACTACTCAAAGTACGTAAAGGAGGCGCCGCAATACAAAATCTCCAAACTCAAGGGGTTGACATCCGTACCGTTAGAGATCGGCAACGCGGTGCACGACTGCATGGAGGCGTTGCTGAACCGGCTGCAAAAATCCGACAGCAGCATAGACGAGGAGAAGTTTTTCCGATTCGCCGACGACAAGCTACGGGAGTATTTCTCAACTAAAACTTTCATAGAGATATATTACAAACAGGAAGAGGCTTTGGACGTCGACGCCGCCGGAGAGAAGGTGCGCGCCTGTTTATCGAATTTTATCGACGGGCCGTGTTACAGCTGGCTCTACATGAAGGCGATGACCAACCGGACGGGGTGGATGATAGAGCCGCCGGGTTACGGCGAGACGCGGCTAGGCGGGATGAAGGCGTACTGCAAGATGGATTTTTTGTTTCCGGTGGGCGAGGAGGTTTACATACTGGACTGGAAGACCGGCGCAAAAGATCAGGCCAAGCACACCGCGCAACTCATGGGATACGCGGCGGCGGCGAACAGCAATTTCTCCATACCTTGGAATATGATCTTCCCGAAAATCGTCTACCTCTACCCGCAGTACGACGAACTGGAGATCAGGTTCGGCGAGAATGATCTGGCTGATTATTTCCAAACGATTAGGGAGCAGACGGAGGCGATGTACGCGCTTTGCGGCAACGTAGAGCAAAACATCCCGCTTGACATATCGGAGTTCGCGAAATCGCCGTCGCCCAACCTATGCCGGAATTGCCGGTTTCAGGAGCTGTGCGGGCTATAGAGCCTCTCCGGCGCCCTCGTCAAAGTCAACTTCCCGCCCCTGACGCATGGATTGCCCTTGTATCTCCTCTATGCTCGTCATCGGCTCGCCGAGGTGCTGGATCATAAACTCCGCGTCGGAGGCTAGGGCGCACTTCGGTTCGTTACGCAGTATCCACTTGTAGTTGGCCTCGGCCAAGGAGTAGTTTTTCATGTGTTCGTCGTAGGTGAAACCCACTAGGAAGTAGCTGTTGCAGAGGACGGACGCGGTGTCCGGGCCGCCGCCTGACTTTTGCGGTCTGCCGCCCTCTAACTTTTGCGACTTGCGGTAGGCGTTTATCGCCAGCGTCAGGAGGTGCTTCCCCTGTTTCGGGTCGGCGTTGTATTTGTCGGTCAGGGTTTTGGCCATTTCGCCGAGCGCTTTGCGCCCGATTTCGGTGAAAGCGAAGTCGGTTGAGAGTATGTGGTAGAACTTTTCCGCCTCGTCCATAACCTTGGCCGCCTCGTCGGCGTCCATGTCGGGATCGGACGCGGCCTCGCGCAGCGAGTCCGCCTTCGCCATGAGCGCCGCCGGATCGGCGTCCTTATCGTCGCGGCGGTCGTCCTGAAGGAATTTGACCTTCACGGCTTTGCGGATGACGTATATCGCCGAATCTACCGCCACTGACGTCCTGGTCTTGGCAATGTCGTTCAACTCCTGCGTTACCCACCGGGGATCCACCTTTCCAACCTGCCCGATGTTGTCGTAAACGATAAGCTCCGCCAATACGGAATCCAGCGCCGAAAGCGCGTCCGCAGGCTCCAATTTGGGCAATACCTCGGTACGCAGGTACTCAAAGGCGAACTCCATACGCTGCGCCCAATGGATCATGCTTTTGAACTCCGGCGTCGCGGTTAGCCCGAGCTTTTCGGCCCGTTCCGAGAACGCCAGCCATTTAAAGAGCCACTCCGCCAAATCCTTTTTGCGCATATTCTTACGGCTCTCCGGCAACCAAGTCGTGATCACGTCCATATCCGCCGACGTTAAGACTTTGTCGTTGTCAACGAGCTGCTCCAAGGAGTCGACGTATTCGGAACCGGTGCGCTCCTTGAACAACAGGCGCATGAAGAAATCGGTCCTATACGAGTCGGAGCGCACCGTGTAAATCCAATGGTTTCTCACGGCCACGCTGTCCTGATCGCTAAGCCCGGCAATAAACGACGAATCGGGTTTGTGGGTACTGTAGAAGCAATGGTCGGCCACCTGCGTTTTCACCGAGTCGAAAGGCGGAATGTAACTCGAATCCTTTCCGTCGGCCGCCGTAACCGTGACCCTGAACTCCTCCGCGGATTTCTTGTAGTACTCATGCAGCTGCTTATCCGTGAACCCCAGATTGTCTACGAGCAGGTCAAAAAATAGCAGCGAGGCGTAATATCTCTGTTTCCATACCCAATCCGGGCTTGAGGTCACCCTCTTGGCGATCTCGGCGGACTTAGAGCCTGCGTACTTGTATATCGCCTCGCACTCGGCCATGAAGGTCTGCGATTGGCGCTGGGCGGGGAAGTAGTAGGGCGTGGGCGCGGGGTACACCCCGGCCACCTTTCTAAAGGCCTCCAAAGATTCGCTGCCCAACGTCGTACCGCCGACCTTTACGACCGGCTCCTTGACCTTAGCCGACTGACACACCAGAAGCGCGGAAGCGCAAAGCAGCGCCGCAAGAAATTTACCTCTTGAATTTACCATAGAATTACCTCGTTAGAAATGACGGTACTTTATTAAAACGACAACATCGGCCACAAACACCGTATCAACGCCAAAAATCAATTCAACGCGGCGATCGCCTCGTTGAGTTCATCGTATATGTCCAACAGCGACGCGGCCCCTATAATTTCTATGATTTCGTATACATCCTCGTTTAGATTCGCGATCTTGAAACAGCCGCCCCTCTCCTTTGCCGACTTGTTGAAGTGGAGCAGGACGCCCAGACCGGTGCTGTTCACATAGCGCAACTGTTTGAAGTCGGCCACGATCTTGACCAAGCCGTCGCTGAAATAGTTCGTTATCTGCTCCGTCACAAAGTCCACATTTGTGGCGTCCAGATCGCCGACGAACCTCACGATTCTGGCGTTGGCTTTTCCCGCGATCTCCTCGCAGGTGATCTGTATCTGTGTTTCCATAACCGTTACTCTATTCCTCTCTTAATTTTATTACATGCACGGTTGTACCGTGCTCTGTTATATCCACGTCCATGTCATTTGACAGCATACGTATGAGCGCCAAGCCCCGTCCGCGCTTGTCGTCCGTCCCCACGTGGCCGCCGGCGCCGCGCGCGTGCGGCTTTGTAAGCTCGCGGAGCACCGCAACCTTATCCGGGGCGCTCTTGTTGCTCACGTTTATGTCGATCTTCTCCTTGTCGACGGACATGAGCACGTCCACGGTGTTCCCCGGCCCCTCAAGCCCGTGCTCCACCGCGTTGTTGCACACCTCGTCCACGATGGTCTCTATGCGGAACGCGTCCTTCACGCTGTAGCCCTTCTGACGCACCAGCCGCGAGGCGAACTGACGCACGGGCGGGACAAGCGCGAGATCCGCGGGAAACGATATGGCGACGGACTTGCTCTGCTTCTTGTAGTCCCATTGGTAGGCGTTTATAGCGCTACGCACGTCTTGATAAAAAGAAAATATCTTATTGGCGCCCAAAAGCGTCAGCTTGGAGCGAATATTGCCGGAAAGACCGGCGAACACGAGGCTGCCGCCGCGCTCCACGAACCTCTTGCGGTACCCCATAAACTCACCCAAAGCCGCGGAGCATATAGCCTCCAAACCCGCCAGATCAACTATGACGTAACTCCACTTCTCGGCCGCTATCCTGTCGAAAAACTTAGAAAGCATGGCGATACCGGAGAAATCAAGAAACCCCGACACCTTGAGCACCGCAATCTCCGCGCTGCCCCAGTCGGACGAAATCTCCATAGCCAATGCGTTGTTCCCCACCGCCGTCATCCCTTCTAACCGCACCCACGCCTCTCAGAACGCCATGATCAGGCATCCTCCCGCTTGCGCACTACGTGGATGGAAGTCACGTTATTTTCGTCAACATTTATATCTATAGTCTCCGACAGGAGCTTCACGATTTCCAACCCCATGCCGCCCGCTTCGTAGTCAGGTAACGGCAACCCAAGCCGATTCCGGCGCACCGCTTCTTTCAATTTTTCTATATCCGCCGGAGAACCGCCGCTGTCCTTGACGACTACCTCGACGCGATCGCTGTGTATTATGCAGGAAAGCTCCACATCGTTATCGGCGCTCCCGACGTTCCCGTGGGTTATAGCGTTGTTGCAGATGGCGTCTATTATGATCTCCGAACGAAAGGCAAACTTGGCGCTGAACCCCGACACCCGCAACACCTCCGACACTAACTTGCGTATGGAGGGGATGATCTCAAGGTCGCTCGGCAACCGCACGGAGATGGTATACGGAAAGGTTAAATCCATACCCCAACCCCTCAGCGCTCCCCGTGAAGCACGTAGGCCTCCTCGGCTGACCCAATGACGCCCCTCTTCACCATCGTCTCCACAAGGCGCGACGTAATGGAGAGCAACGTGGTAAACGAGGGCGACTCAAGCCCGTTTATCCTATGGCTCTGCGCCTCCTTCTCCGAAGTACCGCGCATGTTGTCGAGGATGCACTCCATAACAAACATGATCTCGCCGTAGGTCAGGTTACCCTTGCGATACGCCGAAAACTCCTGCACGGCGCTTAAAATTAGGTCGTGCAGCTTGTTAAACTCATTCTGATCGTCAAATACGTTCCTGTATGAACCAAGCTCTTCCATAATAAAGAAACTCCTCCGCACGGCCAAGCGGCCGGGATAGTGGGATAATCCTTAATGTTATAAAATAATAATTGACCCACAGTATGCACAATAGAAATTAAAAAAATATTTTAACACCAAATTAACCTGAGGGCGCCGGACTGCTTTCAGCAACCGAACGCAAATTCCGCGTAAACCGATTTCCCCTACCCAAAAACACCTACGGCGGTCGTCTAAAAATACGCGAACGATCAACGGCCGTCTACTATATATAGTAACTTTCCGGTATTGACCCACAATATATTGGGGTTGACCTATGACCGTCTTTCTGTTTTCAGACGACCTTATTTCCCGCGGTCAGCGCCCCCCGCGCTGTCAATAGGCGCCACATTATCGCCGTCTACGGTAGAAAATTCCGCGCCGGCGCCGGGCACGGCGGCCGTATCCGCGCCGCCCTTAAACGCCTTGGGCAACGCCCCGCCGGACGCAAGCGCGTTGAAGAAGGTCGCGACGAGGTCGACAGCCGACTTCACAAGCTCGGCACGTATCTGCCCCACAAGCTCCTCCCGATCCGTGACCGAGACATGCACGGTCTTCTTAGGATCCTGAAATAAGATGATATCCTTGCGCTTTGAGGCCGACGCGCTAAACTCCCCGCGGTGGGACAAGGGGCCGGAAAGCTCGCGAAGGCTAACCTCCAAACGCATCCGAGCATCGATCTTCCCCCAAATCAGCAACGAACTGCGCTTGGTAACGACGAACAACTCCCTTACCACCCCCCTGACGATCACCGTGGAGTCGGAAAGCCCGGCGCTCGCCGGAATAACCGCCTCCGCCCGCGTGTGCCCCAGACGCTCCATCTCCCGCGCGATACGCTCCGTCTCAACCCCGCCGATCAGCCGGAAACGCCTGTCGGCGGCAAGCTCGGCGCGCAACTCCCTCTCAAGCTCCGGCTGCGCCGGCTCGCCGCGGACGTCGGTCACGCCCAAAAAGAGAACGTCGCGCGCCCAAACCGGGGCCGGAACCACGGTTACGGCCGTGACCGCAGCTATTGCCGTTAGTAACGATAGCGGTATCGTAAGAATACGGTGCTTAGCGGTATTGACCCTTGAGTTGACCATTTTTCTGCCGTCGATCTGGGTATTTTGGACATCCGGTTAATCGATCCGTTTAGAAGAATCCTCTTAGGAATATACATTATGCCGCGGTTGGGGGCTATATAAAATCTTTAAAATCAATATTGTCACCCTCCGCCGCCGCCGATCTCTCGAAGAAATCGGGGGCGGCCATGCGCTGCGCAGCGTTCACCGCCTGGCTCCAAGGGGCGGGGAACAGAAAGACGCGGGGCGACTTCTGCCGGCACTACGGGCTGATCGAGCGGGAGACGGCGCCAGTGAGGGAGAAGACGCCGGAAGAACTGTTCGCCTGGGCCGGATAAGGCGGCGGAGAGGGCGACGCGGAAAAAATAATATCATGGCAGGTGAAATATCGGATGGTGCGGGTTGTGAATTGGTTTCATTTTAATTATTTTATAGGAGGATTCACAACATAAAGCCTTTGATTTCATAATTAGAAAACGGGATCGGGTACAGTTCTATTTTCAAGTGTGGCGGTGTAGCAAAGTAGCCGTTAGAATCACTTATAGACGTTCCGTCACCCCACCACCCAACTAAGAATGATCCAATATATGGTGTCCCCGCTGTTACATTAGGCATAGCAAAACAATTATCAAGTGTCGCTACGGATTCACTAGGATCATCAGTTTCGCAAAAAGCCCATCGTTTTTGATACCCGCGCCCTATTATAACCTGTTCCGTTATATACACCCTATTTGTAGGGGTACAATAGTATTTTCACTAGACGTATCAAACCACGCAATAGATACCTTAGCCGTTGGATGTCTAACGGTCTTTTTAGACGCTAATTTTAAAGTCTCTAAACTCATTGCGTTTTCTATTTGGTGTTTTAATACTGTACGTAATTCTAGCCGTTCTTATAACAAATATACTAAAAAAGGGCGGGTCAATCAAGTAGGTATAACAAGACGCGAGACTGTTTCCTAAGATTATTTTGTTTTTGTTTCGGGTAATTCTGAAACGGTGAATCTTAATTCATGTTTACTTCCATAGGTGGTCATCAGGACGCACTCAAACGGCAGGACTAAAGGTTTATCGGAGTCTCCCCACCACGATACAAATCCATAATAATTAGGATAATCGCGACCTCTTGATCGTTTGGTGGGCACACCGCTTGTTTCTCTTGCGACAACCTTCCCGTCTTTTAATACAACAAGAGTATAAGCCCCTTTGCTGTCATCAATGCCCTGACTAAAAGAAACATACAACCTTTGTTGGATATTACGGTTTGGCTCTCGGAACGCTCTTTCAGCTTCAAGTTCTTCTTTTAACGTCATACATTCTTTTGAATCATAATGTATAGAAGTGGATGACGCCCCGTCAGAAAGGCTTACGAAGATATTCGCCCCGCAGGATTCAATTTTTTGTGCCGTAGCTAGGCCATGAAAGCCTAAAACAACAAAAAGAGTCGCAACAATAAACTTAGACATTTAGAGCCTCCTTTTTAGGGTGTTAGTGTCCAAATAAAATTAGACCGTTCTAAACCCCAAAATGTTACACCTCAACAAACTCCACCGTAACGCCCTGCCATGACCCCATAGACACCCTCTGCCGTGAAAAAGGCCACATTAGAACGCTATATTGGGCTGTCCGATCCACCCCGTTTTTGTCTTTCCGTACTACTCTTCTAAGGTCAAAACATCGTCTTTATATTGTTGAAAAAGCCCTTCAAATTCTTCTAATCCTTTTGTATCAATAGCTTCGTAAGTCAAAGAAAACGTTTTCTTTTCGGCTATAATATCCCTACGTAGTTTACCCGAAGCCGCCCGATCTTCTCTTGGTCGTGAATTGGTTTCATTTTAATTATTTAATTATTTTATAGGATGATTCACAACCTCCGCTACCCACAAAACCGACAGCGAGTAGTTGTGAATTGGTTTCATTTTAATTATTTTATAGGAGGATTCACAACGACAACGTGAATAGGGACATCTTGATAAGGTTGTGAATTGGTTTCATTTTAATTATTTTATAGGAGGATTCACAACCCGTGTACGTATGTATCATAGACGGCTTGGTTGTGAATTGGTTTCATTTTAATTATTTTATAGGAGGATTCACAACGTCCTCGGCCACGATAGACGGCTTTGTTGGTTGTGAATTGGTTTCATTTTAATTATTTTATAGGAGGATTCACAACCGAACTTGAAGCCATCCAGCAGGTAAAGGCGTTGTGAATTGGTTTCATTTTAATTATTTTATAGGAGGATTCACAACCCGCCGCAAACGACATCATCATCCCATTGGTTGTGAATTGGTTTCATTTTAATTATTTTATAGGAGGATTCACAACACAAGCGGTGAGGTAGCTTGGGCTATTATGTTGTGAATTGGTTTCATTTTAATTATTTTATAGGAGGATTCACAACTAAAGACCGCGACTACCACAAGCGACGTTGGTTGTGAATTGGTTTCATTTTAATTATTTTATAGGAGGATTCACAACCAATCATTTGATATTGCCAAACGAAGTGTGGTTGTGAATTGGTTTCATTTTAATTATTTTATAGGAGGATTCACAACCCGCCACGCCATAAAAATAGCCCTCTCCGGTTATGAATTGGTTTCATTTTAATTATTTTATAGGAGGATTCACAACAGTACGACGTTTTGAATACCCTCGTACATGTTGTGAATTGGTTTCATTTTAATTATTTTATAGGAGGATTCACAACTTTCCACGTTCTTTTAATACCGCCTCAACAGTTGTGAATTGGTTTCATTTTAATTATTTTATAGGAGGATTCACAACTATTCTGTCTTTTTTAGCTTGGGCCGGATAGTTGTGAATTGGTTTCATTTTAATTATTTTATAGGAGGATTCACAACAGACCATCGACATCTTCTCGGTCTATGACGGTTGTGAATTGGTTTCATTTTAATTATTTTATAGGAGGATTCACAACCGGCTTCCATATTGGAATATTCTCTGCTTGGTTGTGAATTGGTTTCATTTTAATTATTTTATAGGAGGATTCACAACCGCCGCCTGTGTTATTGTTGTTACCTTTGGTTGTGAATTGGTTTCATTTTAATTATTTTATAGGAGGATTCACAACGTGGCGATACTCAACAGTATCTATCGTGTGTTGTGAATTGGTTTCATTTTAATTATTTTATAGGAGGATTCACAACGTATGGTAACTGAAATAATACGCCTGTCTGTTGTGAATTGGTTTCATTTTAATTATTTTATAGGAGGATTCACAACTGGGGAACGCATACCGCCGCCTATCCCGGGTTGTGAATTGGTTTCATTTTAATTATTTTATAGGAGGATTCACAACTTGTCGTTTATTGCATTGAGCGCCCGAATGTTGTGAATTGGTTTCATTTTAATTATTTTATAGGAGGATTCACAACCAAAGTGTTGACGCAACCGTGGTACTTCGCGGTTGTGAATTGGTTTCATTTTAATTATTTTATAGGAGGATTCACAACGTGTCTCCATTCTCATTATCCCGTTCCCGGGTTGTGAATTGGTTTCATTTTAATTATTTTATAGGAGGATTCACAACTGAAAAGCGCTTCAGCCACTTCATAGCCGTGTTGTGAATTGGTTTCATTTTAATTATTTTATAGGAGGATTCACAACAAAATATCAGGCTATCGCAAGCCAACTCAGTTGTGAATTGGTTTCATTTTAATTATTTTATAGGAGGATTCACAACAAGGGAGTGCTACCCGACAATTAGCGTATAGTTGTGAATTGGTTTCATTTTAATTATTTTATAGGAGGATTCACAACCGACGCCGTCAGGAATATGACGTTGCCGAGTTGTGAATTGGTTTCATTTTAATTATTTTATAGGAGGATTCACAACATTTATGTTGTAACTCCATAAAATACAATGTATTACAGGTGTTGTTATAACAATTGAAACCGTCAATTTTTTAAAAAATTGGCGGTTTTTGTATTTCAGTTTTAGGGCGGAAGTAGGGAACAAATAGCGGGGAATTTAGTAATCAATCCAACGTTCTATAAAATATAGGGTTATTGATAGCCAAAATACTATATATTGTATATATGTTGATAAATCCATACCACCTACAGTAGGTGTAAGCGAGTTGCAAAATAAAAAACGCCTCCCTTTTCAGGGAAGCGCTTACCCCAGCTAGCCGAGGAGCCTCAATGTTTTCACAACGGAATAATCCTTATTGTGAATTGGTTTCATTTACTTATAATATAATATATTTTTCAGAAAAGTTCAAGTTGTTCCGGAATATTTTTTTTGTTTTGGGTGTTGGCATTGTAAAATACCTGCATATTACCGAATTGTTTATCGGTTATGCACAGAATACCAACCTTTCCGTACTTTGGTAGGGCTTCTTTTACGCGGTTTATGTGGACTTCAGCGTTCTCTTTGCTTGCGCAGTGCCGCCAATAGACTGAGAACTGCAACATTTCGAAACCGTCCTGCAAAAGGTCTTTGCGGAACTTGGAAGCCCGTTTGCGGTCGGCTTTTGTGTCGGTCGGTAGGTCAAAAAGTACCATTATCCACATAATACGGTATTGGCTAATTCTGGTTAAGTTCATGTTTTAGTTCCGGGTATAAAATTTTACGCTTTTTACCCTGAAAACACGCAAAAAGGGATGCCGTTGTCCGGGTTAGGGCTACTAAAAGCGGACTACGCTCCTTTTCAAAGTGGATATCTGCCTGCAGGATCGTCAGAAAATGCCGGTTGATCTCCTTGTTGAGCGTCTCTGGCGGAGTTCCGTGCTTCGCCATATACTCTACTACTGCGCGATCAACGTAGGGACGATACGGCTCCATGATATCGTCAGCTAAGCAGTAAGCGTTGTACTGGTTTCTGTGGAAAATGCCCAACGTCGGCAGTAGGCCGGTACCCACCAGCGCTCGTGCCATTGCCGCACGCAACACGGCGTAGCCGTAGTTAAGCATATTGTTTGGCGGTTCGCCCTCTTGGTCGCGTGAAAATTCTTGAATTTTGTCCTCAAAAACCAGCTTCCAATAATAGGACGCCGCCTGTGCCTCGCAGTTATCCGGGTCGCCAGATTGCACCTTTTTTTGCAAGTGCAACATGCGTTTGATATCCTTACCCAAGTACGATAAAAGCGCGGCTTGATTATTTATCTTTGTCTGAACAGTCTGCTGCCACAGTTTTTTCTTTAGCGGTTCGCTGGCGGCTATTTGCTTCTCAAATCTTTGGTGCTGAAGCGTATTGCCGTCTAAGTTCAGTAACATCCCTACAGGGAGATGTTTTTCGTTGCAGTGGATAAGCGCGACATTGTTTTCCAGCAACTTTGTGATGGTATGTTGCGTTATTGTTATTTGCGGATTGTCCAATAGGACTACGCCTATGTCTTCTATTGGGCGTGAGGTCTCTGTCGTCGCAGTTTTTATTACTAACTGCTCGTTTTTTGTGCTTAGGTATGTAGTATTGCCAAAGTATAGAGTTTGTTTTATCATTTAACTAACTCAATTTTCCCTAGTCTATCCACTTTTAATTTTAAGCATACTTTCTTAATCTGTTCACCTGTTATAGCATTCTGACTTTTGGATTCCGGTGAACCTATACCAAATTCATTTTGAATGGAATAATTTATGTTCATTTTCTTTTGAGTATTATTATTATAATTAAATATAACATTTGCAACATTGGCTGGAACAAATTTTGCTTTGGCATCACTAGAATCTGTCAATTTATAAATCCTGTCTGGTTCCGGTTCTTTAAATTCAGATTTATTGCCCAATGGAACGTACACTAAATCATTTGGTGATAAATGGAACAACAAAGAATGGCCAGCTTCATTTGTTTCCGGAACAGCACTTAAACCTTGTTTCAACCGATTGATAACAACTCTTAATGGTATTGTTTCGTAATTACGATTACCATTTTTGTCAACATAAACAGCGAAAAAAAGATTCGTCCCATCAGCAGTTTCCACATATTTGTTCTTTTTGTTTCCATCGGAACCTAAGGAAAATCTACTACCGATTTCGAAAGTTCGAACTTTATAAATGGGTTTGTGGTATTTACCATCATTATAAACACAAATGTTATTGTTCATTTCTTCAATTCCTTCAGGTGAAAATGCCAATTGTGGATCATTATTTTTAACAGCCAAATATTTTCTTAAAATTTTCTGAATGCCAGCATCCGTGATAGATTCTATCTTTTTTGAATCAAAAGTAGTATCTAAACTTCTTCTGATAGCAATAGCTATTTTCCCTTTTGGAATTTTAACTTGTTGTAGATCTACTTTTCCAAATACAAAATCTTTATGCAATGGTTTCCGAATAGCCCAATTAATTCCCTTATTTTGTTTCGTTTTAACTTTTTTTCCATTTTTGAATTTTTCGTACATATTGGTTGTTTTGTTAATAATTCGCAAATTTTGCTTAAAGCTAGCCACAATCTTTTTTAACGCAGTTTTTATATCGGTCGTAAAATTATCCCACGGTTTAAGAAATTCTTTTTGAACCTCTACTTTTTTGGAGTTCTGCTCACCACCTTTGATTCTCCAAACACCGGTTTCGTCTTTCTTTCGTTCTGGTATAACAACCGTTTCAAATATGCGTAATTTTCTAGCAAGAGCTTTCTGTATATGGTATTTCTGCGATTTTGCATTCTCGTTATTCAGATATTGAACGTGTTCCCGCGTCATACAGGCGACGATTAGCGCGTCCATTGCATGATGGCGATGGTCAATACGTTTCTTTTGAAAACCCTTGGACAACTCAAACGGAATGATTGGTATTGTATGGCCTTGCTGATTCTTTGATGTGAAATTATCCGTTTCAGTCAGTTCATTCATTCGTTCAAAACGTGGTAAAATCAATTCGTTCCAAACATCATTTAAGCCCCAATCTTGCTTTAATGTAGATGTTATTTTTCCATTACCCACAACAAGATTCTTGGAATTTACATCATCATCGCTATCGGCTCGAACAATATTGGATAGTAGTTGAGAGATATATCTACTGATATATCGGGTATCATTCAACTGACGGTTAATCATTCTATCAGGAATATCTTCCAACAAAAGATTATTGCGTTTTGTGTTGTTACGCATATAGTGTTTTTTTACAAAGTCTTTATAACCTTCTTCCGAAAATATCTCAACGACCCATCCTTGGCCACATTCAACTTTTTCCCCGTGATGGTTTTTGATAAATTCAAAACCAAGTTGTCTGTCTTTTAATCTGTTAACAGCAGCTTCACAAATAACCTTGTTATTGAGACTATCATCAAAATAGCGGCTTTGCGGAATAACGTGCTCAATCTCATATTCTGTAGTAAACAATTTTCCGAGCGGGATTGTCTGCCCTGTGTATGGCGAGCGGTATTTTTGTTCAAGCCACAATTTATATCGTTGTAACTCAGGTCCAGATGGTTGAGCTGTTTTGCTGACTTTCTGAATAAATTCTTTTTCAGGATCGTCTTCTTCAATATTGGATACCGCAAATTCTTCATATATTTTCAAGGTTTCTTGTTGTATAGGCGAATAAGGACGGACGTTTTCAACAAGTAATTTTCCATCGGAGTTTTCCTTTAGCTCCACAATCAGTGCTTTTATGCGAAGATTTGTATCCTCATTTTCCGTGACAATATTTGTAAGTCGTTTGCGTTCTTCCGTCGTATTTTTCATTTCTCGGCCGAGTTCTATATGAATCTCATCAAAGAAATTCTGGACACCATTACCATACTGTTTCCAAATATCCCGTACAACACGTAAGGTTTCGGTAATTATCTGTTCCACAATTGGATTTCGCAAAGAATGTTGTTTGAATTCTCCCAAGTATCTTTCTATATCATTGACAGAATTCCATTTTTCGACACTGCCGGACTCTGAATGGCGACCATAGACCAAATAACTCGCTTGATGTAATTTCAACCCTTGCGTAAAATCAGTAACGTTCAAGAAACTTTTCAGAACTTGTTTAGAAATATAGTCATCAGAGACTTTTTCTAGTTCATTCTCATCATGATTAATCTCTTGTAATCGTTGCTTTATAGATTCAGCCTTGTTTTTTACAGAATCTGCAATATCTTTTTCTTGCCAGTATCTGCCTAAACGCATCAACGGTAACAGATTCCTAATTGCTCTCTCTGAAAAAGAACCGTATTCGCTTTTGAATGGCGGGAAACTCTTGAAACTTTCGACAAATGAAGAAACATCTAATCCATGCTTCTTTGCACATGTTTTCAAAGCTTTTTCAAATTCAACTTTGTCCGTTACCGAATAAATAATATGCCATAATTTATGTTCAATTTCGAACGTAAAAAAGTTATCCGGCACATTTTTCACTTTTGCCAATCTTGTTTTGATTTGTGTTCTAGTTTCATTACATGGATATTTTTTTGATTTATCTTCTTCTTTTTCTTTTGAATCATCAAAGACATAGTTCCAGCGATATTTAGCTAGTTCTGGCTTGATTTTTTTCTCGAGGGCTGAATCAATTTTCTCCTTAAGTTTTTCTGGATTTAATTTAGGGTACAACTCTTTCATTTCTTTCTCTATATTGGAGAAATAATATTGTTCGAGCAGATATTTGTTAATTGCAACGTGATTAACCTCTTTTTGATCCATTAGAAAATCAAATAGGTTCGCCCAATCGTTTGTATTTTTAATAAACTGTTCGGTTACATCTATGTCATCATCTCTCTTATATATTTTCAGGTTACGCAACCATTGCCAAACTCTGAATTCCTGATAATACGGGTTAGATTTTGGAATGGCTTTTAGGTATTTTTTAACCTTAGCATCTTTTCCATCGACATCTTTTTCATACTCGTATTTGATAGGATTTCCGTCCGCATCTATTTTGTTTTTCTTATAATATCGATACTCCAGTGAACAATCCCCAATAGACGACTTTTGACTACGTAATGGCCGCTGATAAAAAATAATATCATTAACAAACAAATGCACAAAGTCACGCATACTTAAAATATGTTGGTGCGCGTTATTGCTACGATACAATTCTCGAATGCAGTCGTTGTACAAATCCTCCGTGAATAATTCTGGTTGCAATTTTACTTGTTTATTAAGAATGGCAATAAGTTCATCTTTGTAAAATCTTCGCTCAATGGTTCGTACCAATTTTCCGCGTATTTTTTGACTAGGGTTTCGTAGTAATGCATCATAAATGTACGTTCCGACCGTCTTTTGCGAATTGCCGATGTCTGTTTCTGTTTTCTTCTTCAATAGTGTCCAATCATCATCGTTTGGTGCACGAAACGAATGCTTTTCGTATCCATCTTTATCGATTTTCACCGATCCATCATCGTTCAAATCTGTTGTAACAATAAAGTCACGCACCTTATCTTTCCAGTCAAACAGTGGGACTTTACTCGATCTTTTGTAAATCCAACCATTTTCCAAACGAAGCGAATACCAAACATCGCCTTTGCGATTAGGTTTTTCATCTGCTACAACATCAACAATTTTCAATGAACAAAACTCAACTAACTTATTTGAGACTTCTTCTTCTCCACGCAATTGATAATATCCTCGCTTTTGATTGAAATTCAAAATTATCCAAGCTAATTCCTCTTTTTCTATTTTGTGAGTTAATGCCTTTTTGCGGAGATAATAAATTGTCCAATCGTGAGGCACTAGAGCTCGTTTGCCATCTTTATTTACCAACAACAGCGGTTGATGCGAACGAAAATCATTTAACATTTCCTCAAATGATTTTTCAAAAATGAAGTGTCCATTACTATCGTATGCTAATTTGGGTTCTTTGTTATCCATGAATTGTCCAAAATGTTTTTCAAAATCAATTTGAGAAGCGTAATGTTCGGGCAAGAATCTTAGTGTGTTCAATACGCGATGTAACCGTTCGCGGCGTAGATGATACCTTTCACGCAACCGCCGCGCACTGCGATACTTTGTTCTATCTGCCGTTTTGGAAATAGATGTACCGCTGTCGAATTTTCCCAATACATCCTGCCCCATCGGAATGATCCGGATACCAGAATCCAAAACACATCCGGTACCCAAAAATTTCTTGCCTATTTCTGTACCGACACACAATTCTATCAATCCCCAACCAATACTATTAGTCCCTAAGTCCAGCCCGAGAATCCTTTTCACGTAAGTCTCCTTGTTTTTAGGATTTATATACAAAATATTTACCGCGGCTACTAGTATCATTTAATCTTGGTTTTGGCAAAATGCACGAATACATTAAATATATAATATTCTAAAATACTATATTTCTATTGTCCTTGTCAAATATTTTTTAATACCCCTAGCGTACCAATGCGTTTGCCCGTCTGCATTCCTCCTGAACGCGACAATTATCCACCAAATCCCGTGTCCGTCCATTTCTATGTAACTCGCCATTTAAGTATGTGTTCAGGTAAATCTGATCTCGATTGGTTTTCCAATGTATCTGATGGAGGCTACCAACGGGATGACCTGTTGTGAAAAAGGTGGTAACTTACGAAAACTACCATATATAGTGTTTTTTTTGTTATACCCACAATATACAGTAGTACACGTTTTGTTTATTCTTCTATAAAACAGTATATTACATTTTGGAATATACCGCAAGTTTGGTCGCATAAGCCTAAAAATCTGTACCAGTGTTTCGTTATTTCCGAAGTTACCTCCAATGCTTTATATCGGAGAGAAGCGTAACGTTCTTCCCACATGGCGATGCCACACACAACGGTTCGTACTTGCCAGCTTCCTTCGCGTCCAATTCCTGTGTGGTATACTGCCGGAGCGTATGTAATGCCACCTACAAATTAAGTCAATATTGAGCCAAAGAAAACCGAAATACTAGAGAGGGGACGCTCATAGGGCAAGATTTTTTATAACCGCAAAACCTATCAAATAGGAGGGTATCATGAAATCAATACCCGGTCAAAGAAAACCAATAGTCACGCGAGAGACTTGGGTGGAAAAGGTGTTACCTTTTGTTGCGGCGACGATACTGACAATGTTAATACTAATGACGGCGGGGGCGGTGAAATAGACACGTTATTTATTAGCGTGAATCTTTTTTGCCGGTGATTTCCTCAAATCCCTCAAGAATCTCTAAAAGCCGCTCATCCAAAAACGTCAGCGCGTGTTTGCGTATATTCGCCGGGACCCCGTAGTAGGCCTCGGCGATGCCGCCGGTGATTGCGGCTAGTGTGTCGCTGTCGCCGCCTATGGAGACGGCGTTGCGGATGGCGTCTTCGAAGGACGTGGACTCTAGGAACGCCATGATTGCTTGCGGCACGGTGTTTTGGCAGGTCTCGTTAAACTCGTATGAATCCCGAATGGTGTCCAGCGTGAAGTTCATCGGGTAGTAGTTGCCGTTCACGTGGTCGCGGATTTCGAGTAAGTTGCTTCCGGAGCGGGCTAGAAAGATGCAGACGGCGGTCGCCTCGGCGCCTTTCAGGCCCTCCGGATGGTTGTGCGTTACCTCGGTGATCTTGCGTGAGAGCAATTTTGCCTCGTCTAAGGCGGCGGCGGCGAAACCGCAGGGTGACACCCGCATGGCCGCTCCGTTGCCGAAACTGTTGTATGCGCCCATCGTGTCGGAGTACATCCATTGGCGGAACATCCCGCCGTATCCGCAATTGGGGTACGGCCTGCCGATCTCTCGCATATTTTTTACCGCGAGATCGCCGAGGTTGTCGTAATTGCCGTTTGCTTCGAGTATCGCTTTGGCCAAAGCGAGCGTCATAATGCTGTCGTCGGTTACCTTGCAGGCGTGAGTGAAGAATTCGAAATCTTTCGTCTTTATGTTGTTCCACTCGAAACGCGAGCCGACTATGTCCCCGATTATTGCACCGATCATGGCGAACCTGTCTTTCTGTATTATTGCTGCTGATTGCATTGTTGTAAACGAAACGTCAAGGATCAATTAATCCCGTTACCTAAATATATGTGATGGCGCGGGTACCCGTCAAGCCTTTTTCAATCCCCCCGCCTCCCTAAGCCCCCGGCTTGTAACCATTGGGATGCACAGCAGCGCCGTCGGCAGGCCGGTTATTACCAGCAGAGTGTCTATGGGGACGATGTCCGCCAGGGGGCCGAATAGAAGCATGCCCACGGGCATCATTGCGCCGGTGGCCATTGTGAATACCGAGAGGACGCGGCCCATGAAGGCCGGGTCTACGCTGGCCTGCAACAGGGCCATCGACGGGGCGTTGTAGAGGGGCAAGGATATGCCGATCAACGCCATGATCGCGATGTAGGGCCAGAAAGAGGGAACCAGGCCAAGGGCGATGTCTAATAATCCGCAAAGTGCGCACGAGAGCGCCATTGTGTAGACGCGGTTTTTCAGACCTCCCCAAGCGCCTATCAGAATGCCTCCGGCCATCATACCTGATGAGAACGCCACCTCTATGGCTGACAGCCGCCAGACCTCGTCGCCGAATTTTCTTACCGATTGCAGCGGCGTAAGCAGTCCGGCGGGGGCGGCAAGGAACATGAAGGTTGCGGAGATGGCTATCATTCGCAGGAGGTAGCCGTGGCCGCGGATGTACTTTATCCCCTCTCGGAACTCGTGGAGGTAACCGGTGTCTTTTCGCGGTGATTGGGTCTGTCCCCATGCGGGGATTTTTACGAAGAAGAGCACGATGCTTATGCCGACGATGGCGGTTGCCACGTCCAGCAGAAATAGCGTCTGGAGCGGGGCGGCGGCCATCAATGCGGCGGCGATCATCGGGGTGGCCAGGGCCACGAACGACTGTATGCCGCCCTGTATCCCGTTTACCCGGGTTAGATGTTCCTTTGGCACGATTTGCGGGATGAAGGCGTTGACAGCCGGGTTCTGCACGCCGGTGCCAAGGGCGCGTACGAGGGCGCAGACGAAGAGCATGGCGTAGCTGTCTATCCCCAGCGTCAGCATGACGGCGGCGATCAGGCTGAAGAGGGCGACCGAGGCATCCGCGATGTTGATGATGCGTTTGCGGTTGTACCTATCGGCCCAGACCCCGGCGAACGGGGAGATAACGCACATCGGCAGGAGGCCGATAAGCGCGAAGAGCGTCATCATGCCGCCGGACTTGCTCTTTAAGGTGATGTGCCAAAAAATAGCGTACTGGACGACCATCGTACCGAAGTACGACAGCGCCTGACCGGATATGAATAGAGCGGCGTTTTTCTTCCACGGGGTGTTCAAAAGCGCCGTACCCTAACGTCGATGCCTTTCTCACCATTAAGAAGTTCCACAAGCTCGCCGGTTTTGGTCTCGCCGTAGTGGTACGGGTACAGAACTTTTGGCTTGAATCCCTTAGCCGCGTCCGCGACCATTTCCGGCGTCATAGTGTACGGGAGATTCATGGGCAGGAATGCCGCGTCGATACCTTTCAGCGCTTTCATCTCAGGGACGTTCTCCGTGTCTCCGGCGATGTAGATTTTCTTGTCGCCGACGGTCAGGATGTACCCGTTGCCCTCGCCCTTAGGGTGAAAGGGGAGGCCGGTGTCGGGGCGCTTATGCTTAATATTGTATGCGGGGACGGCGTCTATATGTATTCCCAAGAGATCGGTTGACTGTCCATTTGCCAAGACAATCGACGACTCCGGCTTCCACGTCTCGCGGCTCTTCGCGTTCATCACGTAGACGGTTGATTTCTGATTTATGAGCTTTAGCGCGGCAGTGTCTAAGTGGTCGGCGTGCTGGTGCGTGATCAGAACCGCGTCGGCCTTGGGCAGCGCGGAGTAGTCGCCCTTCGCCGACCACGGATCAACGTGGATCACCTTCCCGCCGAATGCGATGATCAGCGAGGCGTGCCCCACAAACGCTATCTCCACATCCCCTTTGGACGTTTTGAAGACATCGCCGTCTAACTGCGGGACGGCTCTCGCCTGCGGTACGGCTATCGCCGGCAGCGCGGCGGCGAGCAAGAGGACGATGGTCGAAAATTCGGTTTTCATAGACAAGCTCTCCTTATTGGGTTTGGGTATCTAACCTAAAATATATGGTTGATCGTCAAAAAGTCAATTTTTTATGTCGTTCTTTATCATTTGGCGCAATTGCTCAAAATAAGTTTCTTTATTTTATTTACAATTTCTGACTCGTACCACATCGGAATAGGTTTGTCTGAGTTATACGCGGCTTCAAAGAGAGAATATAGGCGATCATAACCGATACCGTGTTCCAAGATTATCCGTAATTCGGCGGCGGCAAGCGGTAAAATTTTCAATCCATAAATAGATTTTTCCGGTTGCTTGCCATAGTATGTATATGTCTTACGATTGCGGAAGTCACTAATGAGATTGAGGTGCAAAGCGTTAGATACAAACACACAATAAGAGTCTTTATCGCCGGTATGTAAGATATATTCGCCGAGGTGACGGCTTACCGGCTCCATTTCCATTCTTCGTTGGTTCTTTTCTTCCGTAAGGGTGGCTTCCAACAACAAGCAGTGCGCGGGATAGTTCTCCGTGGCCTCGTATAAATACACAATATTTGCGTTACCGCCGCTTGCGTGGGTTCGTGGCAATAAATCCGCCTCAAGCGAGAGTTTCATGTAGCTTAAGATGTCGCCACGGCGACCGCTGATGATATACCATGCAATGCCGAGTATATATTCAAAGATTGTGGGAATGTCGGCATTTTTTGTTACGGCCTTACGGATAGCGTCATCATTGCGCCGTTCAAACTTTTCGAATAAGTCAATTAAGACCTCTTTGTGAAATCTATTGGCGATCAAGTTGTTTAGCCGCGTATAGCGTTCCTTTTTTATGATATCGCTTACCGCAGTGTCGGTAGTAGCCGATATTCCGTACAACGTTTTGATGTTTGCATAAATCTTACGTTCGTCAATAGCGAGGAACGGGGCAATGTCGGACATATCCGCATCTTCGGTAAGATTGTCGGCTTTAGTGAAAGCGATACTCAATAAGTCATCGGCGGAGACGGAGAGAAACCAACATTTGGGAAGCACATCGAGCGCCACCTTACTGTCATCAAATATGACGGCGTCGGTCGTCTTGAAATAACGCTCGTTGAGGTCGGCGTAATCTTCTAATGTTGCTTTTGCTTTAAAAAGGTGCATCTGTTCAAAGAATAACTGCTTAAATTCCGTTTCATCTGAAACATGGCGTAGCGGAACATCATTCAGTGCCGCCAACCCATCATCTTTCGACAGTGTCTTATTAAATAGATGTGTCCGCCAGAATCTACTCGCTGTATTTAGTTCACCACATTGTTCATATAACGGCAAAATAGAGGAGGTATCACGGTCAAATATTACAGTGTGTAGCAGTTCATAAAGCCAATAGTACGGTTCATCGTACTTGCCGCTTTTTCTATTCATTCCAACAGCAATAATTACGTTTTCTGTTACATCATTGGCAACAAAGTAATTCAGTGCCTTTTTGTAATTATCCATTGCCATAAACCGTGATGTTATAATTTTGTCAATATAATCAATATCTTTATGCGCTCGTGAATTTTCAATATTGCTAATAATTATCTCCGTATTTTCGCGTGTCGTACATAACGGAAGAAGATAGGTAAACTCGTCTTTGGAGAGATATTCCAATCGTAGAAGCGCGTAAACCGTTACGGTAAAAGGGCGAACCGTATTTTCTTCGACGTTAACGCTCGTTTTTAGGAGTTGTTTCAAATAAATAATGCTATCGGCAGGTAATTGAAGTGTGTTATTTCGGTTAAAATCACTCTGTTGAGATACGTTCAACAAGGCGGCGCCCGCAGCCGTTAGTTTGCGATTGCCGTCAATTAATCCGATATCGGTTAAACCGGATGTTTTTTCGCGGGCATCTTTTGCCGGGTTATGCGCATCTCCGGTAACAAACTTATTTTTTTTCATAAAATAATAATAATCAACCTGCAAATCCTGCCACATCTTATCAGCACTACTGGGTAAATCCCAAAATCTGCCGAGTAAATCCAACTGGCGTTCTATTTGAACATTGAACTCAGCCGTACGAAAACTGGTTGTTCCAACATTCCAATAGTAACTTGTGAACGAAAATCGTTGCATGGCGCTCACTCCTTAATAGTTCACGATCAAAACTTCACCTGCGGAACCGGTCTTGTCTTTTGTATGATAATTCGAATTCGAGTAACTGTACTTCAAAGGGATTTCCCGATAATCGTGTCTTTGCCTTAACCATTTCGATAATATCGTATTTTCTTTACCCTTATTCTTTAATACATTGGATAAAGCAAACGGAATATTCTTTTTGTGGAGTTTATCCAAAAAAGCAAGTAAATCACGCTCACACTGTTCGTTCCACCCGTTTTGCTCGTTGTAGGTGGCGCATGTTATCAAATACGGCGGGTCACAGTAAACCAAACTGTTTTCCGTCAACGTAGAAACGTCATATTCACGAAAATCAACATTGGAAAAAGTATAGTTTCCATTTTGTAATCGGTTGATGAAATCACATAATTTCTTCTTCATTTTGTCATTGAAGTCACGTTTACCTACGGGGAGATTAAATTCGTTCTTTGAATTGAATCGAATTTGATTATTAAAAGCGTACACAATTAACACGTATAACATAACATAATAACCGTAATCTATGTTCTTCTTATTGAAATCCGCTCGCAATTTCAAATATGGCGCACGGTTATAGTTCCCAAGTCCGGATGAACTCTCACAGCCATAAAAAGCGTATCCGTCTTCCGTTGAACGTGAAAGCCCATATTGTTTTATAACATCATTAATCAAATTCATCACGGTTTCTTTGCCTAGATTCTTAAACGTATTGTACAGATACAACAAATGTGGACTATTGTCGTTGAGAACCACATTATCCGCGTTAACATTTACACCTACATTGCACCCACCGCAGAATAGGTCAACAAATGTATCAATTCGCTTTGGAAAGTGTGGTAAAATCTGATTTAATAGTTTAAATTTACCACCGGTGTAGTTTAATGGTGACTGGATGATCTTCCGTTCTTTGTGTTTGCAAACGCAGAGGAAAAGACGTTCTTCGTGTTCGTCTATATCGGATTTACCGGCCGAAAATGGTTTGTAGTTTTGCTCGAATACCTCAACATCGCCTTTATCGGAGAGCACGCGCATAATATCCACATCGCTTATCTTAGCGTTGGAGCGATCGTTACCTTTTTGCGCCATATTGTTGTACGAGAGCAATATGTACTTCGCGTTAATATTTGCTATTAAGTCCGCGAACGCATCTGATGCTTTTTGGGTACAATAATCGCTTTTTAGATGTGTTCTATCCATTTTGCGCGCCACACCGTAAACTTTCGGTTTTTCCCAACGGGCAATATTTTCGAGCAGATGGTAGGCATCGCAATACTGCCGTGAATTATACGGTGGGTCAATATACACTAAGTCTGCGGCGATTCGTCTAACCAATACGTTCGCATTTTCGTTATAGCAAATATTTCCTGCATTGAGGTTTCCTGTTGGAATTGGTGCATACATCTCAAGGTGTTTTTCAAAATCCACGCCTTGTCGAAATGCATCGTAGTGACCGCAAGTATTAGCAATTCTATCGGCAGCGTATAGCAAAGATGTGATAAGCAACGCCCGCTCCCGATCGTTAATCTCACCCGAACAGAATCTGTTCTCTATATCCTCGCGAATGAACCCAATTTTAAGGCAATCGGTACGGCTAAAAAAAGTATTGGCAAAATTTTTGCTCATATAGTTTTCACCCTTAACGACAGCATTATTATAAGTGGCGGTAAGTGATTCTATTTTCTTTTGCGAGTACGGTTGCGGACTAAACCACGCAACATGGCAGATATAGTTACTGTAAAGGTTGTCGTTGGTAATGAGCTGTTTATCAGTGAATGCAGATGCAACCGCGCCTGTGCCCGCGAAAATATCCGCGACTGTGTTTATTTCATCGCATTTTTCAGAAACCACCAATGAAATGAACGGAAGCAATCTATATTTATTGCCGAGATAGCGGCGATTATTTATGTATGTCGTTTTTAAAATAGGCTTAGCCTTCGGCACACTTAACCCCTGCACCGGAGAAACATATCTTTTTGCTGTGAGCAACGCACCCACCCCCTTCTTACTATCCGACGAAAAGTTAAGTCTTATCCATTTTTACTGCTATACAACGGGTAGTGGCCATTATTCAATACCGCCCTAGTGTTAGTATCAGACAAAATATATATACTGCCACGTAAAAAACGCAATTTTTTTGAAATTTTTTATCTATAGACGAATTTGATGTATATTCATGTTATTATGTCCATTTGCCGATATATTAATGAATGATATAGCGATAACCGTTTAGAATCCTTAACCGCGCACTTTTTTAAGGTCAGACCCGACAATGATGAACGCCGTAAACAACATCGCCGCCGCCCTTGCGGCCGCCGGTTCCGGGAAGTCCGACGGGGGGCTTGTTAAGGCCACCGTTGTGCGCGGTCCGAGCAGCGAGGGGGTGTTTACGTTGCGTCTCTCCGGGGGGCGGGAGATCGGGGTGCAGGTGCAGGCCGAGGGTGGCGGCGCGGCGCTTGAACCTGGGCAGAAGGTGCTTCTCAGCCCGTCTGACGGGAAGATATTCATCCCCGCGGCGGACACGGCCGAACAGCCGCCGCAATCGCAGCAGTGGGTGCAGGCGCAGCAACCGACGCAGATGCGGCAGGCGGCGCAGATGCTGCTGCAGCAGGTACAGGGCGGCGGCGACCAATTCGTCTCCGGCAAGCAACTGGCGGACGCGGCGGCGGTCGACGGGGGCGCAGGCGGAGGGGCTGACGGAGCTAAGGGCGCGCCGACGGCGGGGCAGGATGGTCTTGCTAAGATTATCGGGTTTAAGGTCGTGTCGGAGGGGGAGGGCCACGCCGACGGGATCTACAGGGCCGACGCCGCTGGGCACATCCTTGAGGGGCCTTCGGGCGGCGATGCGCCCATAAAGGACTTCGCGGCGGTGCGGCTCGCTACCGTGAACGGGCAGCAGGTCGTTACCGTGCTAGCCGGCGAAGGGCTGCCGGCGGCGCTTGAAGAACTCCGCGGCAGTTTCGAGAGTCCGTTGCTGCGGGCGTTGCCCCTTGAGTTGCTGAAGGATATTTTTAATGAACGCGGCTTTTTGGATACGGATACGTTGAAGGCGCTGGATGCCGCGTTGGTAAATCGCAATCTGTCGATCGATACCTCGTCGCAGTTTCAAATGGAACGGATCGGGCAGTGGCTGCGCATAGCGCTTGACAATCCGGGAATGACTCAGGAACTCGTTGACCGCATATCCGCGCTTGGGGCGAAGGACGCGGCGGGGTTGCTCGAGTTGATCGGACGCCTTAGCTCCGGTGTATCGCCGGAGAGTTTTTTTGCCACTGAGAATACGCTTCCAACGCTTGGGACAAATATCGGCGGCGCCGATTTGCTTCAAAATCTAGTGAAGGCCGCGTTTTCGGCGGCACCGAACGCTCTTTTAAGTTTGGTCAAGCAGATAGACACCTCAAACGTCATGCTTGGGACGCAGCTGCCGCCTGCCGAAGCGGCGCGTGTCGTCCGCGAGATCACGAGCGTCCTTCCGGCGCAGGCCGCCGCTAAGCCTGGCTCCGTGCACGACGCGGGGCAGCTGTCGCCGCGTGTGTTGACGACGGATATCCCCAAAGCCCAGACGACGCAGACCCCGGGCGCGGCGGTGCCGCAGATCCGCACCGGATACTCGGAACTCACCGAAGCGACGGTGCGAGCGCTGCTTGGCGGGGGCGGTAAGACGGACGCGGCGGCGGTCGGGGAGAGAATAAACGCGCTCAGGGAGGCCGTTGAGCGAATGCCGGTCACATCCGGCGGTCAAAATCGCGATACGGCGGCGAGAGACGGCGGGGTAAGCGGCAATAGGGCGGAGAGCAACGCGGCGTCCGCCAATACGCAGTCCGCCGTTAGCCGGTTGTCTGTACCGGCGAGCGGAACTAATGTCAACGTCGCCGCCAAGACGCCGGATACTTTCTCGCATGTCAACGCGCAACTCGCGGTTCATAGAGCGTCTTCCGTATCGTCAGGTGATATTAACACAAGCGTAGGCGGCGGCAGTGCCAAGACTATTGATTCTTTCCCGGCTGTCAATAGAGGGTTTGTGTCTCCTCAACCGTTTGCGCAGACGGGCGGGGTTGGGGCGGGTATCGGTACGAGCAGTGTTAATACAAATAATATCAATCCGGCGAATAATCAAAATATACACGGCGATGTGGGTATTGGCGTTGATAATTCACGCGGTATCAACAATTCGGGCGGGATTGGTGTTAATACTAATATCAATGCCAAGCCTGCGGATAATTCTGTCGGTGTGGGAATCAATACGAGAAGTATTAATACGAGCGGTATCAATCTTACGAACAATCAAAGTATACGCGGCGATGTCGGTATCGGCATTAATAATAGGCAAGAGACGGTTGATAATTCTCGCGGTGTCAACAATTCGGTCGGTATTGGTGTTAATAATAATAGCAATACTAAGGCAACGGATAATTCTGTCGGTATGGGAATCAATGCAAGAAGTATTAATACGAGCGGTATCAATTCTACGGATAATCCGAATATGCGCGGTGATGTCGGCGTTAATAATAGGCAGGGGGTGGTTGATAATTCTCGTAGTGTCAACAATTCGGTTGGTGTCGGTATCAATACTAATAGCAATACCAAACCTGTGGATAATTCTATCGGTGCGGGGATCAACGCAAGCGGTGTTAATAACAGGCTTGGAGTAGTTGATAATTCTCGTTTTGTCAACAACCCGAGCGGCGTTGGTATCAATACTGATAGTAATACCAGGTCTACTGACAATTCCATCGGTACGGGAATCAACGCAAGAGGTATTAATGCGAACAATGTCAATTTAGCCGATAATCAAAATATACACGTCGGTACCGGTATTAACACAACCGGTACGACATCGGTTAACGTTCCGGCAATTAAGGAGAGTTGCCTATCCATAGTAGATGCGCTGAAATCTTCTACCGCACCCATTTTGCGTGAATTCGCTCAACGCGGCGAGATCGGCGCAAGGGGCGCGGCCTCGCTCATAGGTCTTGTCAGGGATACCGTGTCGTCGCTTGACGAGGCGCTGCGTCCGCTTGTCCGCAACGAGCGGCCGGTCCCGCCGGAGTTTTACGAGCGTGTGGCTTCCGGAGCGGGGCACCGGATCAGCGCGGAGGCGAAGAACGCGCTCTTCTCGCAGATCGGCTCGGCGCAGGCGTTGATACGCGGCGTAGTGGAGGCGGCGGAGGGTGTCAATGCCGGCGTTAACGCGAGTGTTAGACCCGGTGTCGGTTTCGGCGTGAATTCCGGTGTCAATACAAATGTCGGCGCCGGTATTAGTCCTAATGTCAACACTATTGCCAATGTGAATACAGGCGTTAATCCCAACGCCAATCCGACAGTCAATCCCAATGTTAATGCCGGTATCAATCAAACTATTAATAAGGATGTTAATTCCGGCGCCAATGCCAATATCAACCAAGGTATCAAACTAGATGTTAACCCCAGCATCAATACTAATATTAGTACAAATAACAATGCCAGTATTAATCCGGTTGTCAACCCTAACGTTAATCCTGGTATTAATACCAATGTTAATGCAAACGTCGATACCGGTGCTAATGCCAATGTCAATCCGAGTATCAATCCCAACACCGGTACTAATGTTAATACTGATAATACCAATGCGAATATCAATCCTAATATGAATATCAATACCGCTTCAAGTACGAACAGCCGTCCCGACGACTTTTTACAGATAGCCCGCCGTATATGGGCGAACACGGAGAAGCTACGCGCCGGATTCAGAGAAGCGTTCTCAACGCTTGATTTGCAGAACCGCGCCTCTCCGCTTGACAAACCTGCCGATGATTCTACCGCCGGCACCGTCCGGCGTAGCGCCGACACGTTACGTACGGAGATGTTGTTAGACGTCTCACGGGCGCTACGCGATGTTTTCTCATCCGTCGATGAGTTGCAGGAGATAGTTTCGCAGTTGTCAAACGGGCAAAAGGCGCTACCGGAAGCTGAGGTGGCGTTGCTTCGCGCCGTGCGGGCGCTTGAGCATCAGGCGCGTCAGAGCGGCGCTGAGGTCATGGAGCGGCTTAAAGATTTACTCAGGGAGCTAAATCGTTTGCAGGCCGACGCGGCGCGGGCGCAGGAGCAGGGTTCCGCCGCCGCAACGCGGTCTTCCCCCGCCGAGGCCATACGTTCAGCCGCGTTGACCGCCGCCCGCAGCTTGGAAAACTTGCAGCTGCTCTCAACCCAAACGCGCGCCGCGGAGACCGAGCAGCACCTATTGGCGCTACCCGCCAAGATAGGCGGGGAGTGGACGGAGGTGCAGATCAAATTCGTGAAGGAGCGCAAGGGGGAGAAGGGTGAGAACAAAGACGGACACGTGTCAATATACTTAAACGTGGCCCCTTCTGCGTTGGGCCAAGTAACGGCGCATTTGGATTATCACCCGCCCAATTTGAAGCTGGCATTTCAGTTTGAGAAACCGGAGGTAACCCGTTGGTTCAGGCGGCAGTCGGGCGAATTAAGGGAGGCGCTGTCGCAGATTGGTCTGCCGGGGACCGCGTTGGAATTTCACACCAAGCGGCCGGTCAATAACGAACCTGTTACTTCGACACGGTCGCAGACGGGTATTGATGATGGCGGGATTGATCAGGCGGATGGGTTCGAAATCAAAAATGGACGTGTTGATTTTAAGATATGAGGATTAACTGATTATGCCGACGACAGAAAAAAATTTTCGCGATGTTGCGGTCGCCCTGAAATACGACGACTCCGATAACCGCGCCCCAGTGGTTTCGGCCAAAGGCTTCGGCCTGATGGCCGAGCGTATCCGCGAACTGGCGAGGTTAAGCGGCGTCCCCATCCGGCAGGACAGCGACTTGGTGGAGCTGCTGGCGGAAATCGACGTGGACAGGGAGATCCCGGCGCACCTGTACGCGGCGGTGGCGGAGGTGCTGGCCATGGTGTACAAAGCGAACAACGCGATGGGCGGGCAGGGAGAGGGATAGGGAGAGAGAATGAGAGCGCTTTTTATATTCCTAAGAGCGGTCAAGCGAACATAGCAAGCGCCGAAATCCGAGCGCGTCACGGATACAGTAGTATATTTATAGTGGGGAATAACGAGAGCGTTAAAATAGTGATCGGTGATTGATTAGATAAGGAAAAGAGAACGATTCTTTGCCCTTATATTATACGCAGTAACATTTAACTAATGGAGGGTTTTATGCGAGTGTTTACTTGGCGGAGGCTGGCGTTGCCGCTTACGGCGGTAGTTGTGATCGGAGCGCAGGCGGTGACGGCGCAGACGTGGGATGTCGGAGAGATCCCGAATACCGTTACAGCCGTGTTGAGCGGCGGGACGCTCACGATCAGCGGGGCCGGAGCCATGAAGGATTACGAAAGCAGCATGTTTGGTCGTACGGAAATACCATGGTATGACCGCCAACGTACCATTACAAGCGTGGTGATAGGGAATGGCATAACGCATATCGGTGACAACGCGTTTTACGATTGTACCCGCCTATCGTCCATAGATATCCCAAACAGCGTGAAAGCTATCGGCAGTAGCGCGTTTTCCGGCTGTACCGGCCTAAAGTCTATCGCCCTTCCAAATGGCGTGGACACTATCGGCGACAATGCGTTTTACGGTTGCACCGGCATTACGTCCGTTATTTTCGGCGACAGCATGAAATATATCGGTTTTAACGCGTTTGCCAAATGTACCGGCCTGGCGTCCATAGTTATTCCAAACGGCGTGACACATATCGGGGACGCGGCCTTTGAGGGTTGCGCCTTTACATCCGTCGTCATCCCGCAAAGCGTGGAATATATTCTCGGCGGCACATTTAGATATTGCGCCAAGCTGACATCTATAGAGGTTGCGCCGGATAACCCCAATTTCCTCTCGGAAAGCGGTATATTATTCAACAAAAGCAAAACGAATATTATGCGATATCCGTCAACCAAACAAGGCGAAAACTACGATATTCCAAATGGCGTGGAGACTATATCCGCAATGGCGTTTCAAGGTTGTACCGGCCTGAAATCGGTAACCATTCCCGACGGCGTAATATCTATCGGCAGCAGCGCGTTCGCTAAGTGTACCGGTCTGACGTCCATAGTCATTCCCAACAGCGTGAAATCTCTTGATTGGTTTGTATTTGATGAATGCACCGGCCTCGCTTCGATCATCATCGGTAGCGGCGTGACTACTATAGGAAACGACGCGTTTGCGGATTGCGGCAAACTGAAATCTATAACCAGCTTAAACCCGGTCCCGCCCGGTTTCAGCATATTCACCGCGTTCGACGACGTGGATAAAACGGCCGCAACCGTATACGTTCCGGCGGGTAGCCTCAACGCCTACAAATCCGCCAAAGAGTGGAAAGATTTTGCGAATATCATAGAGCTTGACAATAGTCTCACCGTATCGTCCCGCGATCGTGTGACACCGTCGTCCGCTTCCGTCAAAGAAACGGCTATAGCGACTCCAGCGGCGGCGCTAACCGCGGAACTTACGGCGGGTCCCAATCCAATAACGAGACACTCGGCGGCGGCGGTGAGTTTCGTTCGTAAGGGCAAGGGCATAGAGAGCGCAACGCTTTACGTCTACGACGCGTCGGGCAATCTAGTGAGAAAGGTCAGCGTGAGAGATAAGTCTCCGAATAATTCCGGCAGACGCGCCGTAGGTTCGTGGGATTTGCGGGATTCCAAGGGCCGCGCGGTGCCCGAGGGCACGTATGCGGTCAAGGGGACGGTCAATGCCGCTGACGGCAAGAAGGAACGCGTGTCGCTGATATTAGGCGTAAGGTAATCGTCCTTACGCCGCCTTCCACCGCCGAACTATGACATCGTGGCTTGTTGCGCTTGGTTCTACGACAAGGGCAGCAAGCTAGCTTGATTACCTGATTGACAAGCAGGCGTACGCGATTTTGGTGTTGCAGGGCAACATAAACGCCGTGCCCAACGGCACCAACAACGCGCTTGGTCTTGATTACGCCGAGCACTCACTATTCCAACCCACATACATCTCCCCGCCTAGATAAAGAGTGGAGCACTACGGGGACGCGCCGCCGCTGACGCAGTTCAAGACCGTTGTGGAGTATTTAAAAGAGCAACCCATTGAGCGGAGGGCGGCGTTCATCGGGAAGGCTAACGCGCAACATTTGGCGCTTTTTAGACGGGATTTGGCGCAAAGAGGGCTGGGGATTGAGAGCCAAGGGACGATTCGACGGATTCCGAAGGATTTAATCGCACTGAAAAAAGATTTGACAGGCGGCGCGGAAAGTAGTATATTACTAAATGTGGACAAAAGTAGCATACATTCGCCGATAGAACAGGGGCGTACCGACGGAGTAGGCAAACCTTGGGCTATAAGGCGGCACGATAAGCCGCTCAACGATAGGCAACAAGCCGTTTTAGATAAGCTATCTAGCTATGACAGTCGTGTGATCATAGACAAAGGCGACGTTTCAATGACGGACTTGGCGGCGTTGACGGCTAAGACAGGAGATGAGTTCGCGATGTTTACGCAGGGTTCGCGGCGGTTGATTGTAAGAGGTAATGCCGATATAGTAAATATAACACCTGAAAAAGCGGCTGAAATGAGCGCATTAGGGTATAAATGGAGCGGACATACGCACGTTGGTAGTTTGGTAGCATCAAAAGGAGATAAGCGTGTTTTAAACGCATTTAAGAATCAAAAGACGAGCGTGATATATAACGAAATAGGTGAAAAAAGCCGATTCTTTAAAACATAATAAGGAGTCAATATGTATCGAATTATTGAAAAGCGTCGGGATGAGATCAAGCTATATTGCAAAGAGAACGGGCTTTCGGTTGAGAAAGTTTTGTCGGCTTCAGGTACTGAAACCGATGAATGGGTATTTTTGCAACACCTTGATCCGGAAGACGGGGCTCTAGGTTTACTTGACGAAACACCAGCGGACATAACATTGAAAATTTTTCTTGAAAAAGGCAAGCTCCGCTTCGAGCAAACAGAACATACGCGTAAGTATTTAGGTGCTACACCGCATGCAGTAGCTGTCTAAACGCCGTAAAAAATAGGAGGTCGTGATGATAACATTACACGAAGCTTATTTTAAGGCAAAAAAGAATCGGGAGAAAAAAGGTTTCACGCTTTTGACCGAGTGCCGCGATTATGGCGATTTTTGGAGTTTTTATTTTAGGCCGCCAACCCATAACCCCGATGGCATAGCGGATATCACTGTAAACAAAAATACAGGAGAGATAAGTTATTTCAACCCGATAATGGATTTAGACTTATTCGAGAAAGCGACACCTATTCCCATAGAGCAATTCGCCGAATACAACGTAGCCATCTAAGTAAAGCGCGTGGCTTAACTACCCACGCGCTACGCTTTCCAATCCGTAGTCGTCTAAAACTCTTCGCTAAATAGTTAATTTTCCTATTGACTTTCTACGGTATTAGTATTATATTATAGGCTATGATACCCGCAACCGTCAACATCCTCGGCAGTTCCTACACCGTTCGGCGCGTTCGAGAACGACCCGCCTAGCGTTACCGTCACGCACGACAAAAAGATTAAAGTTGTGAATCCTCCATCACTCCCCCTTCAACAATTCCTTCCCTGCCGGAGTCAAGTATTTCTCGATCTCGGAACGCGGTATCACCACATCGAATCTTCCGGCGGCTCCTGCCGCTATTTGGTATTTGTTCCAGTGGAAATTGACGCCTTCTTTCTCGAAAGATACTTCATACGTCTTATCCTTAAGGGACTTATCCAATTCCTTTTTGTCAATTTCGTTATAGCGTTCGTTGCGTTGGAGGTGTTTTGTGATGAGTTTGGTTAGTTCGGCGTTATTGGCGTTTACAAAGAAATCGTTATGTGACAAACGCTTGAACGTCTGGGTATTGATAACGTACTGTTTCATATCGTCGGAGCAACTCGCTAAGCAGGCGGAGAAGCTACGCTCAATGCGGAGGTATTTGCCGGTTATATCTAATTTAAGTTTTTCATAGTATGATCCATGTGATTTGTCAGAGATATCTTGTTTCAATTTTTTTAAATACGCGTCCTCCGTCGTTCCGTCGTATAGAAGGCTGTCTAGGAGCGTCTTTAGGCGTTGTTTGGGGGGCGTGTCGGCGGTTTTAAGCCTGAGCAGCTCAACGGACGCGGTATAGGTATCGTCCTTTCCTTTGAACTCCATTTTAACGATATCAAAATCGTCTTTCGAGACTTGCCCGTAGATAGGCGCGCCTAGACAGAATGTGACTCCAAGCAGACTTATTAGCATATTGCGGTAACGGCGGTTTTTCATCTTTGCCTCCGAGCGGGTTAACGGTGATTTAAATTCGGGGAACGGACCCCCCATTACATTGAATATATAATATATATTCCGCGCAGGGCCGAAAACATAATATAATCACCATTATCCCTAAAAAAATATATATAACGTAACAAATACGCCGGCATAGCCGTATATTATATTGATAGTAACGGTACCCAATCCACCCGAAACCACGGAGGACGATACGCCATGCCGACACCTATGACCGCGTCCGCGCCCGCCGTTTCCAAGCTCCGCCGTCTCAAGAGCCGCCGCGTTGTTGTGATCTCCGCCGGCGGGTTGCAGAGCGGTATCCAGACGCTATACTTGGGCTTTACGGGGGACGATTGGGAGGTCTTTTCCACTGCTTATCTTCCATATCCGCAACGGGTTGCGGAACTTATCACGCGGCTCAGCGAGACGCAGGGGCCTTTGGCGCTTTCGGAGCTGGGGTGGCTTGATTACAAGGTCTCCATGCTCTTTCTTGAGAGCGTTAGGAACGCGCTTTCCGGCGTGCCCAAGGCCATTGGGGCGCCGCATTACGCTGTGCTGAACAAACCTACGCTTTGGAAGGGCGCCACGGGCGAGAGCTTGCAGCAGAGCAGCTGGAACCTCACCGTCGGCGACGAGGTGTTTGTGGCCAACGCATTGGGCGTGCCGGTGATCACCGAGTTTTTGCGGCACAACATATTGGCCGGCGGGTCGGGGGTGCTGCCCACCTTTCCCGGCAGCCTCATGGTAGCCAAATACACGGCGGGGGTGGGTCTCTTTGTCAATATAGGGCTTGTTTCGCGTATGACGGTTATCGACCGCGACGCGCAGGCGCTGCTCTTTGAGTCGGACACCGGGCCGGGGACCGTACTAATCGACAAGTGCGCGCAGGAGGCGGAGTGCGACGGCGGGTTTGACCGCGACGGGGCGCTGACCGCCACCGGCAACCCTTGTTCCGAGTGCCTAGAGATATTGGCCGCCGACCCGTGGATAGCCAAGGCCGCGCCCAAGCAGGCGTCGCCGGAGATCTTCTCGCACCTGCTCGGCCATCCCTGCCTCAAACCGCTTAGCCCGGTCAACAAACTGGCGACGATCACGGCGCTCACGGCCAGGAGCGTCTACGACTTCTACCGCAGGGAGTATAGGGAGGCGGCGCGGCCTTCGGCGCTTTGGGTATCCGGCGGAGGCACCAACAATCTGACGCTCGTCGACTTCCTAAGGGCCTCTTTCGACCCCATACCGGTACGCAGCGTGGAGGATCTGCACGTCCCGCCCGACATGAAGGTGCCGCTGACGCTCGGGCTGACGGTCGACGCGTTCGTCTGCGGGAAGACCGTTCCGTGGGAGTCGGGGAGCAACCCCAATATCAAACCGCTGGGGCGGTGGGCGCTTCCGTAGCCATCCGAAGAAAACCTTTTTCGCTGCCCCGCACGAAGTCCGTCAGCGTCTTTACGGATGCGTCGCCCGGGAATTCGGCGTCGATTTTGGTTAACGCGTCGTTTAGGTGGAGACCGTCGCGGAAGAGTATCTTGTAGGCGCGTTTCAGGTTATTTATCTGCTCCGCGATGAAGCCGCGCCTCTCCAAACCGATTTTATTTATGGAGACGACCCTGAGCGGTTCGGTGCCGATAAGGGCGTAGGGGACTATGTCGGAGGAGACTCTGGCGCGCGCCCCCACCATCGCGTGGTCGCCTATCCGGCAGAACTGGTTGATGGAGACGACGCCGGCTATGGTCACATGGTTGCCGACGGTCACGTGCCCGGCCATTGCGAGCGCGTTGGAGATGGTCACGTCGTCGCCGACGACGCAGTCGTGGGCGATGTGGCAGTAGGCCATGATCCAACCACGCGCCCCGACGCGTGTGGCGCCAGTGGCGCTGGTGCCGCGGTTGACGGTCACGTACTCGCGGATGAGAGTGTCGTCGCCGATAAATGTCAGCGTCTTCTCCCCGGCGTATTTTTTGTCCTGCGGTTCTAGACCGATGGCTGCGCCCAAAAAGACGCGGCAGCGCTCGCCGAGACGCGTACCGTTGCCGATCATAGCGTGAGGGCCGATCTCGGTGCCGTCGCCGATTACGACGTCACTTTCGATGATGGCGTACGGGCCGATTGAGACGTCGACGCCGATTTGCGCGCCGGGGTCGATTATGGCGGTGGGGTGGATGAGCGTGCCGCCGTTACGGCGGGGGCAGGGGGCGCAGTCGTCTTGATTATTGCAGGTTGGCATTGTTTGTCGGCGGCTTTCTTTGGTTAAGGTTTTTTATAAAATACATTATTCCCCGCGGCGGTTCCAATCCCCGTATTAATATTTTTGGGATTTATATACTTTATTCCGTAAACCGCTCCCCCACCGCCGTCTTTTCCGTCGAAATCCCTCAAAAACTCCCTTAGAATCCCTTAGAATCCTGTCGAAATTCATCAGAATCCCGTGTTTTCGGGCGGATGCCCGACGGCAGGGGGTGCGGGATTAAGTAATTAATTCCCATATTTTTTGATGTAATTTAAGAAATAAGTAACAAATCCGTCGGCCTTGAGTGTTTATATATATATTAACTTACGGGACGTTTTGTGCGTCCCGACCAATAAACCAACTGTTAAAAAAGGGGTGTCGCCATGATCAGGAAGATTGCGGTCTGTTTGACGATGTTTGCGCTGGGGAGCGTTTTTATGGGTTGTAACGATAAGGGTGGGATATCCGGCCCCCCCGTAAACGACGATAATAAGGTTATAGACGTACCCGGCGACAACAAGGTCGGCGGCGCTTCGTTCAAAGTCGTCGAGGTCAACGCGCAGCCCCTCTTGGCTCCGAGCGGGGCCGAGCCGTCGCTGACGGCCGCCGCGACGGGGGCCAATGACTTTGCTTTCCGGCTGGGCGCGGAGCTGGCTAAAAGCGCGAGCGGGCAGAACTTTGTCTTTTCGCCCTATTCGGTTTGGATGCCCTTGGCCGCCCTCGTCAACGCCACAGACGATACGCGCAAAGGCGCCCTGTTGACCGCCTTGGGCGCGTCGGGAGTTTCACAGGATGATATCAACAGGGCGGCCTCTAGGATGTTGTACAGCCTGACGAGATCGTATCAACTGCAATATCAATATATGGATCACTACAACCCCCTAAAGATTGCCAACGCGATTTTTGTGGACAACAAGGTAACGCTGCGGCAAAACTTCGCGCAAGTTTTTATGGATTTTTACAGGGGAAGCTCCATCAATGTGGATTTTTTATCCCATGACGCGGTGGACGCCGTAAACAACTGGGCGAGCGAAAACACCGAAGGTTTGATTACAAAGGTGATAGAGAAGTTTGAGGAGAACACCGTGGCCGCCATTGCCAACGCGATCTACTTTTCGGATAAATGGGAAGCGGAGTTTGATCCCGCCAAAACAAAGGAGGGTGCTTTCCATGCGCCGACGGGAGACTCGCGGGCTTCTTATATGTTGCGCGACGGTATGCTTTTCAATTACTACGAAGACTATAAGGCGCAGGCAGTTTCGCTTCGTTTCGGGCAGGGCGGCGGAATGTGCGTCATACTGCCAAAAACCGACGCCGGCCGCGTGGAGGATTTTTATTCTTCCATGACGACCGGCAGCTTCGCTGAAATCCGAAAAAATTCGGTTCTGGCCGAAGGCAAACTGCTGCTGCCGCGTTTTTCCATAGATAACGATGTCAATGGCTTAATGGAGGGCCTTAAAGCGTTGGGTGTTCCGTTGTTTGACCCCAACATGGGCCCCATCACAAAATTGATTGAGGAAGACATCCGTTTAGCGGTATCAAGCGTGGTGCAGACAGCGGTTATCAAAGTAGACGAAAAAGGCACGACCGCCGCCGCCGTGACGGTAATGGGGATAGCAGGCACAAGCGTTCCGCAGCCGCGGAAAAAGGTTGAAATGATTTGCGACAGGCCGTTTATGTTTGTGCTATATGATCATACTTTTGACGGCGGGGATCAAATACTGTTTACTGGAATTGTGAATAAGCCGTAAAAGAGCGCTTTGAAAGAAAGTCGGGGCGGCGGTCTGACCGTCACCCCATAGAACACAATACTAATAATTGGGGATATAAGATGAAAAAGGTACTGTCTTTGCTTGTTGCGATTACATCTTTAGCGCTTGTACTCGTGGATTGTAACGACAACGGTGTGAAGCCGCCGGTTGATCCAAGCGAAAATCAAGTACGTGTCGATACATCTGTTAGTACGCCTATCAATGAATGGAAAATGCTTAAAGAAGGTTCTTTTGGCCAATCTTTGGCGGGGACCTCTTGGAAGCTGTTTGATGTCATAGGTGATCAACCGAATTGGTGGACATCCTGTTATGAACTCAGTATTTATGCGGATAAGCACAATACAATAGAATTCAAAGAGGACGGTACAATTACAGCATACTCTTGCGTGAATTGGTTTGATGGTTCATATACTATGATAACTCGTGGGGATGATGTGTTTTGCAACATCCAGAATTTTGGCGGTACTAAGGTAGGTGGTATTGACCTATGGTGGGATACTCATTCACTCATCAAGACGTTTTCCGTGCAAGAAAAAGAACTGAAGTTGTTTTATAACGACGGCAAGAACTGTTTACTTTTTAAACCGCTAGTGGCCGCAGAAGGGCAAGAGAATAGACTTATTTATCCAACGGAAGTACCCAACGCGGCGGAAAAGGCAAAGGAGATTCTTCAGAAGAGTACGGTGTATATGTCGGTTGATTTTGTAACAATTGATTTGGAAAAAATAAACAGACAAGGGCCGTTTACGTTGCAATTTGGGAAGAGAACCATACGCGTCAATAAGGAACGGGTGTATTATAGAAGTTTCGACAGTTACACTTTCGTAGGAAAGAACGACTACGGCGACGAGATCTCGTTTTCTGTTTTAAGAAATGACATACAAGGCGTTATACAAACAATGACCGGCGTTTTTTCGATCATGACCGTTGGGGAGAACGAGTATGCCGTTGTACAAGTAGATCAGTCCAAATTAAAAGATGAGCCGGATGACTGGACATTTTAGGGGCGTTGTTCAGCAACGCCAACGCCCTTGAATGTTGAAAACCAAAACAATCAATCCTTCTCAAACATCGCCATCCCCTCGGCCTCGCAAACAAGTTTGTCCTCTACGTAACACTTTCCGGCGAACTTTCCGATTCCGCGTTTGAATTGGAGCATTTTTACCTCTATTCTCAGGATGTCGCCCGGGCGGACCATGCCTCTGAAGCGGGTGTTGTCTACGCCCATGAACAGGACTTTGGCATCTACCGGGGCGCCGGAGTCTTTGTCGTAGTTTTTGTATAGGCCCATGATACCGGCGGCTTGGGCTATGGCCTCTATTTGCAGTACGCCTGGCATCACGGGGTTACCGGGGAAGTGGCCGTTGAAGTAGTCTTCGTTGAACGAGACGTTTTTGAGGGCCACGATCTCCTTGTCTGGAATGATGCTTGTCACCTTGTCGATCAACAAGAACGGGAAGCGGTGTGGGAGTATCTTTGTGATATCCTCGTAGGTGAGCTTAATCGCCTCTCCGGCTCTTTTTTTCTCCTGCTTCTTGACCTGTTCGCGGATCATCTTCGCGGTCTCGATATTGGCCGCGTGGCCGGTGCGGGCGGCTAGTATGTGCGCGTTTATCGGCTTGCCCAGCAGGTAGAGGTCGCCTATCAGGTCGAGCGCTTTGTGGCGGCACGGTTCGTTCCAGAATCTTAGCTCCGTGTTGTTGAGGTAGCCGTTCTGCCCGGGGCCGACGGGGCCTTTGTAGTTGTCGAACAGTTTGCGTATATACTCTATTCTCTCCTCTGTCAACTCAACATCTTGGACGACGAGAGCGCTGTCTAAGCTACCGCCTTTAATGAGTCCCTGCTCGCGCAGTTTTTGTATTTCGGACAAGAAGCAGAAGGTGCGCGACGGGGCGAAGTCGGCGACGTAGTCTTTGAGCGAGAACATGGTCGTGTACTGAGCGCCCAGCGCCGGATACTTGTAGTCGATTTCCAGGGTAACGCGCAGGTAGTCAAGCGGAAAAACACCCAGAGCGATGTCGCCCTTGACGAACATCAGCGGCTCGTCTATATTTATGTACGAGCGTTCCGCGCCCTGCTCCACAATACCGGCTTTCTGCACGAGGTTGACGTACGGCATGGCGCTGCCGTCCATAAGCGGTATCTCCTGGGCGTTTACCTCCACGCGGCAGTTGTCGATCTCAAGACCGGCGAAGCACGACATCACGTGCTCGACAGAGTACATACGTACGTCGCCGAGGCCGATGGCCGTGCCGCGGGATAGGTCGACGACGTTGTCGATGTCGGCGGGGATCTCAGGTTTGCCGTCTAGGTCGGCGCGGACGAATTTGATCCCGTAGTTTTCGGGAGCGGGGGAAAAGGTAACCTGCGAGGATACTCCGGTGTGAAGGCCTACGCCGGTTAGGGAGACGCTTTTGCCGATTGTGTGCTGGAGGGCCATACTGCTTGTAATCCTTTCTTTATTTTTAAAGTCAAGTCAAAACATTAAAAATCTTTTGGGAACTTGTTTATCTCGGCGAAGCCAAAATGAACACACCAAGTGGAAGATCCTTACCACGTTGTAATGTGATGCCGCCCCTTTAGACGCTTGGTACGGACACGAGTAAAACATCTTTTCATCCTTATAATCCTATAATCATAATTCAGACTTTTTTCAACTCATCAACCTCGCCCCTCAACTTCTTAACCTCTTTCAACAAATCCGGCAATCGGCTTGACGCGGCTTCTATTTTTCTCATCGTCATAATATCTCTTGCCGGATAGCCGGTAACGTTTGTTCCGGGTTCCACGCTTTTTGATACGCCCGCTTTCGCTCCTACGAATGAATCGTCGCCTATATTTATATGGCCGACGAATCCTACCTGTCCCGCTATTATTACGCGCTTGCCTATTTTTGTCGAGCCGGATATGCCCGTTTGAGCGGCAATGGCTGTGTTTTCTCCTATCGTCACGTTGTGGGCGATGTGGATTAGGTTATCTAACTTTACTCCTTTTCCGATGACCGTAGGTTCAAAGTTCCCGCGGTCTATAGTTGTACCCGCGCCGATGTCGGCGTCGTCTTCTATCACCACGTTACCGAAGCAGGGTATGCGGACGAAGACGCCGTCTTTGCCTCTCGCGTTGCCGAAGCCGTCGCTGCCCAGCACCGCGCCGGACTGTATTATTACCCGCGACCCGATTTGCGTGCCGTGGCGTAATATAGCGCCGGAATCAATACGCGTCGACTCGCCGACGCTTACACCTCGCTCAATCACGCAGTTTGCGCCGATACGGCAGTTTGCCCCGATATGTACGCCGGTACCTATCACCGTGCCGGGGCCGATAGATGCCGTCTTGTCAACTACCGCCGTTTTGTCAACTATCGCCGACGGGTGGACGCCCTCGCCGAAGAGCGGCGTTACGTCCTCAAAGAGTTGAGCGACCAGGGCATATCCCACGTACGGGTCGTCTACCTCAAGGCAGACTTTTTCCGGAAACGCGTCGCCTTTTTTGACTATGACCGCGGCGGCGGCGCACGCCTTCGCTTGATCGGCGTACTTGGGGTCGGACACAAACGTTATGTGCCCGTCGGTCGCCGACTCGGGCGACGCTATGCCCACAATCTCCGCGTCACCACCATCCTTAAGCATCGCGCCGATACGAGTTGCTATTTCCGACAGTTTCATTATATTCTATTTTTCCTTGGCAAGCTGCGCCAGCACCCGGTCCGTCAGGTCGTATGACGGCTTCGCGAAGACGACCCCGCCGGCCCGATAGTCGAATATGAAGTCGAATTGCTCGTCCTTGGCGATCTTGTCTATGATCTTTTGGATCTTCTCCAAGATTGGCTTAGTCAGCTCCTCGTTCTTGGAGAGCACGTCGCCGCGCTGGCCGAACTTCTCCTGCAGAAATTTCTCGTGCAGGATGATCTTTTGGCGCAACGAATCCTCGAGCGTCTTCTTGCGGTCGGGACTAAGCAAGAGGCTTTGCTTCTCCAGCTGATCCCTCATCTCCGTGATCTCCTTGGCCCGCTTGGAGGCCTCCTGCTCCCACCTGGCCACCTCCTTGTTGAACTTCTCCTGAGCGATCTTCGTGCCCTCAAACTGGGTAAAGATCTTCTCGGAGTTGACGAACCCAAGCTTTAGCTGAGCGGAAGCCGTGCAAAACGCGGCGGCAACAAAGAGCGCCGCAACCGCAACCTTAAATCCCCTCGTCATAACACCCTCCTTATGTGGTAGTGATTATTATCAAAAACCTCTATTCATAATGATATGCCAGCTGATTCCGTTCGGTTTGCCGTTTATCGCGTTCCTGTCAACCGGATCAAGCCCGTACCCGATGTCTACGCCCATCACCCCGATCATCGGCAAATTTATACGAAGCCCGCCGCCTATCCCGCGGTACAAATCGCCCACGTCTATCCCGGAGATCGACGACCACGTGTTGCCCATGTCGGCGAACAGGCCTAAGTATATTTGCTGGTCGATGATAGGGTAGCGTAGCGACATGTTTACGGCGAACATTGATATTCCGTCGCCGTCTCTCCAACGGCGATACCCGCCGAACGCCCAATCGGAGTAACCCCTGATGACCGCGTCGCCGTAGGCGCCGCCGCCCGTAAACAAGTCGTCTCTCGATATCTTCAGTTCGCCGACAAGCGGGGTTATCGCGCCCAGTTTCACCTCGCTGCCGAAGACCAGCTTGGCGGGGAGCCTGAAGTAATTTTCATAAGACACGGTGCCTTTGAAATAACGGAAGTCGCCGCCGAGGCCGGCGATCTCCGGGGTGACGGTCAGCCGCGACCCCTCGTTCGGGAAGAGCGGCATGTCGAGGTCGTAACGCTCGACGTTTAGCCGCAGCTTGCTCATTATACCGGTCTCTATGATATTCATGTCGCCGATTGTCTCATTTGTCCTGCTTGCGCCGGTCGCGCTCTGATGGCTGAGCTGGTAGATTGACTGGAAGCGAAATTTATTGTCCGGCCACGAGAGGCGCGAGCGGCCCGCGCCGACGCGAAAACCGTAACTCGTCGTGGTATCGAAACTGCCGCTAGAATAGCTGTATATCTGCTGGTCGGCGAAGATCGTCCCCGTAAGCCACAGCGGTGTGTCGAACGACCACGGCTCAGTGAAACTGATCATACCCAGACGTCTGTAGTTCCCGTACTGCACATCGAGCTTGAGTTCCTGTCCGGCCCCGCGGAAATTCGGTATCGCGGTGGAGAAGGTGCCGGTCAATTTGTCCTGATCGCTGTAGGCCGCGCCCACGCTCAGCTGGCCGATATTGTCCTTTTCCACAATATCGAAGATCAGGTCGATCGTGCCGTCGTCGTTGGGCAATATATCGGGCATTGCGCTCTGGAAATAGTTGAGGCGCATGATGTTTTGCTGGCTCGCCGCCATGAGCGACTGACGGTACCGTTGTCCGGGCATGAGCGCTATTTCGCGCCGAATCACCTTCTCCCACGTCTTACTATTACCGCGGATGTCAATTTTCCGCACGATGGCCGGACGCCCCTCGGTGATCTCAAAGAGCAGATCGACGGTGTCGGCGTTCTCCCCCCTATACGACCGCCTGTCCTCAACACGCACCCAAAGGTACCCCCTCTCCCTATACGCGCTCTCGAGCATATACTTCGTCATATCAAACTGGCTCTTCCGAAACGGCCGCCCTTTAGTGAGCGCGACATTTGAGGCGAGCGTGTCGGAATCGATAATGTTGTTCCCCGAAAACGCGACGTCGCCGGCAAAGTACTTGCGCCCCTCGTTTACGGTTATCTCTATGAATATGTTCCGCTTGTCCTCCGAGTACCAAACGGTGTCTCGCTCTATGGCGGCGTCAAGCAGGCCTCTATCGTTGTATTGCATAACAAGCGTGTCTAAATGCGAATGGTACAGGTCGTAGTTGAAGTCGCCGGAGCGCCACCAACGGTTCTCTTTCGTTTTGAAACGCCGCGACAGCCACCTCCTACTTACGTCGCGATTACCGTGAAAGACGATCGATCTGACCCTTACCCTAGGCCCCTCCTTTATATCGTACTTGACAATCGCGTTGCCGGGAACGCTCGTGGGAATCACCTGCGCGTCGACTTCCGCGAGCAGATAGCCTTTTTCGGCGTACATATCCAAAATTGTCTGTCTGCTCTTGTGCAGTTGCGCGTCCGAGAGCGGGGCGTAGAAACGCAGCAGTTTCTTCTCCTCAAGCTCCTTTCTCTTTATTTTCCTATTGCCGGAAAACTCGACCTTATCAACAAGCGGGAACTCCTCAACCACGAGCTTCAGCGAGACGCTTGAGTCAGCCTCTTCGTCCACGAAAAAATCCACATTGCGGAAATGGCCGAGTTTGTAGACACGGCGCACAGACTCCTGAACGTCGGCCGGCGTGAATTCGCTTCCGGGCCGAAGCATTATGGCATCGGAGACGGCGTCGGGATTGGCGACAAGCAACCCCTCCACCCTTATTGTATCAAGAACTTTCGCCTCCGCGCCCGCAACTCCCCCCCAGGCCAATATCAGCAAAAAAAACGGGACGGCGGCAATTAACGTTTTTTTCATCTTATTGGCAGCTCTCCACAGCTTCTGTTTTCCTGAAGACGACCTCTTCGCCGTCCGCGCAGAGCGATATTATGTCGCCGTCGCCGAACTTGTTCAGCAGGAACTCCTCGGCCAACGGGTCTTCCACCGAGCGCTGGATGGAACGGCGCAACGGACGCGCGCCCAGTATCGGGTCGTAGCCCTTGTCCACGAGCAGCTTTTTCATCTCCGGCGTAAAGATGAGCTTGATATTCCGGTCAACAAGGCGCTCCTGCACCTCGCCGAGCTGAATATCGACGATCTTGGCGATCTCGTCCTTGCCGAGAGGCGCGAAGACAATCGTTTCGTCTATGCGGTTTATGAACTCCGGGTTGAATATCCGCTTCATCTCGTCCATCACCTTGCCGCGCATCGCCTCGTAATCGGTGTCCGCGCCGCTCTTCCCGAAACCCACAGTCCCCATCCTCTTGACGTCCCGCGTTCCGGCGTTGGAGGTCATGATGATGATGGTGTTCTTGAAGTTGACGTGGCGTCCGTAAGAATCGGTCAGAAGGCCGTCGTCGAGTATCTGCAGCAACAGGTTGAAGACGTCGGGATGCGCCTTCTCTATTTCGTCGAGCAGTATGACGGAGTAGGGTTTTTTGCGGATCTTCTCGGTGAGCTGCCCGCCCTCTTCGTAGCCGACGTATCCCGGCGGCGCTCCGACGAGGCGCGACACGGCGAACTTCTCCATGTACTCGGACATATCAATGCGCACCAGCGCGTCTTCGGTGTCGAAGAGCGCCTTGGCAAGCGCCTTGGCAAGCTCCGTCTTCCCAACACCGGTCGGCCCCAAAAATATGAAGGAGGCTATGGGGCGGCGGGTGTTGTGCAATCCGGCGCGCGAACGCCTGATGCTCCTCGCCACAGCGCCGAGCGCTTCGTCTTGGCCGATGACCCTTTGCCGCAGTTCGTCCTCGAGGTGCAACACCTTTTTAGCCTCTTCCTCGGCAAGCCGCGCCAGCGGAATGCCGGTCATTGTGGCAATAACCTCCGTAATCGTAGACTCGTCTACCAAGAGCCGCTCCTCGGCCTTGGCCCTCCGCCAAAGCGCCTTAGCCTCTAAGAGGGCGCCGTTGAGTTTCTCCTGCGTATCGCGCAGCGTCGCCGCCGACTCAAAGTCTTGGTGCTCTATAGCCGTTTCCTTCTCGCGGAGCACCTCGGCGATTTCCTTCTCAATCTCGCGTATCTCCGTGGGTATCTCCATGCTCGACAGGCGCTTCCTCGCGCCGGCCTCGTCAATCACGTCTATCGCCTTGTCGGGCAGGAAACGATCCGATATGTACCGCTCGGAAAGCTTGACCGCCATAGCGATAGCCTTCTCGGAATAGGAGACTTTGTGGTGCTCCTCGTAATTGTGGCGCAGGCCGGAGAGTATCTGTATCGTCTCGTTTACGCTCGGCGGGTCGACCATTATCGTTTGGAAACGTCTGGCGAGAGCGCCGTCTTTTTCTATATACTTGCGGTATTCGTCGAGCGTCGTGGCGCCGACGCACTGTATCTCGCCGCGGGAGAGCGCGGGTTTGAAGATGTTTGAGGCGTCTAAACTGCCCTCGGAACCGCCGGCGCCGACTATCGTGTGCAATTCGTCTATGAATATAACTACGTTGTCGTTCTTCTGCAGCTCCAGCATGAGCGCCTTCAGCCGCTCCTCAAACTGTCCGCGGTACTTCGTGCCGGCGACCATCGAGGCCATGTCTAGGTTTACCACGCGCTTGTTCTCGAGCACCTGCGGTATGCTTTTCTCTATGATCTTTTGGGCCAAGCCCTCGACGATCGCGGTCTTTCCTATGCCCGGTTCCCCTATCAGCACCGGGTTGTTCTTTTTGCGGCGGCTGAGTATCTGGACCACCCGCTCGATCTCCTTCTCGCGCCCGATGACCGGGTCGAGCTTCCCCTCCCGCGCCATGGCCGTGAGGTCGCGGCCGAAGTGGTCGAGCATGGGCGTCTTGCTCTTCTCCTTGGAGGTAGCCGGCGCGCCGCTCACCTCCCCGCCCTTCAGCACGTGGCCGATCTCCTCCTTAACGCGGTCGTACTCAAGCCCGGCGGCGGCAAGCGCCCCGGCGGCCGCCGACTCCGTATCTTTCATAAGCGCCAAGAGCAGGTGCTCCGTGCCTATGTACTTGTGCGACATCGACCGCGCCTCGTTCGCCGCAATCTCCAAAACCTTCTTCGCCCTCGGCGTGAAAGGCAGCATCTGCCCCACCATCATCATCCCGCCGACGGAGGTTATGGTCTTCTCTATATTTGCGCTCAAGTCCTCAAGGTCTATGCCCATGCCGCGCATAACCGCGACGGCGACGCCGTCGCCCTCCTTTATCAGGCCAAGCAGCAAGTGCTCCGTGCCCACGTAATCGTTCCCGAGCCTCACCGACTCTTCCCGAGCGATCTGCATTACTTTCTTTACCCGATCGGTAAACATGCCGTTCATTGGCCGATACACCCTTTCGTTTTTACTGTGACGACTCTATTGTGATACATAACAACCCGCCGACCAATACCTAGAATACCCCGCCCAAGTTACACTTCCGGTTCCGTTTTCTTTATCCTGCCCTTCTTTACAGGCTTCTCCGCAGGCGTTTTCAACCGCCTCGCTTTCTCCTTCTTCTCCTCAAAAAACGACCTCGCGATACTCGCCCTTACAATATCAAGGTCGCAGGACGCGTCGTCTAAACCGCTCATGTGCACCTGCAGATGCGCGGGCATACAGAGCATCACGAGCATGTTGATGCCGCCCACGCTGCTCTCGTTGTATAACCCGCAACCGATCCCGAGCCTCAGAGCCGAGGTCAGGTTGAGCAGCTCCGCAAATCCCAGCATCCGCGCGTTCCGCAGTATCCCGAGCGCCCGGCAGATCTTGTCGCCAAGCTCCAGCTTCGCCTCTTTCATAAGCCGTTCGCGGGCGGCGCGCTCGTGGTTGATTATCTCATTTATCGTGCCGCTCGTAGACTCTATGAACTCCTCCTCGCTTAGCCCCATAGTGGCCCGATTTGAGAGCTGGAAGATGTTGCCGAGCACATCCGAGTGCTCCCCCAGGAAGCCGCGCGTTGAAACGCCCATCTGGCTCGCCCCTTGCAGCACCTGGTCCACGGTCTTAGTAAGGACCAGCCCGGGCAGGTGCGCCAAACAAGAAACCCGAAGCCCCGTCCCGGAGTTTGTCGGGCAGGCGGTCAGGAATCCGAGGCGCGGGCTGTAGGCGTATTTGAGGGCGCCGCCGATGGAATCATCGGCTTTGCTCGTCATATCCCACAACTCGCCGGGGCGGAAACCGGAGTCTATCCCCTGGATGCGCAGGTGATCCTCCTCGTTTATCATCACGCTGAGCTTGCCGTCGCTGTCGCGGGCCACGCCCCTCGAACCCTCGCCCTTGATCAGGCTCACGCTTGCCACGCGCTCCTCAACCAAAAAGTGCTGCTGAAGCTTCCCTATCCGCCCGACGTTTATCACCTCAAATTCGTAGGCCGGTTTACGCCGCGAGGAACCGCGGAACGAGGCGGCGGCCTTGTCAAAAATCTCCTCTTTTTCAGCTATTGAGGCATGTGCAGGAAACTTATAACCCGACAGATTGCGCGCCAATCGGATACGTGTGGAAATCACCACATCCCCGTCCGGCCCGCCGCCATTGAACCAAGGCGGCATGTACCTCTTTGGGGTAACCGTACCCTTCGACTCAGCAGTGCCGCCGCTCATTTCACGCTCGGGTTCAAGCTGCGTATTTCGTCCCTTATGACGGCGGCCTGCTCAAACTGTTCCGCCCTCACCGCCGCGTCAAGCTCGCGCCTCAGCCGTTCCAACCCAACCCGACCGCCGCGCCGCGGCGCCGACCTGCCGTACCGCTTGCCCTTGTGACCGCTTGCCCCGTGAATTTGGACGAGTATCCGGTCTATACGCGCCTCAAAGTAGTCGTAGCACTCCGCGCATCCCAGCCTCCCGCCGGAACGAAACTCCGAGAACTTCATACCGCACTTGCGGCACACGATGTCCTCCTCCGCAGCCGCCTGTCCTACGCTCTCGCCCGCCTTGGGCTTGACGGTCACCTTGACGCCAGCCGAAGAGGCCGCCCCGACCGCGCCGGCAAGCGCCTCAAGACCTTTCAGTAGAATATCGCTGTCTGGGATGGGCACGCCTCGCTCACGAGCGCAATCCTCACATAGGTGGAACATCTCCGCCCCCTCCTCGCCCACGTGCGTGAGGTGGACGTTGGCCTCTCTGACTTTGCAGTCGTCGCACAAACTCGCGCCGCATTCGCCGGCATCGTCGTCCATGTCCTCGCCAAAGTCCTCGTCAAACGGATTCTCTTTCATAAGCTCTCCCAATGCGCTGGGGTTCCGCCGCGTCTCTCACCGCCCATCGTCCGATACCCTCATAAACCCGATACCATAACAACGATCACAGCGCGACATATATAATATAATTATTTGTAACCCACACCATACAAGATTATTGCTTTAATCTTTTCGGCACTCCCGCGAACCGCCGGACCCCTGCGCCTGAAACCCCATGCCGGAATCGCCGCCTAATCGTCATCCTCGGATAATCCGTCTACTTGGATAATGGTGTACTCCTCGGACTCCAAACAGTCGTAAATCTCCTCAAGCTCCTCCTCTTCGGAATCGTCCCAAGAGTGGCTGTCGCCGTCCAGCCCGTCGTATTCAAGAAAGTCGATTATCGGCTGAAGCTTGTGCCCCTTCACAACAATGTGCTGCCCCAGCGAATCCTCCCCTTCCACGAGATCTTCGACATCGACTTCGTCCGGAAAATCATAAACCGCCGTAACGGTAATAACCATTTTCATGGCGTACCCCTCCTCACTTCTCAAGTTCAAGTTAAATGTTTTTAATACATCCACCACCGGATAATATAGTATTTTCCGAGAAGGGGTGGTGAATTTTTTTCAGGACGCGGTCTATGATCCCAAAACTCTTCGCGTTTGACCTAGACGGCACGCTGCTCGATTCCGACAAGCGCGTTAGACCGGCTAACGCCGCCGCGTTGCGCAAAATCCATGAGAGCGGCGCGACGGTGGCCTTGGCCTCCGGGCGCTTAGGCTGCGGCGTCAGGCGCTACGCCCCGGAACTCGGAATAGACCCCGCGCTGGTCGTCCTAAACGGCGCCGAGGTCTACGCCAGCTCCAAACCCGGAGCGCGGCGCGTCTACTACGCCCCCCTCGAAACCTCCTACGCGGAGTACCTGATCGACTACTGCCGAAACAAACCCGTAGCGTTAAACTTCTACCACGACGATAAGCTCTACTCCGCCAAAACCGGCAAAAACACCGAATGGACCGAGCTATACCGCGAGCAAACCGGCGTCAGCTACAACTTCGTCGACAAAAAATTCTCCGCCGTGGCCGACCTGCCCCCGTCAAAAATGCTCCTTGTCGGCGACGAGGCCTACTTAGACGAACAAGAGGCCGTCTTCCAGGCGATGTGGGGCGAAAGCGGCGACAAGTCCGTCTACGTCTGCCGCACGTGGAGCCACTACTTGGAGTTCATGAACCCCAAAGCCACCAAAGGTATAGGCCTCTGCGCGCTATGCGACGCGCTCGGCATAAGTATGTCCGAAGCCGCGGCCTACGGCGACGCGGAGAACGACATCCCCATGCTAACGGCCGTAGGCTACGGCACGGCGATGAAAAACGCGGAGATCGCGGTAAAACAAGCGGCGGGAAGGGTAACGGAAATGACCAACGACGAAGACTGGGTGGCGAAGGAGTGGGGCGGGCGCTATGCGGTTTAATCGTGCCGATGTAAAAAAATCCACACCGATATCTAAACCATGAATTATATTTATTACAGTATTTATATAACACTCAACCCAAAGGGGGATGTTATGGCGACGCTTACGGTGGACGACGATGTTCTTCTCAAAGAGGATGAACCAGCGAAGAAAGAAGGGGTTAGCCGCGAGGATCTTATTAGACGGCAGCGTAAAGTGGAATTTGTAAAGTCGCTATTCGGAATCATCCCAAATGATGGGACAACCTTGGAAAAACTAAGGGCGGAACGGTTGTCGCGATATGAAAATAATGATTGATACCAATGTAATCCTTGATGCGATTATGAACCGTGCGCCATGGGCAAAGGTCGCGCAGGACATCATTCTTGCCATCGCCAATGAAAAAATCGAGGGCTGTATAACCGCCAGCACATTTACAGATATTTACTACCTGCTAAAGCAACACCTAAGAAATAAAGAAAAAACCAAGCAGATACTTCTAGGATTGCTCTCCACCGTCAATGTATTAGACGTGACAGGCAAAGACTGTGAAGAAGCCTTTAAGCTCCCTATGGCTGACTACGAGGACGCGTTGTTGGCATATTGCGCCAAACGGTATAAGATCGATAACATAGTAACACGCAACAGCAAACATTTCAGCGGTTCACCGGTTAATGCGATTCAACCGGAAGAATTTTTGGAGAAAATCCATACTATATATTCATAAAATAAATGGTGGTCTAATACCATAATAACGGAGACAAGAATGAACATCAAAAAGTACAAGGTAACCGGAGAGGACAAGATCAGCCTAAGCGATTTCGACACCGGCGACACCGGCGGATTCAACTCGTCCGACGATGTTAAGGAGCTGATGAAAGACAACATCGTCGAGATCGCCAAGCTTCAAGACAAGCTGTACGCCGAGGGTAAAACCGGTCTGCTGATCATCTTTCAGGCCATGGACGCCGCCGGTAAGGACAGCGCGATCAAGCACGTGATGAGCGGGATAAACCCTCAGGGCGTTGAAGTCGTAAGTTTCAAACAACCGTCGACGGAGGAACTCTCGCACGATTACCTATGGCGGGCGGCGAAAGTCCTGCCGGCGAGGGGGAAGATTGCCATCTTCAACCGCTCGTACTATGAGGACGTCCTAGTTGTAAAAGTTCACAAGCTCTACGAAAACATGAATCTGCCCGACCGCTGCAAGGGCAAAAATATAATTGAAAAACGATACGGCCAGATACGCAACTTCGAGGAATACCTGTGGGAGAACGACATCGTTACCGTGAAATTCTTCCTGCACCTCTCCAAGGAAACCCAGCTGAAACGCTTTTTGGAGCGGATCGACAACAAAGACAAGCACTGGAAATTCTCGGACGCGGACGTACGGGAGAGAAAGTGCTGGAACGATTACCAAGAGGCCTACGAGTCGGCGATTGAGGCGACCGCGAGCAAGAATAATCCGTGGCACATAGTCCCCGCCGACAAAAAATGGTACACGCGCGCCGTGATCTCGAGCGTGCTGCTCTCCGTTATGAAAAAGCTGGACCCGCAATATCCGGCCGTAACGGAAGAACAAAGGGCGGCATTGGCGGAAAGCAAGAAGATGTTAGAGGAGCTTGGTTGACGATGATAGGCGGCGCCGGAAATACGGATTCCGTCCGTGCCTAAAACCGGCGCTAGGCGCGGTTTTTTAATATTTTTTATTTTTTTATTGACTTTATAAACCACATATACTATATTTGTGGATATAGGAGGATCGTCTAATGAATCTGAAATTAAAGAGATTTCTTTTGAGAGCAAGGCGTTTTTTTCAAACCGAAGAACGTTCTTGGAACAACGCCGACCACGTGCTGCAACAGAGGTTACAAAACCCTCTCTATCTAGAACAGTTCGGTTATAAGGTCTTTTCTCAAAACGATGAAGACGGAATAATAGAAGAAATCTTTAATCGTATAGGGACTACCAATAAAAAATTCATCGAATTCGGCGTTGAGGACGGGTTGGAGTGCAACAGCCATTTCCTGCTTCACAAGGGCTTTTCCGGATTGTGGATGGAAGGGAGTAAAAAGAGCTGTAATAAAATTCAGCGAATATTCAAAGAACCTTTATCGCAAAAGCAGCTTGTGCTTGCGCATACTTTTATTACCGCCGAAAACATAAACGAGCTGATCGGCAATTACTTTACAACCGGCGAGGTCGATTTGTGCAGCATAGATATCGACGGAAACGATTATCATGTTTGGAAAGCGATAAAGTGTGTTTCTCCGAGAGTCGTTATTATTGAGTATAACGCGATGTTTCCGCCGTCTCACGAGTGGGTTATGCCGTACAACGCAAAACATATGTGGGACGGCGGAACTATAGACGCCGGCGACAACATGGGCGCGTCCTTAAAATCCCTGGAACTTTTAGGCGAGACGCTTGGGTATAGGCTTGTAGGGACGAATTTGAATGGGCTAAACGCTTTTTTTGTAAGAAAAGATTTGGCGAAAGATTTATTTGTATCGCCGCCGAGCGCGGAAAATCTGTACAATCCCTCAAGATACAATATTGTCTATAGAAACCGTTTTATCTCAAAAACATACATTGGCGCCGCGACAGAAAAAATATGAATACCGCCATCGACGCCAGAATGAAAAACAAAAGCGGCATTGGAACTTATATTAAGAATCTAATGGCGCATATAAACTATGATGTAATTTTAGACGAATTGAATTTCCCATGCAAAAATTACGGCATAAGGGAGCAATTGTTTTTCCCGTATGGCAAATTACGCAAAAAAAAGATCGACGTTTTACATGTTCCGCATTTGAATATTCCGATTTTCTACCGAGGAAAGCTCATTGTTACCATACACGATTTGACGCATTTGAGGTATCCGCGGTTTTTACGGAGCAAATTGCATCATTTCTATTTTAAGTTTATGATCGGCACGGCGGTAAGGAAAGCGTCTAAAGTTTTAACCGATTCTCTAAGTACAAAAAAAGATATAATAGAGTTTTTTAACGCCGAGCCGGACAAAATTAAAGTTATTCCGCTGGGTGTCGGAAAAGAGTTTGTTATCCGGCCGCAAAATGAAATTTCTTATTTGTGCGAAAAATACAATATTCCTCACGATAAAAAGATAATTTTATATGTAGGAAATCTTTTGCCTCATAAAAATTTAAAGGCGCTGCTAAAAGCCTTTAATTTAATAGGCGGTTGCGTTTTAATTTTAGTCGGAAAGAGTTTTAACGACAGATCGGAGCAGACCGCGGAACAGAGTTCTATTATTTACGCGGGGGAGGTAAGCCAAAATGAACTTGTGGATTTATATAACCTCGCTGATTTATTTGTGTTGCCCTCTCTTTACGAGGGTTTCGGTCTGCCGGTATTGGAGAGTATGGCCTGCGGAACTCCGGTCGCCTGCTCAAACGTTTCCAGTTTACCCGAAGTCGGCGGGGATCGCGCCTTTTATTTTGATCCGAAAAATGAAAATGATATAGCCGACACAATAAAGAAAGCTATTGAATGGAGTGGAGATAAGTTAGCTTTGAGGGAATACGCACTGCGGTTTTCATGGGAAAAGACGGCGAAAGAGACGTTGGATGAAATCAATTCCATTGCCGGTTAAATCGGTCATGGAAAATAAACCCCTTTTGCTCCCCCCAAGACCTTAAGTCTCTGCGCCTTGCCCCCGCTGAACGTGACGACTATCTGCTCTCCGCCGGCCACGTTGCACCCGCCGCCGTCGGCCTCGTCTATGAAGTAGGTGCTTTTCGCGTCACCCATCACTATCGCCCTTTCCACCTTGCCGCCCTCTCCGAAGGTAAGCATCAGCGTGCGCCCAGATACCTCGTTTGCCCGCGCCGAATCGCCTACCGCGAAGTTTTTGCTCAACACGTTTCCGAAGGCGCGCATGGCGCGCATCTTTCCGGCGTCAGACATGCGCACGCGCAGGCTGTCGCTCCAGATGTGGGTGATCAGCGAGTCCTTCGCCCCCGTCGCGCTCCACTCCGCGTTTCGCCCGTGCGCCTTGCCGAAGGCCGTCATCGAGTTGATCTTCCCCGTCTCGAACATAGAGACTCGCAGGCTGTCGCTTGATATGTCCGTTGATAACGTGCTCTTCGCGGTGTCGGCTGATTCCCTATAGTAGCCTTTCGCGTTGCCGAAGGCTTTTATCGCGTTGATCTTCCCTGTCTCGAACATGAATAAATGTAAACTGTCGCTTTTAATGTCGGTCGCCGTAGCAGTGCCGGATGACGCCGATCTCTCCGAATACTTCCCTCTGGCGTTGCCGAAGGCCTTCATCGAATTTACCTTTTTCGAGTCGTACATGGACAGGCTCATGCTGTCGCTCCAAATGTCCGCTATCGTGGTGTCCTTGGTGGAGTCGGAGGCCTCCGTGTAGCGTCCGTGGGTGTTGCCCATCACGCAGGCGCCATCAAAGGTCTCCTTGCCGAAAAAGAGGTCTACTGAGTCGCCGATTACTCTATGTTTCTCGTAGTTGATGACCGGATTCACCCGCAGTTTCGCGGTGTTTTTCTTTACCGAGTACTCGCCGCGCCTGCTCGTAGCGGAAAGCTCGCCGCGATTTACGCGCACGTTCTCGTTGATATTCGCGATTTTCGTGGAATCGTTGTAGACCATCGTCCGCCCGCGAATGAAGAGCGTGTCTACGGAGGCGCTGTCTATCCGCGTGAGCAACGGATCACCGCGCAACGTGCACTCCTTCTTGTCGGTCATGTACTCTGCTGTGCTGCCGCTGATGAATGTTATCTTCGCGGAATCTCGGTATAGGACGCCGCCGCCGGCCGTGAGGAGTTTGTCGCCCTTCACAAAATACAACCGCTCGCAGGTCATGAGCTGCCCCTTGTGCTCGACGGTGATGTTCGACGTGAAGTCTATCAACCCATCGTTCTTACGCCAGACCGCCGAGTCGGCGGAGATGCTGATGTCGTCATATCGGAAGAGCACGTCGCCGCGCAGGTAGCTGATGAAGTCCTCGGTCGCGTTGTCGTAAATATTCTCGTTGCTGTTTGCCCGCTCCAAGACGAGCGCGCCCGCAGGGGCGGCTAACAACCTCGCGGCGAAACAGAACAGAAGCGCAACTGTTGGAAGGACGCGCCGTTGCGGACGTTTACCGGAGGAAATTTTCATCGCCCTCCTCCATCCTGCGTTTGAAGTCCGGGAAGACCCCCTGCACCTCGGCGTTGAACGAGAAACGCGAGAAGTCGTCCCGAGCCTCCAAACCCTTGCCTCGCAAAATGTCGCCCTTCTTGGTTTCCACCTGAACAAAGGTATCGGAGGTGACCAACCGCGCGTCCTTGTGCCACCGGAGCCGCTCGCTGGTTACGACCATCCCCTCCTCGTTCTTGATATTTACCTTACCCCAGAGGTCGAACACCGACATTTTGGAATCGCTTGAACCGGAGTCGGAGGTGATGCGGGTAGACTGCTTGCCGAGCGAGTCATATACCGTAATGCGCACTGGCACAACGGTAACGTTGCCGGTGTCGGTCAGCGGCCGGTTCATGCAGTCGGTGTCTAACCACCAGCGTTTTATGTTGCCCTGATAGAAGTATAAGGAGGCTTTGGTCAGCTCTTGATGCGGGGCGGAAATTACCTTTTCGCCTACAGGCAGCGGGTCCTTTTTGGGGGCGCAGCCGACGAAGACGCAGGAAATCGCGCATATCGACGCAAATACGGCGTATGTTATTATATGACTAAAAGCCGGTCTCATTGTGATCCCTCCCGTATCGTATACATGCGTGCTATAAAAATAATATAATTACTTTCAAAAGTCAAGCGGTGTTGAGGCACGCGGCCCGGCAGAAGCTAGAAATGTTCCTATACCCCATATAAATCAACGGGTTAGCCGATATTCTGTGACCGTCGCCGTGGCAGCGGGTGGAGGTTGGGGGGACACCGCCGCAAATTTTTTTACAAAATCCTTGATTTCCTAGTGCCCGATTATTATTTTGAGAAAGTAGATAAAACTATGGCCTAACGATGTCGCGGCAAGTTTGTTTGGTTGCCGATTGTAGCCGGTGGACGGATGGTCTGCTATAAACATTCATTGAAGGGGTTTTTATGAACATATTTACTCGGCGGGGATGGAGACGGACGCTATTAATGACGGCGGTGGCGATTGTGATGTTGGTCGGGACGGCGGCGGCGCAGAAAGGGACGCTCACCGACAGCAGAGACGGTAAGAAATACAAGACGGTAAAGATCGGACGGCAGACGTGGATGGCGGAGAACCTGAATTATCAGACGGAAAGCGGTTCTTGGTGTTACGATAACGACGATTCCAAATGTAAGCAATACGGTAGATTGTACGATTGGACAACTGCATTAAACGAGGCATGCCCCAGCGGGTGGAAGTTGCCGGAGAAGACGGATTGGGATGCGTTGCTGACGTTCCTAAAAGCGAACGACTTTGTTGCTGATAAATTAAGAAAATACGGTTTTTCGGATCAACTAGGTGGTTCGCTAGATGATGGTAGGTTCGAGAGAATTGATTATGGCCAGGGCTTTTGGTGGATGGCCACTACTCACGACCGAAACGAAAATCGGGCGTATTGCTTGTTGGTTGGAGCGTGTTGTGAATGGGACTACGAATATTTGTCGGGTGCAAAGAGCGGGACTGGTTATTCTGTGCGCTGCATCCAAAAATAGTATAGCACTCAATTATTATATTTGGCGCTTCAGTAATTATTGTGTCGGAATAGGAAAAATAACTATTTCAATAACTTAAATAAAATGAAAGGGTATTATTATGAAAAAAATGATTTTTTGCTTATTGTTGATTAGCACACTATGCGGTGCTGTATTTAGTCAGACAGTCGTTCCTGGATCTAGTTTTAACGCGAAAATGCGCTGGCTAACGGCAAACGTGCAAAACAACGGCAAATATTCTATTGAAATAGCCGATGATGAAAGTATCACTCCTATGACGCTTTCTTTCAGCGGTAAGAATAATATCAGTATAACAATAATAGGCATAGGATCGAACCCAGTTACTTTCAGCCTTACCGGCAACGGTTCAATGTTTACCGTTGAATCCGGTATTACCTTGATACTAGGTGATATGCTTGCTCTACGGGGCGGGATTCAGGTAAATTCCGGCGGTCGCTTGATTATGAACAACGGCTCTTCTACCGGTAGGGTGTATGTGGGCAAAAATGGAACTTTCACCATGAACGGCGGCGAAATATCCGGTAATAACGCCTCAAATGGGGGTGGCGTGTATGTTGCCGGAACTTTTATCATGAACGATGGTAAAATATCTGGGAATACATCATCTACCTCATCCTATGGAGGGGGTGTGTATGTCGAAGGAACTTTCACCATGAACGGTGGCGAAATATCCGGTAATACAGCTTCATCTTCCATGCTTTATAATATGGCTGATAACGTTAGAACATATCCAGGTGGTGCCGGTGGGGTGTATGTGGCAGGGGTTTTCACCATGACCGGAGGAAAAATATCTGGAAATGCCTCCCGCCCTTATTCTAATGTCTATCCTACTGCCTATGCCGGTGGGGTTTACGTGAACGGAAGTTTTACCATGAAAGGTGGGGAAATTTCCGGTAATAGTGCTTCTAATGGCGGTGGAGTTTATGTGAATAACGGTAGAACCTTTACCATGGAAGGTGGTACAATCTCTGGCAATACCGCCTCAAACGGTGCAGGTGTGGATGTGGATGGCAGTTTCACGTTAATCGGCGGGGAAATCTCTGCCAACCAAAATGGGATAGATGTACAAGGAACCTTTACCATGAAAGGGGGAAAAATATACGGTAATGGCAATAAAAACACTCGCGGTGGTGGTGTTTGTGTAAATAAAAGTGGAACTTTTACAATGGAACGTGGGGAAATCTTCGGTAATACTGCTGCTGTCGGCGGCGGAGTATGCGTGAAAGGTACTACCGTTTTTAACAAGACAGGTGGAACAATTTATGGATATTCAAGTAATGACAGTAATAGTAATATTGTATTGAATGAGGAAGGCTCTGTACAAAAAAACCTAGGATTTTCAGTCTATATTATGCACAGCAATAATATGTATGTGAGAAAAAAGGACGCGACCTCCGGCCCGTCAGATAAACTATCTTTCAACGGAAAAACCAACCCACCAACATCAACCGGGGAATGGGAGTGGGATTTCTAAAGAATCCACCGCCGGTCCCGGTGCGAACTTTAAGGACGGGGCCGGGCCGTGGGATCAATAATCAATTCGCATCAACAACCGGCTGAGTCTTCCACCGCTCGTGCATCCAGACCCACTGTTCCGGGTGTTTGCGAATGTATTCGCCGATTATGTCGTTGATCTTTTGAATGTTAATGACCAAATCCGCTTTTGGGTCGCCTGTGTCTACCGGTATTATTTCCTTGCTGACATAGACATGGTGCTTATCTCCCGGCAATCTTGCCGTTACCGATACGAAAATCGGGATTCCCAGTTTCGTCGCGAAGCGCACCGCGCTGCTCGGCGTGAAGGCCGGGTGTCCCAAGAATTCGGCGAATACACCCTCCACATCCGTATCTTGATCTATTAATACCCCCATTACCATCCCATGATTCAGCAGATGCACGATCTTACGCGGGCTTTCCGATCTGTCAATGTACTCTATGCCGGGACCGCTTCTCATCATTCGCACAACTTCGTTGATGTCCGGGTTTTTAAAGGCCCGCCCGACGGCGAAGCAATTGAACCCGCAGCGAGCGAATAGGTGCAACAGCATCTCGAAGCAGCCGAGGTGCGCGGTGATGGCCATTATGCCCTTGCCCCGACCGCAGGCTTCGGCCACTTCGTAGAGACTGTCGTGAGAAACTATATTGTCAAAAACGTTGTCTTTGACGGCGCCCAAGTGAACGGCGTCGAAAAGATTTTTTCCCTGCGACCGAAACACCGTCCGCGCTACGGTGTGGATTTTCTTCTTGTTCCACTCGTTTCCAAAGACAAACTTCAGATTTTTGACAGTCACCCGCCTGTCCGTGTTCAACAGATAGTAGCATAGCGTCCCCAGGGCCGAAAAGAGCGACAACCCGATGGGACGCGGCAACGCCCGTCCGATGGCAAAACCCGCTTTCGCGGCCCACCCCAATAGGCGGTGCCGGATGCGTCTGGGAATAAGTTTTCTGAGAGAGCGCATTGCGTGTCAACCGCCTTTGTCCGTTTTTTCGACGCCGATTGTAACTTCCATCCCCTCAACATCAACTTTTTCGGCGTTGTTGATAGCCGCCGAGGGAACGCTTTCGATATCGACGGCCAGCGTCTCCGCGCATACGTAACTGCGGAAATCGGCGAGCGCGTCTTCAATCTCTTTGGGGGACGAGTAGCGTATGATGATGCGGTCGGCGACGTTTAGGCCTATCTCCTTGCGCCTATTCTGCACACGGTTGACAAACTCGCGCGCCACGCACTCCCGTTTCAGTTCCGGCGTGATCGTTACTTCGAGAGCGACAGTGAGTTCTCCCTCCGTCTCCACCTCCAATCCTTCGCGTTTGGCGCGGCGGATCTCTATGTCGCCGTAGGTCAACGCCGTTCCCATTACGTCAATCGCGGCCCCGCCCTCAAGTTTCTTTATATCCGCCGCGCTGAATTGCTCTATCAACGCGCCGGCCTCTTTCATCTTCTGTCCAAATATCTTGCCCAGCTTCTTGAAATTCGGCTTGGCCGATATGCTCACCACACGCTCCTCGTCGCTGTCGAAGGACACTTTTTTGACGTTCAATTCCTCTTTGACAAGCTCCTCCATATCCCTTATGAGGTCGATCTTTTTGCGGTCGGAGAGGACGACGGTAAATTCGCTCAGCGGCTGCCGCGTCTTTATGGTGAAGCGGCTGCGGAGGGCGCGCCCCATAGCGACGGCTTGGCGCACAAGCTGCATCTTCAGTTCAAGCGGTTCATCAATGGCATCGCTTTCGACCGTCGGGTAGGCGGTCAAGTGCACGCTGGACGGCTCGTTCGCCAATTTGCCGTGGACTAAATTCCGATAGATGGTCTCGGTGACAAACGGCAAAAACGGGGCCATCACCTTGGAAAACTGGACGAGAACGTAATAGAGCGTCCCGTAGGCGATATGTTTGTCGCCGTCGTTCTCGCTGCGCCAGAAGCGGCGGCGGCTGCGGCGGATGTACCAGTTTGTCAAATTGTCTATAAAGTCAACCAAGTGCGGCACGACTTTGTACAGATTGTAAAGCTCCATCTCCTTGTTGACGGATAAGATTACGTCGCTGAGCAACGATACTATCCACCTGTCAAGCTCCGTCCCGCCCTTTGGCGGATTGAGGTCGGACGGTTTCCACCCGTCCACATTGGCATAGGTGACGAAAAAAGCGTAGGCGTTCCAGAATGGCAGCAATACGGCGCGGGACATCTCAGTCACACCCTTCTCCGAGAAGCGCAGGTCTTCAGCCTTGACAGCCGGGGAATTTATCAGAAACAAGCGCAACGCGTCGGCGCCCAATTTATTCAGTATGTCTTCGGGCGGAGCGTAGTTGCGCAGACGTTTAGAGAGCTTCTTCCCATCCTCGGCTAAGATGATGCCGTTGACAATAACGTTTTTAAAGGCCGGTTTTCCGAAGAGCGCCCCGGAGAGAACAGTCAGCGTATAAAACCACCCGCGTGTCTGGTCAAGCCCCTCCGCGATAAAGTCCGCCGGGAAGTTTTTTTCAAAGATTTCCTTATTGTCAAACGGATAATGCTGTTGCGCGTATGGCATAGACCCCGATTCAAACCAGCAGTCGAGCACTTCGGTAGTACGCTTCATCAACGCGCCGCATTTGGGACACTTCACCTCAAAATTATCTATGATGTGGCGATGTATGTCAACGGAACTGATATTTACATTGGCGAGTCTTTCTGCCCATACGGAATCAATACCCGCGTCGAAGAGTCTTTGAGCCGCGTCTTTCGCTTTCAAACTTTCTTGAACCCGCCGCGCCGTTTGCGCGTGGATGGATTCACCAGTCGATTTGTCGCCGCCGCCTATAAGCGTATGCAACTCATCCAATCCGCCCACGCACTCTTTGTGCCCGCAGTCGCAGAGCCACACGGGTATGGGCGTTCCCCAATATCTATTGCGAGATATGTTCCAGTCCGGAGCGCTCTCTATGCCCTTGCCGAAGCGCCCGTTTTGTAGGTGCGGCGGAACCCAGCGGATTTGCTGATTATTCTCCAGCATATTCGCCTTGAGCGGCTCGATCTTCATGAACCAAGTCGTTATCGCCTTGTAGATGAGCGCCGTGTCGCAGCGGTAGCAGTGCGGGTAGCGGTGCAGGACGGTCGTTTTGTGGAACAACCTGCCCGACGTCTTTATTTGCCGCGTGATTTCATCGTCGGCGGTATAGACGAGCTTGCCCTGCCACTGCGGAACATCGTCGGTGAATTTTCCTTCGTCGTCAACGGGGCAAACTATGGGCAACCCCATCTTTTGCCCGACAATAAAGTCGTCCTCGCCGAACGCCGGGGCAATGTGGACAATGCCGGTGCCGTCTTCCGTTGACACAAAATCGGCGGCGGTGACGGTAAAGAAACGCGAATCCTTGTCCTTGAAATAATCAAATATCGGGATATAACGCAACCCAACAAGGCCGCCGCCCGTCATCTCCTTGATGATTTCTATTGTTGACAAATCTTTATAGTATGCGCCGAGCCGCTCCTTTGCCATTATGTAAATGTTTTCGCCGTCTCTTATTTTAACATACGATATTTTCTCTCCCACGGCAAGCGCAACGTTTGACGGCAAAGTCCACGGAGTCGTCGTCCACACCAATATTTTAGTTGACGGATCGTCAACCAACGGAAACGTTACCGTAATTGACGGCCCGCTGATCTCCTTATACCCCTCGTTAACCTCAAAGTTTGACAGCGGCGTGGCGCACCGCGGACAGTAAGGCTGTACTCTGAACCCCCTATATATAAGCCCCTTGTCCCACATCTGCCTAAAAACCCACCAGATACTCTCCATGTACGGCGGATCCATCGTCCTATACTGGTTGGCAAAGTCCACCCACCGCCCCATCCGGTTGACAACAGTCTCCCATTGACCGGTATAGCGCAATACTATTGACCGACAAGCCTCATTGAAAAGATGAATACCGAGCTTTTCTATATCTCGTTTGCCGGAGACCTTAAACTCCTTCTCCATCTCGTTTTCAACAGGCAGCCCGTGGCAGTCCCATCCGAAGCGCCTGTCAACGTAGCGCCCCTTCATGGTTCGGTATCGAGGGATGATGTCCTTCAGCGTTCCCGCAAGTAGGTGGCCGTAGTGCGGCAGACCGGTGGCGAAAGGCGGCCCGTCGTAAAAAACGAACGCCTCTTTGCCGCGAGTCAGCTTAAGCGAAGTTTCAAAGGTCTTCTCCTTTTCCCATACGTCAAGCACGCGCCGCTCAACGTCCGGGAAACTGACCTGCGAACTTATCGGATCAAAGAATTCTTTGCTCATAGCGACTGCAAAACCTTTTCTATCAGTTTAACAAGTACAGGCTCGGCCTTATCGGCGACCGCGAGTATCTTCTCCAGCGTGGCCGGCTCAAGCGCGTCGGGGAGGCACGAGTCGGTGATCACCGAGAACCCTAGCACCCGCATACCGACGTGAACGGCGGCAATCACTTCCGGAACGGTGCTCATCCCGATAACGTCCGCGCCGAGCGTTTTTAACATGCGGTACTCCGCCTTGGTTTCAAGCGACGGCCCGCTCATAGAGGCGTACACTCCGCGCTCCAATTTTATCCCGTTGTCAAGCGCAACCTTGGAGGCGATAGCCAACAGCTCGTTTGAATACGGCTCCGACATATCCGGAAAACGCGAGCCTATGCGCTCGTCGTTCGGGCCTATGAGCGGGTTGCCGCCCAGCAGGTTGATATGGTCTGTAATGGCCATAATCGTCCCCGGAGGAAAGAGCGGATTGATCCCGCCGCAAGCGTTTGACACAATGAGAGTACCGGCCCCCAATAATTTCATAACGCGCACCGGAAAGACTATCTGTTGCATAGAGTAGCCTTCGTAATAATGAAAGCGACCCTGCATAGCGACGACTGGCTTGCCGGCAAGCGTGCCGAAAATCAGTTTGCCCGCGTGCGTCTCCACCGTTGACAGAGGAAAATGCGGGATGTTCTCGTAATCAAGGACGACTTCTTTATTGATACTATCGGCTAAACGCCCTAAGCCGGTACCTAAAATTATCCCGTATTCCGGCTTGACTTTGGTCTTGCTTTGGATGAAAACCATAGCCTCATTGATCATATCAAATTGTTCAGACATCCTCTTCTCCTTTGTTTTAATCAAAATCATGGATTGCTTCATCGCTTCGCTCCTCGCAACTTGTTTATCTCGGCGAAGCCAATGACAGTCATTGCGAGCGTAGCGAAGCAATCCAGCGTTTTCTAATCCTATAATCCTACGAATTCTAGTTCAGACGTTTTTTAATCTCTTGAACACCTCGTCCTCCCCAAGCCCCTCTATCAATACAACTTTATTCCTGCTATGCCCGCCCTTAGTTATAGACAGCGACGTCTTCGCAACATCGAGAACATCCGCCAAATATTCCGTCAATTGCTCATTTGCCCTATTGTCAACCGGAGGCGAAGTTACCGACACTTCCAAATCTCTCTGTCCGCAGACCTTTACAGCGCACCGGCTCGCTCTCGGTTTAAGTTTCACGTTGATAGTGAGCGCCATCGCCGCGTCAGCCTATACGATAATAGGTTGCGGCGGCACCCCGCCAAGCGGTTTGTCGTCGTTCGGCGGAAAAGGATTCCTTAGCGGCGCGCCCCTCTGCGGCGGCGGAAACGACGGGGCGGGCGGCAGCTGCGCCTGCTGCCTTGAACGCGGCGATTCGGGCGCCGCGGTCTCTTGTTCGCCCTGATCGTCATTGCGCAGGTCGCCGCTGATCACCTCCAATAAATTCAACTGCGTTGAGAGCATAGCCTTGAAGCGGGCGAGAAAGCTGTCGCGTTGGTTGCGGATGGAAATGATCTCGCTTTCAAGCGAGTTCACCCGCTGCCGCGCCTCGCCCTCGTAGCGGTCGGCGCGTATCTGAGCGTCCTTTATGATTAACTCCGCCTCTTTCTGAGCGTTCACCCGAGCTTCGTCGCTCGACCGCTGGGCGCTCATCAGCGTCTCGTTCAGCACCCGCTCTATACCCGTGTACTTTCCGAGCTGTTCCTCCAGACACTTTATCTGCGTGGCGAACTCGTTGTTTTGACGGATAAGAACCTCGTACTCTCCGGCCACAAGCTCAAGAAAACTGTAGACGGCGTGCGAATCGCACCCGCGAAAAACGCGGGGGAACGGCTGCTTTCTGATGTCAAGCGGGGTAATGCGCATTATTTAAGTACCTTTGTCTTTTTAAAGTATTAATTGATACGTACACGTTTATCATCATCAATACATATTAATCCAAATAGCAACAGTATTGATACATCCCCATCAATACCCGCGACTGCCGACAAGCGTCGTCCCGATCCTGACCATCGTCGCCCCCTCCTCAATAGCCCACTCAAAGTCCCCGCTCATCCCCATAGACAGCTCCGGTGTACCCGCCACGCCGCCGCAGTATTTTTGCGACAGCTCCCTAAGCGTCGCGAACGCCCCCCTCACCGCCGCCTCGCCGCCGCCCAGCGGCCCTATGGTCATCAGCCCCCTAAGTTCCAAGGCGCTACTCCCCGCGACGATCTCGCAAAGACGCCCGCACTCCCCCGGCGTACACCCCGACTTCGATTCCTCCCCGGAGGTGTTGACCTCCACGAGCACCCTCTTCTTGTCCCCGCCGCCGTACAGCCCCTCCAGCCGCCGCACCAGCTTCTCACGGTCGACCGACTGTATCCACCCCGCCAGCGGCCAGACCTTCTGCGCCTTGTTGGTCTGCAGGTGGCCGATCAAGTGCACCGTGAACTCCCCGGCCAGTCGCGGGACCTTCTCCTCGATCTCCTGAACGCGGTTCTCGCCGATGTCGCGCACCCCGAGGTCGATCAGGCGCTGAGCCGTCTCCGCCGGATGGTTCTTGGTGACCGCCACCAGCCGCACCGATCCCGCCGCCCGCCCCGCCCGCCCGCAGGCGCGC